>ENA-ORRW01001604-ORRW01001604.1-human-gut-metagenome-genome-assembly--contig:-NODE-1604-length-21093-cov-9.887014_pt1 | contig 21093 bp, 20 predicted proteins | sample MGYA00242183_ERZ509150 | MGnify/ENA primary metagenome ERZ509150 (study PRJEB26280, sample SAMEA2338639) | human gut metagenome | biome: human gut; feature: human-associated habitat; material: faeces... | reverse complement strand
TGCCGCACCTCGCTCGCCGTATCGGCACTTAGAATTATGCGGTATTGCCCTAAATTTTCGACTTTTTAGGTACACCATAGGCGAAGCTACAAGGTTCCGGCTCATGTGTATTTTGGAGCCATGCGGCGCAGCCATTAAAAACGCGGCCTCCCTGCCCGCGAAGGAAGGAACGATTTTTCAAGTGCGAAACTACGTCATCAAGCGTATCCTGCTTTCTTTTGTGATCCTGTTTTGCGTTACCTTCATCATCTATGTGATGATGCGCAGCCTGCCCAGCTCTTTTGCCGAGAACATGGCCATGCAGCTGTCCCAGGCACCGGGCGCAAAACCGTATCAGGAATGGCTGGATCAGCTCAACGCAGCCTATGGTCTGGATAAGGGCATCCTGCCCGGTTTCATGACCTGGCTGTCCAGCGCAGTGCACGGTCAGTTCGGTGACAGCTGGAAGTGGAACGTCCCTGTTGTTCAAAAATTCCAGGAAGTTATTGGTCTGTCTGTTGTCATGGGCGGCATCTCCTTTGTGGTGTCCATGATCATCGCTGTGCCCCTGGGCATCCTGGCTGCTACCAAACAGTATTCCCGTACCGATTACGTCATCACCGCTGTGGCTCTGGTGGGCATCTCTCTGCCCAGCTTCTTCTTTGCCACGCTGCTCAAGCTGCTGTTCTCTGTCAAGCTTGGCTGGTTTGACCTGTACGGCCTGGTCGGGCGTGATTATGCCCAGCTCAGCTCGTGGGGCCAGTTCTGTGACCGCGCCAACCATCTGGTGCTGCCCATCGTCACGCTGGTCATTGTTTCCATCGGCTCTACCATGCGTTACACCCGCACCAACATGCTGGAAGTGCTGAACGCCGACTATATCCGTACCGCCCGCGCCAAGGGCCTTTCGGAGCATGTGGTCATTTATAAGCACGCATTCCGCAACACCCTGATTCCGCTGGTTACCATCATCGGCGGTTCCCTGCCCGGCCTGTTCAGCGGTGCCTTGATCACGGAGACTCTGTTCTCCATCCCCGGCATCGGCTACATCTCTTACCAGTCCATGGTTGCGGGTGATATCCCGTTCACCATGTTCTACCTGTCCTTTATGGCGGTGCTTACCCTGGTCAGCAATCTGCTGACTGATATCATGTACGCAGTGGTTGACCCGCGCGTGCGCATTTCTTAAAGAAAGGAGACTGCACCCATGAGTGAGAATACCCAGAACAACAACCCTAAAAAGGAGCAGTACTCCCTGAACGACGACCGCCGCGTTAAGGTGCTTTCGCCCGGCGCGCTGGTTGCCAAGCGGTTCTTCCGCAACCGTCTGGCCGTTGTGGGCCTGACGATGCTGCTTGCCATGTTCGTCTTTTCCTTCATTGGCGGCGTGGTCAGCCCTTACGGCCAGGACCAGCAGTTCTACACCTACACCCAGATGTCCAAAGAGTATGTGGGTGTGACCCGCAACGATAAACTGCGCTTTGTTGTTGCCGATGGCCAGGAGTTCGGCTCCATTGCCCAGAGCAAGGGCAACGAGGCCATCAAGAAGGGTGAAGAGACCTTTACCTATAAAGATAACGATTACGAAGTGGAAACCCTGAGCGAGGACCTGTACGTCTTCCGCCAGGGCCGCACTGTGCTGGCTTATGCCTCTAAGGATATGGTCACCGCAGCAGACGGCGTGGCCGAGCTGAGCTTTGATGCCAAGCTGGCCGCCCTGACTGCCCAGGCAGCAGGGGAGACCACCTTTACTGCCGATGGCCAGGATTATGAACTGGACGCTGACGGCAATATTATCCAGAGCGGCAGCGAAGTTGCCTATATCGGCCGCTTTGTCGTTTCCGCTGCCGATGCCAGCGTGGTCATCAGCCGTGACTTCCGCGACCGCCTGGAAGAAGCCATTGACGATAATATTACCGAGTTCACCTACACCGATGCCGACGGCAGCGAAGCCGAGTATGACATCGTGTACGATGCCAGCACCGGCGTTTGGAGCGTGAAGCAGATGACGGAAACCTATGTGTTTGACCGTTACGCAAGCCCCAACAAGGAGCACTGGCTGGGTACCGATACCAACGGTATGGACATGCTGACCCGCCTGATGTACGGCGGCCGCGTTTCCCTGATCATCGGCTTCATTGTTGTTGCGATTGAAGGCTCCATCGGTATTGTTATGGGCGGTATCTCCGGCTACTTCGGCGGCTGGGTGGATAACCTCATCATGCGTATCGTGGACGTTTTCTATTGCCTGCCCTCCATGCCCATCATCATCATTCTGGGCGCTGCCATGGACGCCATGCGCATTGATTCCTGGACCCGTATGATGTACCTGATGCTGATCCTCGGCTTCCTGGGCTGGCCCGGCATTGCCCGCCTGGTCCGCGGCCAGATTTTGTCCCTGCGCGAGCAGGAGTTCATGACGGCAGCCGAAGCCTGCGGTATCAGCGCATGGCACCGCATCTTCCGCCACCTGATCCCCAACGTTATCCCGCAGCTGATTGTTACCTGCACCATGAGCCTTGGCTCCACCATCCTGACGGAAGCCACCCTGTCTTTCCTGGGTCTGGGCGTTAAGTACCCGTTTGCATCCTGGGGCAACATCATCAACGATGTCAACAACGCTTATGTTATGACCAACTATCTGTTCATCTGGGTCCCGGCCGGCATCTGCCTGCTGATCACGGTTCTGGGCTTCAACTTTGTGGGCGATGGCCTGCGCGATGCCTTTGACCCCAAGATGAAACGCTGATGAAAGGAGACACACACGATGGCTAAACAACAGGACGGTTACCTTTCCGCCAAGGAGTCGCGGCGTATCTCCAAAGAAAACCGCCGCATTACGGACCAGTACGAAAAACAGCGCAAGCGCAAGAATGTGCCGGAATCTGAGTATCTGACCCAGATGAAAAACCCGGAAAACGCTGTTGAGTTTGATAACCTGCACACCTATTTCTTTACCGATACCGGCGTGGTAAAAAGCGTGGATGGTGTTTCGTTTGAAGTTCCCGTGGGCAAAACCGTGGGCGTTGTGGGCGAATCCGGCTGCGGCAAATCCGTTACCAGCCTTTCGCTGATGCAGCTGCTGCAGCGCCCCCAGGGCCAGATCGTTCAGGGCGAGATCCGCCTGAACCTGGGTAATGGCAAAGCCTATGATGTTGCCAAAACTCCCGGCACGGTCATGCAGCACCTGCGCGGCAACTATATTTCGATGATCTTCCAGGAGCCGATGACCAGCCTGAACCCGGTGTTCCGCATCGGTGCTCAGATCGATGAAGTCATTGCTCTGCATGACGGCGAAGGCAAGAGCAAAGAGGACATCAAAAAGCGCACCGTTGAAATGCTGGAGATGGTTGGCATCGCCAACAGCCAGGGTGTATATGAGATGTACCCGCATGAGTTGTCCGGCGGTATGCGCCAGCGTGTCATGATCGCCATGGCATTGGCCTGCAACCCCAAGGTTATCATCGCCGACGAACCCACCACCGCACTGGACGTGACGATTCAGGCCCAGATCCTGGACCTGCTGCGCAACCTGAAGGACCGCATTAACTCCTCCATCATGCTGATCACCCATGACCTGGGTGTGATTGCCGAGATGGCAGATTACGTTGTTGTCATGTACGCAGGCCGCGTGGTGGAAAAGGGCACCGCTCAGGAGATTTTCGCAAACCCGGCTCACCCCTATACCATCGGCCTGATGGCTTCCAAACCGATCGTGGGCAAAAAGGTGGACCGACTGTACTCCATCCCCGGCAAGGTGCCCAACCCGGTCAATATGCCCAACTACTGTTACTTTAAGGATCGCTGCGAGATGGCTCTGCCCTGCTGCGATGGTGAATACCCCTGCGAGATCAGCCTGTCCCCCACGCACAAGGTCAGCTGCTACCGCTACTATGAAAATAATCGAAAGGCGGGTGAGTGACGATGGCACAGGCAGAAAACGCAAAAAAGCTGGACTATACCCCCGTCACCTATGATGATCAGTATATTCTGATGGTCAACCAGCTTAAAAAATACTTCCCCATCAAGGGCGGCCTGATGTCCCAGACCGTGGGTCATGTCAAGGCTGTCGATGGCGTTACCTTCAACCTCAAGCGCGGCCATACCATGGGTCTGGTCGGCGAATCCGGCTGCGGCAAATCCACCACCGGCCGTACAATCCTGCGCCTTGCCGGCGAAAAAACCGGCGGTCAGGTACTGTTCAACGGCAAAGAAGTGTACGATATGACCGGCAGGGAGCTGCGTAACCTGCGTACCAAGATGCAGATCATCTTCCAGGACCCGTTCTCCAGCCTGTCCCCGCGTCTGCCGGTTGGTGAGATCATCGGTGAGGCTGTGCGCGAGCATAACCTGGTGCCCAAGGCAGAGTTCAATGATTATATTGACCAGGTCATGGATAACTGCGGCCTGCAGCCCTACCACAAAACCCGCTATCCGCACGAATTTTCCGGCGGCCAGCGCCAGCGCATCTGCATTGCCCGCGCCCTGGCCCTGAACCCGGAGTTTGTTGTGTGCGACGAACCGGTCTCTGCACTGGACGTTTCCATTCAAGCCCAGATCATCAATCTGCTGAAAGAATTGCAGGATAAATATAACCTGACCTACCTGTTCATCTCCCACGATCTTTCTGTTGTTGAGCATATTTCGGATACGGTCGGCGTTATGTACCTGGGCAACCTGGTGGAGTACGGTGCAACGCCGGATATCTTCAGCCATCCGCTACATCCCTACACCAAGGCACTGTTCAGCGCCATTCCTATCCCGGACCCGACCATTCGCCGCGAGCGCATTGTGCTGCAGGGCTCCATTCCGTCCCCGGCCAACCCGCCCAAGGGCTGCAAGTTCCATACCCGCTGCCCCTATGCGACCGAGCGCTGCAAGACCGAAGTGCCGCAGCAGCGTGAGGTGGAACCCGGCCACTATGTTGTGTGCCACCTGTACGAAAAATGAAGCATAACGAACCCTTTGAGGATGACGGCCGCACCGTGGCCGATATGAGTGGCATTGAGCACGACAGTATCTGGCTGCCGCGCCGCCGCAAGCAGGGCCATACCCCCGCGCAGCAGCCCCAACAGGCTGCTGACCGTCCCTGGGAGGAAGACCCCCAGCTGACCGGTAAGGAGCGCCTGTGGGCGATCCTGGGTGCGCTGAAAGCTACCCTGCTGATTTGTGGCGTCTACCTGCTTGGCCTGCTGGCCCTGCTGGCGCTGCTGTTTACCCTCTGGCATTAAAAAATACCCCCGCCTTTGTTTTGGCTGCGTGGCAGCTGGAATAAGGACGGGGGTGTTTGGTTTTGTGGGGGAAAGGCAACTTGCCCGGTAAGGTGGGGGCACCCGACCCCGCCGAGAAACGTAAATATTTGCTGCAAACCTACAAACATTTGTAGGGGACGATGCTTGCATCGTCCCGCGGATGAGCTGATGCGGTGTTGCCTTAGCATGTGGTGGATGATTTATGTTCCTCAAGGACGGGATGAGGGCATCCCACCCTACAGTGCCTAAATAAAAGTACAACACAAAAGCGCACCGCACACCCTATCCAAGGGGTTGCGATGCGCCTTTTATTATTCATTGCTTTCTTGATGGAAAATGATGGAAAATAATATTATTGTGTTATATTATTAAAGCTTCTGCTTCCTTCTTTTCAAAGAAGGAACAAAAACCCCCGTAAATCAATGCAGATGCAGATGGCGGGGCACGCCGTCGATGTAGATGGGGGTCAGCTCGGCCTGGATGAGGGGGCGGGCATAGTGATGGAATGCTTCGGTCACATGCATGCCGTCCGGGCTGATCCAGTCATCCGGCACGCGCTTTTCCAGGTTGGCAACCTTCTGCACATCTACCATCTCGGTTTCGGTGCGGTACGGCATATCCGAAATGCGGCGGATGGCGCACATCTTACCGGTTTCGCCGCGGTAAGCAGCTTCCACCGAAGCACCGCCCACTTGGTATGCCTCGGTAATGTCGGTGCGGCTTGCCAGATGGGAGGCACAGCGCTGCAGGGTAGAGAACTCGATCGCGCGGGTCTTGCAGCCCAGGCGCACATGGATCAAATCCGCCAGGTAGCGGCTGGTGCCGGACAAAATGGCTTTATGGCCAAAAGCATCCAGCTGGCCTGCTGTGGATACCAAATCACACAGGAAAACGCCGTCCTTGTTTTTTACGCCCTCGCTGGCCGCAATGATGACATTGTGGCGGTCTTTTTCCAGCTGAGCTACTTTTTCCAGGAACACATTCTCGTCAAAGGGGCGCTCCGGCAGCAGAATGATGTCCGGGCCGTTGCAGTCAGCCCCGGCGGCCAGGCTGGCGGCACCGGCCAGCCAGCCGGTATGGCGGCCCATGATCTCGGCCACCGTTACGCTGCGGATGTTATACACGCTGGAATCACAGATGACCTCTTTCAGGATGGTGGCAATGTACTTGGCGGCACTGCCGTAACCGGGGGTGTGGTCGGTGTACATCAGGTCGTTGTCAATGGTTTTGGGCACGCCGATAAAGCGGATCTCGCTGCCCTTGGCAGCCCCGTAAGCGGAAAGCTTGGCAATGGTGTCCATCGAATCATTGCCGCCAATGTAGAACACGGCCCCAATGCAGTACTTGGCAAACAGCTCAAACAGCTGCACAAAGGGGCGTTCGTCCGTGGCGGGGTTGGGCAGCTTGAACCGGCAGCTGCCCAGGTAACTGGACGGCGTGCGCTTGAGCAGCTCAATTTCCATCTTGTCGTCAAGGCGGTCATCCAGGTCTACAATCTTGCCCTGCAAAAGCCCTTGAATGCCATACTCCATGCCGTATACATGGGCGGCGCCCAGAGCTTTGGCAGCTTCATACACACCGGCCAGGCTGGAATTGATCACAGCAGTCGGCCCGCCGGACTGGCCGACCAGTACATTTGTTCCCCAAGACATAAGAAAGCCCTCCTTATTTTGCAGCCATCATGCTATCTTAATATGATACACCCTAGTGTACACGAAAGTACGACTTAAAGCAAGTACTTTGCGCACCGGAGGTTTTACAGCTTTACGCCCATTTTTTCCAGCGCAAACAGCGCTGCGCCCAGGCTGCCGCACAGTTGGCTGTACTCGCTGACCTCCACCGGGGCTTTCAGGGCGATTTCCAGCTCTTTCACAACGCCGCGGTTGCGGGCTACACCGCCTGTCATCATAAAGGGGGCCACGCCGCCGGTGCGGCGGGCCAGGGCAGCGGTTTTGCCCGCAACAGATTTGTTCAGGCCGTGGATGATATCCGCCGGTGCGGTGCTGCGGGCAATCAGGCTGACGACCTCACTTTCCGCAAACACGGTACACATGCTGGAAATGGTCACATCGTTGTGCCAGTCCAGGCCAAGCTCGCTCATCTCCGGCAGCTTCATCTGCAGGGTGCGGGCCATCATCTCCAAAAAACGGCCGGTACCGGCGGCGCATTTGTCGTTCATCGCAAAGGTTTCAACAGCGCCGCTTTCGCTCAGGCGGATCACCTTGGAATCCTGCCCGCCAATGTCGATCACGGTGCGCACGGCGGGGTCCAGATGATGAGCCCCGCGGGCATGGCAGGTGATCTCGGTCACGGCTGCGCCGTCATCGCCCAGAAACTCGCGCCCGTAGCCGGTGTATACCTTGGAACCCAGGTCGCTTTCGGCAATGCCTGCCATCGTCAGGGCCTGTTCCAGTGCCTGGCGGGCACCGGTTGCAGCCCCGGCGCCGGTGGGCACAATGGCCCAGCCGCAGATCTTTCCGCTGCGATCCAGGATCACGGCATCGGTGCTGGCAGAGCCGCTGTCGATGCCGGCGGCATATTGTGCGTTGGTGTTCATGGCGGGGGCCTCCTTGTTTTCGATATCGGGAACGGCGTTCAGGCTTTCGGCAAATGCGCCCAGGCGGGTGCTCAGCTGCCCGCCGCCGCTGGTAAAGGTCTGGCGGGAACAGTCGGTTTCAATTTTTAATACCGGCAGATGGAACTGCTCCGGCGCGGTCAGGCCGGGGGCGTAATAATCACAGAACTGCACGGTGTGGTACACAATGCCAACGGTCTGGCCGTCCACCAGGGCGGCGCGCTCACTGACCGGGGCATCCATCCGCATGCAGGGTATCTGGCCCAGCAGGGCGGCGGCGTAACCGGGCAAAAAGTCCTCCAGTGCGGCGGGGGCAACATCGGCAAGCTCACGGTTGCCGGTGCAGGTAGCATCCACCACGGGCAGGGCAAAGGCTTTCTGCACGGTATCATACAGCACGCTGCCGCCATGGGCACCCAGCAGGGTCAAATGCGGACCCTCGGCGTGGGGTTTGTGCACAAAAAAGGCGTGGGCGCGCTGGGCGTCGAATTCCTGCCCGGTGTACCGTTGCAGGGCATCCGCCAGCCTGCGCAGGTCCCGCGCAAAGCGGGCGCGGGTGGCTGGGGTGCTCTGGTGGGGGACGGGCAGCAGCTGCAAAAATTCCATCTTACCACTGGCAGCTAGCACATCGTAAACGCGCAGCATGGCATCGCAGCAGTTGGTCAGCACCAAAGCCCGGATGCCGGATTGCTCCACCTGTTCCAGCACAGCCTTGGCGTAACCGCACAGGTTGGCGTGGGCGCAGCGCTCCGCGCAGGAAAAACTTTCCGCCAGCGGATCCAGCGCCGAGAAGGTGGCCCCATACCCGGCAAACAGCTCCAGCGGGGCGTATTTGCAGGCATAATAAATCGTTTTGCTCATACCAGCGCCTCCTGTTTGCTGTGCAGCATCTCCAGGAAAGCATCCAGCCGGGTGGCGGTCTGGCCGTCCATCGTGTTGGCGCGGTCGCAGCCATCGCCGTCCAGCAGCAGCACCGGGTAGCCCTCGGCTTCCAGTGCGCTCTTGAACAGCTGTGCGGCCCCCATCGTCTGCTTGCAGCCCCATTGGCAGAAGTAGACCACCCCGTCGATCTGCTGCATGCGGCACAGCTCCAGCGCGCGCTGGATGCGGTGCTGGGCGCTGCCGTTAAAGATGTTGTTCACCAGCCGCGCGGCCATGCTCTCAAACGGGTTGTCCGGGTCCATGTAGCAGCCTAAGGCATCGGCGTTCATATCGCAGGTAATAAGCTGGTTTTCTGCCGAGAAATTCAGCCGCTCCCGCACGGGCGCCTGATAAAACGGCACGGCGTGCGCCCACAGCAGCCGGGTGCCGCCACCCATGGGGCTGGCCTCGATATCCGCCAGCAGCTTGCGGGCGTACTGTTCAGCCTGCGGGGTGCCCAGCATGGTGTGGGTCACAAACACTTCGTAAAATTCGGAGGTGACATCGTTGTGCAGGTTCCGCCCGGCCTTGGCGGCCTGTGCCTGCTGCAATAGTTCCAGCGTGCGGCCGCTGTGGGCGACTGCCTGCTGCAGGGCCGCTTCGTCCAGCTTCTGGTGGGTCGCATCCTCCAAAAAGGCGGCAAACTCTCGCAGGCGGTCGGAAACTTCGGCCACAGCGTACTCGTCGTGGTCATAGGGCACATCCAGATAAAAGTGGGGGATGCCGTAATGCTGCGCCAGCCGCCGGAAGGTCAGGTTGTTGGCATCGCAGGCAATGGAGGTGCAGGCAGTGAACAGCGGCTTGCCCGCCGTGCCGGAAAGCCCCATGCCCAGCAAAGCCTTGTGGTAGCTGCACAGCGTGGGGCTGATGCCTGCGCTCTCGGCATAATGGATAAAGCCGCGCTCGGCTGCGGCACCGTTCAGGTAACAGGCGGTGGCTTCGGCAAACATCGGCAGCAGGTGGAAGGCATGCAGCAGTTCACAGGGCATAAAGATATTGACCAGCGCTGCCCGCTGCGGGTGGGCCAGGGGCGCAATCATGGCGTCCATGGCGATCTGTGCCGCATACTGCCGCGCGGGGGTGAGCTCTTTTTCCGGGGCAAGCAGCAGCTGCACATCCTTGGCGCGGTAGCCCAACAGCAGCAGCTGGCGGGCAAGCTCCGGCTTGGGAATGGCATCATCCACCAGCTGGCCAAAGCGGTCAACGATATTTGGCATAGGGGGGTTATCCTTTCAACACATAGGTTTCAATGGCCTTGGCAACGCCGTCATGGTTGTTGTCGTCCGTTACATAGCGGGCGGCGGCCAGAACATCCGGTGTGGCGTTGCCCATCGCAATGCCGTACCCGGCGGCCTGGATCATGGCAAGGTCGTTGCCGGAATCGCCGCAGGCCATCACCTGGTTCATCGCCAGGCCCAGGGTATCGGCCAGCGTTTTTAATCCGCTGCCCTTGGTCACGCCGGGGGCGTTGATCTCCATGTTGTTGGGAATGCTGGAAGTAATCTCAACATTAAACCGGCTGGCAACAGCCTGCCAGGCGGCATCGCGGGCGGCATTGTCCCGATAGGTGATGCTGAACTTTTCCACCTCGTGCGGGTGGGCGGCGAACACTGCGTGCATGTCATCCACCACAATGCGGCTGTCGCGCAGGTAGCGGCGCAGGGCAGGGGGCATCAGGGCAAGGCCGTCATTGGCACCAAAATAATCGGTGTAGGCTTTGCCGCCGATAAAAATGCCCATGGCACCGCCCGTTGCGGCCACGATATCATAAATGTCGCTGGCAAGGGCAGCATCAAACGGCAGGTTGACCAGCGGTTTGCCGGTGGAAAGCTCCACCACGCTGGCCCCGTTGGAAGTCAGGGCATACCGCACGCCGGGAATGCGCAAAAACGCTTCCGGCACACCCGATGCCACACGCCCCGTTGCGGGGATGACATCAACCCCTTTGGCAATGGCAGCGCGGATGGCTTCCAGCGTGCGGGGTGTGATCTCTTTTTCATCATTGAATACGGTGCCGTCCAGATCCAATGCAACAAGACGGATATCGGGCATAACGGACCCCTCCTTTGTTATATTTCACCAAAGATTTTAGCGCATTTTCGGTCATTTTGCAAGGGCGCCTTGCATTTGCTATGCCAAGTATGGTAAAGTGTCATCAGCCCTTTGCATATTGGCACAGGGCAGGGAAGGGGAACGCGATGCAAACCGAACAACAATCGTTGCGTGCGGCAGCCGGGCAGCGCTTTTGGCAGATCGATGCCCTGCGCGGGCTGGCGCTGCTGAATATGCTGGTTTACCATGCCATGTATGACTGGGTGTATATTTTTGGCCATGCCAGCGGCTGGTACGATATCTGGTCCACGCACTGCCATGTGTGGCAGCAGTATATCTGCTGGAGCTTTATTCTGCTTTCGGGTTACAGCTTTACCCTATCCCGCCGCCCGCTCAAGAACGGCCTGCTCACGGCGGCCTGCGCGGTGGTGCTGACCGTGGCAACCGCCGTTGCCATGCCGGAGGAAGTCATCTGGTTCGGCGTGCTGCACCTGCTGGGCTGTGCGGCCCTGCTGACCTGTCTGCTGCACCCCGCGCTGGAAAAGCTGCCCCCGCTGGCAGGGGTTACGGGCAGCGCGGTGCTGTTTGCCCTGCTGAACCAGCTGCCGCAGGGCTGGCTGGGGTTTGAGGGAACGCACCTGGCGGCCCTACCCGCCGCCTGGTACAAGCCGAATCTTTTCTGGCTGGGGCTGCCAGATCTGACGGTGTTTTCCTCATCGGATTATTTCCCGCTTTTGCCGTGGGTGTTTTTGTATTGGGTGGGGTACTTTTTTGCGCGGTGGTTCCGCGCCCGCTGCACCGCGCAGCCCGGCCTGCCGCCCAAAGCCCTGCGCCCCCTGTGCGCCGTGGGCAGCCGCACGCTGCTGATTTATATGCTGCACCAGCCGGTGATTTACGGTGCTTTGCTGGGGCTGCACGCATTGGGGTTGGCATAAAGTTTGGGTAAAGAAAAAAGAAGAAAGAATAATGAATAATGGATGTGTGCCGCCCACGGCGTCACATTTTAGCCAAGTCAGTTGCTCCGGCAAAAAGCATTCCAGCCAGAGCAGCCAACCTATTTTATTTGCGCCGCTGCGGGCGGCGCACCAGCATTATTCTTTATTCATTATTATTTATTATTTTGTATAAACTATTGCCCAGACCCCGCGTATGAGGGCAAAAAACTGAACTTTTTATGAAATTTCAAAAAGTGGGCCAGAACGTGTAAAATCGTGGTTGACAGGAGCCTATAAAGTATAGTATAATTTCAGTTACTGGTTGATTGTAATTTTGATTGACCGGCAAACTCCTGTCTCAGACCAAGGGAGGGAAAAAGATGTCGGAGATCCGTGTCAAAGAGGGCGAATCCCTTGAGAGCGCCCTGCGCCGTTTCAAGCGCAGCACTGCCCGCAGCGGTGTTCTTGCTGAGGTGCGCAAGCGCGAGGCTTATGAGAAGCCGTCTGTGCGTCGCAAGAAGAAGTCCGAAGCCGCCCGCAAGCGCAAGTTTAAGTAATCCGGAGCCATCGCAGCGGCTATGCCGCCGTTTTCGATAACCGTGTTTACCCAAAGGAACGGCAGAACAGGTTCGCAGAGATGCGGGCCTGTTCTTTCTTTATATCTAAAAACCGGGGTGGTGCTTGCCCGCTGCCCCGCGCTTATAATAAGGTAGTTTGTCTATGCTTCTTACCCCTGAATATATTTTCCGTGCCATTGAGGCCATCACGCCGGAGTTCCTGCGCCAGCACGGTATCACCGCCCTGGTGCTGGATGTGGATAATACCTTGACGGGGGATGGCAGCCAGCAGCTGGATGCCACCGTGCAGCAATGGCTGGATACTATGCGTGTCGCGGGTGTGCGGTTGACGATTGTTTCCAACAATACCGCCGCCCGCGTGCGCCCCTTTGCGGACCGTGTGGGCCTGGCTTGGGTGCCGCTGGCCTGCAAGCCGCTGCCGGTCGGCCTGGCCGTTGCCCGCCGCCGCCTTGGCGTTCGCAAAAATCAGATGGCCATGGTGGGCGACCAAATCTTTACGGACCGCCTTGCCGCGGGGCTGTACGGCATCTCCTGCCTGTATACCATGCCGCGTGGGGGCGACCACCAGCGCGGTGTGCAGTTCAAGCGCAGGTTTGAACCCTACTGGCTGGACCGGTATTACCAAAAAGGGGGCCGCCTGTATGAGTGAAGCACCGCGCTTTGGCACGGCTGGGCTTTCGGACAGCTACCGTGTCCGCAGCTTTGACCCGCAGGCCATGGCGGAGTATACGGCTTCCTTTGGGCTGACGGCGTTTGAATACCAGTGTGGGCGCGGTGTGCGCCTGGGGCTGGATAAAGCCGCCGCCTTAAAAGAAGCGTTTGATGCAAAAGGCATCACTTTCTCGGTCCATGCGCCGTACTACATCAGCATGAGCAGCCTGGAGGAGGACAAGCGGCTGAACAGCGTGAACTACCTGCTGCAAAGCTGCGCACTGGTCAAGGCACTGGGCGGCCGCAGGGTCATCTTCCACGCGGGCAGCTGCGGCAAGCAGAGCCGGGAAGCCGCACTGGAAAAGGCGCTGGACACCATGCACCGCGCCGTTCAGGCCGTGGATGAAGCCGGTTATGGCGACTGTATCCTTTGCCCTGAAACGATGGGCAAGGTGAACCAGCTGGGCACGCTGGATGAAGTGCTGGCCCTTTGCAGTGTGGATGAACGCATTATTCCCTGCGTGGATTTTGGCCACCTGTATGCCCGCAGCCAGGGCACCGAGCTGAACGATGAGACCGCCCCGGCAGATTACGCCGCCATCCTGGATGCCATTGCCGCAGCCTTGCCGGGGGAGCGGGCCAAAAAGTTCCACGCGCATTTTTCCCGCATTGCCTACACCAAGGGTGGGGAAAAATGCCACCTGACTTTTGCGGATACCGAGTTTGGCCCGCCGCCTGCCCCGCTGATGCAGCTGCTGAAAACCCGTGGACTGGCGCCCACCATTATCTGTGAATCCGCCGGAACCCAGGCTGAGGATGCGGCGGCGCTGAAAAAACTGTATGAACAAGGCTGAGAAAGCCCAAAAACAGCCAACAAAAGCCGAAAAAAACCAAAATATCACCCGAAAATCCCGCTAACCTCTTGCAATACTGGCACTTTTCGGGTAAAATACTTACAGGTATGACAATGCAATGGCATTGCTTGATGGGCGGCGGGGCCGCTTTTTCAAACAAGCCCGATTCTAAAATTATGGAGGAGTTCCTATATGATCTCTGCAGGCGAATTTCGTAACGGTGTAACTTTTGAGCAGGACGGCCAGGTCCTTCAGGTCGTTGAGTTCCAGCATGTTAAGCCCGGCAAGGGCGCTGCTTTTGTGCGCACTAAGACCAAGAACGTGATTACCGGTTCCGTTGTTGAAACCAGCTACAACCCGACCGCTAAGTTCCCCCAGGCTTTCATTGAGCGCCGTGAGGTTACCTACTCTTACGAGGATGGCGACCTGTACTACTTCATGGATAATGAAACCTACGAGCAGATCCCCGTTGCCGCTGCCGATGTGCCGGAAAACTTCAAGTTCTGCAAAGAAAACGAAATCTGCAAACTGCTGTCCTACAAGGGCAAGGTTTTCAGCGTTGAAATCCCCAACTTCATCGAGCTGGAAGTTACCGAGACTGAGCCTGGCTTCAAGGGCAACACCGCTACCAACACTCTGAAGCCCGCTAAGGTTGAGACTGGTGCCGAGATCCGCGTGCCCCTGTTCATCAACGAGGGCGACAAGATCCGCATCGATACCCGCACCGGCGAGTATATGGAGCGCGTCTGATCTTAAAACAAATGGCCGGGCCGTGGTTTTTGCCGCGTCCCGGCTTTTTTGGAAAATTGCAAAAACAAACACCCTGTTTACAGTGCGTGAAGGAGGTTTTCCCTTATGGCTATGGATCTGAATGCAAAGGCCGCTTACATCCGCGGTATGATGAAAGGGATGGAGTTTGACCCCACCACCCAGGAAGGCAAGATCATTGTTGCAATGATGGACCTGCTGGAAGAGATGGCCGATGTTGTGAGCGAGCATGACGATGCCCTGGATCAGGCTTTTGACGAGCTGGACGCCATTGATGAAGATATGGATGATCTGGTGGACAACATCTTCGGCGATGACGATGAGGACGAAGATGAGGACGAGGATGACGACGGCGCATTTGAAACCAGCTATGAAGTCACCTGCCCCAACTGCGGTACCGTCAACATTGTGGATGAAGACACCCTGATGGACAGCGATAAGATCGTCTGCGCAGAGTGCGGCGCAGCTTTCGATGTGGAAGTTCTGCCCGACGATGCCGAGATGCCTGCCGATGCAGAAGCCGAAAGTACCGATGTGACCATCGAGTAAGCGGTTAAGGCAATACCGCATAATTTTAAGTGCCGATACGGCAAGCGAGGTGCGGCAGCTGCTAAGCCAAAAGCGCAGATAATACTGGATGTCTTATCGAGCATTTTGGCAACGCAGATGCCGTGCCGCAGCCGCCGAAGCGGTGCTTAAGCCGCTAGGCGGGAATTGTGCGGTGTTGCCTTAAGTGCACAAAATAGAATAACAGATAGAAAATCACCCTTGTGGCCGGATTATTCTGGCCGCAGGGGTGATTTTTTGATTATTGGGGAAGAAAGTAATTTGCAGCGAGGTTGCAAACGCTGCCATAAACCTGTAGACGATGTGTAGGGGACGATGCTTGACCGTTCCGAAACCGTAAGACAATATATCATTATAAAATTTGTGATGCTCAATGATGTAAAAGCTCCGGCGTGGTCAGGTAGCAACGCCCTGCGGCACAGGGATGAAGTACAACAAAAACAGCCCGGTCCAAACGGACCGGGCATTGTGGGTTCCTGTTTACTTTTTCTCGTTCTTCAGCTGGTTGCGCAGCATGATATCGCCAAAGGTCAGGGCGTTGAACAAACCGCCGGCCTTGTTGGCCTGGCGCACAATGCGCGCCGGCAGAGGCTTGCTTTCATCGGTGGAAAGCAATACAATGTGAACCTTATCAGCCACGTCGGCATTGCCTTCCTTTTTGGTGGTCAGTACCTGCAGGTACACAACATAGGGGTCATGCATAGAACCATAGTAAATATCGTTGCCGCAGCGCACCAGCGGGCGGCCCTTATAGGTCAGACTGGGGGTAAAAGCCATCTCTTACAACCTTCTTTCGCTGTTGTTGTATCCGAAAAGCCGAAAATATAGCCTGTTTCTACAAACACAGCAGGACTTTGCCTTAAATCCGTCTTGCGTTTGCGAAATGTGCGTCATTTTCTTTGTTTTCAGCTACACCTTAATCAATAAAAAATATTATACCATACAAGATAGGGGATTACAAATCTAATTTTTCGCTTTCGATCTTTTCTTCGTTCAAGGCAACGCGCTGGGTCAAAATGCGCACCTTGCTGTCCAGCTGACTGAGCCGGATGGACATAAAAAACTGTTTGGCCAGCAGCAAAAAGATGATGACGATATAAACAAAATTGATGGGGCTCTGGAACCCAAGCAGATACGCCGCCCAGTAGGCAATGCCGGGAAAGATGGCCAAAATCAGCAGAATGCCGCTGAACAGAAGCCAGAAAATGGTATCTTCGATCTGCACCTTAGCCAAACGCACGCGGCGCAGAATATAGGTTGCGGTGATCAGGCTGCCCAACACAAGGCATACACGGATAATTGGCTGATCAAACATGGTTTACAGGCTCCTTTCCGGGTAAGGCGTTTCGGTGTCCCGCTTGCGGAACCACTGAATCAGCAAAATGGAGATGGACATTTTGACCATATATTCAATGCTGCGCCAAAAGGTCAGGTAGCTTTGACCGGCCTCGCGCTCGCCCATCGTAACTTGTACTTCGCGTACCACAGCGCCGTTTTTGATCAGGTAACTGATGGTATCCGGCTCCGGGCCATAGTTCAAATTTTGGGCAAATTCTTCCACCATGGCGCGGTTGAACAGCCGCATGCCGCTGGTGGGGTCGCAGATGGCACGGCCGGTGGTCAGCCGGATGGACCAGCTGATGATGTAACTGCCCAGCATGCGCAGGCTTTTGGGCTTTTTTACCGTCAAAAAGCGGCTGCCAATCACGATGTCGGCCCCGCTTTCCAGCTCTTCCAGCATGGCGGCGATATATTCCGGTCGGTGCTGGCCGTCAGCATCCAGCTGCATGGCGCAGTCATACCCGTTTTCGGCGGCATAGCGCAGCCCGGTCTGGAATGCACCTGCCAGCCCCAGGTTGACCGGCAGATCGATCAAGCGGAACCCATGTTCCCGGCAGATGGCCGCGGTTTTATCACGGCTGCCATCGTTGACTACAACATAGTCATACTGCGGGTAGTTCTTGACAATGCCGTTGACGACCTTGACAATATTGGCTTCCTCATTATATGCAGGAATAACAATCAGCAATTTTGACATAACAAATGTTCCTTATCCACTTGCCCGGCAAACACCGGGCAGATGTCAGCTTTGGTTTATGATCCCCATCATTTTATCAAATACGGCATCCCATGTAAAGTGCGCGTACACATTGCGGTACGCCGCCTCGGCACAGGCATGGGCGCGGGCGGGATCATCCAGCAGGGTCTGCAGCCCGGCGCGGATGGTTTCCACCGTGGCGTCCTGTGGCTGGCCGGGCAGCACAATGCCGTGGGTATCGTCCGGCAGCAGCTCCTCGGTTCCAGCGGTACGGGTGCACACGATGGGGCAGCGGCAGGCCGCGGCTTCCAGCAAGGTGGTGGGAAAGCCCTCGGCATACCGGGTGGGCAGACAGTATACATCTGCCTGCCGCAACAGCTGAACCACCGCATCATGCGGCAGGGCACCGGGGGTAACGGCCCCAAGGTTTGCCAGTTCCTGCTGCTGCGGACCGCTGCCAGCCGCCACCAGAACAACGCCCGGCAGCTGGGCCACGGCCTGGGCTAATAATCCGGCGCCCTTTTCGGGAATCAGGCGGCCCACAAACAGCACAATCTTACGGTCGCCAAGGTTCAGTTTGGCGCGCCAGTCTGGCGCGTGGGCGGCTTCCTGTTCCAAAGCAGCGGGGTCAATGGCGTTGGGCATGGTTCCTGCAGCCGTAATGCCAAAGGTGTGCAGCCAGCGGCAGGCAGCGGCGGAAACGCCATAGAACGGCGCGCCGGTGCTGCGCACCAGGCGGCAGGCAACCTGCTCATACAGCCGCCCGCAGGCCCCCAGCAGGCCGTTGCCCATCGGCATGTATCCGGTGGAATGGTCAATAACCAGCATGGGGATACCGCGGTGCTTGGCCGCGCGGGCAGCCCAGACGCTTTGGGTGTACATGCGGGTCTGCACCACGCAGAAATCGAGCTTTTGCGCCCAGATTTGCGCGGTCAGCGCGTGGAAGCGCGCCCCCGGCTTGATGACAGGAAAGCGCCCGTTCATGACAGGCCAGACGGGCAGGCGGTAAATTTCAATGCCATGCCCGTCAATTTCGTGCTCCGGCAGGTTGGGCAGAGCACTGGTAACCACAATGGCGCGGTGCCCGGCGGCAACAGTGCGGCGGGCAAGGTTCCAGGTGTAGCGCTCCACACCACCCACCGTGGGCAGGTACTGCGCAGAAAAATAACAAATCGTCATCGGGCAATCACCGCAAGCATGGCGTTCAGCAATACCCCGGCGTTGACTACGCACAGGCAGCAGACCAGGGTGCAGGCGGACTGTTTGCCGCTGGCAACCTGGACCCGGCGGGGCAGGCAGGTAAGCAGGAACAACGGCAGCACGGGCAGAAGATACCGCCCCTGGAAGCCGTAAACGGTCTGGTAATAGGTCGGGGTCCACACAAAGCAGCCGGCAAAGGCCAACGCGGCGCACAGCAGCGCGGCCAGCGCACACCACACCCGGTAGCGCCCCTGGGGCAGCCCCGGCACGGGAACATCCTGCGCCGGAACGGCGGCATACCACAGCAGCAGGTAGAGCGCCAACACCCAGAACCAGGCCAGGTCCAGCGAGCTGTAGCTTAAGCTGCCGCCCACAAGGCCGCGCACCCAGTTGTCAGCATCCTGCACCACGCTGCGTACCAGCAGCATAGCCACGGCGGGCAGATTGTGCAGAATGTAACCGGGGGTAAAGGTGGTCTGGTCTTCCTCGCTGGGGGTGCTCTGGCTGTCCCGCACGGTACGGACAGCTTCGATCTCTTTGATCAGCACATTGCGGTCCAGCGGGTAGCGGTCATCCTCCACGCCGGGGTAGATCTGGCAGGCGGAAAGCAGCTCTGCACATTCATCACTGCTGAACATGGACTTGAAAAAGTCACGGCGGTCAGCAGTGGCCAGCCGTTCCCGGCACATTTCGGCGTCGGTGGTCATCAGGTCGCGGTCCAGGTAAACCAGGGAAGCCGCACTCATGAATTCATCATCGGTCAGGCTGGAATGCTCCACTTCCTCCGGGCTGAAGAAAAAGCTCTGGCCCAGAACGGCGGCGGTCACATCACCCTCCTGCAAGGCCTGCACCCAGAACTCCAGCTCCTTCTGCGGGATCTCGGTCACGCCCTCCACGCAGTAATACAGGCGGCGCACAAAGTTGGAAGCCGTGTTTTCGCGGTACTCGGCAGGCATGTTGGCAAACCGGTTGGAGGTTTTGCCGTCACCCGCGGCAGGGGCGGCATGCAGGGTACGATTGTCAGCTGCCTCTGTTGCTGTATAAGAAACCGCGGCAGCCGGGGTAGAACCCTGTGCGGAGGTGGTTTCCGTCTGGATAGTCTGATTTTCAAACCCGGCAGAACCGGCCACCGAGGTGACCAGCACAGCGCGGTTGATGCTGAGCGCCAGCAGCACGCATCCAGCCAGATAAGCGGCTTTTTTGGTTGCGGCGCTCTGGCCAAAGCGGCTGTTGGGAATCAGCAGGAACAACGCTGCCAGCGGCAGGTAAACCAGTTTGGCCGGTGCCAGCAGGATGCCGAACACCGCCAGCGGCAGCCACAGCCGCACCGGCAGCACCGTGCCGTCCTTGCAGCCAAAAATCGCCTGCATGCACAGCGCAGTAAAGGCAAACGCCAGCCCCAGCAGCAGGGAATCCCGGCTGAAAGAAGCCGCCAGATGCAGCGTCATGGGCAGCAGGGCCGCCGCAGCGAATACCCGCTTGCCAAACGGCGCGGCTTTAACGGCCAGCGTCGCTAACAAAGCGAACACAATTAAATTTGCTGTGCGCCCCAGCATCAGCGCCGGAACAAAGCCAAGGTGAAAAACATATGCCAGGAACACCGCCGTCGCGCTGAACAGATACAGCGTGGGATTGCGGTCGGTCTGCAGTTCTTCCAGCGCCGTGTGGCTGTCAAAACTGTCAGGGGTGGTGGTGAACAGATTTTCGCTCAGTTCCTGCCAGCTGAACACGGTGGTCTTTTCGTTTTGCAGCAGGGGGTCAAAGTCGTGCTCGCGGCGGTAGGTCATATCCAGCGGCACATTGCCCATCCGCCATTCATCCGGCGAGAGCATGTTGGCCCATTTGCAGGCTAAAGTAAAAGACTGGTTGATGTGGTATTTTTCGTCCGGCGCGGCATAGGGCGGCAGCACAAAGCTGTACAGTATGCCAAAGCAGAGCACCAGCACAAACACCAGCCGGTGCAGCGGCATGCGGCCCCGCATGGCAAAATAAATGCCAAGGAACACCACAACGCTGGCCAGCAGCCCGACCAGCAAAAAGAACCGGGTCAAAAATCCGCCAATCTGTTTGTAAGTCACCAGCAGCGCCAGCGTGCCGTCCACGGCTTCGCCGTTTACGGTAAAGGTATCGTTCCACAGCACAGCGCCGTTGCTGCAGCCCACGGTCAACCGGCCGGAACCGGTATACTCCGGCTTCAGGGTCACGCGGTAGCGGCGGGCTGCCGGTCACGGGGGTATCCAGCCCCATGCCGGTGTACTGCCCGGCCACAATGTTCGCCATATCGCCGGTGGAGTGGGCCAGCACCTCGCCGGTGTCGGCATCGGCAAGTTCCAGGTGCAGCTCACCGGTGGGCTGGCCGTTGCTGGTGCCAAACACAAAGGCCATGGCCAGCAGGTCATTGTCGGTATCAAAGGTCTGGGCAGCGCCGTTGGCTTCGTCCAGCTCGGCGCTGTACTGGCTGTAATCATCGCTGATGCGCTCCGACAGGCTCTTGTCATTGTTGGGGCGCACCGCGGCCAACCAAACCAGCACCACGGCCAGCAGGCAGGCAGCAGCGGCGCACAAGGCGGTGCCCAGCGGGCTTTTCAGAAAATCCTTTATTTTGCTCATACGGGCTCCTCCCGGTTTTGGTGGTTCAGCGTTCAGGGGGTGTCCAAAACAAACACCGAAATATTTAAGGCAATACCGCATAATTCTAAGTGCCGATACGGCGAGCGAGGTGC
>ENA-ORRW01001594-ORRW01001594.1-human-gut-metagenome-genome-assembly--contig:-NODE-1594-length-21218-cov-3.587677_pt1 | contig 21218 bp, 9 predicted proteins | sample MGYA00242183_ERZ509150 | MGnify/ENA primary metagenome ERZ509150 (study PRJEB26280, sample SAMEA2338639) | human gut metagenome | biome: human gut; feature: human-associated habitat; material: faeces... | reverse complement strand
GCAGTGAGATCGCTTTTTCGATACGTAATCTGTTTATATAGTCATTGACTCCCAAACCTGTTATAATTTTTATCTTGTTGTATAAAGAAGAACGGCTAATTGTCATGAGATCTGCCAATTGCTGGACGGAGAATTCTTCGTCAGATAGGTTTTCATGTATAATTATATTTATTTTTGTCATGAAATCCTCATCTGCTTTACTGTTTGTTAAAGTCTGGAGAGAAGTCGACTGGTTAATAGATATGTATTGATTGTGTATTTTCTCTCTATTTTTTAAAATATTTCCGATGACGATCTTTAGAGAGTCTAGATCAAATGGTTTGGGGATGTAAGCATCAGCTCCGGATTTATATCCGGTTGTTATCCCTGTCTGGTCATAACGTGCTGTTAACAGTATTACAGGGATATGGCTTATCTGGATGTTGTTTTTTATTTGACGGCATAATTCAAAACCATCCATTTGCGGCATCATCACGTCACTAATAATAATAGAAGGCTGTTTCTTCTGACAGATTTCTAAGGCAGAGACTGCATTGTCTGCCGCATAAACTTTCTTAAAGAACTCAGTTAAAGAACTTATGAGATATTCCCTTAACTCCTTTTCGTCCTCTACAATAAGCACAGTCTTTCCGGTACAATCGAAATGTGTATCTTGGATGCTAGAAGGGAGAGGAGAGCCTTTTTGCTGTAAATGGGCGGATTCTTCTTTTTTATTTGTATTGAGCAATGGCAGCTCCAAATAGAATGTAGCTCCTTTGTTTGTATTATTATAGGCCCTTATAAGCCCCCCGTGCATTTCCATTATTGTTTTGGCATAATATAATCCGAATCCACTTCCTCGCTCTTTGTGATTACCTTTGTGGAATTTAGTGAAGAGATTTGCCATATCCGAATCTTCTATACCGCTTCCTTCGTCTATAACAGATATTCTGACTGTGTTTTCAAGACGTTGCGTGCTTACTGTTATATTGCTGTTTGCCTTACTGAATTTTAGTGCATTCATCAGTAAGTTTGATAGTACTGTTTGACACTTTTGTTTGTCAAACCATACCTCCTCTATGTTGGGATCTATTTGTAATTGTATGCATATCTCTTTTTCTTTTGCCTCATTCATATAGTCTTTGATAACCTCGGTTACCCATTCGTTCAATTGAGTTTTTTGTATTTTCAATTTATTATAGTCTGCCTCCAAACTGCTCCAGTCCAACACCATATCTACTATTTCCCTCATGTGTTGTGCTTGGTTGAATAGTAGTTGTAATTGTGGTATCAGATGCTGAGGTAATCCTTGCATCTCACTTTTGTCCATGAGACGTTTTAGTGGGGCATAAATCAATGTTAAGGGAGTACGTAATTCGTGATTTATGTGAATGAGGAAATCTATCCTCTTTTCATTCAGATATTGTCTGTATTCTTTTAGTCTCTTTTGTATTTTTGCTTCCTTTTTTATATTAAAAATGAATATTCCTGCAATACCCCCTCCTATAAGGCTAATACAACATAATATTATAAACCAGTCTGTTTTATACCATGGTGGGGTAATATGGATATTTGTGAGAAGGATAGGAGTGGTATAATTTCCGTCTTTTGTCATACATGCTACTTCGATGCGGTATTTACCGGTAGATAGGTTGGAAAGATCCAATATCGGATTATATGATTCGATTATCTTATCAACATTTCCTTTTATGATATATCGGAATGGAACTCGCTGGAAAATATCTTTATTTTTAATATATACCCGTAGGGCGAGTGCATTATGTTCCCATGGAACTTTTATATTTTGGGTGTCTATACCGGATGTATACGGTTGCCCGTTAAGTTCTATGCTGTAAAGTGCTATTTCCGGATCTGGTTCATTAGGCTCTGGGATGTCTGTGTTTATTCGGACCAGTCCTTCTATGCCACCAAAGTAAAGATATTGGCTGTTTTTTTCAGCCCGTTGTTGATAAGTAAATATTATTTCATTGGGATAAAATCCGTCGCTTCTGTTCCATTGAATAAATCTGTTTTCTTTTATGCAGTAAGAAAATAGTTGGTTTTGTGCACAGATCCATATCCTTTCTGAAGAAGGCTCATAACGGAGGGCGGTAATATCATTGAATAACTGTGACCTGATTTTAAAATATCTTTTCTCTTTTATATCATAATATCCCATTCCTGTTGTTGTTCCCACCCATATCTTATTTATTCCGTCGTAATCAATCGCACTGATAACTTCTTTCTCGTCCAATTGAAAAAGAAGATCAATGCTGTCATTCTTGTTAATGATTCGGAATACTTTGTTTCCATTCATTGCCAAGGATATCTTTTTGTCACAGTAGGCTATGACCGAGGCTTGTAATTGATAATTGTTCTCATTTTTGATTGGAGAGAATTTTTTATTATTTATATTATATACCCATAGCTCCTTACTAAGTATATATATTTTGTTTTCTGTCACTCGGTGAGCGCGTGGAAGATATCCGTAAAAGCACTGCCTGAAGTTAATACTGTCGTTTATTATCACAAATGGTCGATAAATGCCTGTGTTTTTTTCAAACAGGAAAAGTCCCTTTGTGTAAACAGATACCATTAGTTCTTTTTCTGATACTGGGGCTATGGAAATCACTTTATCCCCATAGGTAGACGAGAAGTGCTTGAAGTTTCCCGTTTGAGGATCATACAAGTTTATTCCGCCTCCGTCCGTACCAATCCATAACTTTCCATTAGCTTCCTCGTAAAAACTCGTCACAGATTTTTCGCTCAATCCATTATTATATCCTAAAGGACAGTCTTTATAAGTACGTATGTAACTTTCTTTGATATTGAAAACTCCTCCTCTAACACTTCCCGCCCATAAACATTCGTTGTTATCCTTATATAATACAGTAATAGAATTGACAGGGAGTGAATTTTCATCTCCGGCAATATGATAGAGGTTAGAGAATTTTTCATTGCGTAGTTCCAGGCGATTTATTCCTCCGCCATCAGTTGCTAACCATAGATATCCTTTCTTTTCTATTATATCCAATACATAATTGTTTGTCAATCCGGAGTTGTTGCTCGTATATTGTTTTATAAGTTTTCCTGTTTTCTCATAACAAAACAGGCCTTGTCCCCAAAAAGATAAATATATGTATCCGTTTGAAGCCAGACATGCTCCTTGCAAAATATTGTTTGGACAAGAGAAAAAACGCTTTAATTGCATATTGGGGTAATTCAATATATATATTCCATCCCTTCTGGTGACGATTAGCACCTCCTTTGGGGAAACTGCTATAATTCTTTGTACCCTATATTTGGTAATGTCACTGTCCGTAGCACCTTTGGGGTTAATGCATACTGCTTTAAAAGAGCGTTTTTGGTAATCATATTTGTATATTCGATTCTCACTTCCGAAAAGTACTCCTCCATTTATGCATAAGGAAGAATAGATGATATCATGATTGAAGGGAATAAAATTCCCGTGTGTCTCATCATATCTAACCATACCTTGTCTGGTAGATATCCATATGTCGTTAAGGGAATCTTGGGTTAAATGTATAATGTGATTACTTGGTAAGGAATATCTGTCGTTGGGGTGGCTTTTGAATATTTTCAGATTTTGTCCCGTATAAGAATTCAGACCATTTTTTGTTCCTATCCATAATTTCCCTTTCTTATCTAAAAGTATGGATTGAGCGGTAGATTGAGACAATCCTTCCGCTACGGAAATAGACGTAAACTGGTAATTTATGTCATGACCTGATGTAGATGATATGCAAAGTAGTGTTAATATTGCGAATATACCAAATAACCTGTACATTTTTATCTTTTCGTGTTGTTTAAAGCTGATTTTTTCTATTTAACAACGTATATACATAAAATGTTTATTAATTATTCTGTTTTTGATAAAAAAATGCAGTATTGGATGATATATGACTTTTTTTAAATGCTTTCTGACTATGTTTAGTTTTATGAGTTCTTTCTTTGCGCTTGTAAATAATAACCCCTAATTTATTAAATATGATTTTCTTTATTCCTTTGTTTATACCTCCGTAATTTGTGATGTTTTTGGAGTGGATATATGGTATTTGAACGCCTCTTGTTGATAGGTGTTTTAAACATGAAAAACATAAAAGAGTATGAAAAAGAGTTTTATTTTATTTGTTTTTCTTCTGTGTTCGATTGTAGTTGTGGCACAGAAGAAAAGTATTACGGGCATAATAACGGATACTGCGGGTGAGGCGGTCATTGGTGCCAGTATTGTGGAAGTTGGAACAACAAATGGCACTGTTTCTGACGTTGATGGTAATTTTACACTCTCGGTTTCTGATAATGCCAGTATACAGGTTTCATTCATAGGTTTTTCTTCCCAGACTTTGAGTGTGCAAGGAAAAATGAATTTTAAGATAATCTTAAAAGAAGACAGTGAACTTTTGCAGGAAGTTGTTGTGACCGGTTATGGCGGAAAAGTTTCACGGGCAAAACTGACGAATTCTATATCGACTGTCAGTCCCCAGATATTAGAGAAGGGTATATATACAAATCCCTCTCAGGCACTGTCGGGTTCTGTTCCCGGTTTAAAGGTTTCTCTCACTTCGGGAAATCCTACTTCATCTCCTAAAGTTATATTACGTGGTGGAACGGAATTTGATGGTTCGGGAGGACCCCTGGTGATAGTGGACGGACAGCTTCGTGATAATTTTGATGATATCAATCCTCAGGATATTGCATCTATGGATGTTCTGAAGGATGCTGGGGCTACGGCCATATACGGTGCCCGTGCAAGTAATGGTGTAATTTTAATTACAACAAAATCTGGCCGGGCAGGACATCGGGAAATTAATTTCAGAGCAAATATAGGTCTCGGTTATGTTAATAATCCCTACGACTTTTTGGGCGCGGAAGACTATATTACAGTCCTTCGTACAGCCTATAAAAATACCCCGTGGGCAGCTACGGCAAATCTTACAGGTTCTACGCCTTTTGGTACGGGTAATAAGCTCGGTGCGAATATGGTGTGGAATATTATGGGGAAAACGGATGAAAATGCCTATCTTTTGGATATGGGCTGGCGAGAAATGCTGGATCCTTTGGACCCTTCTAAAACAATCATTTATAAAGGGACAAAACCAGAGGAATATAATCTTCGTAATCCGGTAGTGACACAGGATTATACGGTTAGTATGTCGGGGGGGAATGATAAAGGAACTTATTATGCAAGTTTGGGTTATAACGACTCCCCCGGAGCCCCTATCACTACCGAATATAAACGTTATAATTTCACATTCAACGGTTCGTACAAAATTGCAGATTGGTTGAAGACGACTTCCAATGCGACTTTCAGCCGGGCTAATTATGTATGGTTAAACAACGCCTGGGGGACGGAAAGTGATTATTTTGGTCGGGTGATGAGTACTCCTCCTACTGTCCGTTTTGAAGACGAGGACGGTAATCCGACATTGGGTCCTAGTCCCGGGGACGGTAATCAGACTTATGTTGCAAAAAGTTACGATCAGGATAATGAACGGACAAAGTTTACCCTTATGCAGTCATTAGAAGCTAATTTATTCAAGGGATTGGTCTTGAGGGCTTCTGCTAGTTGGTATTATTTTCATACTGTACAAGAAAGTATGCGCAAGGACTATGAGACGGTTCCGGGGCAATGGAATCGAACTCGTTCAACTAGTGCAAGCTATTCTCGTCAGTTCTCTCAGACCTATAATGCTGTTCTAGATTATACGACTGTATTTTCTGCTGTTCATAATTTGAATATTATGTTTGGTAGTGAATTTTATGATCAGTATAATAACGGTTTCTCTGCATCCGGTTCTGGTGCTGCTACCGATGATTTTAAAGATTTAGGTCTGACCGATGCAGGTGAGGGTAAACGTCAGATAGATTCGAATCATAGTCGTTACCGTATTCTTTCTTATTTTGGACGCTTGAACTACGACTATGAGGGTAAATATTTGTTCTCCGGGGTATTTCGTTATGACGGTTATTCTTCTTTGCTGGGTAAGAATCGGTGGGGATTTTTTCCGGGAGTTTCCGGTGGCTGGGTTTTTACGAAAGAGGATTTTGTTAAGGAATCACTTCCTTTCCTCTATTATGGAAAGCTGAGGGCTAGTTACGGTTTGAACGGTAATGCCAGCGGAATCGGTCCATATACTCTTCAAGGTTCATATAATTCTAATAAATACCATGGCAACAATGGTTTTCTGATAGGTACTTTGCCTAATCCTTCTTTGCGTTGGGAAAAGACGGCCAGTTTTGATATAGGCTTGAATGTAGGACTCTTGGGAGGACGCTTGAATTTGGATATCGATTACTACAATCGTCTGACATCTGATAAGTATGCAGACTTCACCCTGCCTTCGACCACGGGATTCTCTTCTGTTAAGAACAATAATGGAAAATTACGTAATAGCGGAATCGAATTACAACTCTCTGGTAAGGTGTTGGATGTCAATGATTTTACTTGGGATGCTTCTTTTAATATAACTTATAATAAGAATAAGATTATAGCCCTTCCTGATAACGGGCAGGTACGAAACAGACAGAATGGACAGCAAGTGTATACCGGTCGGAAGGTTGTAAATCCGGGTACAGGTAAGTTGGAAGATGAGAAGGTGTATGTCGGAGGTTTTCAGGAGGGAATGGAGTATGGGATACTTGTCGGTTACCAGGCCGAGGGTATTTACAGAAGTGTTGATGATATTCCGGGAAATTTGGTTGTGACCTCGGGGAATATTCAAGGTAAATATCAATATGGCCCTGAAGCTTGGAATAAACTTTCTGATAATGAGCGGGCAAAAGGCATAGAGTTAAAACCTGGAGATGTGAAATGGAAGGATGTAAATGGAGATGGGGTGATTGACCAGTATGATCAGGTTGTAATAGGAAATACTACTCCTCGTTGGTATGGTGGTTTTAATACCACAATGTCTTGGAAGGGACTTAGTTTGTATGCCCGTTTTGACTTTGCGCTTGATTATTGGGTTTATGATGATAAGACTCCTTGGTTTTTAGGATGTATGCAGGGGACTTACAATACGACAAAGGATGTTTTTAATACATGGAGCGAAAGTAATCCAAACGCAAAATATCCCCGTTACGTATTTGCTGATCATGTGGGAGCTGCCAATTACTATCGTACCTCAACTTTATTTGCCTCTAAGGGTAACTATTTAGGGATTAGAGAATTGTCTTTGTCATATACTCTTCCTCAGGAATTGTCTAAAAGACTATATATGCAGAAACTGCAATTCTCAATAACGGGACAGAATTTGGGCTATTTAACTTCTGCCAGGACGGTAAGCCCGGAGATTTCGTCAGGATATCCCTTGCCACGTACCGTTATATTTGGCGTTAATGTTACATTTTAATAATTCGAAGTGAGATGAGAAATTTAAAATTTATACATATTATGGTGTTGAATATAGCTGCTATAGTGGCTACATCATGTGGGGATATGCTGGATCTCGCCCCGATAGATAATTATGGAAGTACCAGCTATTGGAAAACAGAATCCCAAGTCAGTGCATATATTGACGGTCTTCATAAACAATTGCGAGATATGGCGGAACAGCATATTATCACTTTTGGCGAATTAAGGGGCGGACATTATAAGGATGGCACAAGTGCAGATGGTCTGGCTATCTCTAGTGGGGAAATCCGTTTACAAAATCTGTCTAAGGAGACTCCCGGAGTTACCAAGTTTGGAAATATTTATGGCTGTATAACCAATATCAATCTTTTTATAGCTCGTGTAACTGATGCTAATTTCATTCCGGAAGCTAAAAAGAATTATTATCTTGGACAGGCGTATGGTCTTCGTGCCTTTTACTATTTTGATCTTTATAGAGTCTATGGTGGGGTACCAATTCGTCTTGGCGTGGAAGTTATCGATGGAGTGCTTGATCCGAATAAACTTTATTTGGGGAGAGCTAAACCAAGTGAAGTTATATCACAGATTAAAAAGGATTTGGAAACCTCCCTACAATATTTTGGAGAGAATTCTGATTTTAATTCATATGGACATGGTACCAAGGTGTATTGGTCAAAGGCGGCCACAGAATGTTTGGCTGGAGAGGTATATTTATGGAATTCCAAAGTAACTATTGGTGATAACAAAGCTACCGAATCGGATTTGTCAAAGGCCAAGAAGTACTTGAAAGATGTAGAGGGTAACTATGGACTTCAATTGCAACAAGATTTTAAACGTATATTCAGTGCTGATAACAAAGGTAATAGTGAGGTGATAATGGCTGTGTCTTATATGGAGGGTGAAGCAGAAAACTCCCTTTCTCGTGGATATACCTATTCTCTTGTTTCCGGGACGACTAATAAAGATAGTTTTAGAGAAAATGGAACGCCATGGGATGATGCGCTTGATATACAGAATAATGGTCAACAGAAATATGAGTATAAACTTTCGCTTTATAATAGTTTTGAAAAAGGTGATACTCGTTGTGACGCCACATTTATGCCTTCATATCGGAAAAAGGAAAGTGGAGAATTGTATGTATATGGTACTCATGTATGTAAAAATTTGGGCTCTCTCAATGCTCAGGGAAATAGAGTCTATGATGGTGATCTTATTCTTTACCGTTTATCCTGGGTATATCTAGCATTAGCCGAGATTGCTAATATGGAGAGTGATAATGCAAATGTTGAGAAATATATAAATTTAGTCAGAAATAGGGCGTATAAGTCTGAGGCAGGTTCACATATATATAAGGCATCTGATTTTCTAACTAATGAATTAGCTATTTTACATGAAAAGGATAAGGAGTTTGTACAGGAAGGACAACGTTGGTGGGATTTGTGCCGCATGAAGAATGCAAAGGACGGTATTCCATTAGTGTTCTGTATAGAAGGTGATATTGATAATAAAGTTGCTATTCTTGATCAGAAGACTGAGGCATATAAAGTTTTATGGCCGTTGGATCAGAATATACTTGATAATGATTCGGCATTGGAGCAGACTCCTGGTTATGAATAGAAGAAGATATGACGAGAATATGTCCGGTTGGAAGGGAGGAGTTTCGTATTCCGGCTAGATATACTTTTATATCTGTTTATGGTAGTATAAAGATAATATAAAATAATACGAAGTTGAGTTATGAAAAAAAGTATAATACCCTTATTAGCAGTTTTATTTTTCGGATGTTCAAACGACTTTTCTGACAGTTCCATTGATGTGCTGCGACCAGAGAAAGAAGATTCCGTTGAAAGAGTGGATAAATCGTGGGTTCTGATTTTTTCAGATGAATTTAATATCGATGGGGCCGTTGACTCCAAGAAGTGGAATTATACTCCCAGGGGAGATGTTGCTCATGCCTATTATTATAAGCCGAATGATACATCCGTTGTTTGGTGTGAAGATGGTTTGTTGAATCTCAAGTTTATGAAGGATGAAACAGATCCCCGCGGATATAAATCTGGAAGTATACGCACTGATAGTGGAAAGTTTGATTTTACTTATGGTAAAGTAGAGATTAAAGCTAAGTTTTCATCGGGGAATGGTTCGTGGCCGGCTATATGGATGATGCCTGCCAGTTCAGAATACGGAGGATGGCCTGCAAGTGGTGAAATAGATATAATGGAGCATATAAAAGATTTAGATGTTGCTGTACAAACGGTACATACTACTGGTACGGAGCAAAAGACATATCCTTTTGGTCATTCAGGGTCTAAATTCAAGCAGGGTGAATGGAATATATGGGGAATAGAATGGAACGATAAGAAAATTGATTTTATGGTAAATGGAGAAGTTTGCGCAACCTATTATAACAAAGGTTTGGGCGCAGTACAATGGCCCTTTGATATTCCTTTCTTCTTGATATTGAATGTTGCAGGTGGAAAGGGAATGGCTGGTCCTATAAATGAGAAACATTTGCCTTTTACCATGCAAGTTGATTATGTGCGGGTATATCAGTGGAAATAGTCTTTTGTAAAATAGATTTATAGGGTCCTGAATGTACTCTATGATTTAGAATAATATTTATGGTGTAAAAGTTTGTTTTTGAGGTGACAGTGCCTGTCGAAGGGAGTTGTCAGCACTCTTGTGGTGACAACTCTTCTTTCGATGAGGTAATATTGTTTTTGAAGAAAGAATGGTTTTTTAATCTTTTTAATTTATAATCATATGAGATCAATTTTGTGCTATTTATTGTTTGCTATAGGTGGGACTGTTACTTATGTATGCGCAGAAGAAAAGGAGCAAATCGGATCGGATACACTTGAAAACATTTTATTTGTTGATGATTTTGATGCGAAATGTATTGTGCCCGATACAGCTATCTGGAAACTTTGTACGTATGCCAACAACGCCTGGTCACAGTATTTTAGGGGTGTGGATGGTTACGAAAATGTAAAGGTGGAGGAAGGCTATTTGAAGTTGAGGGCCTGTAAGGACAACGGGACTTATAAAAATGGCGGGGTGTTTTCCAAGATAGGTTTTCCCTGTGGTACACGTTTGGAAGTTAAGGCCAGATTAACCAAATTGGTTCGTGGAGGTTTTCCTGCTATCTGGCAAATGCCTATAGGAGCACCGGAATGGCCCAGAGGGGGAGAAATAGATCTTATGGAATGGGTACAAGGGAGTCCTAAGCAGATCTTTCAAACGGTACATACTTTTTATATAAATGGTGAAAATGGTTCTGCAGGAGTAACGAACAAGGAGGCTGATAAGAATTTTGATGTAACTAAAGATCATGTATATGCAGTGCAGCGGACTGAAAAGGAATTAATATTTTATGTCGACGGCAAAGAGACTTGGAAATATGAGAACCAACATTTGGATAAGGAGAAACTACAGTATCCATTTTGTGAATATCCCTTCAATATAATTCTGAATTTTTCATTGGGAGGTGAATTGAATGGTATGATGACATGGCCGGGAGAAATCCATGATGAAGATTTGCCGGGAGAAATGTGGGTTGACTGGGTGCGTGTTGTGTTGTTGGATAATAATAAAATCAATGAATGAATATCACTTCTGGAAAACGTGTTTCTAAGAAGGGGGAGATATGCTGAAATAGGTTCTTTATGTTATGTAATTATTTCTCCCGCTTGAATTATAGCCTAAACTATGAATCTCCAAATTATGAAGCCTCTATATAAATGATAGTTGTCTGATGCATAAAATATAATGTCGTTTATTTGTAACAGATTGAGATAGGAATTGCCTTCTTTTGCAAAGTGTTATACAATGTTTGATTTGGTATGAGATAGCTGATTACAATTAGTTCACTTTGCCGGATTAGTGTTTGTTGAATATGGAAAAGCAACAGAAAAATATGACTTTACGTAGAGGACCGTAGAATCGTGGTCGTGGGTAGGTCCCATTACAGCAGCTGAGAAAGACGTACATAAACATATATACTCACAATGGGTGATTTTATTTTGTATTGTAAATGAAAGTAGTAGTTAGTCAACTATATAGCTAAAGGTAGAATGTTGGGAATGATATATATTTCAGCCCCAATTCTGCTAATAATAAATTTAAATAAGAATTATGATGAAAAAGATTTTTGCAGGCTTATTGCTATCTGGTATTGCCATTTGCCATGTAAGTGGACAAACAGCTTTGGAAGGAAACAAATTTTCGGATAATTGGTCAATCGGTATTAATGTAGGTGGCGTGACCCCATTGACTCATCACTCGTTTTTTAAAAACATGCGTTCGGCAGTTGGAGTTCATGTAAGCAAGCATTTAACCCCTACCTTTGGATTAGGTTTTGAGGCAATGGGTTATTTTAATACAACAAAAAGTAAAACAGCATTTGATGAATCAAATGTAAGTTTGTTAGGATTGGTGAATTTAAATAATCTTTTTGGAGGTTATAACGGTATTCCAAGAAGTTTTGAGATTGAGGCTGTGGCTGGTATTGGCTGGATGCATTATTATGTTGGTAGAAACATGGGGGAAGATCAAAATGGTATGTCTACTAAGTTGGGATTAAATTTTAATTTTAATTTAGGGGAAAGTAAGGCGTGGACTCTAGCTCTCAAACCGGCTCTTGTATATGATATGAATTCTATGGGTACGAAACCTGTATATTTCCATTCGGGGCGTGCCGTGTGGGAGATTAGTGCAGGCTTCGTATATCATTTCAGATGTAGCAATGGTGAACACCATTTTACTAAAGTAAGACCTTACGACCAGTCTGAATTTGATGCATTAAATGCTCAAATAAATCAACTTCGTTCAGAACTTGAACGCAATGATAATGTATTGCAGGATGCTAACCAAAAAGTGACAGATTTAGAAACGGCTTTGGAAGAATACAAGAATCGAGAACCGAAAATTGTGAAAGATACGATTGACAATAGTAAAAAAACACTAGAGTCTGTGATTACTTTTCGTCAAGGTAGAATAACTATTGATAATTCTCAATTGCCTAATGTTGAACGGATTGCAATTTACTTGAGAAACCACAAAGAGGCAGGAGTTGTAATCAAGGGTTACGCTTCTCCGGAGGGTAGTGAAGAACTTAATGAGCGTATTGCGCGACAGCGTGCCGAGGCAGTTCAAAAGATGCTGGTTAATAAGTATGGGATTTCAAAGGAGCGAATTGTTGCTGAAGGACAGGGAATTGGCTATATGTTTGAGGAACCAGATTGGAACCGGGTAAGTATTTGTACTATTAATTCTAAATAAGAAGTGATAGAAAAATAGAAGATGTATAATAAATAGAAGCAGTTCTGCTTTATAATCATCAGGCTTCCCCATTTATCGCAATAGTTTGTGTGGTGGGGGAGTTCCTTGTACTTAGGAAGATATGTAAAATGAAGTAAGTATATTGAAAGATGATATTGCTTGTGGCTAAGTTAGGGCTATATGTGTCATGTAGGGAGCGAGAGTCGTTAATGGATGCAGATATATATTCCTTTTTAAGTATATGTTTATAGAATTACAGTTTTTGTTTGTAGTTTAAAAGTATGTGTCTTAAAAAAAACAAACATAGTAAGCGAAGCGAGTTGTTTTAAAATTAAACTACTTAAATTATAACATGAAATTACTTTATTTGTCGGAACATCATTCCTGTTTTAATTATGGAATTAAAATTGACAGTGGTTTTACCCAATACAGATTGGCTGCGCAAGAATCCGGACAGATTGATAATAGTTGTTGTTTTTGTATTTTATTTCTTTTGAAAGGAGAACTATCCGTTAATATAGGCAGGGAGCATAATATACATCTTTTAGAGCATAATATGCTGCTTATACCGCAGTATGAAGAAAATAGGGTTGAAGGTATTGTGTCGGCAGAATGTCTGTTGTTGTTTTGGAATAAGCAGATAACGGCTTGTGACAAAATGTATTTTGAATCAATCTCACATGTAAAAATGGAGAACGGTAATAATTGTATTTTACCAATCCGAAAGCCTCTGTTACATATTTTGAGGCAGTTACTTTTTTATCTGGATACAGGATTGCTATGTAGGCATATGTATATCCTTAAGCAGCAGGAAATCATTCTTGCATTGAGGGGGGGGTATACTAAATCAGAACTTGCTGCTTTCTTTTCTAGAACGACTGGAGTAGGACGGAAGTTCGAGGATTTTGTACTGGATAATTATAAGAATGTGAAAACCGTGAAAGAATTTGCAAGTTTGTGTTGTGTTTCGGAACGCTCTTTTAATCGTAAGTTTCAAGAGAGTTTTAGTCAGAGTCCTTACCGATGGATGCAGGAGCGGAGGACTGAACTGGTTCGTGAGAAAATTTGTGATCCGGATATTGCTTTCCGGGAAATAGCTATGGACTTTGGGTTTAGCTCTCCTGCACATCTGACTTGTTATTGTAAAAAGTTATTTGGTGCAACTCCAACTGAACTGAGAAATAATTATAATAAGGGAAATGAAACTTAGACTGTAATGTGTTCATAGCTCTTGTCTTTTAGGGATCTTATTAGAAAGATCTCCGTGTGTATAAAGATAGGAAATACTTCTCGTAATTTCTTGGTATAAGACTTCCTTTGTTTTTTTAACTCTCGGTTTTACATTGATCCTTTAACTCTCGGTTTAACTGAACCATGTAATCCTGCACAATTCAGGCATAAAAAAAGAGAGTTACTTTCGTGTAACTCTCTGATTTCTAAGTGATCCGCCTGGGGCTCGAACCCAGGACCCCAACATTAAAAGTGTTGTGCTCTACCTGCTGAGCTAGCGAATCAATCCTTATTTGCAAATCAGTTATTTCCTGATTGCGGGTGCAAAGGTAGTGACTTTTATTTAATTTGCAAGCGTTTCGTGGAAAAAAGTTCCAATTATTTTTCCTTTTTACTGCTTGTTTCTTGATTATCAGTTGTTTCTACTTCATCATATTTTATCTTTTCTTTGTTGATAATAAAGCGTTGGTAGTAAGAGAGCATTAAAGTTGTTAACGGTAAAGCAATAATCATTCCCAACATTCCCATTAATGAGCCCCAGATAGAAAGTGATAAAAGGATAATGGCAGGATTTAGGCCGGTAATCTTTCCCATAATTTTGGGGACGAGAAAAGTATCCTGTATAATTTGTACGATAGCAAAGACAGCTAATGCGCACGCAATGATAATCCAGAAATTCTGCCCCGTATCCGCTGCTTTGAGGATAGCTAGCAATACAGTGGGAAGGAAACCTATGATTTGCAGATAAGGAACCATGTTGAGAGCACCGATGAAAAGTCCCAGAGCGATAGCCATTGGAAAATCAATAATGAGGAAACCTATGCTGAACAGGATACCTACGCAAAATGCCACCAAAGCTTGACCACGAAAATATCTGTTCATACCGTCCTGCACGTCATGAACCAGATTGGAGGCAAATGTACGGTACTTGTTCGGAAGCAGGTGCAACCACCCTTCGGCTATTGCTTCATAATCCAGCAATATAAAAATAACATATAATAAGATAATAAAGGACGCAAGAATGCTAAATAGAATATTGAGAGATTCTGCAAGCAAAGCCCACATCCTGGGCACGGTATCCTTGATAGCTGCAAGAATATTCTCCTCGCTTAATATACGGTTGAGCGCTTGAAGGTCGATATTCTCATGGATAAACTCGGAAAGATTTTGAGGGACGTTGTTGCCGGCACCGTTGGTGAGGTAAGTCACGAGCAAGTCATTCATTCTGCTGATTTCCGAAATCATTGGCGGTACTAACAGATAAAATAAGGATACTCCGACAACTGTAATCAGGAATAATGCACAGAGGATAGAGACGATACGACTTTTCAACTTCAGCTTGTATTGGAAGAATTTGACCAGCGGATAAACCATGTAAGCGATCAGCCACGCAATAAAGAAGGGCAATAACACTCCGCTCAGTCGTTCCACCAGCATTAATATTCCTACCACCAATACACATCCGATGGCACCACGTATAAAACTGTCGAATGTTATTTTTTTCCTTTCCATATATGTAATTGTTAGTTTATATTTTTTGTCCGTCCTCTTTGAGCGCACGGAGATAACACTCCCTGCAGAGAGGCTCATATTCTGCTGTTTCTCCCAAAAGAACCTGTTTGTCATTCTTCACCGTGCGATGCGAGAAAGAAGCCAACTGTCCGCATTTCACACAGATAGCGTGCACTTTTGATACTTCGTCTGCAATGGCGCATAACTGAGGCATTGGTCCGAAAGGGTTCCCTTTGAAGTCCATATCCAGTCCGGCGATGATGACACGTACACCATTATTGGCAAGCTGGTTGCAGATATCAATTAGTCCGCTGTCGAAAAACTGAGCTTCGTCAATACCCACTACATCTATTTCGGAAGTGAATAGCAGGATACTTGCCGATGAGTCGATAGGAGTAGAAGCGATAGAGTGACTATCGTGTGAAACCACATCTTCTTCCGAATAACGGGTGTCGATAGCTGGTTTGAATATCTCCACACGTTGGCGGGCAAACTTGGCTCTTTTCATTCTACGAATTAGTTCCTCCGTCTTTCCGGAAAACATGGAGCCGCAGATAACTTCGATTCTACCTCTTCTTTTAGTCTCTTGTATATGATCTTCTGAGAATAATACCATGATATGATTTCGTGCTTCCTTGATTAAATAAATGTGTGTACAAAGGTAGCATAACTTTTTTGAAATAAAATAGTGTTGGCATTGTAACTTTCTTGTCTCGCTTTTGTAAATCCGCTCCGATACTTTTGCAGCCGTAAATCAGGATTTATTTATTAATATAATTAAATGAAAACAATGTTTAAGGTAAAAGTTTGTTTGTTGATGCTGTTGTGCAGTGTGGCTGCTGCAATGGCAAATCCCCCTGTGCCTGTTGAAAAGGTGAAAGGTACGATTAAAACGCCGAACGGAGAACCCGTTATCGGAGCTACTATTATTGAGAAAGGAACAACTAATGGTACCATAACGGATGTCAATGGTAACTTCGTATTGAAGATTATGAACAAGATAGGCGAACTGGAGGCTGCTTGTGTAGGGTTCAAAAAGGTTGTGTTTAAACCGGAAAAAGAGATTGTCAGTCTGATAATGGAAGAGGATACCAAAGTGCTTGGGGAAGTCGTGGTTACTGCCCTGGGTATCACCCGCGAGGCTAAATCATTGGGATATTCGGTACAGAAGTTGGGAGGTGACGGAGTGGTGCAAGCGCACGAATCCAATTTTGTGAACGCGTTGAGCAACCGTATTGCAGGTGTGCAGATTACGAATTCTTCTGGTGGCATCGGAGCTTCTTCGAGTATTCAGATACGTGGTCAAAACTTCGTGGGCGGATACAACTATAACAACTCTCCTTTATTTGTGGTAGACGGTGTGCCTATTAGTAATAACAATGAGCAGTCTACTCGAAGTTTCACCGGACGCCAGGACTACAATAATCCTAATTTTACATCAGGTGAAGCTGAAGTAGACTACGGAAACGCTGCCGGAGAGATAAATCAGGAAGATATTGAGAGTGTTTCTATTCTGAAAGGTCCGAACGCTTCGGCTCTTTACGGTGCACGTGCCGCTAACGGAGTGATTCTGATTACCACCAAAAGCGGGAAAGGGCAAAAAGGACTTGGAGTGACATATAGCTCTACCGTTTCTTTTGAGACTGCCCTTCGGCTTCCGAAATTTCAGAACAGTTTCGGCCAGGGGATGGAAGGAAAATACGCTTATGTTGACGGTGCCGGAGGTGGTGTGAACGATAAGGACGTAGCCAACTGGGGCCCCGCAATGAACGGGCAGCTTATTACTCAGTTTGACTCTCCGTTGGATGATAACGGAAACCGGATTGCAATCCCTTTTGTGTCCGGAGGTAATCAATTGGAAGATTTCCTTCAGACGGGACATAATATCTCTAATACAATCACGCTGAGTAACTCGAACGATAAACTGAATTATCGCTTGACGTATACTAATAATCAGCAGAAGGGTATTGTCCCTAATACCGGGCTGGCGAAGAATACGATAGGTTTGTCTGCCGGATATCAGATCATTCCACAGTTGCGTGCCGATGTGACTATGAACTATGTACATACCAACAGCGACAACCGGGCAAGTACGGGAGCGAAGAACGCTGACAACATCATGGCTATTTTCTTGAAAATGCCGCGAAATGTCAGTCTGAATTCCTTGCAGCAGCAGTGGCGTGATGGAAAAGAAAATGTAGCCCAGAATACACCTATCGGTGATGAAACGTCTACAGGAATCAACAACCCTTATTTTGTGGTCTACAATAATCTCAACGGAAATACCCGCGATCGTGTCTACGGAAATCTTCGTTTGAAATATGATATTCTCAAGGGGCTGTCTTTACAAATCCGTTCGGGGCTTGATGTATATTCGGACAAGAGAACGATGCGTCATGCCGTAACTTCACAATCTTTCTTCAACGGTTATTATCAGGAAGATGACGTTTCTTTTATGGAAATAAACAATGACTTTCTGTTGAGTTACCGTCTGCCGGATGAGGCTGTAAGAAACTTCGGGTTCAGTATTTCTGCCGGAGGAAATATGATGAACCAGATATCCAAGCGACTGGGGGCCATTGCACCGGAACTGACTATTCCCGGGGTATACAACCTGACAAATAATGCTAAACCGATTCTTGCGGGTAATTCTCTTACACAGAAGAAGGTGAACAGTTTGTATGTAACGGCACAGTTCAGCTATTTGAACGGATTGTTTCTTGATCTGACAGGAAGAAACGATTGGTCAAGCGCGTTGCCCAAGAAAAATAATTCTTATTTCTATCCTTCGGCTTCTCTGAGTGCTGTGCTGACAGACTTGTTCGATATAAGGAGCAATATCCTGACATTTGCCAAAGTAAGAACAAGTACCTCTATGGTACGTCGGGATTTGGAACCTTATCAGACGGCTTCCAACTTTATCATTTCTCAAGGGTGGGGAGGTAACTCTACTGCAACTGCCAATAATAACTATCCAAACCCGGATATCAAACCGGAGAAAGTAGTATCCTACGAGTTTGGTGGTGATTTTCGCTTTTTCAATAGCCGCGTAGGGATCGATGTGGCTTACTATAAAAGTATTACTACTGATTTGATTATTCCGATCACGCTGAATCCGTCTGCCGGATATGATACGAAACTGATGAATGTTGGAAAGATGACTAATCAGGGAATAGAGTTAATGGTCAACGTGGTTCCTGTGCGTACCAAAGACCTTGAATGGAGCTTGAACTTCAACTTCTCCAAGAATAAGAACAAAGTAGTTGCTTTGGCGGAAGATAAAGGAATCTCACGTATTCGCCAAATTGAACGGTGGGCCTCTCTGGAATTACGTACTGAAAACACTAAGGGCGATGGTTCTTATGGTTCTCTTTACGGTGATTATCTGGTATACAAAGACGGACAACTGCAACTGAAAAACGGCCTGCCGGTAGAAGAAAACGGTGACTGGGGATATTTGGGAAATGTGAATCCTGATTGGACGGGTGGTCTTGGTACGGATTTCAAATATAAGAACTGGACGTTCAGTGCGCTTTTCGGATTTCAGCACGGAGGTTCTGTTTACTCACGTACTTATATTGAAGGGATGAGAAATGGTTCGTTGAAAGAATCTCTGGCATGGCGTGATGCTGACGGAGCCGGAATGATTGTAGCAGACGGTATCGATGTGGAAACGGGACAGAAGAATACAGTGGCTGTACCGGTGAGAAACTACGTGCAGGCGTACTATGACAACGATATGATTGCCACCTTCGACGCTTCTTACGTGAAGCTGCGTGAACTGAAAATCGGATATACCCTTCCAAAGAAATGGCTGAAGAATACTCCGTTGAAAAACGTCTCTGTATCAGCTTTCGGACGTAATCTCTTTATCTGGACGGATGTCCCCAACATTGATCCGGAAGTTGCTTCTTACGATGGGCAACTGAAAGGGATAGAAACAATGTCTTTACCTTCTACCAGAAGCTTTGGATTCAATCTTAACGTAACTCTCTAATAAACAACAGAAATCATGAAAAGAAATAAAATAACTTTGTTGCTTGCCGCATTTCTACTGGTGTGTGGTTGTAGTGACTTCGAAGAGATTAATGTCAACCCCAATAATCCCCCGACTGTTCCTGCCAATCTTCTTTTGCCGACTGTTATCAGTACTGCTGTTTCTTCAATGACGGGTAGTGGCAATGGAGCTGCCGGACAGTTTATCCAACACATTAACTATATCGGAGGAAGTAACGAAAGTTTCGGGCGTTTCAATATAACCGGGGCTTCTTTCCGCGAAGAATGGAATGCTCCGATGCGTAGTGTAAAGGATATTAATCAGATCCTTGATATTGCAGAGAAAAACAATCAGCCTCAGTATAAGGCATTGGGATTGATCTGTAAAGTATATGTTCTCTCATTGATGACGGATGCGTATGGTGATATTCCGTATAATGAAGCTGGAAAAGGAGATGTCAGCGGATTGGAATTTCCGCATTATCAGGAACAGAAGGAAGTGTATCGATTAATGCTTGCCGACCTTGAAACTGCAAATCAGCTATTGAAGTCATTAAAGGCTGACGCTACTATTAGTGACGATATTCTTTTTAATGGAGATGCAGTGAAATGGCGTAAATATGCAAATTCTTTAAAAGTACGTATCCTGATGCGCCAGTCGGCGAAGAAAGATGTGTCTGCCGATATAGCTGCGATCTTCAACAATGCACAGGAATATCCCGTCTTTACTTCTATTGACGACCAGGCAACACTGGTGTATAACAATACCGTTGATTTCTACAAGTGGTATATACAACCTAAAAACCTGCCTTCTGACGGATCGGGTGTTATATTCGGAGATAATTTCCGGGTAAGTGAAGCCATAGTAGATGCTCTGCAAACCAAGGATGATCCTCGTTTACCGGTTTATGTTGCTCCGACAAAGCATTCTTTTGAAGCACATCGGGCAAATGCTTCTGTACCTTTTGTCTATCGCGGGCAACCGGCGGGACTGAGTGCGGCAGAGCAGAATGAGATTGATAAGGATGATTATTCAGTATTGAGCAGTACGATCCGAAGCGAAAGCCGTGCTTTCGTGATGACTTTTGCTGAACTTCAGTTTCTGAAAGCGGAAGCGATTATCCGAGGTATGATAACAGGGAATGCAGCCGATGAATATGCCAAAGGTATCAGAGCTTCTATGCAGAAGTGGGCTGCTATTTCTTCTGATGACGTGGACGTCTATCTGGCACGTCCGGATGTGGCATTGAATACAGCTCAGAATGAAGCATTGAAACAAATAGGTACACAGGCATGGATTGATAGTTTTCTGAATGGTTTTGAGGCATTCGCAAATTGGCGGCGTACCGGGTATCCGGAGTTGAAGGTCGGTACATCGGTATCAAGTGCTATTCCCGTGCGCTATATCTATTCGGATAACGAGCAGAACAACCCGAATCTGATTTCATGGACAAATGAGAAAATCGGACGCATGGTGAATGAAACAGATATGGTATGGTTTCAACCTCAGAAATGGAATACAAATGTTAATCGATAAATGATAGATAGAATGAAAAAGTTATATAGTATCGTAGGAATGTGGATCGTGTCGGCCTTTTGTTTATTGTCGGCTCAATCACGTGTTTATTCTTCAGTCGAGAATGTACATTCTCATAATGATTATTTGCAGAATGTACCTTTTTATACTGCATACTCCGCACGGTGTGCTTCTATCGAAGCTGATGTGTTTCTGGTAGACGGAGAGTTGTATGTGGCTCATAAAGAGAATGAAATTAATAAAGCCCGTAAACTCCGGAATCTTTATTTGAATCCGATCAGGGAACAATTTGAAATGAATGGCGGCTCC
>ENA-ORRW01001574-ORRW01001574.1-human-gut-metagenome-genome-assembly--contig:-NODE-1574-length-21420-cov-3.811374_pt1 | contig 21420 bp, 12 predicted proteins | sample MGYA00242183_ERZ509150 | MGnify/ENA primary metagenome ERZ509150 (study PRJEB26280, sample SAMEA2338639) | human gut metagenome | biome: human gut; feature: human-associated habitat; material: faeces... | reverse complement strand
ACGCCCGCGCCGCGGCACTCCTCGCAGCGGCCGCCCTTGACGTTGAACGAGAAGCGGCCCGCCTTGAAGCCCCGGATCTGGGCGTCGGGCGTCATTTCGAAGAGTTTGCGGATGTCGGAAAAGACATTGGAATAGGTCGCCGGATTGCTGCGCGGCGTACGGCCGATGGGCGACTGATCGACGACGACCAGTTTGTCGACATGTTCGATGCCCTCGACGCTGTCATACTCCAGCGGCTGGGCGAAAGAGCGGTAAAGCTCCTTCGAGAGAATCGGCCGCAGGGTCTCGTTGACGAGCGTCGATTTGCCCGAACCGCTGACGCCCGTGACGCAGACGAACTTGCCCAGCGGGAATTCGGCGGTCACGTTTTTGAGATTGTTGCCCTTGGCTCCGCGGATCACGATGCTCTGGCCCGTCCCCTTGCGGAGCGTTTCGGGAATTTCGATGCGGCGGCGGCCCGTCAGGTAATCGGCCGTGATGGAGTCGGACTTGAGAATGTCGCCGAACGTTCCGGCCGCAATGATATTGCCGCCCTTGCGGCCCGCGCGGGGACCGACATCGACGATGAAATCGGCGGCGCGCATCATGTCTTCGTCGTGTTCGACGACGATCACCGAGTTGCCCGCGTCGCGCAGCTCTTCGAGACTGCGGATCAGTTTGCGGTTGTCGCGCTGATGCAGGCCGATCGACGGTTCGTCGAGGATATAGAGCACATTGACCAGTTTGGAGCCGATCTGCGTAGCCAGCCGGATGCGCTGGCTCTCGCCGCCCGACAGCGAGCGCGACGACCGCGACAGCGACAGGTAGCCCAGCCCCACGTCCATCAGGAAGCGCAGGCGTTCGCGGATCTCCTTGACGACCTCCTGCGCGATCTTCCACTCCTTGTCGGTCATATGCTCCTCGATACGGGCGGCCCACTCCGAAAATTCGGAAATCGACATGGCCGAAACGTCGGCGATGCTCGGGCCGCCGATACGGAACTGCAGGGCCTCCTTTTTCAGGCGCGTGCCGCCGCAGACCGAGCATTTGCGGTAGACGAGGAACTGCTCGCGCCACTTCTGGCCGTGTTTGGAGTCGTCGTCCTCGGTGCGGCCGATGTATTCGGCGACGCCCTCCCACGAAACGAGGTGGTTGCCGCCCGACGAACTGAACTCCGAGAGGTTGATCGTCAGCGGCTCGGAATCGCCGTAGAGAACAGCGTTCAGACCTGCTTCGGGCAGCGTGCCGACGGGGTCGTCGAGCGTGAAGTCATAACGGCGGCCCAGCATTTCGAGGATGGCGAAAAGCATGTTGTTGCGGAACTTGCCCAGCGGTTCGACGGCCCCTTCGCGCAGCGACAGTTTCATGTCGGGAATGATTTTCCCGACGTCGAACACCGCCTCCTCGCCCAGACCGTTGCAATGGGGACAGGCGCCCTGCGGCGAGTTGAACGAAAAGGTATGCGGCGCGGGGTCCTCGAAAGCCACGCCCGTCGAGGGGCACATCAGATGGCGCGAATAGAAGCGCTGCTGCTCGGTGCCGTAATCGTAAACGGCCATCGTGCCCTTGCCCTGCCGCATAGACTCCCTGAGCGAAGTCATCACGCGGTCGCGGGCGTCCTCGGCCACGACGAGCCGGTCCACGACCAGATCGATCGTATGGATTTTATAGCGGTCGAGACGCATGCCGGCCGAAATCTCGCGGATCTCGCCGTCGATGCGCGCATAGATATATCCTTTCTTGGCCAGCGACTCGAACAGTTCGCGGTAGTGGCCCTTGCGGCCCTTCACGATGGGAGCCATCAGGGCGATTTTACGCCCGGCAAAGCCCGTCATGATCAGCTCGGCGATCTGCTCGTCGGTGTAATGCACCATCTCCTCGCCCGTGACGGGCGAATAGGCGCGCGACGCGCGCGCATAGAGCAGACGCAGGAAGTCGTTGATCTCGGTAACCGTGCCGACGGTCGAACGGGGATTCTTGTTGGTCGTCTTCTGTTCGATGGCCACCACGGGGCTGAGACCCGTGATCTTGTCCACGTCGGGACGCTCCATCGTCCCCACGAACTGACGCGCATAGGTCGAGAGCGTCTCCATGTAGCGACGCTGCCCCTCGGCGTAGATCGTGTCGAACGCGAGCGACGATTTGCCCGAACCCGAAAGGCCCGTTATGACAACCAGTTTGCGGCGCGGAATCTCCAGATCGACATTCTTGAGGTTGTGGACCCGTGCGCCCAGTATTTTGATCGTATCTTCTTTCATCATCGTAATTAAACGCACCGGAAGCTCCGTTTATTGAGCGGAGCGGATTTTTCCGGCGGGAATATCGTACAAAGATACGACATATGCGGCGCAAAACAAAACGAACGGAAGAAAATTCGGCCGGGACAAGATGCGGCGCAACTGCCGGAAAGACAGAGCCGGAATACGAAGAAAAGCAAGGCGGAATTCCGAAGAGACAGCAGGTCCGGACGCCGAGGAAGAACAGGCCCGGCACTCCGAGAAAAAGCAGGCCCGGACGCCGAGGAACTGCGAGAATCCAAGCCGGGGTTCCGAAAGACAGCGGAGCCGCGGACAGGCAGGACGGAGCTGGGACCGGAAAGCCGTCAGAGCCTCAGCACTTCAGTTCGAAGTCGTCGGCATCCATCCATGCGGGGAATTTCTCCTTGAAGGCCGTCTGAGCTTCGGAGTCGAATTCGGCGGTCAGCGTCCGTTCGCGGTCGCCGGCGTCGGCCAGCGTCCGGCCGGCGAAGTCGATCAGCGCCGAATCGCCCGCATAGCTTGCGTCGGGATCCGTACCTACACGGTTCACGCCCGCCAGATAGCACTGGTTCTCGATGGCGCGGGCGCGGAGCAGCGTGCGCCACACCTCGCGCCGGTCGTCGGCCCACGAGGCGCTGCACAAAATGGCGTCGTAGTCACCCCTATTGCGGCTCCACACCGGAAAGCGCAGGTCGTAGCAGACCAGCAGCAGGAAGCGGAAGCCCATGTATTCGACGATCACGCGCCGGTCGCCGGGCGTATAGTCGCGCGCTTCGCCGCCGGGGCGGAACAGATGGCGTTTGTCGTACCACGCCGTCTCGCCCGAAGGTTTGACGAAGAACATCCGGTTGCGGAACCGCTCCTGCTCGGCGACGACGACACTGCCCACGACGGCCCTGCCGTACTGCGCGGCCCAGCGGCGCATGGTCGTGACGACCAGCCCGTCGGCCGGTTCGGCGACGCAGGACGGACGCAGTTTGAATCCCGTGGCGAACATTTCGGGCAGCACGACGACATCGGCATCGGCGGCGGCCACGATCGGCTCCAGACGTTTCAGGTTCCGGGCGGTGTTTTCCCACTCCATATCGACCTGACAGATAGCTACGCGTATTTTCATAGGAAACTTCTCTTTTGTAACAAATATATGAAATTTTCTTACAGTTTGCACTTTTTGCAAGAAAAAAGCGGGACATCCTGTAAGACATCCCGCAAATTTCATGCGATCCGCGCATACCGACGCGGCGCGGCGTAAGCCGGAACAGAGCGGCGAACCGGGTCAGCTTTCTCCGAGCCGCCACACGGTAACGGACGAAGCGTTGCTCCGCTGGTGCAGCACCGAGACTTTGCAGGGCACGAAATCCGAAGCGCCGCACGTCCAGACATCGACGAACTGCTGGGGGCTGCGCTCCGCAAGCGGGAACCATGTGCTCTGCACCTGAATCATCACCCGGTGTCCGGCGCGGAACGTATGCGCGATGTCGGTCATGCGGAACGGCACGCGGGCCGGAACGCCCGGCGTAAAGGCTTTGGGGCGCGAGAACCCGTCGCGGAAACGCCCCCGCATCACGTCGCCGCGCACGAGCATCCGGCAGCCGGACTGCGGATCGTCGTCGGGAAAAACGTCGATCAGCCTGACGACAAAATCGGCGTCGGTGGTCGAAAGGATCACCTCCAGCTCGACATCGACGGGTCCCGCGAGGGTCATATCCCCGTCGAGCGGCTCGGTGACGAAGGTCAGCACATCGGAACGGTCCGACACGAAGCGCTGGTCGGTGAGCATATACTCTTTGGGGCGGCGTTCGCCGAAGGATTCGATATAGGGCACGGGATCGGCCGGATCGGACGTATAGGCGGAGGCGGAGCTTTTGGCCGTCGGGCGGCGGGTTTCGAGACGTCCGCCGTCGGAGAGGTAGAAGGTGAGCTTACGCGCTTCGCGCGGCGTCCAGCGGTCGAAAGCATGCCAGCGGTTGTCGCCCGACGAGAAAACCGCGGCGGCGGGAAGCGGGTCCGCGGCGCCCTCGCCCTTGAGGTAATGGTCGAAGAAAGGGAGTTCGAAATGCTCCATATAGTATTCCCACGCCGCTTCGCGCCCGAAATCGAACGCTCCGAGTTTTCCGCTGCCGTTGCGCCATGCTCCGTGCGCCCAAGGTCCCACGACCAGATGGCACGGCGTTGCGGGACTTTGCCGGACCATGGCCCGGTAGAGGTTCCACGCCCCGAAACAATCCTCGGCGTCGAACGTCCCTCCGACGACCAGCACGGCCGGCTGTACGTTGTAGCAGGCCCTGCGCAGGTCGCGCGCCTGCCACCATGCGTCGTAGGAGGGGTGTTCGGCAAGCTCTTCCCAGAAAGGATTGGGACGCTGAAGTTCCGTAAGTTCGGCCAGCGTCGCATGTTCCCGGAAGAACGACCACTCGTCGGGGCGGGTCCGCTTCGACATCGGGGGCATCTTTTCGGTCGGAGTATGGCCCGGAGGGGTGTTCATGCCGCTCAGGAAACGGTAGGAGTCGGTGAGCATCAGCACGCCGTTGTGGCGGACGTCGTCGCCCATGAACCAATCGGTGACAGGAGCCTGCGGCGAAACGGCCTTCACCGCAGGATGGGTGCAGAGACCGCCCATCATGGCGTAGAAGCCCGGATAGGAACTGCCGGCGAAACCTACCCTGCCGTTGTTGTGCGGCACATGTTTCACGAGCCACTCGACCGTATCGTAGCTGTCCGTCGTCTCGTCCGTTTCGCCGTATCCCGCAGGGCGGACATGGACGAACTCGCCCTCGCTCATAAAGCGGCCCCGCACATCCTGCATGACGACGATATAGCCGCGGTCGATATAACTGCGCATATAGCCGCTTCCGAAGCCGCGGGGAAACTCGCCGGGACCGTAGGGAGCGCAGCCGTAGGGGGTGCGGAAAATAAGGATGGGGGCTTTGGCATCCGTTTTGGGCGTATAGACCGCGGTATAGAGTTTCACGCTGTCGCGCATCGCGATACGGTATTCGGCCTTGTCGTACAGTTCATCGACGGGCTGCCGGGCAAAGGCCGCGGCCGCCGTGAGCAATCCTGCGAGCAGGAGTGCGGAAAATAGGCGCAGCTTCATGGTCGGGAGTTTTCGGTTAGTGTCCGAAAGGTACGCTTTTTTCCGCAATAGCCAAAGCCGTGGCGGAAAATCGGATTCATTCGAAGCGGCGGGTCCGATCTATTCCCGCGCGGAAAGTTGCACAGCCGCGAAATTAAACGTACTTTTGCAGTCGGTCAATTCCGACAAACGACAATATGCTCAGAGCAGGACGCATCCAGAAACTCACCGTAAGCCGCATCTCGGATTACGGATTATACCTTGCGGACGAGGAGCAGAACGAGGTTCTGCTGCCCAACCGTTACATATCCCTTACAGACAAGCCGGGCGACGAAAAGGAGGTCTTCCTCTACCACGACTCCGAAGACCGGCTGGGGGCGACGACCGAAACGCCGCTGCTGCGCGTCGGCGAGGCGGGTTATCTCCGCGTCGTGGACAAGACGGCCCACGGGGCGTTCCTCGACTGGGGGCTGTACGGCAAAGACCTCTTCCTTCCGAACCGCAACCAGCAGGGCGGCATCATCGCAGGACGGAGCTACATCGTCTACCTCTACGAAGACAGCGTCACGGGCCGCTGCGTGGCGACCTGCAAGCTCAAGAGCTTCATCAACAACGACAGCATCACGGTGGCGCCCCGTCAGGAAGTCGATCTGCTCGTGGCTTCGGAGAGTCCGATCGGCTACCGCGTGATCATAAACAACCGGCACTGGGGCATGCTCTACCGCAACCAGCTGTTCCGCCCCATAGCGGTCGGAGACCGGACGAAAGGTTACGTCCGCAAACTCACCGAAGACAACCGCATCGACGTCAGCCTCCAGCAGGAGGGTTTCGCGCAGGTGAAGGACTCGGCGGAGGTTTTGCTGCAGCTGGTCCGCGACAACGGCGGCTTCCTGCCGCTGAACGACGACAGCGCCCCGGAAGAGGTGAACCGGCTGACGCAGACGAGCAAGAAGGTTTTCAAACGTTCGCTGGGCATGCTGCTCAAACGCGGCGCCGTCACGGTGGACGAACAGGGAATAAAGATCAACGAGTAATGGCCAAGATAACGACCGCGGAACGGGTTTCGCGCGAAGCTTCCGACAATTTCGTATTCCAGCGTTCGCTGCTGGCCTACCATGCCGCGGCGCAGCGCATCAGCGGCGACGTGCTGGAGATAGGCACGGGGGCCGGTTACGGCATCGAGGTCGTGGCGCCCCGCGCCCGGAGTTTCGTCACCATCGACAAACTGGCCCCCGCGCCCGAACCGACGCAGCTCCCGAACGTCGAATTCCGGCAGGCGACAGTTCCGCCGCTGCCCTTCGCAAACGACAGTTTCGACTTCGTGATCTCGTTTCAGGTGATCGAACACATAAAACGGGACCTCGAACTGGTGCGCGAAGTGAAACGCGTGCTGCGTCCGGGCGGAAAGTTCATCGTGACAACCCCGAACGCCCCGATGTCGCTCACGCGCAACCCGTGGCATATCCGGGAATACACCGCCGCGGAGCTGCGCAGCCTGCTCGGCAGCGAATTTTCGTCGGTCGAGGCGCTCGGCGTTTCGGGCAACGCGCGGGTCATGGAATATTACGAACAGAACCGCCGCAGCGTGAAGCGCATCACGCGCTTCGACATCCTCGACCTGCAGCACCGGCTCCCCCGCTGTCTGCTGCAATTCCCCTACGACGTTCTCAACCGCATAAACCGCCGTAGACTCCTGAAGTCCAACACCGATCTCACGACCTCGATCCGCATGGACGACTACCGGATCGGCCCCGTGACGGACGAGAGTTTCGATCTGTTCTTCGTGGCGGAAAAATAGACGGAATCATCTGATAAAAACCAAGGGCTGCCCCACTGCGGGGCGGCCCTTGTCATATTGTCCCGGACCTACATTCGACATGCAGGCTGCGCCGCCGAAATCAGCGGCCGCAGCGGTCAACTGCGGGGCGACATTTGACAAATATTTGAAATCCAGCGAGGTGAATAATAAAAAAGCAGCCGTTTTTCCGCCCGGAACAACGCCCTTATTACACGAAACCTCCGTAACAGGATATTTTTCGTTTTGTAAACTAAAAAAAATACGAAATATTTTGCACAGTAAAAACTAATTCGTATTTTTGTTTTGAAACGAAAGGTATTATTTTCATATTGAAATTAACAAGTCGCTTCGGGAGCGGAAAATGAACGCTGATATGGACCGCCGCCTAAACAACTGACCATGAAATCGAAACTGCCGCCAAACCGGATTCCGGAACCTGCCGGAATAAGAACAACAGCAATGGCCGCCGCCGATGCGACGGCACCTGTACCCGCAGCAAAATGCCGGTTCCACGCCCCTGCGACAACCGCAGGCAACGCGGTTTCGGACCGCACCGGCAGCATTCCCTGCCGGAAAAAACCGAATCGAATCTCGAATCCGCTGATCGCTTCCGGCGCTTCCCGCACCATACAGAGCCATTGGCGACCATACCTATATTTATTTAACCGACAACATTCAAACAACTTAAACATTTAACCAAAAACAAATGCTTATGAATTTTAAATTCTACGTTAAGAGGTTTTTGTTATCCCTGTTTCTGGTGCTGGCATCGACGATGCTCTACGCCCAGAAGAAAGCGGATATCACAGGAACCGTCTACGATTCGGACGGCACTACCCCGGCGGTAGGCTGCGCCGTAACGATCGAGGGAACACCGACAGGTGTTATCACGGACATCAACGGCAAGTACAAAATAAGGGGGGGGGAAACTCAGACCCTCGTTTTTTCTTCGCTGGGTTATAAGACCCAGAAGATACTAATAGGCCCTAAAACGCGGATAGACGTCACGCTGGAGGCCGACAGTCAGGAAATCGAAGGCGTCGTCGTAACCGCACTCGGTATCAAGCGAGACGAAAAAGCGCTCGGTTATGCCGTTACGAAGGTGGACAACGATGTGCTCACCAGCACGGTATCGAGCAACTGGATGAATGCTCTGTCAGGCAAGGTCGCCGGTCTGAACTTCGATCAGGCGTCGACGGGTCCCGGAGGATCGATGCGCGTGACTCTCCGCGGCGAAACCTCCATCAACATGAACGGCGGCACGGCCCTGTTCGTGGTCGACGGAGTGCCCATCACCAGCAGCACCACTTCCAGCACGTCGGAAAGCGCATACAACTCGACCGACGGCGCCGTAGACTTCGGTAACGCCGCGGGCGACATCAACCCCGAAGACATCGAGAACGTATCCGTACTGAAAGGTCCCGCCGCAACGGCATTGTACGGATCGCGCGCCGCAAACGGCGCCATCATCATCACGACCAAGTCGGGTCGCACCACCAAAGGCATAGGCGTTACGTTCAGCTCGTCGGTTTCGTTCGAGAAAGCCGGATTCTGGCCCGATTTCCAGTACGAATACGGCGCAGGACGCTTCGGCGGCAACCCCTATTCGTTCTACAGCGTAGACGGCGTGTCGCGCAACTGGTCGTCCTATGCCTTCGGCGACAAGTTCGACGGCCATCTGACCTACGAGTGGCCTTCGCTGAACGACGACGGCACCTATACGATGATGGAGTGGCGTCCGCGCAACTTCTTCGCGGGATTCTTCGACACCGGCGTAACGTGGAACAACAACATCTCGGTCAGCGGCAACAACGGCAAAGGCACCTCGGTCCGGGTTTCGGTAACCGACGTGCGCAACGACTGGATCGTTCCCAACACCGGTTACAAACAGCAGACCTTCTCGATATCGCTCTCGCAGCAGATCAACAAGTACATCAAGCTGGACGCCAAGGTGAACTACTACCGCAAGGACAGCGACAACCTGCCGATGACCGGTTACGGCGGCTCGTCGATCATGTATCCGCTGCTGTGGAATACGCCCAACGTGGACGCCCAGTGGTTCAAGGCGGACTACAAGAAATGGGTGCGCGAAGGCGGTGACCTGAGCAAAAGCACCCAGCACGTATCGGCCAACGGCAACAACCCCTACTACACGGCTTACGAACAGCTCAACAAACTCGACCGCGACCGCGTGTTCGGCAATCTGGCAGCGACGATCAACTTCACCGAAGAGCTTTCGCTGATCCTGCGATGCGGCATGGACCTCAACAACGATTTCCGCACCCAGCAGAAACCCAAGGGCGCCAAGACCTACATCAACGGTATGTACAAGGAGCAGACCGTGTTCGACTACGAGATGAACAACGACTTCCTGCTGCGCTATACCAAGAAACTGAACGACTTCGACCTGAGCGCATCGTTCGGCGGCAACAACATGATGCAGTCCTACCGTTCGAACACCTCGCTGGCCGAAAGTCTGGTCGTGGACCGCGACTACCGCCTGAGCAACTCGGTGGACCGTCCCAAAGTGACTTCCATACGCCGTCAGAAGTCGATCAACAGCTTCTACGGACTCATATCGGCCAGCTGGCGCAACATGATATTCCTCGACGTCACCGGCCGCAATGACTGGTCGAGTACGCTGGCTCCGGGCAACAACTCCTATTTCTATCCTTCGGTCAGCGGCAGCGTCATTCTCAGCGACCTGCTGCACATCGACACCCCGATGGTCAATTTCCTCAAGATGCGGGCTTCGTGGGCCAACGTGGGTAACGACACGTCGCCCTATCAGCTGCTCAACTACTACAACAACTCCTCCTTCACCGGCGGTTTCAACATGCCGACCAACAAGGCGAACTACAACCTCAAACCCGAAAACGTCGAGAGCTGGGAGTTCGGCGTCGAGGGCCGCTTCTTCGACAGCCGTCTGACGTTCGACGTGGCGTTCTACAACGCGACCACCACGAACCAGATCATTTCGGTGCCCGTAGACATCACCACCGGCGTCTACAATACGATCGTGAACGCGGGCGAAATCAACAACCGCGGCTGGGAGGTATCGGCCCGCATACAGCCCGTGAGGAACAAGAACATCCGCTGGGACATGAACTTCACGTGGTCGCGCAACCGCAACAAGGTCGTGGAGCTGGCCCCGAATCTGGATTCTTGGACCATCGCAACCGGTCCCCGCGGCGAAATCCGCGCCGTTCCGGGCGGATCGCTGGGCGACCTGTACGGTTCGGGCTACGAGAAGGCCCCCAAGGGTTCCTACGTCACGGCCGACGACGGATCGACGATCGACGTATCGGGATGGGACATCGTCGATTCGGACGGTTATCCCGTACTGGCTTCGGAATTCGAGAACCTCGGCAACACGCAGGCCGACTGGAAGGCGGGCTGGATGAACTCGATCTCCTACAAGAATTTCCGCCTGAGCTTCTCGTTCTCGGCGCAATGGGGCGGGCAGGCCTACTCCTTCACCAACGCCATGCTGGGCTATCAGGGTAAGATAAAGGCGACGCTCCCCGGCCGTTACGACGGTCTGATCCACAAGGGCGTGAACCAGAACGCCGACGGCACCTACTCGATCAACAAGACCGTGACGGCCAGCATCGAGAGCTACTACAACCTGCGCGTGTTCAACCGCGACAACGTGGTGAACAACACCTTCAGCACGTCGTTCCTGAAGATGAAGGACATACGTCTCGAATATTCGCTTCCCAAGAAGATCGCGGCCAAGACCAAGGTGCTGCAGGGCGCTTCGATCGCCTTCTTCGCCACGAACCTCTTCTGCTGGACCAACTGGCCGCAGTTCGACCCGGAGATCGCGACGATGAACGGTTCGGAAATCACCAAGGGTTTCGAAACCGCGGCGTTCCCGATGACACGCACGTATGGCGTTAATCTTAAACTTCAATTCTAATAAGACGATGAAACGAATCAATTCATATATATTGACCGGGGGAGTGATAATCTTGGGATTGTGCGGCTGTACGAGCAATTTCGACGATTACAACAAGGACCCCAACCGGGCGGAGGTCGGCAAGGCCAACTCCTCCCAGATGCTCGAAGACCTGATTTTCGAGGGCGCCGGAAGCATGAAATACCGCACGTGGCGCCACAACAACGAGTTCATGCAGTATACGGTGGAGACCAGCACGCTGAATCAGCTGCACCGCTTCGTGCTCACCGACAGCGAATTCAAGGGCGCATGGAATTTCTGCGGACGCTGGGCCGTCAATGCCATAGAGATGTATAAGCTCGCGGAGAAGGAGGAGAATACCAACGCGCAGGCCATAGCCCTGACCATGAAGGCGCTCTACCTTTCGAACATGACCGACCTGTTCGGCGACATGCCCTTCAAGGAGGCGTTCAAAGGCATCGACGAAAACATCATGCAGCCGAAATTCGACGATCAGAAAGTCATCTACGACTCGCTGCTGATGGACCTCGAACGGGCCAACACGCTTTACACGAAGACCTCGACCATAGACGCCAAGCGCGACCTGCTCTACAACGGCGACGTGACCAAATGGCGGAAGTTCACCAACTCGCTCTATCTGCGCCTGCTGATGCGCGTGAGCAACCGCAGGGACATGAATTCGGCGGAACGCATCAAGACCGTATTCGAGAACCCCTCGCAGTACCCCATATTCGAGAGCAACGACGACAACGCCACGCTGAAATACAGCGGCACGCGTCCGTTCGTCAATGATTTCGGCGACAACGCCACCGACGACAGCGCGATGGGCGAACGTTTCATCAACATCATGGTGGACTCAAGCGACCCCCGCATCTCGGTTTACTGCAACCGCGTAAGCTCCGGAGCCAACGCGGGCGGTTACGTGGGAATCACGAGCGGCGCCCCGGCTTCGGTCATCTCCAAACAGTCGGCCGACGGCGCGTCCAACAGCAACAATACGACTTTCAGGCAGTACACCTCCCCGTACACGTTCATGACCTATTCGGAGGTGCTGTTCATCAAGGCCGAGGCCATTCAGCGCGGAATGATGGACGGCGAAGCATCGGAGACCTACTATGCTGCGGTCACGGCGTCGCTCAAGCAGTGGATTCCCGACATCTCAGAATCGGCCGTCGAAACCTTCCTGCAGAACGGAGCCGTGGCTTACGACGCTACGACCGAAATCATCATCACCCAGAAATACGTTTCGCTGTTCACGGTGGGCTACGAGTCTTGGCACGAGTACCGCCGGACGGGTTATCCCCTGCTGGTGATGGGCGAAGCCATCCGCAACGACGGCGTGCATCCGACCCGTTTCCCCTACCCGCTGGTGCTGCGTTCGTCCAACAAGAACTATGCGACCCAGCTGGCCAAAATGGGCGAAGACAACATGAAAACGCCGGTGTGGTGGAGCCGCAAGGCCGTCAAGCTGGAGAATCCGGAGGAGGACAACAACCTCGGTTACACCGGCCACAAATGGGATGCGGACATCAAATGGTAAGAGTGTCCGTAAAACGAATCGCAACCGGAAAGGCAACGCAGCATCCCGGTCGAGTTTTGAATTTAACCCGTAAATAACGAAAAAACAATTCATATGAAAATAAAACAATTCATCTCCGGAAGATGGCCCGGCCTGAAGGCGCTCGCTCTCTGCGCGATGGCGGCAACGGCATTCGTCGCCTGCAAGGACGACGAGACCGACGTTGTCCGGGATCCCCATATCACGCTGTCGGAAGACGCTTTCCTGTACAACGCAGCGGGAGAGACGCACAGTTTCACCGTGTATTCCAATATCGACTGGAAGGTCGAAATGGCGGACACCTCCCAGACGTGGGTCAATATCTGGCCCAAGGAGGGTTCCGACGACGGCGTTTTCGCCGTAAAGGTATCCAAACAGCCGGCCAAGGACCCCGTACTGCGGGAGGCCCGCTTCCGCGTCGTTGGCAAGCACGAGCACGACAACATCATTCAGGAAATCACGATTTCGCAGCGGGACGTCGATCCGGCGCTCAAACTCGGAGTGACCACGACGCCTCCCAAGGTGGTCATCAACAGCAACGGCGAGGAGAAATATTCGGTAGGCGTCACCTGCAACGTGGAGTGGACGGCCAAGGTCGGCGACTCCGGCGAGGGCTGGATCACGATCGACGAGATCAGCGACAACGAAATCAAGTTCTCCGTTCCCAAATATGCGGGAACGGTGCCCCGCACGGGACGTATCGAATTCAACGCCACCACCGAGCGTATGACGACGGTAGAGCTGATCGTCTACCAGAGCATTCCGCTGGATATCGGCGAAAACGCCGAACTCAAGACCATTGCCGAGGTGTACGAGAAGCTGGGCGGCCTGCAGGGAACCGTTCGTGAGAACGTCAAGATACAGGGCACCGTGATCAGCGACCGCGTATCCGGCAACTGCCCGAATCCCGCCGCGTTCTTCGTTCAGGACGCCAGCGGACGCGCCATTCAGTTCCGCGTTCAGGAAGGCTCGCACTCGCTCCAGCTCAATTCGCTGGTGACCATACCGCTCATGAATACGCAGTCGGTGATCGACGACGACGGACAGCCCTACATCACCATTTCGACCGAACGCATCCGCGACGTCATCACCACGGGCGGCGCTCCGATCGAACCGAAGGTGATGGAAAGCACGCAGGGCCTGACGGACGAAATGCTCGGTACGCTGGTAACGATCAGAAATCTCCAGTTCGTATTCCCGCACGGAACCTACTACAACGCCAACGAAGACTCCATTTACGGCGGCGGACGTCCTACCGACCTCGCCCAGTTGCTTCTGGACCGCGACGGCAACACGATCAGCCACTACGTCTACGGCGGCACCAGCGTCGAGACGGGCGCCATGTTCAAACATTACGAACTGCTGACTGACGATCCGATGCTGGATATAACGGGTATTCTGATCAAGGTCGAAAACGAATGGGCGATCAGGATGCGCAACATCAACGACCGCGACAAGCTGACCGAAGCCCGGCGTTACGTGCCCGTCACCGAATTCTACTGGCCCGAAACGCTTCCCGACAAGGAGATACTCGTTCCCAAAGTCGGCACGGGACAGCTGTTCGTGAACTTCGCCCCCAAGGCCGTCATCGCGCAGAGCACCACCTTCCGCCTTTACAGCGGCGCCGCCTATGTCCGCGTCGATGCGTCGGTCAACGGCACCGAGAAGGGATACTATTCCGCCAACTGCGGCGGCTGGGGCGCCCAGTCGAACGACACCTATACGCCGACCCAGAAGGCATGGTACTTCGAGACTTCGACGGCAGGCATTTCGGACGACCTTTACGTATGCTTCTGCACCACCAGCTCGCAGTCGGGCCCCGGTCCCTTCTCGATCGAGTGGGCTGCGGCCGAGGCCGGTCCGTGGACCTTCGTAACCGACTACAAGGCCGGAAACTGGGAGGTAATACCCGGTCCCAAGAACTTCGCCTTCAAACTGCCCGACGGTTGCAAGAACCAGTCTTCGCTCTGGCTGCGGTTCCGCGTCAATTCCGACGAGCGCGTGGACGGCAAGGCCGCCAACAGCGCGACGGGTACGAACCGCATGATCTATACGAGCCTGAAGAAAAAAGTCAATTAATCCGGTGTAACGCAGGATAATCTTGCCGGGCCGCTCCCCTCCCGGAGCGATTCGGCAGGATTAGACAAAAATCTAAACAATGAGAAAAATGAAACGATTGATAAAATTCAGATTACCGTATCTGTTCGCAGCCGCATTTCTGCTGTTGTGCATCGGAATCAGCTGTTCGGAAGATCCGACATGGACCAAACCGACGCCCGAACAGGAGGAAATTATCCCCGCCGTCTTCATCGAAGATCTCGTGATGCCCGATGCGGAGGAGATCTTCATCCCGGAGGACCCCATCAAGATCATGGGAACCGGATTCGACAAATACGACGTATTCCTGTTCCGCTCCACGTCGGAAGACCCTGCCGAGGAGACCAAATATTTTCAGGCCGAGATCAGCGAGGTGGCCGAGGATTACGTCATAATAACCGTTCCCAAGACGATCGACCTGCGCTCGTACGAGCTTATCCTGAAGCGTTACAACAAGCAGCAGGTGCTGGGGCCGATGACCATCTACAAGGCGCACTTCCCCGCGATTCCCGATCAGGCGGGCATGACCGTCAAGGGCCGCGTCTACTGCGGGAAAAAGGCGGTCGCAGACGTGGTGGTGTCCGACGGAGTCATCGTCACCAAGACCGACAAGGACGGCGTCTATTACCTGCCCTCGGAGAAGAAAATGGGGTACGTATTCGTTTCCATCCCCTCCGGATACAACATCGAGAGCGAAGCGGGTTATCCGGCCTTCCCGGCCATGAGCCAGCAGCTGCTCAACGAAGACAACGAGCAGCACGATTTCGCGCTTACGGAGATCCCCGGCGGAAACACGAACCATGTGATGATGGTATTCACCGACCTTCATCTGGCGAGCAAGACCCCGAACACGGCAGGCAAATATGCCGACATCGACCAGTACAAGAACAAGTTCATGCCCGACATCACGGCCGAAATGGCGCAGTATGCGAACGTGTATGCGCTCTGTCTGGGCGACATCACGTGGGATGCGTTCTGGTACAAAACCATGAATCAGGGTCCTGAGAACATGGTGGAGGTACGCTACCAGCTGCCGAACTACAAGGAGTTGATGAAGAACTTCCCCTGCCCGGTTTTCAACGTGATCGGCAACCACGACAACGATCCGAAGGTAGTCGGAGACTATTTCACGGAACTGCCTTTCAAGCAGCACATAGCCCCCACCTACTATTCGTTCAACATCGGCGACGTACACTACATCGTTCTGGACAACGACCAGTACGACAATTACAACGGCGGCCAGCCGCATCGAGCGGATCGGTCTGCTCGGCGACTCCGACCCGCAGAAATGGCAGATGGCATGGGTGGCCGAAGACCTGAAATACGTGGACAAGTCCAAGAAGATCGTGGTCGCCATGCATGCCCCGATGACCTCGGCCGGTCTGAACCCGATCGTGACGCTTTCGGGCGGAAACGACCTGCTCGGTCTGCTGCAGGGTTATCAGGTGGAATTCCTCACCGGACATACGCACACCAATCACCACGCGAAGATCGCCGAAGGCGTACGCGAACATAACGTCGCAGCCGTATGCGGCACGTGGTGGTTCAACGTGAAAAGCGCCAACGGAGGCGCCGACTACGACTTGTGCAAGGACGGCTCCCCGACGGGATACGGCGTATTCAAATTCAACGGAACCGCCGTGCAGTGGTACTATAAGGGGATCGAGGTGGCCCGCAACGAGCAGTTCGCCGTATACGACATGAATTTCGTGAAGAGCGACTACAAGAGCGCCGTGGGCGCCAAGGCCAACGAAGTGCTGGTCAATGTATGGAACTGGGACGAAGACTGGACGGTATCCGTGACCGAAAACGGACAGCCGCTCACAGCGACCCGCGTATACCGCAAGGACCCGACGCACTACACATGGCAGAAAGACGTACTGGAACCGGCCCACGCCCCCGGATCGCCCAACAGCACCTACCTCACGGGCTACAATGCCCATATGTTCTCCGCCATAGCGCAGGTTCCCGGCTCGACGATCAAGGTCGTCGTAACGGATCCGTTCGGCGGCGTCTACGAGAAGACGATCGTACGGGAAATTCCTTCGAATCTGCCGGCGCAATGGGTATTTACAAAGGGCGTCAACGTCGATGAGTTCGTCGTGGACAACAAAATGCCGTCGGCAACCGGAAAGGGCTATATCAGCTATATCAGCAACTGCGATCCGGCACTCGACGTAAACAACAAGATAGCCCGTGCCAATACGGCCGGCGAGCCTTATATCACGGGCGGATGGCCGGGCGACTGGTGGCTGTTCACCATTCCGGAAATGACCATAAAGGCCGGAACGGTCATCAACGCCAAGTTCCACGCACGCGCATCCGGAACCGGTATGAAATACTGGATGCTGGAGTACTACGACGGCGGCGAATGGAAGCCCGGAGCGCCCTTGCAGACGACGACCGTCGGAGAGGGCGATCAGGCGCAGACATTCTCTTACAATTACGAAATGATGAATACGGACCATTGTCTGATCGACCGCAACATGACGTTCGAGCATGCCATCAATAACGGGGATATTCTGATCCGGCTCCGTTGCATGGCCAACTGGCAGGCCAGCGGAAAGGGAGCCTTAGCCGCTCCCAACGGCGGTACGCACCGCATATCCGTACAAAACAATATCAACCCCACGATCTCGATCGTTCAGTAAACGGGATCGGACAGCAAACAGAACGGCCGCTTCTTTCGGGAGCGGCCGTTTTATTCGTCTACAGCCGAGCAAATTCGCGTCATAGCAGACGATCCCCGACCGGGCGGACATTGGCCGTCGTTCTTACGTCTCAGAAATAAGTATTACTCCATAGCAACAAGAGTATGCTTAAAAATTAGAATGAAACGGGATGCAACTTCCCCTTTTGCGTTCGGCTTGGTGCGCACAATAAAGTTGCCAGAGGGACATTCTGATTTAAGTCTACCCATAATTTCCGATTTTTTACCATCACAAAGATGAATCCAAAAATTGTCAATTTTTTGTCAATTTTATTTAACCGGAAATGTCCCTTAAATACTAACGGCACGATTATGAATCGTGCCGTCGAGTAATTTAACTATATCATTTTGAGCTATTTCAGCCCAAAATTCTTTTCAGTACTCTTCCTCATTGAAGAAGAAATCGTCTTTCGAGGGGTAATCGGGCCAGATGTCTTCGATAGATTCGTATATCTCGCCTTCGTCTTCTATTTCTTGCAGATTTTCAAGCACTTCAAGAGGTGCACCCGAACGTACTGCATAGTCGATCAGTTCGTCTTTCGTGGCAGGCCAAGGGGCATCTTCGAGTTTCGATGCCAATTCAAGTGTCCAGTACATAATTTCAATGTTTTTAAGTTCCCAAATATCAGCGGATTAGCCAAACCGAAAACGGGACTGTTCCGCCATCACTGATTTGCAAAAGTATAAAAAAAACGAGAAAAACAAAGAAAAAACAACAAAACATCGCCGGTGCAGGATAAACACGCTTGCAATCAACGAATTACGGAATCCACAAGGTTTCATCGACCTCGTAATGCGCCGTAAGCATGCGTCCGAGCGCATAAAAGTAATCCGACAGCCGGTTCAGGAACATCAGCGCCTCGGCGTCCGTGCCGTATTTCTCGTCGGCGCGCAGTGCGGCGCGTTCGGCGCGGCGGCAAACCGTGCGGCAGACATGGCACATCGAAACGACGGCGTTGCCGCCGGGAATCGTAAACTTGTCGATCGGCGGTACGGCAGCCTGCAAGGCGTCGCGACGCCCTTCGAGCCACGTGACGGCTTCGGGCGCCAACGGAGCGACCTTCTCGCAGCCCGATTTCCCGCGGGCCAGCAGGGCTTCGACGATCATCAGCCGCGAAAGGATGCGGTTCAGGTCGTCCACATACGGCGTCAGTGCGGCATCGGAGCGCATATTGTCGCACAACAACGCCGTAAAAGCCGCCAATTCATCTACCGAGCCGTACGCTTCGATCCGTTCGTCGGTCTTGAAAACCCGCTCGCCGCCGACCAGAGACGTGGTCCCCTTGTCGCCCGTTTTGGTGTATATTTTCATATCCGGAAATGTTGTTTCGGCAAATTATTGTTGAAAATCAGCAGGTATCCCCTATTGTCCACCGTCGTCGAACGATGCGCCGCCACGATCTGACGGCACAACATCTGGCGATCCTGTCCCTCGCAGGGCGACATCAGGGCGACGGTATGCCCTGCTTCGCCCGCGGCGGCGACCAACGCCAGCGTCTCCGCACGGGGCAGGTCCCGCGTCAGGATACAGAATTCGGCATCCGCACGATTCAGGCCAAACGTACCGTAACCGCAATGAATCGCCACGTTTTGCAACTGTATCGCCCGGCGTTCGGGAACTCCGGCACCGCGCAGCGCCCGGTACAGCCGCCGGTCGCCCGGCAGCAGCTCGCCGCGCATGAAGACCTCCCGTACAATATTATATACGAACGGCGAATGGACTCCGTGCCCCCGAAAATAACGGGCGCGGACCAGCCGGTTGTGCAGTTCTGCGATCCGTCCGTAAAAACCCAGTCCGATAGTGCGGCCGCCGATCCTCATCTCCCCTATTTTTTCAGCATGCCCGCCAGACGGCCTGTCGAAAAGGCGATCTGCAGGTTGTATCCGCCCGTATTGGCGTCGAGGTCCAGCACCTCGCCCGCAAAGTAAAGTCCCCGGACCTTCAGCGACTCCATCGTATAGGGGTTCACCTCGTCGCAGCAGACGCCGCCGGCCGTCACGACGGCATATTCGAACGGCGCATAATCCGTAAGCGGGAAGGTGAATCCCTTGAGCGTCTTTATCAGGCGGCCGATCTGCTCTTCGGTGATTTTGCTGACGTAATTCTTGCCGTTGACGTCCATTTCATGCACAAGAGTCAAGACGAGCGGCTTCGGAACCAGCTTACGCAGCAGTTCGGTGAAAAACTCGGTCGGCTCCATATCGGCGATCTCGCGCGCGATCCGCTCGCGCAACACCTCTTCGGTAAGCGCGGGTTTGAGGTCCACGACCAGTTTCACGCGCCGCTGGTCGATCAGCGCATCCACCGCGTCGCGGCTCATCCGCAGCGCCACGGCGCCCTCGATGCCGCGCTGCGAGAATCCCAGTTCGCCGAACTCCTCGCGCACGGGCTGGTCGTCGATCCAAAGCGTCGCCCGGACGTTGCGCAGCAGAAGGCCGTCGAGGTATTTGATCTGCGGATGCGACGAGACGAGCGGCGTCAGCGAAGGGCGCACCGGCTCTACGGAGTGCCCCAAGTCGGATGCGAAGGCGTATCCGTCGCCCGTGGAACCCGTCGCGGGATAGGAAAGCCCTCCCGTAGCGACGATGACGTTCGGGCACTCCTCCTTGCGTTCGAAACCGCGCTTGTTGATATAGCGGACGCCGAAGACCTTGCTGCCCAAGGTCATAATCCCGGTGACGCGCGTATTGTATATGATTTTGACGCCGTTCTCGAAGCAATATTCCAGCAGGGCCGTAGCGATGTCCCATGCCTTGCCGCTTTTGGGAAAGACCCGTTCGCCGCGCTCGATTTCGAGCTTCACGCCCGCCCTCTCGAAGAAGCGGATGGCGGCGCGGTTGTTGAACTCGGCGAAAGCCGGCGCGAAAAACTCCGCATTGGTCCGCACCTGCGAGGCGAACTCCTCGGCAGGCCGGGCGTTGGTAACGTTGCAGCGGCCCTTGCCCGTGATGCGGACCTTACGGCCCGATTTCTCCATCTTCTCGATGAGCAGCACACGTTTTCCGTTGCGCGCGGCGGTTCCTGCGGCCATCATGCCCGCAGCCCCCGCACCGACGACGATGACGTCGTACGGTATGATCTCTTTTTCTTCCAATTGCTCCATACGACCGCAAAGATAGGCAATAATTCTTTCTTTACGGAAAAATTTTTCTATCTTTGCGGCCGTTAAAACCGTTCTAAAAGATATGTTGAGCAGAAGATTACTTCGTATTAAGGTCGTCAAAGCGCTGTTCGCGCACCTCAAATCGGGTGCAGACAACATGATTGCGTCCGAGAAAACGCTGATGACGTCCGTCGACAAGGCCTACGACCTCTACTTCCAGATACTGATCCTGCCCGTGGAAATCGCACGTTACGCCGAGCAGCGTCAGGAGCTGGCCAAGCAGAAAAAACTGCCGACACACGAAGACCTCAACCCCAACACCAAATTCGTCGACAACCAGATCATCCGCGTAATCGCCAACAGCGACGCGGTGAACGACTATGCGGCGGCCCGCAAGCTGAACTGGACGCGGTATCCGGAGTTGATACGCACGCTCTACACCCAGCTGACCGAAAGCGACTACTTCAAGGATTACATGGCGCGTCCGGAGCGTTCGTTCGCCGACGACCGCAAACTGCTCGAAGACTTCTTCAAGGAGCTTCAGAGCTGCGAACCGCTGGACAACGTGCTGGAGGAGATGTCGATCCTATGGAGCGACGACCTGCCCTATATCGTGATGATGATCCTGCGTTCGCTCTCGAACCTGCGCCCGACGCACACGGAGCTGAAGGTTCCCGCGAAATTCAAGAGCGACGAGGACCCGCAGTTCGTCCGGACGCTGTTCGAAAAATCGCTCGTCAATTACGACTCCTATCAGGATTATATCGAGAAATTCACCTCCAACTGGGACGTGGAGCGCATCGTCTTCATGGACAACCTCATCATCGGCACGGCGATGGCCGAGCTGACCTCGTTCCCGTCGATTCCGGTCAAGGTGACGCTCGACGAGTACATCGAGATTTCGAAATACTACTCGAC
>ENA-ORRW01001552-ORRW01001552.1-human-gut-metagenome-genome-assembly--contig:-NODE-1552-length-21655-cov-3.961806_pt1 | contig 21655 bp, 28 predicted proteins | sample MGYA00242183_ERZ509150 | MGnify/ENA primary metagenome ERZ509150 (study PRJEB26280, sample SAMEA2338639) | human gut metagenome | biome: human gut; feature: human-associated habitat; material: faeces... | reverse complement strand
TATTTTCAAATCCAATATCACATACCAATAATTTTAAATTTGCATCTGTCATTAAGTCTGTTAAGTTTTTTAATTCTTTAATCCTTGTACTCATGATGTACCTCCTTTTTCTTTTTATTTTTATCGTTTACAATAAAATATTATATGAATACAGTTATTTTTACATAAAAAAACTTTTACTTAATTATGAAAGGAAGTGAATGAATTGCGATTAGATTTATTTGATATAAAAGAATTTATAGAGATTAATAAATTACAAGAAGTAACTTCAGCAGTTCTTTTCCAACGTGGAGATGTACCTCATCCAAATGGTTTAGTATCCAATGAGATATTTGGTATCACCACAAAATCGAGAAAAGAAACATTTGCATATATTAATCTTTATGGACATTTTTTTCATCCTCATGTTATGAAAGCGATTCGAAGACTGTTTCGAAATATTGATAAAATTATCAATGGAGAAATTTATTATTCTATTGATAAAAATGGTCACTTAGTTCAAGATGATGAAAACGGAGATACTGGTATGGATTTTATTTATGATAACTGGGAGAAAATCAAATGGGATAAATCCGATGTGCCAGGAATGCGTAATGAACGTATTGATTTAATTACGAAAACCCCAAAAAATAAAATCTTTATTGAATATTGTCTTGTTATCCCGGCATTCTATCGAGATATTAAACCAAACCAAAAAGGTGGTGGAGAAACCGAAGATATCAATCAAATGTATGCAAAATTGATTCGTGAAGCTACCTTAGTTCGAGACAGAGATATGTTTGATTTTCAGTTTCATTCTACAAACTTCAGTATTCAAAATACATTGGTAGATGTTTACAATTATTTCAAACAAAAGATCGAGAAAAAGAATGGTTTAATTCGTAAATATTTGATGGGAAAGAACGTAGACTATTGTACAAGAACCGTTATTACGGCACCTACATTTCATGCCAATTCTCCAGACGATTTGCTGACAGATTTAAAACATTGTGCTATACCAATTCATCAGATTTGTACATTGTGTTATCCATTTGTCATGCGTTGGTTGCGAATCTTTTTTGAACGTCAAGTTATTGATAATCAAACATTATATGGTTATGACGCAGTGGAGGGACAACGAACAAAACGAATTATAAAATTAAAAAATCCATCAATGGTTTTTAATGATAAATTTTATAAAAAAATGATAGACACATTCCAAAAAGATCCAGAAAGTCGTTTTAATAAAATAGAATTACCAACAGAAAGTGATACCGTTCATTATTTAGGTTTTGTTGGAACAAATGTAAATAGTGCTGATAATTCTGAAGGAACTACAATCAATCGTCCAATGACATGGACAGACTTATTATTTATAGCATGTAGTGAAGTAGTAGAAGATAAGCATTGTTTGGTTACACGTTATCCTCTTCTTGATGAATTTGGAATCTTTATTTCTAAAATCCGTGTATCTTCTACAGTACAAACTTGTGTAATGAAAGTACGAGACAAAATTTATCGCTGGTATCCAGTTATAAATTTTGATACCCCGAAAGAACAAATTGGTTCTTGTTTTATTGATTCCGTTCGATTCAGTAATAGTTATCTTCCAGGTCTTGATGGTGACTACGATGGTGACCAGACAACCATTAAAATTGCTTATAGTCAAGAAGCAAATGAGGAAATGGAAAAATATATGAATTCCAAAGCATTCTTTATCAATGCCGGCGGTCAAAATATTCGTAAAATTGAAAGTGAGGCAATACAAACTTTTTATACGATGACAAAAGAACCACTAAAAGATGCGAAAATATTATCTGCCGCAGACAAACAATTTTTCTTAGGATTAAAACCAGAAGATTTTACGTTTGAAAATATGGTAAATTGGTTTGGTGATTTAGCAAATGAAGAAACGGATAAATTAAAAGACGTAAAATCTAAATACAATATGACGGATAAAATTCATTTAACCCATGCCGATTATCCTTTGGTAAAGGAACCAATAAATACTACATTAGGTAGATATGTCTATACGAAAATTATTGTAGAAGGATGCGGTATTCAAGATATTATTGGATTTGTAAATTATCCATTGACTGACGACAATCATTCAATGATTGAAGGTAAATTAACTACAGCATTTATTAATGATAAGATGAGTGTAGCACAAATGTTTAAATATATCGATACTCGTGATTGGCTTGGTCTTCAATTACATGGGGTTATTACGACATCATTTACGATGCGTTCTATGGTTTGCCCTAAAGAAGTACAAGCTTTAAAGAAAGAGTTATTGAAAAAATATAAAAAAGAAATTGAAGCTGGGGACCCGGTAGTATCAGAAAAAATTGAAAATGCTTTAATTGCAAAGACGAAAGAAGTATTGAAAGATGATGTTGGAATGGATCTTTATGTATCTGGTGCAAGAGGTAGTATTGGTAATAACTTTAAAAACAATAATATTTATCGTGGTGCCGTATATAATAACTTAACAGGTAAATATGATATTTTAACTTCATCTTTGATGGAAGGATTAGAAAAAAAAGATATTGCACCACATGCTAATACAATTGTTGCAGGTGCATATCCAAAAGCCAATGGTACCAAAGTATCCGGTGCTATGTCAAAGACATTAATTGCCATGATGCAATCCGAAGTATTGGGTGATGAAGGAAGTGATTGTGGTACAAAAGGATATTTAACAGTAACGATTCCTGCAAAAGCAAAATTAAGAAATAAATTCCTTTATCGCTATATTATTGAAGGAAATAAACTTACATTACTGACGGATGAGAATATAACAAAATACATTGGAAAAGAAGTGAAGATGCGTAGTCCGATGTATTGTATTGGAGTAGGAAGACAGAAATGTACTTGTAATAAATGTGCAGGAGATTTTTATTATAAGATAGGAAAACGTAAAATCGGATTACTATGCTCAAGACCAGCAGAAACGTGTAAGAGATTAAGTATGAAGAAATTCCATAGTAACTTAATTAAATCATTCCATATTGATGTAGAAGACATGTTTGTATAAAAAAATAAAAGTCGTACTGAATATTCAGTACGACTTTTTTTATCACCCCATTTATAATGATGAATTTTAATATAATTCATCATCATCAATCTTATTAGAAACATGGTACCATTCTTCGATATTGTCGAGGAGTGATACCTGTTCCTTTGTCAAAACATTTTTGACATTGAATTTCTTAACGAATTTGTAGGTTTCGACATAAGTACAGTCTGGACCGAGGTATAACCTCTCGTACAAACCGTCTGTTGACGAAACGCCGTTCTTATACATAATAAGAACGATTTCATTGTAGACAGGTTTCAAACTGTCATCAATGTTGCCATCTTTAGAAATCTTTTCTACTAAGTAGAAAGACTGCACAGTATCACCCCCTCTTCCCCTGTAAGTATTTTCGATATAACTTACAAAATTATCTAGGATAGTTGCAGCGAAGTTAGTTTTTGTTGTTGCGTTATTATGAATAGTTGATAATGTTGTCATGGCTTACCTCCATTGCCTATGAACACGACGGAACATAGGTCTTTTAAATTTATTTTGTTTGATTTACACGAAAATCATATATAATTACCCCCCCCCCAGATACGGAAACAAAAAAAAGAATCTGTGCAATATGCACAGATTCTTTTAAATTATTTTTCTTCTAAGAATGAATCGAGATCCATGACCTGTTCTGGATCTTTCTTCCATTCTTCAATCATATGATTAATTATCCTATGCCCTTTTTCTACGAGTTTCTTTTTATCGTCTGTAAAGTCTGTTAAAGTTTTTTCTTTGTAGACAATATTTAGATTTCCTGACTGGTGTTCAACAATCACATTTAGGATAATCTCATATGCATGGTTCACTTTTCCTGCGTAGTTAAATAATCTTGTGGATTTTGTTTTACAATCAACAGCAATAGAATCATTGTTGAGATTGAAGTTAGTATAAACATCGTCATATTTTACTAACATAATTATACCTCCATAAATGATGCACCACACATCTCATACACATTGTTTTTAATATCAAACCAATTTACTCCATACATTGTATATGGATGCCCAAAAAACTGTCTATTATAGACGTGGCTTGCTACTATAACAGGAATCTCATTATCAATACATTCTTTAATATGTTTTGGACTGTCATCAATTAACATGTCACATCCATATTGTTTACATGCAAGATGTTTGTCTTTACATGAAAAATGGATTTCATTATATTTGATTCCCATTTTTTTAAAATAATCGATGGTATCTTTTTTCATCATTTCTCCGGTATATTTTCCTTCATGACGATGTTCATCACGAGCTGTCAATATGACAATATCAAAATCATCATATAAAGCATCAAGAGCTTCTTTGGCTCCAATCTCTAATGGACAATTTCTAACTTTCCAAGGGAACCATTCGTCCATAAATTGGATATATGTATCCTGATCCATATAGTACATATCTTTTGGATATTGTTTTGTACTATCAAAACCACGGAATTTATTATGTTCTTCCATAAACTTCCGTCCGTGTATAATATCATAACAATATCCTTGATTAATAGTACCATCAATGTCTACTCCAATGCGCATATTCATTCCTCCTTTACACATCTAATGAGTTTTCATTTGTATCATTTAAATAATATATATATTTATTTTTCTTAAAAACTTTCGAATTTTATATATTTTATAAGGGTATTTTGTACCATTTTATAATTTGACTATAACCAATTTTATATGCTATCCATGATTGCGAATAATGAAGTGCTTCTCACGCTAATATTCATTCCTCCTTAGTTTATTAGCAATCGTAAATATCCTCTATATCTATGATTTTAAAAGGGTTTTCCGAGAAACGGAAATTATAAATAAAATTAAACACTGATTCAACAGCAGAACCAATATGGTCCAAGTCATATGCTTTAATTTTAGAAGTACCTAATTTTGTTGTTATGCAGAGGTATCTATATTCTATGCCAGTACTTATATCTGTAAATTTTTCACCAGCGAATACGTTTATTTGTAAGTCTGCAATTGATACTATCGTGTTATTAGTTTTTGATCTTATAAAACATAGTATTTCCTTTCTGCCTTATAAATGTAAATGTTATTTATAAGGACTTTAAATTGTATATTTTTATTGATTTACACGTTATACGAAAATGGTTCTCTCCCCAAAATACGAATAATAGAGATTATTGGAATTCCAATAATCTCTATAATATTATTCAGCTATTTTTTCTATAGAAATAGTTTGATATTTATCTTCTTTCCATTTATCAATAATTCTTTGAATAATATTTTCACACCTATTTTCTAATGTAATTTTATTTTTATTTAATTCATCTTTAGATCTTTTGCTTTTGATCGTTAATTTATAAAGTTTTTCTTTTTCCTTATATTGTCTAATGATGAATATATTCATAGCGAGATATAAATTATCATCTCTCCATATATCTACAGTATATTCTAACCCATCATTATCTAAATTGAAATTTATAAATCTATTTTCACATCGAATAAACATCAATATCTCCTATTTTCATAATAATTACCTGGTTCCATTTTAATAGTTTTACCATCATTAGATTCTATTTGTTTAAATAAACAGCTTAAATCTTTCTTGGCTTCTTTTAAAATATTATCATAACCAATCATTGATATATATTCTTTTAACGAATAACGTACATTATTCATTTTAATGAGATATAACTGCAAAATATAAATCTTCCCAGGTTCATCTAAATAATCGTCCCATGTATCTTTCGTTACCAATTTACTAATACATAATGAATCATTCTTATCAAATGATACTATATTCTTTTCATTTGCACTAATTATCCACATTATAATTTCTCCTTGATATCATTTTATTTCTCTATTCCCATTGTGAATAATATAAAAGGAATCTCTTTCCATGAAGTTGCATAGTATGTATTTGGATATCCTTTTAATTCTGCATTATATACTTCACCCATTATAATAACAGGTAACCCATTATCTGTACACTCGATAATATGTGTTGGAGAGTCATCAATCAATATATCACATCCAAGTTCTTTACATGCTTTATATTTATTAAACGCAGAAAATTTAATAGTATCATATGGAATTTTCTTTCGTGATAACCAACGCAATGTATCTTTTTTCATATATTCACCACGATATCTTCTTTTTGAATAGTGTTCATCACGAGCTGTCATTATGACAATATCATGTTGTTTGTGAAGTTTTGTAATAACCTCACAAGCATAGTCTTTTAACGGGCAAGAACGTACAATTTGTGGAAAATATATATCCATAAATTCAGAATATTCATTTTCATTCATATTGAAAATATCGTTTGGATAAGGATAAAGCAAATTCATTCCATCATATTTTCCCTTTTCACGCATAAAACTGATACCGTTTAAGATATCATGTATGTATGAATTATTAATCGTTCTGTCAATATCAATTGCTATTCTCATGGTTGTATCTCCTTTTATCAATTTGTGTTATTTCTTATTTCTACATTATAACGACAGATAAATTCTACCTTCTTTAACATTTTACACATTTGAGTGAATGTGAAAGGATTGACTGTATTATCATATAATTCAGAATACAAAGACACAGCCAATAAAAATCTACCGCTTTTAATAATATCATATACAGAAGCATATTTTATACGAAGTATCCCAGAACACTTAAACGCCATTTTATCAAAATTGTCTTCATCTGGTGATACATCGATCTTTAATGCATAACGAAGTATATCAGAAACATCATCTTCTGTTAGTAACGTATGGTCTTCTGTTTCATACATTTTAATTTTTTTATTCATCTTTATTCGACCTCCTTATTTTCTCTGTATCTGATTTAATAATATTGGATGTAATCATATCCATTTTATCCAAATCTACAATAGGAAAATTATATATTCTTTGTACGATACGATTTATAATGTTTTGTCTTTCTAATTCTTCTTTTGTGTATCTTAAAAATGAAAAATTCTCTTCATCGATGATTTGAACAGGACCAATATTGGTAAAGAATTCCTCTGGTAGATTGGACATTTTAACCCAGTCCTCCAATTCCAAACGAGTTGATGCTCGTTTATTGTTTTCATTTTGACTAATAATATTTTGACTATAGCCACTCTTAAATGATAAGAATTCTTGGGTGTTATGAAGAATTTGGCTTCTCCAATATTCGAAATGTTGTCCATTGAGAATGTATTTTTTCATAGGACAAATAGCCCGCCTTTCATTGATAACCACCGATTCAAAAAGAATTCGTTCATCGTTAATTATTTCTACCATCTTTAATAAATCCGGAAGAAACAGATAATTATTTGGTCGATTCAATTTCAAAATGTAATCAATAGTAATACAGCATCCATCAGATACTTTTTGCATAATATTTTTTTCATGAATTACCATATTAATTAATTCCCCATTAACCTTGTACATTTTTACACATTTCTTTTTACCATTCATTTTTTTATCCTCCTTGATTTGTATTTTATTGCATTAAGATATTATATCAATACATAAAAATTACATTTTATTAATAGTGAAAGAGGTGAGAATAACGTATGATTATATATGAAGAAGTAATGATGGAACGAATCAATTCCGTTTTATTATCAAATATATTTGTCAATGCTTTTTTAGAAGCAACAAATGAAATCAATACATATATTATGAAAGAAAGACTATATCCAAAAATTGATGCAGTATTATCTACATCTGTAGGGGATAGAAGATTTAAGCAATATGTTGGTAATTTTATTGACCGTAATAATCAAAAATTACATACGTCGGGACCAGTATATTTAATACCATTTGGTGACCGAGATAAGGCAGAATTCTTTACTTTGTTTAAAGTAACTCCAAAGGAAATTCGAGATTTGGTTGATGAAGTTATTAAGACTCTCGGAAGTAAATCCGAATTTATGTTACTTCGTGGTAATCCAATCTTTTGGGTATTTTATCTTTGTATTCGTTATTACACGTTATCAAAAGATAAAAAAGGATTAAATTGTGCTTTGGCAATATATGCATTATCGGTTTATCCATCCATTTTCAGTTTGTTTTTTAAATATGGAGCAAATGAAGGTGTTATGCAATATACTATCGACCATTTGACGGAGAAATTTATCATTAAACAAGCAGGTCATGTTTTTGGTGCACTGATGATTTCTATTAACCATTCTTATGAATTTTTACAACCATATATGGAAGATGCATCAGATAAAGAAATTATCCGATTTATACAGCGTATTCGTAATGACCAAAAATCTATGATAAAAAAAATTTGTGATAAATATATGGAAAACCATAGAAAGGGACTGCGTGTTAGTTCTACAAAAGGTTCCAATGGTGCAATCGCAGTTGATGACGATTTTACGAATAAGACAAGCAATGTAGAACAAGTTGCACAGAAAGTAGCGTTACGAGTATACACAGATGGTGTAGATTTAAGCGTAGCATCAATATCTGCAAAAATATGTAAGGTTTCTGTGGCAGATACTCGTTTTTATTTATCAAAAGTCATTACAGATAAATATACAGAGTCCGTACAGAAGTTCATTGAATCGATTGTCTTCTTATATCTTTATGATGAAAATAAAGAACCAGAAGATATTAATTCTAAACATTTCTTATTATGGGCAGAAGAATTATTCCGGAAGACAAATTCCAATAATGCAAATATCAAACGAATCAAAGATACACTAGAAGTATGGGGAGAAGAAACTGGTGTACATGCTAAGTTTAAGCGATTAGCCAGCCGTGTTAATTACAAGAAATCAATTTATTTTTATTTTGTATTGATTATTCAGAAATATAATAGTTAAAAAAGACGTATAGGAAATTCCTATACGTCTTTTGGATTTTTCATTTATAAGCATTATTAAATTTTCTCATCCTTTACTAATATGTTTTAGATGTGAAAATTAAAATTTCTCCCTAGTATCGCATCCATTTATGGATTCGGTACCGAGATATAAATATAAATTCTTTTTTATATCTGTGTATGTTTTGCGGATAAAGTATACCTTGTCATCAATTACAAAGAAGTCCTGACCGATATTATAACCTGGAGCTAAGAAATCACCAGTCTCTTCAGATTGTACCCATCTATCTTTATGTTGTAACGCGTAAGCATAACCATTTTTTGTAGGGTCCTGCGCTTCTTCATAGGTTAACCCAAAATAAAAATGTGAAGCCATAATTATTCTCCTTTCTTATATTGTCCTTATAGAAAGGTTTTTTAAGAAAAAAAATATGGTAAAGATGTGGAGTCTTTACCATATTTTTCGTCATCATTGTTATCCTCAACGGTGATTATTGAATATCACCGTTGAGGTTATCAACAACAACATTGTTTTTATCTTTAACATTTGATACGGAAAGACGAATATCTTTTCCATCTTCGTCTTTCATTTTGTCATTGCATTTAAATAAGTCATAAGACTTCTTAAATGCAACGAGTCCGACAGTTCCTGATGCCGCATATTTTGCAGCATCATAAGTAGAAAATTTTATCATTATTTTCTACCTCCTTTCTTAACAGGTTTGCCGTTCCATACATAGACCTCTTTTGGTAAAGACCAAAAATGTTTACGGCGTTTTTCAGTAGCTGTGAAATAATCCACAGCTGCCTTACCACCGTCAATCATTGCACCTGTTCCTGCTGCTGCTCCGGCACCGATGCCCGCTGCTGCGATGATTGTGGCTGTCTCTTTCATCCAGCCTTTGATTCTACCATCTTTCTTTTCTTTCATGTTTTTATTCCTCCTTATGAAAGTTATTAACATTGATTTACACGGAAATAGTATATAACCATATTTTTATACATATACGCTTTTTTAAGGACTTATAAAAATGACAATATTTTAATAGATTTATCAGAAAAGAGGATTGTATGGTACGGGTATATAAGATAAAAAATTTTGATATTTATTCAAATCATGATGGTGGATTTATTGTGTATAATAGAAATAAACCTTTTAGTCAGGGTCATACACATATTAACAACTATAATACAGCAAAATATATTGCAAAGATAGCATTGTATAAATCCATGCCAAAGAAGAATATCTCAAATTATCTAAAAGAATCATTAATCAGAATATCAAATGATAAAGACTATATTAAAAAAATAAAGAATATGAGGAATTAATCCTCATATTCTTTATTCTTAGCATTATAAATCCTCGTTGTAAAAAGCAGGAAACGTAATTTCCAATTTCTCAACTTTGACGATTTTTTCATATGGAGTAATTCATCTAATAATTGCTCCATATTATAAAGATCACGAGTTCTTATGTATACGTAGAACTCATGTAATGGCATGATTTTTTTTCCGCTTAATGTAATGGGACAAAAATCATTCCAAAATTCTTCAACGACTTTTATGACATCAGCGATTGCTGTGTCTCTGTCGTTTACTTCTTTTATGAGACTTTCCTCCATTGCACAGTCTCATCTCCTTTCTTTTGTGTATATTGATCATACTTATACCTAGTTATAGATTTTATTAATCTGTATACGGTATAAATTAAATACATCACAAATGTTATACCTATTATTGTTACCAACATTACCATATTAATATCTGGTAATATGATGTCATTATATAACATGCAAGATAACAATATGAAGTAAAACCCATATTCTAACATCGAGATGATGTAGTATTTTCCAATTAAAACATCGAATACAAAAGATCCGAAACATAAAACTGACATTAGTACCATAATTCTATCCATTTTTTCTTCCTCCTAAAGTATACCAATAACGAAGATTATTCCTACAACGAAGATTAATCCTGTCGATAAATTAATTAATGCTGTTGAAAAGAATATTATTTTTATTATTATCAACAACAACGATATGATGGAACCAAAGAAGAATAAACAACCAATATTTTGGAAAAATCCCTCGGTTCCAAATGTTAACACGATGCCTAAAAAGAAGCAGAGGAACCAAACCCCTGCTCCAATTAATGAAGTTATCATATTCATCTCCTTCCTGCTGTCTTTGTGATTAAACAGACATAAAATAATACTACGATAGATGTTAATGCTGAACCAGCAACTAATATTCTAGTATTACTATTATATGCTGCAGTTAACGTTGCGATTAATAAAAGTATACAATTTATCATTGCATATTTACAATTAAATCGCATTGTTGTTTTCACATTCCAAAACAGGAAGTTGTACATAATGAACATCAGTATTCCTAAAGTCCATAAATACAATTCCATTTTTATTCACCTCCTTTTTTTATCATGTCATTAAAATTATCAAAACCATAATAAGTAGTGAGAATACATCCTAATGAAACGAGGAGATAATCCCATTTTATTATAGTTAATACGATATGTACAATACCTACTATTGGTTTATTAACAATTAATATTATAGCCGTTAAAGCAAGCATAAATACACTGTATCGCAGAAATAGTGTATAAACCTCATTTTTCACCTTTACACCTCTTTAAAAAGAAGGGAGAGATAATCAGGTCTCTCCCCACTATATTAGTATTCTTCTTGTAAATCCCCCGGCATCGCTCCCATCGTACAGAACATATATAGGTCAATTAACTGGTCTTTATTTACAGAATAGTTTTTATTCAAATATCCACTGTCTCTATCAATAATCATTCTGGATATCGGGTCAAACTTTCTAAACATGTAAGCAAATCCATCGTCGACAAGACCAATAATATTTAAAATATCACCATCAAAGTCTGCATTCATACCTGGAAGAATAGATAACGGAACAGACAAACAAAACTCATTTGAATCCGGTTTTATTTTACGAATACGCATTAATGCCATACTCTGATATTTCAGAGTTGGATTTCGATTAATCAAAAGTCGTGGTTTTTCTTTTTCATTGATTAAGCACATAATGTCATATACACGCTTATCAAATGTATGTGCATCTCTCCACATAGCATGTGCTTTGGAAAGAGTAATACCATAGAGCTTCATAATATAACTAATAATCTTATATTTGTTAAGCTCCATAAATGTATTATACGATAAATCAACTTCGTTATCCCGTAATGTAGGATCACATATGATTACATTACGAGAAGTAAAGTTTAATGAACCACCTACAACATTACCACGAATCCAACCATCTTTTAGATTCAGCATATCGAGATTAATATCCCACATTTTATTCACTTTATTTTGGATTCTTGTTAAGATAAAATCTTTCTCAATATCCATGCAATTTTTTAAATTCTCTGAGAGGTTAAAGAGTGTATTGATAATTTTATCAATAGAACCAAAATAAAAAGTATCACTTGTTACAGACTGTGGTCGTAACATTGTACTGTAAATTGGGATATGTGAAGCAAATGCTTTTGATTTTTCTTTCTTTAAAATCTTTATAGTTTTTTGTTTTGTTTTACGTTTGGTATAGAAATAATCACAGATTTCGTCATATCGTTCATAGAATTGATCAATTCCAATTCTACTAAATGGAGAACGTGGTTTCTGCTCTAAATCTTCATCTCTTAATTGTTCGATAATACCATCTTTATTTACACGATATTTTGCATCAATAATTTCATTAAAAGCATCTTTTCCAAATGCAGATAAAAATTTATTATAATAATATGGATTAACGATCATGTTAAATCCCAATGTAATCCAACCTGTAACAGTAATATCGTCACCACGTTCTTCGATTTTTGTATGACAGAACGGACATTCCTCTCCTTCAAATTGTCTTGAACTGAATCGTCCGCATTTACAACGGAACCTTAAAGAATATTGATGTTCATCCTCATAAGATGCACCATATAATGGAGACTGAGGACCATACATAGATTTCTCTTTTGTTCCATCTAAATTTATAGTAGCTGGTTCACTTATGATGAAACCGTTTCCATTTATAATATCATCATAAAATAAAACATCCCAGCTTACTCTTTTCATTTGAACTAATACTTTTCCCATTTTTTTTGTCCTCCTACAAAAAAATTATATAACCATTGGGGTTTTGAAATATTTCAAAACCCCAATTTGTTTTAAGCTTTGATGAATTTTTTCTTTAAAAGAGTTATCAGTGACTCTTTAAAAATATCATAAGTATACGGATTTCTATTATTTACGAGAAAATCCATGATTGTAGTATAAATGATAAGAATCATATTACTACGTTCACTATAATCGTAATAACGATTGGTAATGTAAATAATCATATATTTGCGATATATAACGCTACCAAAATTCGCTTTGGAGGAATTATCCATAACATCCTCGACGATAATATCAATTACATAACTGATAAAGATGTTAGCGGTAGGTATATCCTTATCAAGATATGATTCATAGATATCCTCTAATCTATGGTTTCCCTGCATGATATCATCATCCATTATTTCTTTCGTTCTTTGCTTAATGTTTTCATCGATATTACTATCATTCTCATCTTCTGTATCACGAGAGTGACAGAAATTATCAATCATTTCCTCAATTGACTCAAAATTGCACTTTTTGAGTCTAGGGAAAATCATAGATATTTCGAAATTAACGAGATCACCTAATACGTCGTTTTTTAAATCTGTTACAGATTTAATATTATATCTATTCGTATAATTTAATAGAAGTAAGTATAACATACATGTTATGTCACTGCGTGATCTATTATGCATATAATTACTATATACATTAGTAATAGCTTCATTGTCATTTTTACTGGTTTCATAGATACAACCAATTAAACTTGAAAACAGTAATAATACCAATGTCTTTTTATTAGCTTCAGCTGAAATGTTATCTTTACTTACCTGATCAAATTTCAGATAACTTTCGACGAATAAATCATCGTTTTCCAACATGCGCTTTCTGTTTTGTTCTTTGCAACAAAACATGATGTGATCACTTATTCCTTCTGGAATTTTGACGTGCTCTGCTTTCAATGTTTCTTTTACCATGGAATATTCATCCCTGATATTTAATGCCATTGTAATTAACTCAGATATTTTTCCGAGTTTTTCGACTGCATTAAGATTGGATATTCCAAGAATCTTATCAATTTCGTCGTTATCAATTTCTTCACCTTTTGCAGATTGCTTATCTACATAAGCAATTGCTTTGAGGAAATTTTCTTTTTCCCCACTGTCTTCTACATTACTAAAAAGTAAGTTTGAAATAAATTCGTTGTTCATTTTCTTTCTCCTTTTCATAGTAAAATATGTATATAAATTATTTTGTTACGCAAAAATAATATATAACCATTCATGCAATTCCATTTAGGAATACAAATGATTACCAACATCAAATGGATTAGTCGGTAAAGACTGATAATCCACGGTTTCATTCGCATAATTTTCTTTTTTATTTTCTCGTTTTATGGCATTAGTTTTACCCCTCTTATTATCAATAGCTTCAAATTTTGTACTAAGAGATTCGAGTGCTAATGGATTTGGTAAATCCAAATCATCCAGAATATGAATCTCATTTCCTTTCTCAAATGGTTGATTAAAGTATTCCAGTACACGTAATTTTTCATTGATTTCTGTGGAACGATAACGACGTTTTAATAATTTAAACGTCATGTATTTTTCATCGGTATCGGATTTTCTTTCTGGGTTTACTACACAACACCAATCACTGTTTTCAATAATTTCCCATGCACCTGCGACATATTCACGACCAATTAATCGTGTTACATCTTCTTTGTTTGCCTGAATTGCTGCATCAACTACTGTAGAACCAGCACGGTTTAACTGCTGAGCTGTAATAACTGGAATATCATAATACTTCGCTATTTCTTTTAATTCATTTGTGATATTCTTTAATTCTGTCTTTTCATCGTTTGCTCGTTCTGCTGGTCTTATACGTTTCATGTAGTCAATAATTAAGCAGATAACTTCGATTCCTTCATCATATAAATCATCAATTAAGGAATATAAATCATTAGTATCAATGCTACGGTTTTTATATTCTTTAATGATAATATCAATATTATTATCCGCACTTAGGCTTAACTGACCTTGTTTCCGTAATTTCTTCTTAATCTGTTTTGGTGTGTAATTACGAATATCATCCGAATCTACGGTCATATTGTAAATACGTTCGATAGTTTCTTCAATACCATTTTCCATGTTTAAGAATAAAACGGCTGGTCGTTTATTTGGGTCTTTGGTTTCCACACCGCGATTATATTTTTTAATATCAAGTGCGGATTTTAACAAAATCGTTGATTTACCTTTTCCTGGAAAAGCGAGATATGTATATAATCGTTTGCTCATATAACCTGGCGATAATATTGTGTTCCATCGCTGAATTCCAGTGATAAATACACGATTTCTATCTTTTAACTTCTGGACACATTCATCAATAACTTCTTGGAATGTATCATCATCTAAGCTAAATGTTTGGTCACTATCCAAACTATTAGTTTTTCGTTTAATATTAATAATGGAAGTTGCGATATCATATAAATCATCACTGACTTCACGGTATGTTTTAAATCGACAATCATCCAAACTATCGAGAATTTCCTGTATCAATTCTCGAATCGTTACAACATAACCAAACTCTAAAGTATCGTCGATTTGTTTGATAATATATTTGCTTTCTTCATAAGAGATTTTCTTTGTCTCTAAAATTGTTTCTAATGTTTTTTTCTTGAATTCATCACAATCCGACTGGTCAAAACAATACTGCATTAAGTTTTCATCGTTTTCAAATCCTTCTTCTAGTCGACCTTTGATTGTGGTGAGGATAAGCCATACTCTTGCAGTTAATTCTGGATTATCTTTCATAATTCCTTCATCTAAATTGTCAAATAATTTGAATATATTTGTTAATGTTTTTCTAGTTCGTAGTACACTGTCTTTGTACAAGAACGAAATAATCATATCAAGTCTTGTGATATCAAATTTAATCTTCAAAGGCTTCAATAAGATATTATTCATATTTAGTTGTTTTTTATAATTTTTAGCCTCTTTCATGTTATTTGTCCTCCATTTTTGTATTAATTTTCTTGTACTGGAGGTAATAAATATGTAGAGACCTTTCATGGTCTCTACATATATCTTATTCTTTTGATTTAATCATTGCCCATGTACATGTAGTACTTGGTTTGTCATTTGATTCACTTAAAATAATACCACCAGAAGAAGATGCCTGATTACCAAGTTCTTCTAATACTTTTGTTAATGTCTTGGAACCAACATAAACAGCATCAGAACTGGTAATAACATCGACTGCATAACGTTCCCCATTTTCATCAGCTGGGGAATGTAATCTTGCCGGATATCTTTTTTCACTCATAGTATTACTCTCCTTTCTTAAATAATATGCCCACAGAGTTCGATGATTTCTTCTTTAGTTAATTCCACTGTACCGGTTTTTAATAAATGAAATGGTGCCCCATTGTGCTCTACTTTGTCAGTAATGACATTTGGTGCGCAAATAACATTACGATATCTTGTAAATGGAAACGCCACTCTTTCGGTACGGTCAGACGTTTTCGCATGAAGAAGGACATCTTCTGCAGTAGCAGGTATTCTATCATGAGCCATATTTATCCCTCCTTATAAGGTTCTACCATCTTGATGCAATGCTTCCAAACAATAAAATTGTGTCTTTTTATTACATTCAATAATGACCATATCTTCCATTTCTACTGGTAATGTAGCATCATCTTCTATTGGTCCTGTTCTTTCCAGATAATAGTTATTATATTTATTATCAGTTGGATCATCGGTTACGTTATTTACATCCATATATCGTTTATCCATTATCTACCACCTCCAATGATAAATCGGAAGATTTGTCTACATCCAAGAAGAAATCTTCTTTCTTTGTTTCATCCACAACAATGATTGCACTGTGTTCGTAATGTTTAGTATTAGAGAAGTAGATTTCCATACGATCGACATCCGTTTCACTGCCACGCCATACTTCTTCTCCTCCTTTATAAACATCACGAATAACTTCAGCCCATACTGTATTTGCTGTCCAGATGTCATCATCTGGACGTTTAATACATTGAATCCAAGAAGAGTTTGATTTTAATTTTGCCATTTTTGCCATGTACCTACGGACATAAGGAATATCCAATAAAGCAATAATACTTTCATTTCCTAAAATTTTAATGGAACCCGCATTATTTACAAAGCTCATAACATTGACAAAATTCATATAAATTTTTTTGTCTGGGGCTAAAAATTTTGCCATATTTTCTTCAAAGTCCCCATCCATTAATATTTTATTTGCTAAGACAAATCGAATCTTTGGATAGGTAAAAGACTTAATTTTTATGGTACAACTATTGTAACCATATTTAAAATCTTTATCAATTTGTGTCATTGGAAGTAACACACACATACCTTCATTAAAATGAATTTCTGCAGTCTGGGAATACGTTTTTGTATTAAAAGCATCGGAAACAACGACGTCATATTCCATATGAATATTTGTATTACCTAAGACTTCACTTTTTTCCCATTTATCCTGTTCATCTTTAATGACTTTATTACTACCAATATACGTTTTCATTAATTTATCATATTGATTCGTCATATATTCTACCGCAGCTTTATCACAATCTCTTGTCATCGGACGAATAAAAAAACCATTCGTTTGATTAGAGAGATTAAAGACAAACTGATGCAATGTAGATTCTGATGTATTATCAATAATCGTGTCATTTACCTGAATATCTGAAGATACTTCGTTATTGATAGATACCATGTCATAGTTGGTACAAACATAATATCCCCCAATGGAATCGGCTGGATAATAGAACGATTCATTGTTTGTCAATAACACACGAAGTTCAAATACCAAGTCATGTAGATATTTTTTATTCTGGTCAAAACTAATGACCTTTCCATCAACCGGTCGTTTTAGAAAAATCTCTCCACTCATTTTGTCCATAATCGCTTCACCCTCTACGGAGTAATCACGATATTCCGAACTTAAGAAAGTTGTGGCAAAACGAATTTCAGGTTTTTCTAAAAAAGTTGGACGATTCGTCGAACTAATTACCGTTGTTGGCATAATCTTCACCTCCTGTTATTAATCGTTTACCAGGAATTTTAATCTTGGTATCCAATTTTTCTTGTTCTACATTATATAAATGTCCAACCGAATATACTAACTGTCTATTTTTAATTGTTGATTCTGTTAAACTAACGTCTGGATTAAGATTAATTACTTCCGTATAATCTTTTCGTCGTTCTTTATCAACAACATCTTTTGTTTCTTTATATGGTGAAGTTAAATATTTATCATAAACTGGATAATAGAGTTCTTGCATAACATCATACGATGTTTGTTTTTCATCTGGATTTAAGTATGTCTTTGGAATTAATTCATCATGATAGAATGAATAAATTCGAATATAGATAGAAATATCTCTATTATCTTCTTTTTGTTCTTCATTGGTATTTGGTTTAATTGTTACGCGTTCATCCTTTTGTGCGTCAATAAGACGTTTAATCATTTGATTACGTTCATCTTCGGAAACAAATGGTTGTTTAAATAATTCTTCATAAGAAAAATAATATTGATACTCTTTGTAATTTAATCCAAAATATTCATAATCTCTTTCTTTCTCAAAGATAGTAAGATTATATTTTGATTTTAAATTTGTAAGAGTCATTGTCCAAGGGTCTACTACAAACGCATTTGTAATATTTAAACGACGACCATTTAAATAGACATCATAATATCGAATATCAAATGGTTTGGTAATTACATCTTTTAAATCAATTAATGTCGTTTTATCTGTCAGTTCTTCTTGATAATAAATTTGTTTGTAACGGTAAGGGGTAATATCAATATAATACTCATCTCCTACTTTACATTCATCCATTAAAAAAATGATTGGATAATTATACAAAGTATTGATAAAGTATCGTCCTCTTGGAAGTAAACGACCATTATGGAAAATCCTCACATACTCTGTACTAAAACCGAAAACATCGGATATTAAACTAAATGCTTGGTATCCTGGTTTTTTTACTTTATAAAGTTCCCCGGTTGCTATTTTTGATAAATAGACATCAAATGGAATATTTAATACAGCTTCATCGTTTGGTTTAATAGTAAAATTCGTTAACCGAGTAAACCGAATCGGTTTATCTTTGGATACTGGCTTTACTGGAAAATCTCCTCGACTATAATGAGCCGTAATATCAAAAAAATGATTATCGTATCTCGTTGTTTGATCATCTTGATTAATCGCAACTAAATCTGCAATCGTTGGTGAAATATTTTTATCTGGTTCTATGATAGAAATTGTTTTTGTGTCATCTAACGATTGAAAACTCATAGTAGTCTTTGTGGTATATTCATAAAAAATCTCTAATTCAATGAAACTATCCTTTGTAACATATGATGTAGGGATATAGATATAATCAAGAAAATCTTTTCTTTCTTGATATAAGTTCATTACAAATAAACCATCAACAAAAACACGACAATTTAACTTTTTAGGATATACAATTTTATTAGATATTGCGAAGACGTAACGAGGTTCTTCAAAACTCGTTGGATCTTTTGGAAATTCCATAGCAGTACTACTTCGTAATCGTTTATCCAAATTAATCGTTTTTGTAAATAAGAAATGACTGATACCACGATGCTTTTGTTCGAGCACATATTCCCGTAATACAAAAGGTTCTACCTTTATCCAATCACGTAATGTTTCATCTTTATACTCTGTCGGTTCTTTATCGGTATTCGTTTCTTCTTTTGTATAACGATACAAGAAATCAATTTCTGCATATTGATGATTATAGTATTTATAAAGTAAAATCTTTTTAAATACTTTTTGGAATTTGTCTGCTTGGTCTTCTGTGAAATATGCCGTTAAATCAACCTCGTTCCAATACAAACCATTGATGATTGCTTCTAGTGGTCGTTTGTTAAAGGTATCATCCAAAAATTCATAATAAAATTGATGGACTGGAGTATAATGTAAATCATATCCATTATAATAATAATAGAATATTTGATATTTATCTCCCAATTTCATTTCTTTATCTTTAATACGATAAATATTAGGATAAAACATTTCCACACTATCGACATTATGAATTAACTCTCGTTCCCCGTTATGTTCACGAAATATCATCATATTTTCAATAGGGATTGGCATAGCATACGGTTTCATATTTTCTTCTTCTAATACAAATAATTTTGTCTTTAATGAAGTACGAGTAATTTTTTCTGCCGTAGTATAATCCCTTTGAGTATAAAATGTATGAATTTTTAATCGAGGAATTAATATGATAGAGATAAAGAATGTCAAATCATAATTACTGAATTTATCTGCTAATGATTTTGATATTGTAGCATATAGATATCCGTCCCGTTTTTCTGCTGGAATTAATTCCGTACCAAGTTCATATCCAAGTCCATTAATATTTGGAAAATGAAAAGAGACCATATAACATCCTTCTTGTTTTGGAGATTGCATAACCCCATAATCATCATGAAGTACACTATATCGTAACGCAATCGTATTGTCGGCGGTACTAAGACCTAAATTATTTTTATGCATACGATAGCGTTTATAGAACAAATTTTCAACGATTAATACTTGAATCTTATGCTCCTTGTATACAATATCATCTTCTACCGCTGTAATCGTAATATGTTCATCATCTATCTCATCGATAACATAATAATCATATAAAAGTAAATCAATCTCATCATTTAATTCTGAAATTGTTTTGCCTTGTCTTAGTGCATCCATAATGACATTTCTTACTTTTACTACTTTTGCTGGTAAAAAAAGAATGTCTAAATTTAATGGATCACCAGTAGGATCTGTTCCGGTTAATGATAAATCTTTTTTAATCGTATAACTATTTCCCCGTTGTAAAATATTTACATTCGGATTTCGTTTATCTTCAATTACAAAATTTCGTTTGAATGGTAAGATAATATTTGTAACATCTTTCGTTACACGCAAACGATAATCCCATAATACCTGATTATCAATAACGAGGATAGGTACTTTTTTAAATATAGAAGGATTGTTAATAACATCTTGAACATCCATTTCTTTTTGGTAATATTTTGATGTTCGGTATTCTTCTCTATCTGTTACATGGATTAAATCATAATCCACATCAAACATTGCTCGGTTCCGTTTATCTAAATACAGATGTCCAATATGACTAGAGTTTCTGCTAGTATCATTATTGGAATAATAAAAGTTTTCTTCATACTCAATATATGATTTTTGTAATGCATAAAGATAAGAAAAAGAATTTTCCCAAGTCTTTTTTAACTCTAAATGCATTGAAGAATAATCATAACTGTTATTATTTAATGCTTCTTGTAAAAGCTTTTGAAGGTTTTTAGACAAACCAAATTCCTCCTTTCTATAAAAAAATATATTTAAAGATATGTTTTTTAGTGGAAAATATGGGAATATGGATGTATCCATATTCCCATTGTCCTTTTGGTTATAAAAGAACTTTAAACTATAAAGGTTTTACAGTTCTTTTATAACATGAAATAAAATCATTAAAAGCATTATTTGGGTCCTTAATGAACCTCTTCACCCCCTCTTCTGACGTGAAAAATTCACGCGATATTGTGTCAACTTGACCGTTAATATTAATAATCGGTATGTAAATCATGTTACTTCCTCCTTTTTATCTCATTATTTTTT
>ENA-ORRW01001550-ORRW01001550.1-human-gut-metagenome-genome-assembly--contig:-NODE-1550-length-21677-cov-4.687818_pt1 | contig 21677 bp, 15 predicted proteins | sample MGYA00242183_ERZ509150 | MGnify/ENA primary metagenome ERZ509150 (study PRJEB26280, sample SAMEA2338639) | human gut metagenome | biome: human gut; feature: human-associated habitat; material: faeces... | reverse complement strand
TTAGCGGCTGCCTGAGATAGTAATGCGGTGCTAAACTTTCAGTGCCCCTTTTAGGGGCTAAGTCCGTAATAAGACCCATATAGGAGCAGAGCAAACCACCGGCTAAGCCGATGGTTTTTGCTATTTTATGAAATTTTCCGAAAAAACTGTTTGATGCACAGAAGGGGGATTCTATCGGTCAGCAGAGGAAAGCATAACCGAGGCATAGAATATTCCTTCCTTCCATTCAAAACGAGCATCCCCATTATAACGTTCCGCAGTCATTCGCACAGATTCCGTCCCAATCCCAAAGCCATCGTGCTTGGAGGAAATGAGCCGTTTTTCATCGGAGAGTGGCGGTTGGTCGCTGGTGTTATCCATCGTCAGATAAAGGCTTCCTTGCTGGCGAATGTGCAGACGGATGAAGCGTGGTGTTTTGGAGGCGGCGCAGGCATCAAGGGCATTTTCCAGAAGGTTTCCCAAAAGCGAACAGAACTCCGGCTCCGGAATAATCGTCTGCTCCTCCATTTGAACCACAGCCTCCAAATCGGTTTTTTGGAGAAGGGCCTGCTCTGCATAGTGGTGCAGAATGGCATCCACAGCATAATTTTTGCAAAATGGATGAATTGTATCGGGTGGCAGACTTTCTCCGTATGCTTTCACATAGGCCGCCACTTTGGAGATATCGCCGCTTTCCACACAGCCCTGCAATGCCTTGAAATGCTGATGCAAATCATGTCTGGCACGGCGGGTGTCGGCAATACTCTTTTGCAGAGTGCGATACTGGGCAGTTTGCATTTGCAGCAGTTTGTTTTCCTGCGAAAGACGGATATTTTTGGCAATCCCTCTTGCCATCCAGTAAAACAGGGCATAATAAAGCAGCATCAGCCCCAGAAGTGCAAGAATTAAAATCGGATAGAAGTGCATCACACGGTTGGTATAAAGCGTGGAATATTTCCTGGGGCGAAGGGTGGTATTCAGACACCAGAACACCAACGGCAATATCCAGAATATATACCAGGTTTCCGGTGTTTCCACCTCATCCAACAGCCAACGGGCAGCGTGTGTGGCAGGGTAGCATAAAACCCCCAGCAACAGCCAGCACAGCAGGACATAAAGAATGGTACTGTTTAGGGAAAGCGCAACTGCACCACTCCGCCGAAACAGAAGGGCATCTATCAGAATTGCCAGATTATACATGCTGGAAAATACACCGCAAACTGCCAGAAATACGTTGACGGTTTTCCACCGAGAGAGCGGAACTGCTTTGCAATAGAACAGCAGAAGCAATGCCTGCGTCAAAAGCATACAGAGCTTTGTGCTATAACGAAGCCGCCAGCAGAGCCAGCCCGCTCCTACACACCACAAAATCAGAGTGGGAATGCCCCACAGCAAGAGGAGCTTTCCCTTGCCGTTCAGATGGTTTTTCATCGGTAGAAAGCACAGAATGATAGCGGGGATAGAGATGGAAAGCTCCAGCATCGGGTGGAGCATATCAGAGAGTTCCATTTGTGAAGCCTCCTCTCATGCGGGCATAGGCAAAGGAAAGATATTTTTCCCGCACCTCCTTATATTTTAATCGGCTGACAGGAACAGATGTCCCATCTGACAGAAGAAAATGACTTGCCGTTAAGCTTTCCACCTGCTCCAGATTGACCAGAACGCCACGCATACAGTCGCAGAAATAAGGATATGCCAACAGCAGAGCCGAAAAATCAGCCTGCCGCATGGAGATGAGGCGTGTTTTTCCGCCAAGCAGATGAACCTCTACATTGCGACTTTGGTATTCGGTATAGGTAATTTGATGGAGCAGAAGTGGTGGCTGTTCTGCAGCACCCGGAATGATTACGCACTGGCTTTGCTCCAAAAGCTCCGCACTGCAGCGTGAAAGTGCCTGTGTTAGATTTTCATAGGAAAAGGGCTTTACCAGATAATATGCCGCCCCAACTTCATAGCTGTCCACAGCGAACTCCCTGGTGGTGGTTGTAAAGATTAGCTGACAATGCGTATCCTGCTCCCGAATTTTTCGGGCGACCTCCATACCGCTTATGCCGGCCATATAAATATCCAGAAAGATTATATCAAAGGCATTCGGAGCGAAATGGGCAAGCAGAGCCTCGCCACTTTCCAATATAACAGGGGAAGGAACCAGAGGAATCCCCTGCTCCGATGCCCAGCGGCAGAGGAGCTTCCGCAAAGCTTCGGAATCGGTGGAAAGGTCATCTACAATGGCAATCCGCATAATTTTCGCCTCCTAACTTAAGAATTTTGCTTTTCACGAACTATTGTATCATATTTTTTTTCGGTTTGACCTACATTTCATGCAGATTTTTGACATCTCATGCAAGACCTATTGACAGAGTGGTGAAAAATGGTATCCTAAATTTAGTCGGTTCTGTAAAAGAATCGATTTTTTTTATGCCTTTTTAATCTGCTGTGGAAGGGAGGAGGCGTGTTGAAGATTGCACTTTACAATGAAAACCTTAGAGAACTGGAAATTTTGTTAGGACAGCTTGACCAATGTGCCAGAGAATATCTGCGTTTTGTGGAGATTACCCCCTATGTGAGACAGGAGGATTTTTGCAGCTTGGTGCGGGATGGGCCTGAGGTTGATTTATTTGTGGTGGCGCAGGATGGCACCTTTAGTCTGGAGATTATGGAGCTGCTGTGGGAGAAAAGACCGCATGCGCATATTTTTTGGTTTTCGGATTTGGATTTTGCCCTGCGTGCCTATCGGTACAATGCGGACTGGTTTGGGAAAAAGCCTGTGGATATTCATAGCCTGCGGAAAGCCTTTGGACAGATTTTGTATCGGAGAGAATGTTTATAACAATGTTATTGATGTTATTGAAAAAATGCACCGAACAGGGCGCAGAATCAAATACAGGAAAAAAGAGGAGGTATTGAGTATATCCGACAGAAAATGAGGAAAAAGAAGGGAGAGAGTATAAATGGGAAATCGAAAGAGATTGACCGCATTTTTATTGACAGCGGTAATGATTTTGACTATGCCGCAAATGCAGATAGCGGCGGCAGAGGTTGAATCCCCTGCTGATGTAGGCTTATGTATACACCACACGCAGCATACAGAGGATTGTGGGTATACGGAAGGAGAGAAGGGAACACCCTGCGGGCATGTGCATACAGAGGATTGCTATGCACCGATGAAGCAGTGTGTGCATGAGCATGGGGAGAGCTGTTATCCTGTTGCGGAGGACAGTGCATCAGAGAATACGGCGGAAGGAGAGCCGCATACCTGTACCCATGAATGTAGTGAGGAAAGCGGCTGTATCACAGAAAAATTAGACTGCCGACATGAGCATAATGCGGACTGCGGCTATTCCCCTGCTACCGAGGGAACGCCCTGCACCTATGAATGTGAGGTCTGCTCAGTACAGGAGCAAATCAATGCACTGCCGAACGTAGAGGATAGCCACAAAGAAAATGCCGAAGAAATTGAAGCTCTGCTGGCTGTTGCGGCAGAAACAACAAACAAAAAGCCGAAGGGAGAAGGCACAGAACAATCCCCCTACCAAATTACCGACGCAGAGGAGTTGGCATGGTTTCGGGATACGGTGAATAGCGGAAACACTAAGATTCACGCCAAACTGCTGCATGACATTGACCTGAAGAACGTCATCTGGGAGCCCATTGGAACCAAGGGAAAGCCCTACAACGGCACCTTTGACGGAAACGCCTATACCATAAGGAATTTTTGGCTGGGGAACCACACTAAGCAAGACCCAATTTCTGAAAAGGGTCTTTTTGGCCGGATTGGATCGGGCGGTACAATACAGGATGTGGTTGTGAAGGTTGAAAGCATCGGTTCTGCGACGAACCCCAACAATTTCAATATTACCAAATGCGGACTGATTGCGGCGTATAACGCAGGCACTATCCGGCGCTGCAGTGTTATGGTCAATTATACGCTCTATGTTGCGGGGGAGATCGGTGTCATCGCCTACCAAAATAGTGGCATAATCGAAAACTGCCTGAGTGCGGTGGGGACGGGAACGGGAGCTCCAAAATTTCAGGGTCGTATTCCGGATGAAGCCTCTGCTGCGGGCATTGCCTATGAGAATTCAGGCGCAATCAAAAACTGCCTGTTTGATGGTAAACTCCGAACAGATGGGGTCACAGGCAATTCCTATACAGCGAAAGACTACGCCATTGCACAAAATAGCTCCGGTGGTAAAATCACAAACTGTTACTATTACCACTCCAGTACAAGAGTCAACGGTGAAGCATACAGCGGTGAACTATACAAGGATGGAGACAACTCTACCGTAATATCCAAGACGCAGAAGGAGATGGGCACCGGCGAAGTGACCTGGCTGTTAAATCAAAATGGGAAGAATGACATCTGGCGGCAAAAAGCAATCGGCTCTGCGGACATTTCTCTGGATCAAAGCTACGGCAGGGTCAAGAAAAATAATGATGGGACGTATTCCATTGTAACCCCTCATATACACAGACTGGATAACGGCACGCTGACAGAATTCAAGGAGGTTAACTCTTTGGATGAAATCACAGGAGACAAATCAGACACAAAATACTACTGTCTGAGCGATAATGTTGACCTAAATGCAGCATGGGAAGCTCCGAAGCGGGACATTATGCTTTGCCTGAACGGAAAGAGTATCACAGCCTCTAACGATGCTTCTGCAATTACCGTAGGCACCGACAGCACCTTCACTCTGATGGACTGCAAGAATGGCAAAATCAGCGGTGGTTCCTCCGGCATTGCGGTGACAGGCGGCACGTTCAACCTGCACAGCGGCGTAATCAGCGGCAATAACATCGGCGTACTGCTCGATAGCGGGACATGTATGCTGAAAGGTGGTTCCATTACCAAAAACACCACAGGTGTGGATTATCTGGATGGCATGCTTACCCTCAGCGGCGGTGCAAAGGTAATTGAGAATAAGAGCGGCGAGGAGAGTAAGACGAAAAATATTCTGCTTCACACAGGGAAAACGCTCTCCTTCGGGAAGCTGGATGCTAATGCTCGCTTTGGCATTTCTGTAGAAAATTCGGATTCCTCCGAGGCACCCATCCCCGTTACTGACACAACCGGCGAAGAATATTTCAACAACCTCTTCCCGGATGATGCGCTCGCAAACGAGCTGTATCGGGAGAATAATGTGGTGTTGCTTCGCACACAGGGGCATACAGCGCACTGTGTCTGTGGTGGTACACACACCGCCATTGGCGATCATAAGGAAGAAAATAAGTTGAATTTTCAGCCGTGGAATCCCTATGCGGCAAATCCCGCAAAGCCTCAGATGCCGACCTCTATGCCTGAAGGTGTGGGCGGCTACTACCTGACACAGGATGTCAAGCTGAATAGCATTTGGGAACCGTCGGATGTGGTGCTTTGTTTGAATGGACATAAGATGACCTTCTCCGGCGATGGTGTCGTGGGGATTCCTGAAGGCAAAAGCCTGACGCTGACAGACTGCAAGACAACCGGCAAGCTTTGCCGAGAGGGCAGTGAAGTACACAAGAAATGGGGCATTGACCTCTTAGCAGGAAGCACCTTTGATATGTACGGCGGCACGATTACCGGCTTTCAGCACGGTGTATCCTTCAGCGGAGGGGGTGTAACATTCCGTCTGTACGGAGGGACGATTACCGAAAATGAGACTGTCCACGGTGCCGGCGTGTTTTGCTGGGGCGGTAATAACAATTACTCAACATTCATCATGTACGGCGGAAAAATCACAAATAACCATGCAACCTATTCAGGTTCAGATATCAACGTAAAACCGTCAGGCGGAGGCGTATTTCTGAGAGAGTACAGTAAATTTGAAATGCACGGCGGCGAGATTACCGGCAACACCGCTACTTATGGCGGCGGTGTGTACTGCGGTGCAATCGTCGTCCCCAACACCGCAGAGATGATCCTGCACGGCGGCAAAATTACCGGCAACACCGCTACTTATGGCGGCGGCGTGTACTTCAAGGACAAAGCCTTCCGGGTCACCGGCGAAGACAAAGTAACAATTACCGACAACACTGGAAATGGCGGAAAAAACGTGGTTTTGTTTGATGGGAAAACCATTCAGGTGACCGGTAAACTGCATGAAGGGACTCGCATCGGTGTGAGATCCTTTCATGCCCCTGAAGATGGAAACCCGATCACCATCGCCAAGGCAACTGATGAAGGCTGGATCAAGAAAGGAAACTTCACCTCTGATATTCCCGACTATGGTATCGCCCTATCGGAGGACGGCAAAACCGTGCAGCTTCAGACACACCGGCATAGCTGGGAGTACATCGTCAGTGAGGACGGTACAACTATTACGGAACGTTGTACGGCAGAAAACTGCGGACTGCTCGAAGGCAACGGTGGCAGTGTGATTATCAAGGCTCCTACGGGCAATTTGATCTATGACGGACAAGAAAAGGCCGCAGTTCTGGAAAACACCCTTATCTCCGGTGTGGATGTATCGGAAATTACCTATACCAAGGATGGCACCGTTATTACCGGAACGCCCACCGATGCGGGCACCTATACCGCCACTGTTACTGTGGGCGGAAAGACAGCAAAAGTGCAGTACACCATTGCGCAGTCCGGGACTGAGTTTAGCGGCGGAGTGAAAGTGAATGCCTATGTCTACGGCGATCCTATCCGCGTCACTGTGACACCTAAGGCAACCGGCAAGGCTCCTGTTAAAAAGGCGCGAACACTTAACACGCCTCAGGCGGGTCAGATGGCGATTTACGAAGGAGACAGACAGCTTACTGATGCACAAACGGTTACCTCCGGCAAAGAGCTGACCTTTACCATCGACACCGCAAAAGCGAATCTCGAAAAGGGATGGCACACGCTCACCGCAAAATTTGTAGGATCGCAAAATATGGCAGCGCAGGCAGAAAAGGTGCGAGTATATATTCGGCAGGCCGCGATTGCAAGAGCGGATGTTGCGGTAGCGGGCGAATCGTTTATCTATACAGGCTCTCCGATTACCCCTGCTGTAAGCGTAACATTAAAGAACACACAGCTTGTTGAGGGCCGCGATTATACGCTTGCCTATACGGATCACACCAATGCGGGCACAGCAACCGTGACCGTTACCGGCATAGGCAACTATATCGGTACAGCAAAAAAAACCTTTGTCATCAGCAAGGCAGCGGCCCCTGAAATCAGTTGGCCAACGGCAAGTGCAATTACCTGCGGGGAAAAGGTGTCGAACAGCCTCTTGAGCGGAGGCAGTACCCAATACGGTACATTCGCTTGGTCGGATACTGTAAAGGATACGATTCCCACAGTGGGAACCTCCTCGTACAGCGTGGTGTTTACTCCCAGTGCAGATACGGAAAAGAACTATGAAACGATTACCACAACGGAGCAGGAAATTTCTCTGACTGTCAATGCAAAAAGCTTGACCGGTGCCAATGTGACGGTATCCGGCAGCTATACATATACCGGTCAGGCTCAAATTCCGGCCGCTGATGCGGTAACGGTTCAGTTAGACGGTAAAATCATTCCTAAAGACCGGTACACAATTTCTGCCAGTGATAATACGAACGCCGGACAGGCCACAGTGACCGTCACCGGCAAAGGCGACTATACCGGCACAGCAAGCGGAACCTTTACTATCGGCAAGGCAACGCCTAACCCGACCACGCCGACCAAATTGAACGCTGTTTATGGCAGCACACTGAAGGATGTACCTCTGCCGAAGGGATGGGCTTGGGATACTCCCGACAGTTCTGTTGGCAATGTGGGAGAGAAAACCTTTGCGGCTACTTACACCGAGGATAACAGCGGCAACTACAACACGGTACAGAAAGACCTTACAGTGAAGGTGGCGAAAAAAACGGTTACCGTTACGGCACTGGACAAGAATGCCTACATCGGTAGCGATGTGCCGGCTCTGAGCAATCCGGAAGCAGGTAAGGATTACAAGGTAGAGGGTTTGGTCGGTACAGATACCCTGAACGGCACTGTAACATTGACCTATGCGCAGACACCGGATATGAGCAAAGTCGGCAAAACCACAATCAACATTACCGGTACGCTGTCAAATGATAATTATGATATTATTTATGCCAATGGAACACTGACCGTTTCCAATCGACATTCCGGTGGCGGCGGCGGGGGCGGCCGCAGGAAGCCTACGAAAAAACCCACAGAAAAACCCGCAGAAAAGCCTGCTGTATCTCCTACCGTGGATGGCAAGAATGATACCGTAAAAATAGCAGAAACCACAGCAGAAGCAAATGCGGCGGCGGCAAATGCAGCGAAGGCAGATGATAAGGTAACGCTGATAACAGAGGGGACGAGTGTTTCCGGTAAGGATTTTGCGAACCCTGCGGTTTTGAAAATTCCTGCGGACACCAAGGATGTGAAGAATGTAAAAAATCTGACCTTGGCAAAGCTGAATGCTGAAACAGGTAAGCTGGAAATCGTTGGCGGCAGCTATGATGCAAAGGCGAATGCGGTTGTTGGCTATGTGGCAGAGGAAGGCAGCTATTTCGTTGTGGAAAAGGAAGGCTTAACAACAATTAGCATGCAGATTGGCAACAAACACGTTGCACTGAATAATGAAAACAAGATTCTGGATGCGGCACCCTTGATTTCTCAGAACAGAACAATGGTTCCGCTGAGATTTATTGCAGAGGCGTTCGGTGCAGATGTAAGCTGGGCGCAGGATACAAAGACAGTTACCATCGTGATTGACGGCAAGGTTTTGACCATGAGAATCAATCAGGATTTGGAAGGCTTTGGCGCAGCACCTATTATCAGCAGCGGACGCACGATGGTTCCCATTCGCTATATTTCCGAGGAATTGGGCGCAAATGTGATTTGGGTTCCTTCCACAAGGACAGTTGCGATTGCAAGATAACTATGCTTGGAAAAAAGAAAGTAAAATGAAGTATCCCAAAAAGTGAACTGCACCCCATTTGTTAGACAGTATAATATACTATCTAACAAGCGGGGTGTTTTGCTATGCCAAAAGGAGTACCAAACAAACGATATACTCCAGAATTTAAGAAACTGGTGGTAGAAACAATGCTGGAAGAAAAACTGAGCTACAGTGAAGCGGCAAGACAATTTGAAATAAATGATCACGGAATCATTCAACGTTGGGAGCGAATTTATCTCGAAGAAGGTTCAGAGGGGCTGGCTATCGAGCGTCGTGGACGCAAAAGCACCGGACGGCCAATGAAACTACAAAAAGAGGTAGAGGAGGATTTGATCGCAGAGGTGCAGCGATTGCGTGCAGAAAACGCATACCTAAAAAACTTGCAAGCCTTGGTTTTGGAAAACGAGCGACAGCATCACAGAAAACACAGGTGATTCAGAAACTAAGGCAAGAATTTTCACTGGCAATCTTGCCGGATGTCGCTCAACTGCCTCGTGCAACCTTTTACTATCATCTAAAACAACTGAAGAAAGCAGATAAATATCATTCTGTGAAAGAAGAAATCACTGCTATTTTCCATGAGAATAAAGGAAGATACGGTTATCGATGTATTACTGCAGAACTTCGAAATAGGAATATTTGTTTAAATCATAAAACTGTTCAGCGTCTTATGCAGAAGTTGGGCTTGGTTTGTCGTGTCAGAATGAAGAAGTATCGTTCTTACAAGGGTGAAGTGGGCAAAATCGCACCAAATCTGTTAAATCGGAACTTCCATGCCGAAAAACCGAATCAGAAATGGGTCACGGATGTGACAGAGTTCAGCCTGTTTGGAGAGAAACTGTATCTGTCCCCAATTCTCGATTTGCACAGTAGCGATCTGGTCAGCTATACGATTTCAGAACGTCCCGTATTAAGTATGGTAACAACCATGCTGGATAAAGCTATTGAGATACTTCCGAATAACAGCGACCTGATTCTTCATTCTGATCAGGGCTGACAGTATCAGCACAGGCAGTATCAACGGATACTTCGGGAGAAAGACATCCGGCAGAGCATGAGCCGAAAAGGGAATTGTCTGGACAATGCTGTGATAGAAAATTTCTTTGGGCTGCTCAAGAGCGAACTGCTGTATTTGCAGGAATTTCAGTCCATGGAGCACTTCAAACAGGAACTCGTTGCATATCTGGATTACTACAATAATCACAGAATAAAGGCAAAGCTGAAGGGCTTGCCGCCTGCAATTCACAGACAACAAGCCCTTTCGGCTGCTTGAACAATTTTTACTTCAAAATATTTGTCTAACTTTTTGGGGTCAGTTCAAATGTCATGCGTATTTTTCAATTTTATTTACATATTCCCTTTTTGTGCTTTCTGCTTTATAATAAAGAAAAAAGCGGATTCGTGTCTAATTGGGAAAAAGGGGGTTTTTCAATGAAGAATTTAAGAAGGATGTTGGCTTGCGGACTTCTGTTTTCACAGCTTTTCTGTGGGCAGGCATGGGCGGCGGAAGTGCATACACCCTGCTATCGGAACAGCGTGGATACGGAAAACAGTGATTTTGACAAGGGAGACTGGAAATACAAATTTACGGCGGATTTCGGGCAGGAGGCTGTGCTGACGGATGGAGAAAAGCATACATTTCTCATCATCAATGGCGGTCTGTCTGCAGAGCATATCATCATTGAAAACGGACGTGCCTTCATGGAGCTTGGGGCGTTGTGCGATGCGCTGGGTCTGCAAAGGGAAGAAGTGAAGGATGCGGCACTTTACGGCAAGACAATCTGCGTGGAAAACGAGATTTATGTTCCGGTGCGCGCTTTTGCGACACAGCTTGGTGCGACTGTAACCTATGGCATGCAGGAAGTGATGCCGATGGGGAATCCTTGTATCAATCTGGATAACCGAGCGCAGAAAATCACAAAGGAAGCAGCAGTGCAGAATGTAAAGGAAAAATTGCAGCTTTATTATCCGATGTTTCAGAAAAGCGAGAGCTATCAGAAGATAACACCGTATGTGGGCGAAATGCAGACAGAATTTCAGAAGCTGCAATGCGTGGATGAAACCGCAAGCTTCTGGGTTATCAAAGGTGTGCGTCTGTTCCTTGTGGATAAAGCAACGGGAGAGATTTATTATAAGCTGGGAGAAAGCAGCACAGGAAGCGGCTCTTACATTGAAACAGTTGGAAAATTAGAGGAAACGTATGAAAATCTGTTTGAAAATATGCTGCTGTGCGGATGATTTTTTTGTTGATGGAAAATGCAGAGCGGAGAAGCCTGTTTATAAAAAAAGCAGCCTGTTGATACTTTGGTGCAGGCAGAGTCTATCCTGTTTGACAAAGAAGCATCTCTGAAAAAGGTGCTGAATTATATCGATGAGGCGGTAGCTGCATGTAGGATGGAGCATGACGCAGTAAGCCATTATGCACGCCCTGATGTTCTGGAACTGAAGATCAACGATAAATAATATCGGGAAAACAGAGATCGTTACGGGATACGAGAGGAGAATATATGAAATATAAAATTGGCTTTGGCGCATTTTGTTTCTTAGCGGTTCTTGTAGTTTTAGTCTCAAATATTGTAAAGGCATTCAGAGCGCAGTCAGGTGGATTAGAATATTTTATAAACAATAAAGCATATTCTTTTGCATATGCAGAGCAGGAGGTTGCAGATTGCATATTGCGCTTTGATTTTGACAATACGGAGTCTGTTTTAGGGCAGACCATTTATGAAAAAGATGGCTGCAACATAACGGTATCTGAAATTGATAATACCGACGAAGGTTATGTCAGGATATCCTTTGAAGCTACAGGAAATTATGACGATACAAAAAAAGAAGGAAGTTTTATATCACCGGTTATTGCTCTTCCTGATGAGGAGAATAAATGGAGAATCATAAATAGCTTGCCCGAGGTTGCGCCTGCGGAAGAGTATAGCTGTTCTTTTGCGTCCAGAACCTGTGAATATGAAAAGCTGACAAACCGATTTTCCATATATGTTACAAAGATTTCTTTTCTGGACAGTGAGAAAGAAGCAGATGATGTGGATCGAATCGTAACAATCAGGTTTTCCAATCTGTGGGAAATGAAGTGGCACAAAAAAAGCTGAATAGATACTCTAAGGGAGCGTACTATGCTTCGTTTCTAAGATTGATTTTGGTGTTTTAAGAATAAAAAGCGTTTTTGTTTTTACATCTGAATGGTGTGAGCAAGGACGCTTTTTTGTTTTATGCAAATGATAAAGTCGGAGGATTTATCATAGAACAAATGTTTGGAAATTTTCCGTGTTCGCTATACAATACACCTTTTCTATGCTATAATTCCTATAGTTTGATACAAAATAGAAGGACAGTTTTATGGTCGCTGGGAGGAGAAAAAATGGAGAACAAATTCAAAGTGGTATCGAAATATAAACCGACCGGTGATCAGCCGCAGGCGATTGAAAAAATTGCGGAGGGCTTTCAGAAGGGCTTGAAATTCCAGACCTTACTGGGGGTAACAGGCTCCGGCAAAACCTTCACGATGGCAAATATCATTGAGAAAATCCAGAAGCCGACCTTGGTGATTGCACATAATAAAACCCTTGCGGCACAGCTTTATAACGAGCTGAAGGAGTTTTTCCCCGAAAATGCGGTGGAGTATTTCGTCAGCTATTATGATTATTATCAGCCGGAGGCGTATGTGCCGAGTACGGATACCTATATCGAAAAGGATTCCTCTGTCAATGATGAAATTGATAAGCTGCGCCATTCCGCCACGGCGGCTCTGGTGGAGCGAGAGGATGTTATTGTTGTTGCCAGCGTTTCCTGTATTTATGGCTTGGGTGACCCTGAGGAATACTACGGCATGATGCTTTCCCTGCGCCCCGGCATGGAGAAGGACAGGGATGAAGTCCTACGCGCTCTGGTGGAAATGCAGTATGACCGCAATGATCTGAATTTTGAACGAGGTACGTTTCGTGTCCGTGGGGATGTGGTCGAAATTTTCCCGATCGGTTCCTCGGAGCACGCCATTCGTGTGGAATTTTTCGGGGATGAAATCGACCGTATTACGGAAATAGATGTGCTGACAGGCGAAATCATCGGGACAAGAAACCATATCTCGATTTTCCCTGCATCGCATTATGTCACCGCGCCCGAAAAAATGCAGCTTGCCATTCAGCGGATTGAAAAGGAGCTGGAGAAGCGCTTGGAAGAGCTTAAACGAGAGGACAAGCTTCTGGAAGCACAGCGCTTGGAGCAACGCACGAATTATGATTTGGAAATGCTCAGAGAAATGGGCTTCTGTACGGGCATCGAAAACTATTCCCGTCATCTTTCCCTGCGCGAAGCAGGCAGCACGCCCTTTACGCTGATTGATTTCTTTCCGGATGATTTTCTTATCATTGCGGATGAATCCCATGTTTCTATTCCGCAGATTCGAGCCATGTATGAGGGAGACCGCTCCAGAAAAACAACACTGGTGGACTTTGGCTTTCGTCTGCCCTCTGCCTTGGACAACCGCCCATTGAAATTTGCGGAATTTGAAAGCAAAATCAATCAAATGCTATTCGTTTCCGCAACCCCCTCTGTTTATGAAAAGGAGCATTCCGAGCAGACGGCAGAGCAGATTATTCGCCCGACAGGCTTGTTGGACCCTGAAATTTCCGTTCGCCCCATTCATGGGCAGATTGATGATTTGCTTGCCGAGGTCAGAAAGACCACAGAGACAGGTGATAAGGTTCTTGTCACAACCCTGACGAAGAAAATGGCAGAACGCCTGACGGATTACCTGCGCGAAGCAGGGGTGCGCGTGCGCTATCTCCATTCGGATATTGATACCTTGGAGCGTCTGGAAATCATTCGTGATCTGCGTATGGATGTGTTTGATGTGCTGGTCGGCATCAACCTTTTGCGTGAGGGTCTGGATATCCCCGAGGTCAGTCTGGTTGCCATTCTGGATGCAGATAAGGAGGGCTTTCTGCGTTCCGAAACCTCCTTGATTCAGACCATTGGGCGTGCGGCAAGAAATGCCAAGGGGCGCGTCATTATGTATGCCGATGTCATGACAGAAAGCATGGATAGGGCGATTACGGAAACCAACCGCCGCCGCTGTCTTCAGCAGGCATATAATGAGGAGCATGGCATCATTCCGCAGACCATTCAAAAGAAGGTGCATGATGTCATCCAGATTACAAAAACGGCAACGGAAAAGCAGAAATTCGGCTTGGAAAAGGACCCCGAATCCATGAGTGAAAAGGAATTGAAGCAGCTGATTGCAAAGCTGGATAAGGAAATGAAGCACGCCGCACTGGAATTGCAGTTTGAACGTGCGGCAGAGCTGAGAGATAAAATTTTGGAAATCAAGAAATTATTGTAAAAGCTTGGGCAATCCTCTGAAAAGGGATATTCCAAGAAAAGGAGACGCTATGAAGGATAAGATTGTAATAAAGGGTGCGAGAGCGCATAATCTGAAAAATGTTGACCTCACCATCCCCAGAGATCAGCTGGTTGTCTTTACAGGGGTGAGCGGCAGCGGCAAAAGCTCTCTTGCTTTCGATACGATATATGCAGAGGGACAAAGACGCTATGTGGAGTCGCTCTCATCCTATGCAAGGCAGTTTCTGGGGCAGATGGAAAAGCCGGATGTAGACCTCATCGAGGGACTTTCTCCTGCCATCTCCATCGACCAGAAAACAACGAGCCATAACCCCCGTTCCACCGTCGGTACGGTAACGGAGATTTATGATTATCTGCGTCTGCTCTACGCAAGAATCGGGATTCCCCATTGCCCGAAATGCGGCAAGGAAATCAAAAAACAAACCATTGACCAGATTGTAGACCGCATTATGGAGCTGCCCGAGCGGACGAAGCTACAACTGCTGGCACCCGTGGTGCGCGGCAGAAAGGGCGAGCATGTCAAGCTGCTGGAGGATGCAAAAAAGAGCGGCTATGTGCGTGTGCGCGTGGATGGAATTCTGTATGACCTTTCCGAAAAAATCGAATTAGAAAAAAATAAAAAGCATAACATTGAAATCGTGGTAGACCGTCTGATGGTAAAGGAAGGCATGCAGATGCGTCTGACCGAATCCATCGAAACGGCATCGGCACTCAGCGGCGGTCTCCTGATTGTGGATGTAAATCAGGGAGAGGATGAGCTGCTGTTCAGCCAGAGCTTTTCCTGCCCCGACTGCGGCGTGGATTTGATGGAAATTGAACCGCGCATGTTCTCCTTTAATAACCCAAGCGGGGCCTGCCCGACCTGTACGGGTCTGGGGATGCAGATGAAGTTTGATGAACAACTGATTGTGCCGAATGAGGAGCTCAGCATCATGCAGGGCGCAATTACCGCCCCCGGCTATAATTCCGTCAATGCGAAGGGGAGCATGAGTAAGGTTCTCTTTGATGCACTGGCAGCGAAATACGGCTTTTCTCTGGAAACGCCCTTTAAGGATTTGCCCCGAAAAATCAAGGATATTATTTTCTATGGCACGAAGGAAAAGCTGCGCATTACCTACAGCAATGTGCGTGGCACAGGCACCTATGATTATGCCTTTGAAGGGGTCATCAATACTCTCCGGCGCAGATATAACGAAACCTCCGAAGCCATGCGCGCGGAATTTGAGGAATATATGACGAATATCGAGTGTCCCGATTGCCATGGGAAACGCCTGCGTCCGGAGGTGCTTGCCATTACTGTCAACGGGAAGAATATTTCCGAGGTGACGGAGCTTTCCATTGGCAAAATGCAGGAATTCTTCCAAAGCCTGACGCTGACGGAACGAGAAAATATGATTGCGGAACGTATTCTGAAGGAAATCCACGCCAGAGTCGGCTTTTTGATTGATGTCGGTCTGGAATATCTGACGCTTTCCAGAACGGCGGGCACGCTTTCCGGTGGGGAATCGCAGCGCATCCGTCTGGCAACGCAGATTGGTTCCGGTCTGGTCGGCGTGGTTTATATTCTGGATGAACCGAGTATCGGTCTGCATCAGCGTGATAATGATAAGCTGCTTGCAACATTAAAGCACCTGCGTGATATCGGCAACTCCCTGATTGTGGTGGAGCATGACGAGGATACCATGCGCGCGGCGGATTTTGTTGTGGATATCGGTCCCGGTGCAGGGCGCGGCGGCGGTGAAATCGTTGCGGCAGGCAGTGTAGAGGAAATTATGGCGGTGGAGCGCTCCGTGACGGGAGCATATCTCAGCGGGCGCAAAAAAATCGAAGTGCCAAAGGAACGCAGACCATTCGTACAAGACCATAAATTAGTCATCAGGGGTGCGGCAGAAAATAATCTGAAAAACATCGATGTGGAAATTCCGCTTGGCGTGTTTACCTGCGTGACGGGTGTCAGCGGCAGCGGCAAAAGCTCCCTCATCAATGAAATTCTGTATAAACGTCTGGCGAAGGAGCTGAACAGAGCCAAAACCAGAGCCGGCAGGCATGAGGAAATGCTTGGGCTGGAGAAGCTGGATAAGGTCATCAACATTGACCAGTCTCCCATCGGGCGCACCCCCAGAAGCAACCCTGCAACCTATACCGGTCTGTTTGATATGATTCGGGATGTGTTCGCGCAGACAACAGAGGCGAAGGTCAGAGGATATCAGAAGGGCAGATTCAGCTTTAATGTAAAAGGCGGCAGATGTGAAGCGTGCAGCGGGGATGGTATCGTCAAAATTGAAATGCACTTCCTGCCTGATATTTATGTGCCCTGTGAGGTCTGCCATGGTAAACGCTATAACCGCGAAACTCTAGAGGTAAAATATAAAGGGAAAACCATTTCCGATGTACTGGATATGACGGTCGAGGAAGCATTGCAGTTCTTTGAAAATATTCCCCGTATCAAAAATAAGCTGCAAACCTTATATGATGTCGGTCTTTCCTATGTGCAGCTTGGGCAGTCCTCCACAACGCTTTCCGGCGGTGAAGCGCAGCGCGTGAAGCTGGCAACGGAGCTGAGCCGCAAAAGCACAGGCAAAACGGTCTATATTCTGGATGAGCCCACAACGGGACTGCATACGGCGGATGTGCATAAGCTGGTGCAGATTCTGCAAAGGCTGACCGAGGGCGGTAATACGGTTATCGTCATTGAGCATAATCTGGATGTGATTAAAACGGCGGATTATATCATCGACCTTGGCCCTGAGGGCGGCGATGGCGGCGGCACAATCGTTGCAGTCGGCACCCCTGAAGAAATCTGTCGGGTACCTGCCTCCTATACGGGAAAATATCTGAAGCCGTTGCTTGATGCAAAAGCCGAAACAAGTCGAAAGCCTGATTTCGACTGAGTATAAGCATAAGCGTATATAGGTTCTTATTGACATTTTGTGAAAAACTAAGTACCATAAGAATAATGAGTATTATGTAATTTTTGGAGGAAACTATGGCAAAAGAAAAAGGACCGGTAGCAGACTTTGTGCAGACGAGAAAGCGTATCAACGATTATTTCGGCTGCGAGGGGGATTTCTTCATTCATCCGCTGCTCGATTTTGAATGGGCAGTCAGAGAGGATGAGGATTTTACCTTCCTTTGCTATTGGACAACTGAGGGGAAAAAGATAGATGCCGTTGTAGTAAAAAAAAGCGGTACACCTATGATTTACAAAACGAAGGACTACACCATGGTAGTCGCCATCGACTGCGTGAAGATCGGCTTTATCTTCCGCAACGGAAAAAATCAGACACAGCAGTGAAAACGGGATGCGGATTTTTTGGCAGGTCTGAACGGCTGTCTATCCGCATAAACTGATTTATTGAAAGGATCATTGCTAAGGGAAAATCTTTGGCAAAGCAAAGGGGAGAAAGAGATGCAAATGGAAGGATTGCCGGAAAACAATACTGTTCTGATTGCCGGTAAGATCGTAAAAGGCTGTGTCTTTAGTCATGAGGTATATGGCGAAGGTTTCTATACATTTCAGATTTCTTCTGAACGCCTCAGTGATAAGGAGGATATCCTGCCTGTCACCGTTTCCGAACGGCTGATAGATATGAATTTATTGCAGGTAGGGATAAAAGTTGATATTGTTGGACAGTTAAGGAGCTACAATAACTACAACAGTAAAAAAAATCGTCTGGTGCTGACCATCTTCGCAAGGGAGATTTCTCTGCCGGAGGAGGAAGAAGGAAAGAATATCAATCAGGTTTATCTGAATGGTTTTATCTGTAAGCCCCCGATTTATCGTAAAACGCCTTTTGGAAGAGAAATATCCGATATTCTGGTAGCGGTCAACCGCGCCTATAATAAATCGGATTATATTCCCTGCATTGCATGGGGCAGAAACGCCAGATATATCGCAAATCTGGAGGTGGGTGCCAATATCCATATCTGGGGCAGGATGCAAAGCAGAATCTATCAGAAACGCATTGGCGAGGAGGTAGAGGAAAGAGTCGCTTATGAGGTTTCTGTTGCAAAAATCGAGCTGCCGCATAAGGCGGAGCGCGAAGCGGAAGAAAAGGGCGCGGACGAGATGGTCTGAAGCAAGAAAAACAGGAGTGAAGATAACGTGAGACAAGGTCAGATTTCAATTTATTATGGTATGGGGAAGGGGAAAACAGCCGTAGCCGTTGGGCGTGGCATGCGCGCCATCGGCGAGGAACAGCGTGTTGTTATGATTCAATTCTTGGATTATCATAACAGCAAGGAAATTGCACTGCTGAAGAAGCTGGAGCCTGATTTCCGTATTTTCCGCTTTGAGAAGGATCGTGCGGCAGAGGATGTGCAGGGGGCTGAAAATGATGAAGCGCTGCACAAGGAAATATTCAACGAAATCCGCAATGCGTTTAATTTCGCAAAGAAAATCGTGGATACGGGTGAATGTGAAATGCTTCTGCTGGATGGAATTCTGGAATGTGTGGAAAAAGGATATCTACAGGAATCTGATTTGCATGAGATTATTGGAAAGCGCCCCGATTTTATGGATATCATCCTGACGGGGACGATTCTTCCGGCAGGCATTGCAGAGGAAGCAGAAAATATCTATCAGCTTGTAGCGGAAAAGGAAAAAGAATAAAAAGGAAAAAGGATAAAAAAGAAAAGCCTCTGAGATGGAATCTCAGAGGCTTTTTTGTGCTTATTGCAGAACTTCCTTCATGGTGTATAGACCGGCAGGCTTGCCTGCCAGGAATTTTGCCGCCTTCACTGCGCCAACGGCGAAAACCTCGCGAGAGGTTGCGCGATGGGTCAGCTCAATGACTTCATCTCTGCCGGCAAAAATGACATCATGCTCGCCGACGATATTGCCGCCGCGCACTGCATGAATCCCGATTTCGGTTTTTTCTCTTTTTTCACGCACCTGAGAACGATCATATACATAATGATACCGTTCCTCCATTGCCTGATTGATAGCATCTGCCAGAGCCATTGCGGTGCCGCTAGGGGCATCAATCTTCTGGTTATGATGCTTTTCTACGATTTCAATATCGAAGCCGCTTTCTGCCAGAATGACTGCCGCGCGCTGCACCAAATCCAGTAACAGATTTACGCCAACAGACATATTCGCGGATTTCAGAATCGCAACCTCCTTGCTTGTTTCCTGCATCAGCGCGGTGGTTTCCTCGGATAATGCTGTGGTGCAGAGCACAACAGGGATTTTTTTTGCCTTGGAAAATGCCAGAAGGGCAGGAACAGCCTTTGCTGTGGAGAAGTCGATGATGACATCCCCTGCAACGTCGCAGGCTTCGCAGCTGGGAAATACAGGGAAATCCAACGCAGGGGTGGTGGGGTCGATGCCTGCCACAACCTGACAATCCGATTCGTTTTTCACTAATTCGGCTACAACATGACCCATTTTGCCGCCGCAGCCGTGAATGATTACATTTATCATAATTTACTCCTTTCTCGTGAGGCGCTGCCTCACACTCCGCCAAGGGAGTCACTCCCTTGGAACCCGATACCGCAACACCATGTATATGGTGTTGCAAATGGGGGTCAAGGGGAATCATTCCCCTTGCAGGGTTTGGGACAGCGTCCCAAGAAAATTAAAGCAGACCGTAGTTCTTCAGTGCGGTTCTCAATGTTTCCAGATTCTTGGGCTCCATCTCGCACAGAGGTGCTACACAAGGCCCAACCGCATAGCCCATTTCATTCAGCGCAGTCTTTACGGGGATGGGGTTTACTTCGCAGAACAGTGCGGAAATCAATTCAATCGCATCCAGCTGCAGCTTTGTAGCCGCCTTTGTATCCCCATTCAGATAATGCATAACCATATCGTGCGTCTGCTTGGGTGCTACGTTGGACAGGACGGAGATAACGCCCTTGCCGCCCAGAGACAAAACAGGCAGAATCTGATCGTCATTGCCGCTGTAAATATCGAAATCGGGACCAACCAGAGCCGCAATTTCAGCCACCTGAGACAGATTGCCGCTTGCTTCCTTCACAGCAACGATGTTCTTTACCTTTGCCAGCTCTGCAACTGTCTTGGGTGCAATGTTGCAGCCGGTTCTGCCGGGTACATTGTAAAGAATGATGGGAATATTGATGCTGTTTGCAACTGCTGTGTAGTGCAGAATCAGCCCCTTCTGTGTTGCCTTGTTGTAGTAGGGGGTTACCAGCAGAACGGCATCAGCGCCTGCCTTTTCGCAGCCCTGTGCCAGTTCGATACAGTGTGCGGTATCATTGCTGCCTGCACCCGCGATAACGGGAACACGACCTGCCGCAGCCTCTTTTGCGAAGCGGATACATTCAATCTGTACCTCATCGGACATGGTAGATGCCTCCCCTGTTGTGCCGCAGATGATCAGCGCGTCTGTATCATTTGCAATCTGAAATTCAATCAGTTCCTTCATTTTATCAAAGTTTACGCTGCCGTCAGCGTGCATGGGTGTTACGAGGGCTACGCCTGCTCCTGTGAAAATAGACATATGTATGACCTCCTTACGAAAATTGAACTCTCTTATATAGTATGAATGACTTATTCGTTCATTGCCTTTATGATTTCTTCCGCAATCTGTACTGCATTTGTTGCCGCACCCTTACGAATATTGTCAGCGACTACCCAAAGATTTACGCCGTTTTCTACGCTTTCATCGCGGCGGATACGTCCGATGAATACTTCGTCCTTGCCTGCTGCGGTAACAGCCATAGGGTATTCGTTGTGTGCGCTGTCATTCTGTACAACAACACCGGGCGCATTTTTCAGAACCTCAATCAGCTCATCCAGATCGAAGGGCTTTTCAAATTCCACGTTGATGGATTCGCTGTGAGAATCGAAAACAGGTACACGAACCGTTGTTGCCGTCACGCGCATAGCATCGTTATGCAGAATCTTTCTGGTTTCGTTTACCATTTTCATTTCTTCCTTTGTATAGCCGTTATCCAGGAAGGAATCAATGTGGGGCAGGCAGTTGCTTGCAATGGGGTGAGGGAATTTCTTGGGAGCCTCGCCCTTCATGCCGTTCTCCAAATCCTTCCAGCCTGCAACACCTGCGCCGGATACTGCCTGATAGGTGGAATAAACCACACGTTTGATTTTATATTTATCATCCAGAGGCTTCAGCGCAACCATTGCCTGAATGGTGGAGCAGTTGGGGTTGGCAATGATGTTTTTGTGCCAGCTGATATCCTCAGGGTTTACCTCGGGAACAATCAGGGGAACCGCGGGATCCATTCTCCACTGGGAGCTGTTGTCGATAACAATGCAGCCATGAGCAGCTGCGATGGGAGCGAATTTTTCACTTGTGCCGCCGCCTGCGGAGAACAGTGCGATATCAATAGGCTTATCAAAGGAATGCTCATTCAGCTCTTCCACAACATAGTCCTTGCCATTGAATTTCAACGTAGAGCCTGCGGAACGGGCAGATGCCATAACATAGAAATTTTCGATGGGCAGCTGTCTTTCCTCCAGAACCT
>ENA-ORRW01001535-ORRW01001535.1-human-gut-metagenome-genome-assembly--contig:-NODE-1535-length-21822-cov-3.162402_pt1 | contig 21822 bp, 18 predicted proteins | sample MGYA00242183_ERZ509150 | MGnify/ENA primary metagenome ERZ509150 (study PRJEB26280, sample SAMEA2338639) | human gut metagenome | biome: human gut; feature: human-associated habitat; material: faeces... | reverse complement strand
CACCGGGATGCCCGCCAGATCCTCCAATCCCGGCAAGCCGGAAGCCAGATGGCCGTAGACCTCGCTGTTGGACTTCGGCTCCGGCAGCAGGTCCATGGGGATGTCCAGCGCGGCACAGAGCGCCGGGTCCCATTGCAGGGTATGGATATTGAACAGCATGGTGCGGCTGGCGTTGGAATAGTCCGTCACATGGGCCTTCCCGCCGGTCAGGTTCCAGATAAGCCAGCTGTCCACTGTCCCGGCGCACAGTTCTCCCCGCTCCGCCCGCTGGCGGACGCCGGGAATGTTGTCCATGATCCACTTCAGCTTCGTACCGGAAAAATAGGCGTCGATCAGCAGGCCGGTCTTTTCCGTCACCGTTTCTCCAAGGCCGTCGGCCTTCAGCCGGTCGCAGATCTCCGCCGTCCGACGGCACTGCCACACAATGGCATTGTACACCGGCTGTCCTGTCCGGCGGTCCCACAGGATCGCCGTCTCTCGCTGATTGGTGATGCCGATGCCGGCGATGGCCTTGGGGTCGATGTGGGCGGCGTCCACCGCCTCGGACAGCGCCCGGACTGTGGTGGCCCAGATCTCCATGGGATCGTGCTCCACCCATCCCGGCTGGGGGAAGATCTGCCGGAAGGGATATTGGGCCTTTGATACGATCTCTCCCCGGCTGTTGAACAGAATGGCCCGGGAGGTGGTGGTCCCTTGATCCAGTGCGGCAATATAGGTCTCCATTGGGATTCCTCCTCTGGTATTTTTCAAAAAAGCGTGTTACACTATGATAAACCGCATTTTATCATACACAGGAGGAAATTTCCATGGTGAAACGTGAATTTCCCTTTCCGTCCGCCGACGGCAAAACCGCCATTCACGCCGTGGAGTGGCTGCCGGAGGGCGCGCCCCGAGCCGTCCTGCAAATCGCCCACGGCGTTTCGGAATACGTGCTGCGGTACGAGGACTTCGCCGGGTATCTGACAGAGCGTGGCTTTGCCGTGGTGGGCAACGACCATTTGGGCCACGGCCTGTCAGTCTCTGACGGTGCGCCCCGGCTGTACTTCGGTCCCAAGGGCAGCTGGAACTGGGTGGTGGAGGACATGGAGCAGCTCCGGAAGCTGACCCACCGGCAATTCCCCAACCTGCGCTATTTCCTGCTGGGGCACTCCATGGGTTCCTTCCTGACCCGGACTTATCTCATCCGCTATCCCGGCACGGTGGACGGCGCTATTATCATGGGCACCGGCTACATGAGCGCCGCATCCACGGCGGCCAGTCTGGCTGTCATCAACGCGGAATGCCTGCGAAACGGCGAATCCAGACCCAGCGCTGTGGCCACAAAAGCCTCCTTCGGCATTTACAACCGCCGCTTTGCCCCCAACCGCACAAGCATGGATTGGCTGTCCCTGAACCCGGACAATGTGGACGCTTACCTGAAGGACCCGCTGTGTCAGGGCAGCGCCTCGGCGGGGCTGTTCCGGGAGATGCTCTCCGGCATCCGCTTTGTCTGCAAGGAGGACAACATCCGCAAAATGAACCACCATACCCCCATCCTCTTTATCTCCGGGGCCATGGATATGGTGGGCGACTGCTCCAAGGGCGTGGAGCGGGCCGCTGCCGCTTTCCAGCGGGCCGGGATGCGGGACGTGACAGTGAAGCTCTACCCGGAGCTGCGCCACGAGGTCTTGAAGGAGGATTGCCGGGAGCAGGTCTACGATGACATCGACCGCTGGCTGGAGGGTAAGCTGGCGGGCGTCCGCTGAGGCGCTTCCCTTTCTGTTTTACAAACCGGACTGCTTTTCGCAGTCCGGTTTTGCGTGTCAAAAGTTCTTTTGCCACGCACCCATTTTCAGAACTTCTATAAAGTTCTGAAAATATAGATTTCAATGGCGCAGGACACCCCTCTTGGGTTTCCCGCGCACACCCTTCCCTACCGTTGCCGAAAACTCATCATGCACCGATAAGAGTAAGATTTATTTCCTCTTGACAATATCGATATTCGATAGTATACTGTAAACAGAAATATCGAATATCGATAGTAGGGAGGCGGGACTGTGGCCCGGGAGAAATTTCAAACACTGACGGAGCAGATGTTCTATGTGCTGCTGACCCTCCGGGAGGAATGCTGCGGCACCGACGTGATGGCCCGCATCTCCAATCTCACCCAGGGCCGGGTGACGGTAGGCCCCGGCACCCTCTACAACCTGCTGGACAGCTTTCAGGCTGCGGGCTGGATCATGGAAACGAAAACTGAGGGCCGCAAGCGGAGCTATCTCATCACCCCCGCCGGGGAACAGGCCTTGGCCGAGGAATACCAGCGGCTGCAAATTCTCTCGGAGGATTACCGCAGCTACATGGGCCGGAGAGGAGAGATCGAATCATGAAGCTTTTTGACAGACAGAAAAAACAGGAGATCAATCTCTATTCCTACTATGACCACGCCGGGATCGTCCGCCATCTGGAGGACATGGCCCGTCAGGGCTGGCAGTTGGAAAAGGCCGGGTCCGTGTTCTGGACCTACCGGCGGTGCAAGCCGGCAGAGCTGCGCTACGCCGTGGTGTACTTTTCCAAGGCCAGTCAGTTTGACCCGGAGCCGCCGGCGGAGCAGCGGGAGTTCTGGGAGCTGTGCAAAGCCACCGGCTGGGAGCTGGTGACCAACCGCTATCAGATGCAGATCTTCCGCAATCCCGCGCCGGACGCCATCCCTATTGAGACGGACCCTGTGGTACAGGTGGAAAATGTCCGCGCCGCCATGAAGAAGGGCTCCGTCCGGGGCGACTGGTGGCTGCTGGCCGGTTCCCTGCTTCAGCTCTGGCTGCAATTCCGCTCTGCCTACACCATCCGGGATCTGCTGCTAAGCACTTTTACCCTGTCGGCTATTCTCATCTGGCTAATGCTGGGCATCAAGGCCGTTGTGGAGCTGATCGGCTACTACCGCTGGTGCCGAAAGGCCCGGACCGCCGCCGAGGAAGAAGGCGTTCTGCTCTCGCCCCGGACCCGTAAATGGTGGCAGATTTTGCAGATCCTTGGTCTCCTCGTTATTTTCACCGTTGACCTGCCGCTCCTGCTGCTGAGTCCTTCCCTCAGTCCGTCCACCCGTATGGTCATTTTGGTCAGCTTTTTCTGCTACGCAGTACTGCTACTGATCATCTACGGCAGCCGACAGCTCATGAAGAAAAAGGGCTTCTCCGCCGAAGCCAATATGGGGTTTAACATCCTGATCGCCGTGATCGGCTCCCTTGTCCTTATGGGCGGCCTTGTCTGGACGGGCTTTCGCATTGCCAAGGCCCCCTCGCTCCAGGGCCATATCAACGCGGAAACCCGCACCTCTCCCGCCTACCCTGCCGGTGACACGGAGCACACCTACACCGTCTACCACGATCCCCTGCCCCTGACGGTTGAAGATCTGGTGGGGGAAACCGCCTATACGGACTATTCCTGCTGCCGGGCCGTTGAAGGCACACCGCTGATGACGGCATACAAATACCGGCAGGAGGTTCCCTATGTGTTCGACATCGTTTCCGAGGAGGACGGCCCGGAATTGCTCTATGAGATCTATGAGGTGAAATTGGACTGTCTCTACGAGCCGGTGAAGCAGTCTTTCTTCAAGGACAAAACATTCAGTGTCCCCGGCAAATTCAAATTTACGGTTTCCCAAAACTGGACACCGGTGGACGCCGCCCCCTGGGGCGCTTTGGACGCTTACCGGTTCATCCGGGAGGACAACACGCCCATCGGGAATTTCCTGCTCTGCTACGCCGACCGCTTCGTGGAGATCCGGTTTGACCCCTGGTATGACGGAGCCGCGCCCACTGAAAAGCAAATGGCGCTGGTGGGAACGGTATTGGGCAGCGGGCCGCTGTCCTGACGAAAGTTCCATACAAAAAGCCACTACCCGGAGCGATCTGCTCCGGGTAGTGGTTTTCGTTACACTTATTGATTGTCCAGCTTTTCCAGGGCAGACTTGGCGGCCATCTGCTCCGATTCCTTCTTGCTGTGGCCGCTGCCCTCGCCGATGGCGGCGCCGTTGAGCCGCACCTCGGTAACGAAAGTCTTGGCGTGGTCGGGGCCTTCCTCCCGCACCATGCAGTAGGTCAGCTCCTGACCGGCCTTCCGCTGGATGTGCTCCTGGAGCAGGGTCTTGTAGTCCCGGCGGCGCTCCTCCACCACCTCTTCCCTCTCCACGTCCAGCAGAACGCGGTGGATCAGCTCCGACGCGGCGGTAATGCCGCCGTCCAGATACACGGCGGCGAACACAGCCTCGGTTGCATCCGCCAGAATGGAGGCCCGATGGCGGCCGCCGCCGGCCTCCTCACCCTTGCCCAGCTTCAGATAGCTGCCCAAATTCAGCTTCTGGGCCACCTCGTGAAGGCTCTGCTCGCACACCAGCGCTGCCCGGATCCGGGTCAGATCCCCCTCCGGCAGGTCCGGGTGCCGGGCGAAGAGATACTCCGCCGTCACAAAGCCCAGCACGCTGTCGCCCAAAAACTCCAGCCGTTCGTTGCTGCCAAGCCCCTGGGAGCGATGCTCATTCGCGTAGGAGCTGTGATTCAGCGCCTCCCGCAGCAGTTCTTGGTTCCGGAAGGTATAATTTAATTTTTTCTCCAGTTCCTGCATCCCTGTTCACCTCATAAGGAAGCCCCGCGCATGGCGGGGCCACTCTTTTTTACTTCAGCTTGGAAGCGACAAAATTCACCGCGTCGCCCACGGTCTTGAGTCCGGCCAACTCGTCCTCGTTGGCCTCACCCATATCAAATTCCTCTTCCATGGCCATGACCAGCTCCACCAGGTCCACGGAATCAGCGCCCAGATCCTCCTCGAAAGAAGTATCCATGGTCACCTCCGCAGGCTCCATTGCAAACTGCTCGGACACCAGATCCCGCATGGTCTGAAAGATTTCATCAACTGACATACCAAATTCACCCCTATGAAACATTTCAAAATTCATTTGCTTCTTAGCATGAAGCAATCATACGGCAATCCCATAGCCCTGTCAAGAGGGCAACCCTCTTTTATCCGTTCTTTTCCACCTTCATCACGTCGATGTGGGCCTCCACATCCGCGATGATCCCGCTCTGGGCGTATTCCACCGCCCGGAACACGGCGTTGCGGATGGCCCGGGCATCAGAGGAGCCGTGGGCCTTCAGCACAGGCTTGCTGATGCCAAGGAAGGGCGTTCCGCCTACCTCGCTGGGGTCCAGCAGCTTTTTCACGTCGCCCAAACTATCCTTGACCAGCAGGGCGCCCAGTTTGCTCTTCGTGCTGGATAAAAACGCCTTCTTCATCTCGCCCAGCAGCAGCTTAGCGGCGCCCTCCACGGTTTTCAGCAGGATATTGCCGGAATAGCCGTCCGCCACGATGACGTCGGCCCCGCCCAGCAGGGCGGTGTTGGCCTCGATGTTGCCGATGAAGTTCAGACGGCCCTCCCGGCCCGCCTCCTCCAACAGGGCGTAGGTCTCATGGCGGAGGGTATCGCCCTTGGACGGCTCGGCACCGATGTTCAGCAGGCCCACACGGGGCTTCTCCATCCCCATGAGCCGCTGGGCGTAAAAATTACCCAGATACGCGAATTGCAGCAGGTACTCCGGGGTACAGTCGGCGTTGGCGCCGCAGTCGCAGAGCAGAGCGTGGCCCGTAGCGGTGGGGAGTACAGGCCCCATGGCCGCCCGGCGAACCCCCCGGATCCGCTTCACCAGCAGGGTGGCCCCCGCCAGCAGGGCGCCGGTGGAGCCGGCGGAGATGAAGGCGTCGCCCTCGCCGTTTTTCAGCATGGTCAGGCCCACGGTCAGGGAGGAATCTTTTTTGCGCTTGAAGGCAGTGGCGGGATCGTCGCACATTTCCACCACTTCCGTAGCGTTCACGATCTCTACGCCCTCCGGCAGGGGGCCGGTCAGGCAGGCCCGGATGGCCTCCTCACGGCCCACCAGAACGATGTCCGCGCCGCACTGGGCATGGGCCTCCAAAGCGCCCTGTACCACCGCCTGAGGGGCGTTGTCGCCGCCCATGGCGTCCAAAATGATCTTCATTGGCAGGTTCCTCCTTTCAGGGGGACGGCCGCCGTCCGGTTTCCCGGCCGGCGGGTTTACTCTTCTGTGTTGCGGATGGTCAGGCCAGAATGTCGGCCTTTTTCTCCTCCAGGATGGCCAGCGCCCGCTGGGAGATCTCGGCGTTTTTATTTCTCTTGCCCTTGACGAAGTGGTCAAGAGGCGGGATGATGCCGAAGTTGATGTTCATAGGCTGGAACTGGGTCACAGACTCGTTGGAAATGTACAGTGCCAGCGCGCCGATGGCCATTTCCCGTGGGAAGTCCACCGGGGACTGTCCCTTCAGGCGGCGGGCCGTTTCAATACCCACCAGAAAGCCGCTGGCGGCGGACTCCACATATCCCTCCACGCCGGTCATCTGTCCGGCAAAGGCGATGCGGGGTTCCTTTTTCAGCCGATAATACCGGTCCAGCAGCCGGGGGGAATCCAGGAACGTATTCCGGTGCATGACGCCGTACCGCAGAAATTCCGCATTGTGCAGGGCGGGGATCATGGAAAACACCCGCCGCTGCTCCGGGAATTTCAGATGGGTCTGGAAGCCCACCAGGTTGTAAACGGTGCCGTCGGCGTTGTCCCGACGAAGCTGCACCACGGCGTAGGGCCACCGGCCTGTCCGGGGATCGTCCAGTCCCCGGGATTTCAGGGGGCCGTACAGCAGCGTGTCATGGCCCCGACGAGCCATGACCTCCACCGGCATACATCCCTCGAACACCATGCTGTCCTCAAAGCCGTGGACCTCCGCCTCCTGGGCGGTGGTCAATTCCTTCCAGAAGGCGTCATATTCCTCCTGATTCATGGGGCAGTTTACATAATCGTCCGTGCCCTTATCATACCGGGAACCCATCCAGGCGTGTTCCATATCCACGCTCTCAGCAGACACCAGCGGCGCCGCCGCATCAAAGAAGTGGAGGTCGCTGTGCTCTCCCAGCAGGGCCTGCAGCTTTTCCGCCAGGGCGTCGGAGGTCAGGGGGCCGGAGGCGATAATGACCTCCCCCTCCGGGATCTCCGTCACCTCGCCGGGGATCACGGTGATGTTGGGATGGATGCGGACCTTCTCCGTCACCAGCCTGGCAAAGCCGTGGCGGTCCACTGCCAGTGCGCCGCCGGCCTCCACCCGGGTGGCATCGGCGCATTGCAGGATCAGGCTGTCCAGCCGCCGCAGCTCTTCCTTCAGAAGGCCCACGGCGTTTTCCAGCGCAGCGCCCCGCAGGGAGTTGGAGCAGCACAGCTCCGCGAAGTATTCCGTTGTGTGGGCGGGGGTCATTTTCTCCGGCTTCATCTCGTGAAGCTCCACCTGGATCCCCCGCTGGGCCAGCTGCCAGGCACATTCGCTGCCGGCAAGGCCCGCGCCGATGACTGTTACGTTCATGCTCAAAATCCTTTATCTCCGGGCCGGAACGGGGTCATTCCTCCGTTGTTTCGGCCTTTTTCGTTGTCTTTTTAGTAGTAGTTTTTTTCGTTGTGGTCTTGGCCACCGCTTTCTTTACCGCAGCCTTTTTAGCGGCGGGTTTCTTTTCCGCGTCGCCGTCCTCCGCCTTTTTCGCGGTCTTTTTCACGGTGGTTTTCTTTGCGGCGGTCTTGGTTGCGGGCTTTTTGGCAACTGTCTTCTTGGCAGGCTTTTCCTCAGCAGGCGCGTCGCTCTCGCCGGGGGCCTCCTCCGCGTTGGCGGATGCCTCCACCTGCTTCTTGGGATAGCCCCGCTTGTCCTCCGGCAGGAAGTTGGCGCACTCCGGATTGATGCAGTAGGGCCGCTTGTAGCCCTTGCCTGCCCGCTTGAACATGGTCTTGCCGCAGACAGGACAATCATCCTTCACCGGCACGTCCCACGTCATGAAATCGCAGGTCGCGCCGCCGGCTACCCGGTTGTTGGTGTGCTCGCAGCAGTAGTAGGTGTACTGCTTGCCGGATTTCCGGCTGGGGCCGGTGCGCTTGAACAGCCGCCCGCCGCACTTGGGGCAGCGGCCCGGCATCTCCACCACCAGAGGCATGGTGAAATTGCACTCCGGGAAGCCGGGGCAGGCCAAAAACCGCCCGAACCGGCCGGATTTCACCACCAGATTCCGCCCACAGACGGGGCAGATCTCCTCGGAGACCTCGTCAGGCACCTTGATATAGACGCCCTCCAGATCCTTCTCCGCCTTTTTGAGGTTTTCCTCAAAATCGCCGTAGAAATCCCGGAGCACGGACTTCCAGTTCACCGTGCCCTCTTCCACATCGTCCAGCTTTTTCTCCATGTTGGCAGTGAATTTCAGGTCGGCGATGTCGCTGAAGCGCTCCTCCATCAGCTGCGTGACGACCCGGCCCAGATTGGTGATGTGGAGGTACTTGCCCTCCTTCACCACATACTCACGGTCCAGAATGGTGGACACCGTGGGGGCATAGGTAGAAGGACGGCCGATGCCCTGCTCCTCCATGGCCCGGATCAGCGTGGCGTCGGTATAGTGGGCCGGAGGCTGGGTGAAGTGCTGGTCCCGGCCAAAGCTCTTGAGGTCCAGCGTCTCCCCTTCCGTCAGCGGCGGCAGGGTGGGTTCCTTTTCCTCCTTATCATCGTCCTTGCCCTCCTCGTACACGGCGGTGTAGCCGGAGAATTTCAGGCTGGAGGAGCTGGTGCGGAAGCTGTGTCCCGCAGCATCGATCTCCACGGAGACGCTGTCATACACGGCGTTGGCCATCTGGCAGGCCACAAAGCGACTCCACACCAGTCGGTACAGACGGTACTGCTCGCCGGTGAGGTCCTTTTTCAGCATCTCCGGCGTCCAGTTCACGTTGCTGGGTCGGATGGCCTCGTGGGCGTCCTGAGCGCTGGCCTTGGCCTTATAGTGATTGGCTCCCTTGGCGGGATAGTACTGCTGACCGTAGCGGCCCACGATAAATTCCTTAGCGGCGGCAATGGCCTCCTCGCTGATGCGGAGAGAGTCGGTACGCATATAGGTGATCAGACCCACGGTGCCCTCGCCTTCAATATCCACGCCCTCGTAAAGCTGCTGGGCAATGGCCATGGTGCGGCGGGGGGTCATGGACAGCTTGCGGCTGGCCTCCTGCTGCATGGTGGAGGTGGTAAAGGGGGGAGAGGGAGAACGGTTCTTATCCGTCCGTTTCACGGACTTGACGGTAAAGACAGCATTCTTCGTCTCCTCTACCACGGCTTCCACCTCGGCGGCGGATTTCAGCTCTGCCTTCTTGCCGTTCTTCCCGTGATACCGGGCGGAGAAGGGCAGCTTTTTCACGTCATTGCCGGTGAGGTTGGCGTCCAGCGTCCAGTATTCCTCCGGCTTGAAATTCTCGATCTCCCGCTCCCGATCATCCACCATTCGGGTGGCAACAGACTGGACCCGTCCTGCGGACAGGCCCCGCTTGATCTTCTTCCACAGCAGGGGACTGAGCTGATAGCCCACCAGCCGGTCCAGAATACGCCGGGCCTGCTGGGCATCCACCAGATTCTGGTCAATGTCTCGGGGATGCTGAATGCTCTGACGCACCACGTTCTTCGTGATCTCATTGAAGGTGACCCGCTTTGTTTTCTTGTCCGGCAGATCCAGCAGGCTTTTCAGGTGCCAGCTGATGGCCTCGCCCTCGCGGTCCGGGTCGGTTGCGAGGTACACGGTATCCGCCGCCTTGGCGGATTTTTTCAGGTCGGAAATGATGGCTTCCTTCCCCTTGATGGGCTTGTAGACCGGCTCGAAGTCATTGTCTACATCCACGCTGAGTTTGCTTTTCTGCAAGTCCCGGAGATGGCCCATGCAGGCCTTTACCTCATAGTCCTTGCCCAGATATTTTCCAATGGTTTTGGCCTTCGCAGGAGACTCCACGATGACCAAGCTCTGTTTTGCCATAGTTACCTCCGGCGGCTTTGTTCAAAAGCCGCGTTTTCATATTCTGATCGTGCTCAGGAGCGCGTTTATTCTGTAAGGGTCACGGCGCGGGTATAGTGCTTGCCCGTGTGCTGGACCACATATTGGTCGATCTCAAGGACCGTCAGGGCAGAAAGCACCCGACGGGTGGGGATGTCCACCAATTCGGTGAGGTCATCCACCTGCATGGGCTCCGTATCGGAAAGCGCTTTTAAAATGGCGATCTGGTCATCCGTCAGCTCCACATCGCCGCGGGACAGGCTGAGGGCAGGGGCCACAGGCTTCGGCTCCGGCACCGTCCGGGCCTGATAGCCCAGAGTCTCCGGCTCCTCCCGCGCCTCTTTCAGATCCAAGGTGAAGCGGCCCTCATACTCCCGCAAAATGTCGGACGCATCCGTTACCAGCCCCGCGCCGTCCCGGATCAGGCGGTTGCAGCCCACGCTGGTAGGCGCGTCGATGGGGCCGGGGACCGCAAATACATCCCGGCCCTGCTCTAAGGCCGTCATAGCGGTGATGAGCGCGCCGCTCCGTTCCGGCGCTTCCACCACCAGAGCCGCTAAGGACAGCCCGGAAAGAATACGGTTCCGCACCGGGAAATGCCCCGGCGCCGGCTCCGTCCCCGGTGGGTATTCCGAAAACAGAACGCCTGATGCCGCTACATCTTCATAGAGATACCGACTCTCATAGGGATAATGGACGTCCAAGCCGTTGCCCGCCACGCCTATGGTCACGCCGCCGGCCCTGAGAGCGCCCCGTGTGGCTGCGGCGTCGATGCCCTTTGCCAGACCGCTCACCACCACGGCTCCGCCGGAGGCCAGGCCAAAGCCAAGCTTTTCCGCGCAGGCAACGCCGTAGGGCGTACAGTCGCGGGTACCCACCACCGCTACGCTGAGCAGATCGTCCAGCAACGGCAGCTTACCTTTGTAGTAGAGCAAAGCCGGTGGATCATAGATGTTTTTCAGCCGTCCGGGATAGGCGGCGTCGGAAAAGGTCAGAAGCTGAATATCCAGCCGCTGACAGTTGGCAAGAATTTTGTCCGCCGGGGCGAGATCATGGTTTTCCAGCAGCTTCAGCTGACCGGGGTCAGCCCCCTCCGTCAGCATCAGCTCGTCGGGATCGGCGTAGAAAATGCTCTCCGGATCGCCGAAACGGCGCAGCAGCGCCAGCTTGGTCTGATTTCGCAGGCCCTTCAATTCCGACAGCCATACCCAATATTTCAGCATATCCCCCGTCCTCCCCGCTCAGTCATTCCGGGCGGCCTCCCACAGCAGGACCGTGGCTGCCGCTGCCGCGTTCAACGATTCGCAGTGCTCGCTCATGGGAATTTTGATTGTCCGGTCGCAGAGGGCCAACACGCCCTCCGTCAGTCCCCGGCCCTCGCTGCCGATGGCAATGGCGCAGCGGTTGTAATCCACCGCACGGGCGTCCAGAGTATCCTCCCGCAGCGCCGCGCCGTAAAGAGGAATGCCGCTCTTTTTCAGCAGAGCGAACAGTTCCTCCGCCCCCACCGTCCACACCGGGCAGCGGAACACCGCTCCCATGGTAGCCCGGAGGGTCTTGGGGTTATAGAGATCCGCGCAGCCGTTCACCAGAAACATTCCATCGGCATGGAATGCGTCCGCCGTGCGGAGGATGGTACCCACGTTGCCGGGGTCCTGCAAGGTGTCCAGCACCACATAGCGGCGGCCCGTCAGCATTTCCGGCAGCGGCTCCGTGTGGATGGCGCAGATGAACAGCGTTCCCTGAGGGGTCTCCATCGGCGAGAGGGACTTCATCACCTCCACCTGCCGTACACCCAAGGGCAGTTCCGGCAGGTCTACCCCTGCCGTAGCCACAACGGTGCGGACCTCCGCCCCCCACAGCAGCGCTTCCTTCAACAGCTTGGGACTGTCGCAGAGGAATTCTCCCCGCTGGCGGCGGTAGGACGCAGAGGCCGCCAGCTTCCGGAGATGGGTGCACAGCGGATTCTGTCTGCTGGTGATGATCTCCATAGGTCGGCGGCTCCTTTCTCATTCTCTGGTCATTTGATTGGATGCATTTGCCGGCAACAGGGTCCGGCTTCCAAATTCGCCGTATCCGTTCCCGGTTTTGGGGCAAATGGCAGGCAATTTGCCGTACCGCGCGGAAAAAACAGGCGGTTTTTCCGTGTCTGTCGGGGCAAATCTAAACGCTTACTATATTAAATGTATCCGTCAGAATTGTCAAGGGAAGTTTGTTTGAAGGCCGATACAGGCACGGTTCTCATTTTTTCATGGGAAATCGGCTATTTTTTATGATACTTCACATTGACAGCACTTATGGAGAATGATACCATCAGAATGGCAAATTGATCGGACAGGAGCGAAACCGAAATGACATTGGATCAATTAAAGATCGGTGCCTCCGGCACCATTACCTCTGTGGGCGGAGACGGCCCTCTGCGCTGCCGCCTGCTGGATATGGGACTGATTCCCCGCACGCGGGTCACCTTACAGAAGATCGCCCCCATGGGAGACCCCATTGAGATCCGGGTCCGGGGCTACGAGCTGACCCTCCGGGTGGAAGAAGCCGAAAAAATTGAAGTGAAGGAGGACGCGTGATGGTTTTTGCGTTGGTAGGCAATCAGAACTGCGGCAAGACCACGCTGTTCAACGCCCTCACCGGCTCCAATCAGCACGTGGGCAACTTCCCCGGCGTTACCGTGGATCAGAAAATGGGCGAGATCCGGGATGAAAAGGGCTGCTCCGTGGTGGACCTGCCGGGTATCTATTCCCTGCGGCCCTATACCCAGGAGGAGATCGTCTCCCGGGACTTCATCATCAATCAGAAGCCTGACGGCATCATCAATATCGTGGACGCCACCAACATCGAACGGAACCTGTATCTGACCCTTCAGCTTTTAGAGCTGCGGGTGCCCATGGTGCTGGCCCTGAACATGATGGACGAGGTCCGGGCCAACGGCGGCTCCATCGACGTGCGGAAAATGAGCCAGGCGCTGGGGATCCCCGTGATCCCCATCACGGCGGCCAAGGGCGAGGGCGTCAGCGAGCTGGTAGATCAGGCGTTGACTGTGGCCCGCGGAAAGGTCCTGCCCAAGGTGACAGATTTTTGTTCGGACGATTCCGCCGTACACCGCTGTATTCACGCCGTGGTGCACCTCATCGCGGACCATGCCGACCGTATAGGCGTTCCCGCCCGGTTCTGCGCCGCCAAGCTCATCGAGGGCGGCGACGATCTGGCGGACCAGCTGAAGCTGGATGAAAACGAAAAGGAACTGCTGGAACACTGTATCGTCCAGATGGAGACAGAGACCGGTCTGGACCGCAACGCCGCACTGGCGGATATGCGGTACAGCTTTATTGAAAATGTGGTGAGCACCTCCGTGGTGAAGTGCCATGAGAGCCGGGAACACGCCCGCTCCATGAAGTTCGACCGGATCCTCACCGGCCGGTACACCGCCATCCCCACCTTTTTGGCAGTGATGCTGCTGACCTTCTACCTGACCTTCAACGTCATTGGCCAGCGGCTGTCCGACTGGATGGACGTGGGGATCGACGCCCTGACCGCCCTGGCAGACCGGGCGCTGACGGCCTACGGCATCAATCCGGTGGTCCACAGCCTCATCATCGACGGCATTTTCGCCGGTGTGGGCAGCGTACTGGTGTTCCTCCCCATCATTGTGACCCTGTTCTTCTTCCTGTCCATTCTGGAGGACACCGGCTATATGGCCCGTGTAGCCTTTGTGATGGACAAGCCTCTGCGGAAAATTGGTCTGTCCGGCCGCAGTATCGTGCCCATGCTCATCGGCTTCGGCTGCTCCGTGCCCGCTATCATGGCCACCCGCACCGTGTCCTCTGACCGGGACCGGAAAATGACCATTCTGCTGACGCCCTATATGAGCTGCTCCGCCAAGATCTCCATTTACGCCTTCTTCACCGCCGCCTTCTGCCCCAAGTATCAGGCGCTGGTGATGATCTCTCTGTACCTGCTGGGCATTATGATCGGCATTGTGGCGGCTCTCATTATGAATCAGACGGTCTTCCGGGGCAAGCCTGTACCCTTCGTCATGGAGCTTCCCAACTACCGCCTTCCCAGCCTTAAAAGTGTGGCTCTGCTGCTGTGGGAAAAGGCCAGAGACTTTTTAGAGCGGGCCTTTACCGTGATTTTTCTGGCCACCATCATCATCTGGTTCCTCCAGAGCTTTGATACCCGGCTGAACGTGGTCACTGACAGCGCCGACAGTTTGCTGGCCCTCATCGGTCAGTGGATCGCGCCGGTGTTCGCCCCCCTGGGCTTTGCGGACTGGCGCTGCGCCACCTCCCTGATCTCCGGCTTCATCGCCAAGGAATCCGTGGTCAGCACGCTGGAGATCCTGCTGGGCGGTGCCGCCCTCTCCACTCTGTTCGCCAGCCGGGCCGCTATCAGCTTTCTGGTATTCACCCTGCTCTATACCCCCTGCATTGCGGCGGTAGCCACCATCCGCCGGGAGTTCAACTCCACCCTGAAAACCGTGGGCGTGGTGCTGATGCAGTGCTGCGTGGCGTGGATCGTGGCCTTTGTGGTCTATACCCTGGTGGGGATTCTGTGATGAACACTTTGGATTGGCTGCTGCTGGCGTTGGTTGCCCTTGCCGCCGTCGCCGCGATTCGCCGCTGGCGGAAAAAGGGCAGCTGCGGCTGCTCCGGAGACTGCCGGCACTGTGCCGGCGGCTGTCCGAAAAAGGAGTCCTGAACGCCGGTAATTTTCTTCTCAGGTATAATGAAACCCCCGCTTGCGAGACAAGACTCTGTCTCACAAGCGGGGGTATTTTTCATTTCTTGACGCGGTGTTTACTTCGTTCCCATCAGGGCACGGAAGCGCCGGGTCGATGCGTTCCGCACGCAGCTCCAGACCTCCCGGGTGGCACAGATCTTGTCCGCGCAGGTCACCACAACGCTCTCCTTGTACTTGGGCGGCGTGGGGTTCAGGGGAAACATATGCCGGTGGATGATATTCGCTTCCAGCGGATTCAAACCGAAATCCCGCTGGGCGTTCTCCATGGCCTTGCGGGCGTGGTAGAACCCGTGGAGCTTGTGATCCCGATTGTGTTCCCGCCAGTTGTAGAGAAAATAGTCATGAAGCAGTGCGCCCCGCACCAGGCTCCGCCAATCCACGTCCCAGCCCCATTTCTGAGCCAGACGGATGCTGCAAAGCGTCACCGCCACGGAATGATCGTAGCAGGTGGTGCTGCCGTGCTGGGGGATCGTGCGCTCCTGATCCATGGTAGGCGAACGCAGAATATCACCGCCGTATTCCCATAGCATTTCTTCTGCAGTCATATCCGCTCACCTCTTTTCTGTCCCTGATTATAGGGGCAAAACCGAAGAAAATCCAGTAGGAAATGCAACAGAGCTTTCCTGCCCGTCTTCACATTTCTTTGTGCGGTTTGCCGTTTTTGTTGGAAACGTCCTGCTAATTTTTAGCTTTTTGGATGAAACAGCAAATTTCCGCTTGACATTTGCCCTCGGGCGGCGTATGCTTGCGCCAAGTTCAAAACCAAAACCGATGACACGGAGTAAGTACACGAAAGGGCATTTCCCCCAGCGAGCTGCCGGTAGTGAAAGGGCAGCGGAAAGGCGTTCGTGGAATGGACCGTGGAGGGCGGGCCGAACAGGGCAGTTTAGTAGGCACCGACGGGCTTTTCCCCCGTTACCAAGGAAAGACGTGTGATGGCACGTCGCCGAGCGGACGATTTTCGTCAATTTGGGTGGCACCGCAGAAGTTTCAGGCTTTTGTCCCAAAGGAACCTATCAACAGGTTCGTTTGTGGATGAAAGTCTTTTTTTGATGCCTTCTCCACAAAGGACCGTTTACGAGCTATGAAAGGAGAACGCACCATGGCAGCCGAAATCAACAACATTCCCTACAAAATTTATCTCTCCGAAGATGAGATGCCCAAGGCATGGTACAATGTCCGGGCTGACATGAAGGTCAAGCCCGCTCCCCTGCTGAATCCCGGCACCGGAAAGCCCATGGGCTTTGAGGACCTGCGCCCTGTGTTCTGCGACGAGCTGATCCGCCAGGAGCTGGACAATGATGACCGGGAGATCCCCATTCCCCAGGAGATCCTGGATTTCTACAAGATGTACCGTCCCTCTCCCCTGGTACGGGCCTACTGCCTGGAAAAGGCCCTGGGCACCCCCGCCAAGATCTACTACAAGTTTGAGGGCAACAATACCTCCGGCTCCCACAAGCTGAACAGTGCCATTGCCCAGGCCTATTATGCCAAGCAGCAGGGCCTCAAAGGTGTTACCACCGAGACCGGCGCCGGCCAGTGGGGCACGGCCCTGTCCATGGCTTGCGCATACCTGGGTCTGGACTGCAAGGTGTATATGGTAAAGGTCAGCTACGAGCAAAAGCCCTTCCGCCGGGAGGTCATGCGGACCTACGGCGCCTCTGTCACTCCCTCTCCCTCTGAGACCACCGCCATCGGCCGGAAAATTCTGCAGGAGCATCCCGGCACCACCGGCTCCCTGGGCTGCGCCATTTCCGAGGCCGTGGAGGGCGCCCCCTCCACCCCCGGCTACCGCTACGTGCTGGGCAGCGTCCTCAACCAGGTACTGCTGCACCAGAGTGTCATCGGCTTGGAGACCAAGGCGGCGCTGGATAAGTACAACATTGTGCCCGACATCATCATCGGCTGCGCCGGCGGCGGCAGCAACCTGGGCGGTCTGATCTCCCCCTTCATGGGTGAAAAGCTCCGGGGTGAGAAGGACTACCGGTTCATCGCCGTGGAGCCCGCCTCCTGCCCCAGTTTCACCCGGGGCAAGTTTGCCTATGACTTCTGCGACACCGGCATGGTGTGCCCCCTGGCAAAAATGTACACCCTGGGCAGCAACTTCATTCCCTCTCCCAACCACGCCGGCGGTCTGCGGTATCACGGCATGAGCAGCATCCTCTCCCAGCTGTACCATGACGGCTACATGGAGGCCGTGGCCGTGGAGCAGACCAAGGTCTTCGAGGCCGCCGAGCAGTTTGCCCGGATCGAGGGCATCCTCCCCGCCCCCGAGTCCAGCCACGCCATCCGGGTGGCCATTGACGAGGCCCTCAAGTGCAAGGAGACCGGCGAGGCAAAGACCATTGTCTTCGGCCTGACGGGCACCGGCTACTTCGACATGGTGGCCTATGAGAAGTTCCACAACGGCGAGATGACGGATTACATCCCCACTGACGCCGAGCTGGAGGCCAGCTTTGCCACCCTGCCCCAGGTCCCCGGCCAGGACTGATTTTCCTCCAGTTCTTACTCTCTCAACGTATCATCGCCCAGCCGCGCCAGAGTTCCGGTGCGGCTGGGCGCTTTTTAAGACATACCTCAAAAAACCATCCCCGCAGGCAGTTGCCTGCGGGGATGGTCTGTTTTTCATTAAGAGTTGCTGCAAAGAACCCATCTTATGTCCGATCCGGAAAAGTTCACTGCTCCTGGGCAGTCTCGGACAGCTTTTTCAGTTCTTCCTCCTCCAAGACCCGGTAGGCTACCTTGCCCACCAGCGTCTTGGGCAGCTCCGCCCGGAACTCAATGTCATAGGGCAGGGCGTATTTAGCTACGTTTTTGCGGATATAGGCCATCAGCACAGCCTTGGTCTCCTCGTTGGCGGGCACACCGGGCTTCAGCATGACGAACGCCTTTACTTTCTGCATTTTCAGCGGGTCCGGTACGCCGATGACGCAGCTCATCTGCACGAGCTCGTGGGCGTCCAGAATGTTCTCCATCTGAGAGGGATACACATTGTAGCCGCTGGTGACGATCATGCGCTTGAGCCGCTGCCGGAAGTACACAAAGCCGTCCGGATCCATAGAGCCAAGGTCGCCGGTGTGGACCCAGGTGAGGCCGTCCTCATGGGTCTGGAGGGTCTGCGCCGTTTCCTCCGGGTGGTGGAGATAGCCCATCATCACCGTAGGACCGGACAGGCAGATCTCTCCCTCGGTGCCGTAGGGAACCTCCTTTTGCGTCCCGTGCTCCACGATCTTATAGTAGGTGTCCGGGAAGGGGATGCCGATGGAGCCTTCCCGGGAGATGTGGTACGGCGTCAGGCAGGAGGCTGTGACGCACTCCGTCAGGCCATAGCCCTCCCGCACCTGAATGGTAGCGTGATGGTCAAAGAGGAACTTGTCGAACCGCTTTTTCAGCTCCACGGACAGACTATCACCGCCGGAGTAAACGCCCTTCAAACAGCTCAGGTCCGCGTTTTTCATTTTGGGCAGCCGCAACAGCGCCTCGTACAGCGTAGGGACGCCGGCGATCAGGTTGCACCGGTATTTCAGCAGCAGCTTTGCGTAGCTGTCCGGGGTAAACCGGGGCACCAGAATACAGCAGCCGCCGCTGACCAGCATGGAGTGGATGGACACGCCCAGACCGAAGCCATGGAACATGGGCATCACCGCCAGCATTTTGTCACCGGGGCGGAACATGGGGTTGGTGGCGATGATCTGTTTTCCCAGAGCGTTGAAGTTCAGATTCGTAAGCTGGATGCCCTTGGTGACGCCGGTGGTGCCGCCGGAATAGAGGATCACCGCCTCATCCCCGGCTCTCCGCTCTGCCCGGTACGTCCAATGGTAGCCGCGGCCCCGGCGCAGGAATTCGTTCCAGCGCAGCACAGGCGCGTCCTTGGGAATTTTTGCCTGCTTGCGGCCCTCGGTGAGCATATAGCCCACCCGCACCGGCTTGGAAAGGGCGTCCGGAATGGAGGCCAGAATGATGTTGTCCAGTGTCACATTCTGACGGATGGCTTCAAATTTATGGTAAAACTGATCCAGCGTCACAGCGAAGATGGAGCCGGATTCCTTTAAGTAAAACTCGATCTCCTTTTCGCTGGAGAGGGGATGGATCATATTGGCCGTGGCCCCCACCAGATTGATGGCGTAGAACATGATCACCGCCTGAGGGCAGTTGGGCATGGCCATGGTGATCCGGTCGCCGGGACGGACGCCGGTGGCCTTCAGTGCCCGGGCGCAGAGGTCGATTTCCGCCGCCATAGCGCGGTAGGTGGTTTTCCGGCCCATGAACACATAGGCGATGTGGTTGGGATAGGTTTCCGCGCAGCGCTCCACAGCCTCATACATGGTGCAGTCCGGGTAATCCAGATGGGGCGGCACCACGCCGTAAACATTCAGCCACGGCGCTTTCACATGGGATTCCTCTGCGATTTTTGTCTGTTCAGCAGTCAAGATCGATGGCCTCCTTCAAGGGGCTGTCCAGCAGCTCCGGGTGGCTCATCAGGTGCTGCACGATTTTCAGGGAACGGCCGAAATAGAAGCCGTCCGCCACCCGTTCGTCCAAGGTGATCCCCAGCTCCACCACGTCCCGCACCTGGCGGGTGCCGTCAGCGGCGATCTTCTCCGCCTTGTGCATGGTGCCAATGGCGATCATGATGGAATTGGTGCCGTAATTGTTCAAATGGTGGTACACGCTGGGGCATTGGATACTCCCCAGGTTGGTAAGGAACACGCTGGCAAAGTTGGGGTCATCCTCCTTCAGCACAGCAGGCACCTTCCCATAGAAATCCAGAGTTTTCAGCCCCCAGAAGAAAAGCATCAGGAACCAGCGGGGCATGATCTTCAGGATATCCATGGCACCGTTGGCACCGCCGCTCTTCTCCGTTCGGGCCTTGTGGACCTTCCCCACCACCTGACGGGTCACAGCGGTCAGGGTCCAGTCCTCCGGAGCTGTGGCCACCACCAGTTTTTCCTCACTGTGGTCCTCAAACCGCTTTTTCGCCACAAAGCCAAGGGTGATCTCGTGGCGCTGGTAATACCGCCGTCCGGAGATGTAGCGGTTCAGATCCGGCCGCAGGTATACGGTTTTGGCAACGGCCATGAGGATACAGTGGAACAGGGTGGTCTTGTATTCGTCCTCTCCCCGGTTCTTTTCCTCGATATAGCGCAGGGCCTCCGTCACGTCAAATTCCATATTGACGTAGACCTCGGCGTCGGTGCGCTTATTCATCAGATGGGGCATGATGGCGTGAAGCCCGTCCAGATCCCGGATCCAGTAGGCATCCGGCCGGTCACCCCATCGTTTCGTTCGTTTTTCCATAATTCGCTCCCTTTTTGCCATGCAAAAGCATAGCAAAATAAGAAATGTGCCTTTCCCGCGCCCCTGCGGGGCAACCGGAATGCTGCGCGAAAACTTCATGCACTGGCATTTTTGCATTTTGTAGTGCGCTGCCCATCCATGAGGTTTTATGAGGTTTCCTGCCATTTGCCGGAAAATCCAAACAAACGGGATACCGTGTACAGTATAGCACACCGCATCCCGTTTGTCAGCAATTTTATAGGTTCTTACAGATACCGGTCCAGCTTCTGCCAGAGGGCTTCGCCCTTCTGCTTCAGTTCTGTGCGGAAGGCTCGTCGGCCTTCTCTGTGTTCTTCCAAGCGCTCCTGAAATTCCTCCCGGAACTCATCCCGGCGCTCCTGAATCCCCTCTCTGTGCTCATCCCAACCCTCACGGTACCGCTCTGCCAGACCGTCGCCCAGATCCCGGAGCTTTGCCAGCGCGTCCATTATGCTGCCCTGAGCATTCAAAACACCGTCCATGGGCCTATGGTGATCGTCATACCGGCCCATGCGGTAGTTCTCCATTACAATGCCATAGCGCTCTCTGGCCCGCTTTACCGCATCGCCCCAGGAGAGATACAGCCGGTCCCCGGCCTGACAGCCCACCTGGGCCATACATTCGGGACGCTTGCAGATCTTCTGCAATTTTGCGGCCATGGACCCGGCATTTTCATCAATGAGGAAGCCGTCCACCCCATCGGTCACGCCCTCCGCCGCGCAGCTGCCGTCGATCAGCACTGCCGCAAGGTCGCAGGCCGCCGCCTCCCGGACTACCAGACCGTTGGTGTCATAGCTGGATGGGAACAGGAACAGATCCGCCCGGCAGTACCACGCCCGCAGCGTCTCCCGCTGGGAGATAGCCCCGGTAAAGATGCACTTGCTGCCCAAGGGCTTTGCGTACTTCTGCACCTCCGCCGCGTCAGCGCCGCTGCCGATGAACACCATGCGGAAATCCTGACCCCCGGCCTGAAGCAGCTTCAGCGCGTCCAGAATGATCCGCAGTCCCTTGTACCACATCATGCGTCCCACGAACAGCAGCAGCGGCACACCCTCCGGCAGGTCAAGACCTTCGCTTACGGCGCGTACCGTCTCCTCCGGCAAGCGACCGGACGGAATGTCCACGCCGTTGGGCATGACGATGTAGTCTCCCTGATAGCCCAGGGAGCGGAGATTTTCTCCTGCGCCGCGGCTGACTGTCCATACCTCATCGCAGGCGGAGATGTTCTCCACCAGCAGCTTGATGGAGGCCTCCTGCAGCAGCCTGTTATGGATGGCATTGGCAATATCGATGTCGAACTTGGTGTGGTAGGTGAACACCAGCGGCACATGCAGACGCTGCCGCAGCATCCGGGCGAGGATCGTGGAAGTGACGGGGCAGTGGCTATGGATCAGGTCAATGTGACGCCCCTCAACCTGTGCCATGAGCTCCGGGGACAGGGGCAGACCTGCCCGGTAGCCAACCAGCTTCGTCGTATCGATACTGGGATAGCGCAGCACCGGAAAGGGGTAGATGCTGTCGTCTGCGTCGGGATAGTAGGGCGTTACTACGGTGGCGTCGCCATAGCTGCGCTGAATGACGGAGGCATAGTTGGTGACCGCATTGGCCACGCCGTCAATCACCGGAGGGAAGGAGTCGTTCATGAGACATATGCTGCGTTTTTCAGTTGATAAATCAGATGCAGTTGGCAAAGTATGCGAATTTGTATTCAGATTCATATATGTCCACCCCAAAAGTTCAGTTTGATAAGATGATTATACCATATGAATGTGAAATAATCTACTGTATTTATCGGAAACGTTTCGGGACAGACAGCAGCGGGGCCGGAGGCAATCGCTGGTGTGATACTGGTTTTTAATAAAACGGTTAAAAACCGC
>ENA-ORRW01001529-ORRW01001529.1-human-gut-metagenome-genome-assembly--contig:-NODE-1529-length-21885-cov-4.410169_pt1 | contig 21885 bp, 12 predicted proteins | sample MGYA00242183_ERZ509150 | MGnify/ENA primary metagenome ERZ509150 (study PRJEB26280, sample SAMEA2338639) | human gut metagenome | biome: human gut; feature: human-associated habitat; material: faeces... | reverse complement strand
CGAGCCTGTTGTTGCGAAATCTACCCCTGGACGCAGAAAAACGGCGTGACCATTGCGGTCACACCGTTCTCTGCCCCTCGCAAAGCTAAATAGTACCTTATCACTATTAAGCCTTGTGTTTTGGGGATTTTTTGCTTGGCATTTTTTCTGAAAGGGATTAAAATTCTGTTATAAAAGCGTTCAAAGCCGACAAATCCTATCAAAAATATTGACGGGAAAACGAAAATAAGTTAAATTACTTATGTAAAGTATACAGGTGCGGAGACACTTTCTCAAAGATTTCAATGACTTCGGAGGGATATATGTGACGAAAGAGCATGGAAAGAAGAAAAATAAACTGGAAGGTATCGCCCGTTTTATTGTAGAAAAACGCAAGGCGATTTATTTGATTTATATTTTACTGGCGATTTTTTGCTGCTTTTCCGCAGGATGGGTTTCGGTAGACAACACGCTGACGGACTATCTGGCGGATGATACGGAAACAAGCCGCGGCCTCAAGCGGATGGATGAGGAATTCATTACCTATGCAACGGCGGAGGTTATGGTGGACAACATTTCGTATGCCGATGCGGAGGTGCTTTGTGATACTCTGGAGGATATCGAAGGGGTGAAATCCATCACCTTTGATGATACAACCAAGCATTATGTGGACGGGGCGGCGTTGTTTTCCGTTACCTTTGACGGAGAGAATGACGATCCGCTTTGTGAGGAATCCTTAAATAAAATCGAAACGGAAATGCAGGACTATGATGCGTATATTTCTGCGGAGCTGGGCAACACCAAGGCGGAAACCATCGCGAAGGAAATCAATGTTGTTATGGTGCTGACCTGCGGCATTATTCTGGCGGTGCTGCTGTTTACCTCCCGTACCTATATGGAAGTGCCCGTTATGATTATGACCTTTGGCGCGGCGGCGATTCTGAATAAGGGGAGCAACTTTATGTTCGGGGAAATCTCCTTTGTTTCGGACTCCATTGCGATTGTATTGCAGCTTGCGCTGGCGATAGACTATGCGATTATCCTATGCCACAGATATATGGAGGAAAGAGAGAGCAGCGAGCCGATGGATGCCGTTGTTGCGGCGCTTTGCAAGGCAATTCCCGAAATTTCCGGCAGCTGCCTGACAACGCTTTCCGGCTTGGCTGCGATGGCATTTATGCACTTTCAGATTGGTCTGGATATGAGTATGGTGCTGATTAAGGCGATTATTCTGAGTATTCTGTCTGTATTCACGCTGATGCCGGGTCTTTTGTATTCCTTCAGCAGCAAAATCGACAGCACACATCACAGAAATTTTGTGCCGAATATTACAGGCTTTACGAATGTTGTCATTCGTCTGCGCCATGTAACACCGATTATTTTTGCAGTTTGCCTGATTGCGTCCTTTCTGATTTCGCAGAACTGCCCTTATGTATACAGCTATGAGCATCTGACGACCTATACGAAGAATGATTCGCAGATTGCGGAGGAAAAAATCAAGGATACCTTTACGGCATCGAATATCCTTGCACTGCTGATTCCCAGTGGGGATTATGAGAAGGAGCAGCAGCTGGCGGAGGAATTGGAGGCAATGCCGGAGGTGGATACGGTTACGAGCCTGGCGACCACAGAGGCGGAGGAAAAGGACGGCGAAACCCTGCGCCTGGGAGATAAGATGACACCCAGAGAGCTGGCGGAATTTGCCGATATTGATATTGAGCTGGTGGATTTGCTGTATACGGCGTATGCGGTGGATCAGGAGGAATACGGGCATATCGTGGGCGGTATCGACCATTATGGGGTACCTCTGATTGATATGTTTGAATTTATTTATGATGAGATACAGGACGGTGCGGTTTCTCTGGATGCGGAGCAGCAGAAGGATTTAGATGACCTGTATGATGAGCTGACAGACGGGAAGGATCAGCTGAACAGCGGAAAATACAGCCGTCTGGTTATGGATCTGAATGTATCGCAGGAGAGCGAGGAAACCTTTGCTTTTCTGGACAAGGCAAGACAAACGGCGCAGAATTATTATGGGGATGATGTGCTTCTGGTTGGCAATGCGACAAGCAACTTTGATCTTTCCGCAACCTTTGGGGAGGATAATACCCTAATCAGCATACTTTCTATTGTGTTTGTTATGATTGTTCTGCTTCTGACGTTCCAGTCGGCGGGGGTTCCGTTTATTCTGATTCTGGTTATTCAGGGCAGTGTATGGATGAACTTTACCTACCCGACCCTGCGCGGCACGCCTATTTTCTTCATGAGCTATCTGGTTGTCAGCTCAATTCAGATGGGTGCGAATATCGACTATGCGATTGTTATCACAAACCGTTATATGGAGCTGCGTCAGAAGATGCCGAAGATTGAAGCAATGAAGCAGTCGCTGAATCTGGCGTTCCCGACGATTTTCACCTCAGGGAGTATCCTTGCGGCGGCAGGTACGGCAATCGGGTTCCTTTCTTCGGATGGGGCGATTTCCGGTATCGGTATCTGCTTAGGCAGAGGGACGCTGCTTTCTATTCTGCTGGTTATGGGGATTTTGCCGCAGCTTTTGCTGTTGGGTGATTTCATCATTGATAAGACCTCCTTCAAGAAGCCGGAGAGGAAGGAAAAGAAGGCAAATGAGGAGGAAAATGAGGAGAAGAAAGAAAACGTACCAATCGGAAAGGAGGCGGTGGAAGGTGCATAAGGGACTGAAAAAAGGAATTGCCGTTCTGGCGGCGGCGATGCTCTTTTGCGGCAGTGCTCCTGTGGATATCTATGCGGCGAATACGGTGACGATTTCCACAAGAAAGGACTTTCTCCGCTTTGCGAAAAATTGTACCTTGGACAGCTGGTCGGCAGGGAAAACCGTTGTACTGACGGCGGATATTGATTTGGGACGCGTGAACTTTTCGCCAATCCCGATTTTCGGGGGTACCTTTGAAGGCAACGGGCATACGATTTCGGGGCTGAATCTGGAGCAGGACGGCTCTCAGCTTGGCTTATTCCGCTATGTTGCGGAGGGCGGCGTTGTGAAAAACCTCAAGGTCGAGGGGAACGTAACGCCCGGCGGCAGCAGAAGCAGCATCGGCGGTATTGTCGGCGAAAACAACGGCACGATTACGGGATGCAGCTTTGACGGTACAGTGGAAGGCAAGGATACGGTCGGCGGCATTGTCGGCAAAAATAAAGGCGAGGTGCGCGAATGCAGTGCATCGGGCGAAATTCACGGTGAGCTGTCTGTCGGAGGCATTGCAGGCGAAAACAACGGCTTTCTGGCAGAATGTAGGAATGAGGCGGATGTCAATACCGAATATGAGGAAAAGAAGCAGGAGCTTTCCGACATTGATACAGATGCGGCGGCAATTCTGGAAAAATACAGAATTTCAAAGGAGAACACCGAGCGCAGCAATCTGACCTATACGGATATTGGCGGCGTGGTCGGCTTCAGTGACGGGGTGGTGCAGGGCTGCGACAACTATGGCGAGGTTGGCTATCCGCATGTCGGTTATAATATCGGCGGTGTGGCAGGCAGACAGTCCGGCTATCTTCTGGGCTGCGACAACAACGCAGCGGTACACGGGAGAAAGGATATCGGCGGGATTGTCGGGCAGGCAGAGCCGTATCTCTGGCTGAATACCTCGGCGGACAGATTGGACGAGGTACGCGATAATCTGGATATTCTGCATGATATGGCAAATCAGCTTCTGGATGATACCAATGGTCTGGGGGACGATGTTGAGGTTTACCTGAACGGGATGTCCGACCATTCCGAAACGGCGAGCGACCGCGCAAGAGAGGTCAAGAATCAGCTGCAGGATTTTGCGGATGATAATATTGACGAAATCAATACATGGACGGCACTGCTTTCCGATACCATGCGAAAGCTGGAGGACCCGATGGATGGTCTGTCGGATGGAATCGAGGACTTAGGTAAGAATATGCAGGATTTAGGCGATGCCTTTTCTCCGCTGAAAAAGGATTTGCCTGAGATTGACGGTCTGGAGGATGTGGAAGCGCAGGTAGAGAAGATGCAGCGGACACAGCGGCAGCTTGCGCAGGCGGCACAGACGCTTTTGCAGGAGCAGAAGGCACTCGGGGAGGCCATTGCCGCAGGCGATCAGGAAAAGGTACGGGAAATCATGCAGCAGATTACGGCAACCCTGCAGCAGATGATGGGATTGCAGCAGCAGCTTCTGGAGGAGCAGAAGGAGCTTGCAAGGCTTCTGGCGGATTTGCCGGATGATGTGAAGGATGCGGCGGATATTGTGCAGAGAAGGCTGAAAAGAACCATTACCAATGCGCAGGATGCATTGGATGATGTTGCTGATACAACGGAAAATATTGCGGATTCCATGCGTGATATGAGTGATATTATTTCGGATCTGGCAAATGAAGATCCGGCAACCTTCGTGAAGCTGGGGGATGATTTTCAGGAATCGAGCGATGCGCTGTTTGATTCCATGGGAGATATCTCGGATGACTTGAAGGGACTGCGTGAATCTCTGAAAAGCGGCAGGCAGACCCTGACGGCAGATATCCGTGGCATAAGCGACCAGTTCCAGAAGATTATGAATCTGCTGTTTGATGAAATAGATGATTTGCGAGACGGCGCGGATAAGGATTTGGATGATATCTTTATTGATGTTTCCGATGAGGAAATCAACCGCACGAAGCAGGGAAAGATTGCGGGCAGCCATAACTACGGCGAGGTTGAGGGCGACCGCAACGCAGGTGGCATTGCCGGTGCGATGTCGATTGATCTTGCGATTGATCCGGAGGATGATATTGCACATCCAAAAACATTGCGTTTTACCTATCGCATGAAGGTGATTTTGCAGGACTGCATCAATGACGGCAAGATTACAGGCAAGAAGGACTGCGTCGGCGGCGTGGTCGGCTATGCGGAAAGTGGTACGGTATATCGTTGTGAAAACTACGCAGAGGCGGAAAGCACAACAGGCAATTATGTCGGCGGCATTGCAGGCTTTAGCGAGGGCACGATTCGCAGCAGCTATGCCAAGGGCAGCATGACCGGCGGGCAATATGTCGGCGGCATTGCCGGCAAGGGCGAAAATGTATATGATTCCTGCGCCATTGCGACCGTAGACGGGGATGAAAAGCTGGGCGTTGTGCTGGGCGGTGCGGAGGATACCGACAGCCTGCGCGGTAATTATTATGCAGAGCAGGATTTGGGCGCAGTGGACGGCATCAGCTATGCAGGAAAGGCGGAGCCGATTTCCTATGAGGCGATGAAGGAAATCAGCGGAATTCCCAAGCGCTTTATCAGCTTTACCGTAAGCTTTATTGCGGACGGCAAAACAGTGGAAACCGAGGAGGTGCCTTACGGCATGGAAACGAGCCGCATCAAGCTGCCGGATATTCCGGAAAAGAAGGGGAGCTTTGGCACATGGGCGGCGTTTGAAACCGATACCGTACAGGGCGATATCAAAATCGAATGTGCATATACGCCTTATGTTACGGTTGTTTCCAGCATGGAAAAGAACGAAAGCGGCAAGATGTCCCTTGCGCTGGCGGATGGTGACTATACCGACGAGGCGGAGCTGCATATCTTTGCGAATGCGGAGGAAGCAGCACCTGTGCAGGCAAAGGGCAAGACGGTTGTGTATGATGTGATTCTGGAGGACAGAAACCTTTCCGATGCGGAAAAAACCACCCTGCGTCTTTTGAATGAGGATAAGGAGAAGGTTTCCGTTTGGCAAAAGAACGGCGAAGACTGGAAGGAATTAGATACGAAGAATCGTGGGAAATATGTGGTCTGCAAGATTGACGGTACGGAAGGCACGCTTTGCATCAGCTACGAGGGCGCAGCGAAAAAGACGCTGCTGTTTGTCTGCATGGCCGGCATTGCGGCGGTTGTTGTGATTTTCGGTGCTGTGAAGCTGAAAAAGGGCAGAAAGCAGAAAAAGCAGACAGAGGCAGAAGCTTCTACAGAAACAGAAGAATAAAAATATTTTGAGGACGGCGGCTTTTCCTTTTAGGCTTGCCGTCCTTATGCTATACTGGAGAAAAAGAGGTGAGCGCATGAAGAACGGGAAATATTGTATTTTGATTGCAGATGATGAAAAGGAAATTCGGGATATTTTGCGGCTGCTGCTGGAGGGTGAAGGCTATGCGGTGCTGACTGCGGAAGATGGCAGAGAAGCGATCGCAAAAGCGGCGGCGGAGGTTGATTTATATATTCTGGATGTGAATATGCCGGAGGTATCGGGATTCCCTGCGGCGGCGGAAATTCGCAAGCACTTTGATGCGCCGATTGTTTTTCTGACGGCGTATTCCACAGAATCGGACAAGGTGATGGGCTTTTCTGTCGGGGCAGATGATTATATCGTAAAGCCGTTTTCCAATATGGAGCTGCTGATGCGCGTGAAGGCGATTCTGCGGCGAAGCAGCGGTGTAAAAGCGCCTGTGGTGACAGAGAAAATTCCCTTTGCGGATTTGATTCTGGATACGGAGAGCCGCTCTGTTTCCAGACAGGGGGAGATGATTCCGTTGACCTATACGGAGTTTCGGATTTTGGAGCTTTTTGTGACGCATAAAAAGAAGATTTATTCCTTGGAAAATATTTACCAAAGCATTTGGGGAGAGGATGCTGTTGGCGACAGTGCGATTATGGTGCATATCAAAAATATCCGCAAGAAGCTGGGGGATGATTCCAGAAACCCGAAATACATCAAGACGGCATGGGGACGGGGGTATTATGTTGACCAATGAGAATGGAAGAAAAACAAAGCGGCTTTCGCGCGAGATTCTGGGACTGCTGCTGATTACGGCAGTGATTGCGCTGTTTTTCTGGGGCTTTTTATACCTGACGGCAAATTCCATTTCCGAAACCTATTTCGCAGAGCGCAACCTGCAGCCCTCCGAGGGACAATGGCTGACATTGCGAGCATGGATTCGCAGTGTGAGCCTGCTTTCGACGGTTATTCTGTTTTTGGTGCTGTTTCTGTTCCTGCTGGGGCAAAAGCTGGCGTATCTAAGGGAAATCATACAGGGGGTGGATGCCCTGCGCACACACCGCTTGGAGGATACCATTCCGCTGAGAGAGGCGAATGAGCTGACGGAGCTGGCGGAGCATATCAATTTTCTTTCGGAAACGGAGCGGCGGCTCAGGCAGCAGGAAACGGCACTGCAGGCAGAACGGGAGCGCATGATTCGCGACCTTTCGCATGATATCCGCACGCCGCTGACGGCAATTTTATCCTATTCGGATTATATGAGCCGAAAGGACGGGTATACAGATGCGGAATTACGGGAATATTTTTCGCTGGTGCGGAAGAAGGCGGCGCAGATGAAGGACATGACAGACCGCCTGCTGGAGGGCAGTAAGCGCAATGTGGAGCCGGTGGAAAACGGCAGGCTGCTGATGGAGCAGCTTGCAGGAGAATGGGAGGAAATTTTGGAGGACAGCTTTTCCTGCGAGATTTCTATGGAGAATTGCACCGATTTTCGGGCAGAATGGGATATGCAGGAGATCCTGCGGATTTTCGATAATCTGTCCTCTAATGTAGAAAAATATGCGGACAGTGGACACCCTGTTTTGCTGCAAATGGACAGGGGAGTGGACACCTTACGGATTTTACAGAAAAACGCAGTGCGGCAGACGGCGCAGAAGATAGAAAGCAACCAAATCGGACTGGAGAGCATCCGCAGAATTACCGCCGGCTATGGCGGAGCAGTGGCGGTTTCCTTGGACGAAAAGCAATTTCAGATTGAGATTACCCTGCCTGTTTCGGAAAAGTGATTTCGACTCAAGGTGCGCCGACACTGCCTTCAGAATTCTTTAGAATTTCCTGCCCGATTTCTTTAGAATCCTATGCTATGATGAATTCATCAAAGAAAACAAGGCAACAAGAAAGTGAGGAATGGCTTATGGCATTAGGATTATTATTGATTTTATTTATGGTAATGAGCATCATCAGCGTGGTTGGGCTGCTGCTCCTGTTTCTTTTAAAGGGAGAAAAGGCGCAGAGGATTGTGTTTTACTTTATGGCGCTTCTGGGGATGTTTATCGCATGGATGACAGCGACAGGATATGCCACCAATCAGATTAAGGAGCAGATGATTTCGTGGGGCTTCGGTGCATTGGCGGTTGTGGCAGTTCTGGTGCGGCTTTGCGGCAAGAGCAAAAATGCAGCATTGGCGGCAAAGCTGCTGGCGGCGGCATCTGTGGTGCTTGGTATGGTGGCATTATTTATCGGTTAAGTCGAAATCAGGATTTCGACTTGTTTAAACAGAAGAATAAACAGACGAGTTCCATCGGCTAAAGCCTCGAAACTCGCTGTTTTCCTCGGCGGAACTAAATTCCGCCTGCGGATACTAGTCGGGAAACTCATTCGTTTCCCGAACCTTTCCGCGACATCGAAATAATTTTGTTTACAGTCTGAACGCAGGAAAATTCCTGCGTATTTTTTTATAGAAAAATTTGTCAGGTGCTATCGGTTGAAATATTTTTATGGATGAAATATAATAGGAAAAGCTGTAAAATCTGCGTAAAATCCACAGGAAGCAGTGCTGTGTTTTCCGGATGCGGACGAGTGTATTTTTGCTAAAACAATGTCACACATTAGACAAGCCGAAAAGACACTTTCTATAGAAAGTGCATTTAATTATTCTGATTTGAATGGAGTTCTTTTATTCAAATTGAATAGAGGATTTCATACAGTATCTTGACACTTTGGCACATTTGAGTATATACTAAACTCAGATATGTACAGAAAAAGAATGTTACATAAAGGGTGTAAAAAAACAGCACCGGAGAATGGCCTTTGGAAGTGGGTCGGAACGGAAGAACAAATGAAACAGTAAGCAGACGTTTGGGTCTGTGATTACGGAAGGGAGGAACCTATGGGGGATGACATCAAACTTCGGGTTTCAAAAATCGAGAAATCTTTTCCGGGTGTAAAGGCTTTGGATAAAATCGACTTTACAGTCAGAAAAGGGACTGTACATGCGCTGTGCGGTGAAAACGGCGCGGGCAAGTCTACATTGATGAAGATTATCAACGGGATTTATAAGCCGGATGCCGGCGAAATTTTTGTGGATGAGAAATCGGTAAAAATCAAAGATCCCATTATGGCAAGATCTCTTGGAATTGCCATGATTGCGCAGGAGCTGAACTATGTTCCCGAAATGTCCGTAGAGGAAAATATTTTTCTGGGACGCTTGCCTGTGGACGGGATGGGCAGAGTAAAATGGCGCGAGGTGCGCGAAAAAACCGAAAGGCTGCTGAAGGAGGAGCATTTGCCCTATAAGGCAACGGATAAGCTGAAAACGCTGACTACCTCCGATATTCAGATGCTGGAAATCCTGAAGGCAATCTCCAACGATGCGTCTATCGTTGTGATGGACGAGCCTACGTCCTCCATTACGCAGAAGGAGGTTGAGCTGCTGTTCAAGAAGATTGCGCTTTTGAAGGCAAAGGGCTGTGCGATTGTTTATATCTCTCATAAGATGGATGAGGTATTCCGCATTGCGGATGATATTACGGTATTCCGTGACGGTACGGTTGTAAAGAGTATGCGTGCGGAGGATACAAATATTGACGAGGTTATCGCGCTGATGGTAGGCCGTCGTATGGAAAACGTATATCCCAAGGAGAAGATTGAGATTGGTGAGCCTTTGCTTGAGGTAAAAGACCTCAAGAGCGGGCAGCTGTTTGAGGATGTAACCTTCCATGTAGGCAAGGGCGAAATCGTTGGCTTTGCAGGGCTGGTCGGTGCAGGGCGTACGGAAGTGATGCGCTGCCTGTTCGGGCTTGACCCCATTGACGGCGGTACGGTAACGGTACACGGCAAGGAAATCAAAATTAAACGGGTAGCCGATGCAACAAAGGCAGGCATGGTTATGCTTTCGGAGGATCGCCGCCGTTACGGCATTATCCCCATGAGAAGCGTGCGCGAAAATGCGAGCCTTGCAGCCTTGGAAAAATTCTTCTATGGCGGGCGTTCCCATAGAAAAGAAGAAGAAGCAATGGTTGCAAAATATTTTGATAAAATGAGCGTAAAAACACCGACACAGGAAACGCCGATTCAGTCTCTTTCCGGCGGGAACCAGCAGAAGGTGCTGCTGGCAAAATGGATGATGCGTGACCCTGAGGTGCTGATTCTGGACGAGCCCACAAGAGGGATTGACGTTGGCGCGAAATTTGAAATTTATAAACTGATGACAGAAGTGGCACAGGCGGGTAAAGCAGTTGTAATGGTTTCCTCTGAGCTGCCCGAATTGATTGGTATGTGTGACAGAATTTATGTGATGAACCAGGGCCATATTGCAGGCGAGCTGAAACGGGAGGAATTCTCTCAGGAGGCTATCATGGTTTATGCGACAGGGACACATAGCATTATTCAGGAATAAATAAAGGAGGAGATCAAAAGTGAAAAATAATAAATCAAAAGAGTTAATGCAGAAATTTTCTATTTTCTTTGTTCTGCTGGTATTGATTATCGTATCTTCTGTGATGAACCCCAATTTCTTGAGCCACAGAAATATTACCAATATTGCAGTGCAGCTGGCGGTAGCGACTATTCTGGCGTATGGTGAAATGGTGCTGATCGTATCCGGTCTGCTGGACTTGTCCTCGGGTGCGGTGCTTGCCCTTTCGGGTGTGCTTTCCGTCAGTGCGTATAAGGCGACCGGCTCTATGGCAGTGGCGTTCGCTGTTTCCATCGGTGTTGCGGTTATCTTCAACATGATTAACGCATTGTTTGTTGCAAACTTCGCATTGCCTGCGTTCATCGTGACACTGGCAACGCAGATGGCGGCGAGAGGTCTGGCGCTGCTGTATACCTCCGGACAGAATATTTTGCAGATTGGGAAATACGCTGTAGTCGGGCAGGGGAAAATCGGTCCTGTTCCCATTCCCGTTATCTTTACTGTTCTGGCGACGATTATTATTTCGTATATTATGAACCAGACACGATTGGGACGTTCCTTCTATGCCATCGGCGGCAATGAGGAGGCCTCTATCGCATCCGGCATCAATGTTGTAAAATCCAAATACATGGCATTCCTGATTAACGGTGTTCTGGTCGGGATTGCCGGCGTGCTGTTCATGGCGCGTGTAAACGCAGGTCTGCCGAATGGTGCGGTAGGCTACGAAATGGAAGGGCTGACGGCTGCCATTGTCGGCGGTACAAGCTTCTCCGGCGGTGTCGGGACAACCTCCGGCTCCTTAATCGGTTCCTTCATCATCGGCTGTCTGAACAACATCATGAACCTGCAGGGCGTAGACTCTTACATTCAGCAGGTGGTAAAGGGTATCATCATCGTAGCGGCTGTTCTGTATGATATCAACTTCAAGAATAAAAAATCGCCCAAGGTTATCCTGCAGAAAAAGGATGAAAAGAAGGAGCCTGCGGCAAAGGCGTAACCCAATGATATGGCTTTCATTTGATCAATCAAATGTAAATAAAGCAAAAATATTCTCAAAAAGGTAATTTCAAGAAGAAAGGGAGAGAGTAAAATGAAAAAGTATTTAGCAGCATTTATGGCACTGGCTATGGCGGCAACCGCTCTGACAGGCTGCGGCGGCAGAGATTCCGCAGGCGGCGATGACAGCAATAAGACCTACAAGGTAGCGTATATTGCAAGAGCGCAGTCTGACTCTTTTGCAGCATGGCTGGCAAACGAAATGGTAGCGGCAGCAGACAAGTATGACGACATCGAGCTGAAGGTATTCGATGGTCAGGCTGACGATGCAAAGGAAAACGCTGCAATCGAAAACGCAATCGCAAACGGCTACGATGCAATCATCGTACAGCCCAACAACGGCGAAGCACAGAGACCCTACGTTGAAAAAATCGTACAGGCAGGTCTGGTTGCAATCACAACCAACTCCAGAATCGATAATATCGAAGGTGCATCCTCTGTCGATGCTGACCCTTACAATCAGGCAAAGGTTAACGCTGAACTGGCGCTGACACAGGTTCCCGAAAATGCAAAAGTAGTTGTTCTGAAGGGGCCCTCCGGCAACTTCCACGCTGACCAGAGATGGATTGCATGGCAGAAGGAATTCTTCGAACAGAGACCTGACGTTCAGATTGTAGGCGAAGACTTCGCTAACTGGAACAAGGACGAAGCTATGGCTCTGATGGAGGACTGGACAACAGCACACGGCAAGATTGATGCAGTTATCTCCATGAACGATAACATGGCAGCAGGTGCGCTGGAAGTTGTAAAGGGCAACCCCACTTACAAAGACATGCTGGTATACGGCGTTGACGGTACCGCAGAGGCTTGCCTGCTGATTCAGGATGGTTCCATGACAGCTACATGCTTGCAGTCCGCAATCGATCTGGCTGCTCTGAACCTTGACACAGTACACAAGCTGCTGACAGGCGAAGAAACACAGATCGACACAGATATCGAAGAAGTTCTGATTACTGCTGACAACGTAGATGAATACGTTGAAATGTACAAAAAGAACGGTCAGATTACAGAATAATAGAAGGTAAATCTGTTTTTCGTGATTGATTTGTAAATATGAGGTATCATTTTCGGGTTTTCCGAGAGTGATACCTCTATTTTTTTCATGAAAAACTGTATTTTGGAAGGTGCGTAATTCTTGCATAATTCCGTCTATACTGTTATCATAAAAGGGAGAAGGTCTCGCAGGAGAGGTTCCCGAAAACTGATAAAACTGTATTTCAATAAAGCGAAAGCGAGGAGATAAAAGATGAAAAACAGAGCAGCTTATATGGTTGGATTGAACAAAATGGAAATCAGAGAGACACCCGTTCCCGAACCCAAGGCGGGCGAGGTTCTGGTGAAGATTGAATATGTTGGGATTTGTGGTTCCGATGTGCATTATTTCAAGGACGGCAGATGCGGCGACTTTGTGGTTGACGGCGAGCTGATGCTGGGTCATGAAGCGGGCGGCGTTGTAGAAAAGCTGGGCGAAGGCGTAACAGACCTGAAGGTGGGCGACAAGGTTGCATTGGAACCCGGTATCACCTGCGGTCACTGTGAATTCTGTAAATCCGGCAGATATAACCTCTGTCCCGATGTTGTTTTCCTTGCAACTCCTCCTGTGCAGGGCTGCAATGAGGACTATATCACATTCCCTGCGGATATGTGCTTCAAGCTGCCCGAAGGGATGTCCACAAAGGAAGGCGCACTGATTGAGCCCTTTGCCGTTGGTCTGCATGCGGCGCATCAGGGCAAGGTTGGCATGGGCGACCAGTGCATTATCCTTGGCTCCGGCTGTATCGGTCTGATGACACTGCTGGCTTGTAAGGCTTGCGGTGCGACGGATATCACAGTGGTAGATATGGCGCAGAAGCGTCTGGACTATGCAATGAAGCTGGGCGCAACCAGAGTAATCAATGCGAAGGAAAAGGATGTGCTGAAGGAAGTAGAGGCATTTACAAACGGCGTAGGGATTGAAAAGGTATTTGAAACAGCAGGCTCTCCCGTTACCATCGCACAGACACCTTATCTGGTAAAGAAGGGCGGTACTATCACATTGGTAGGTATGGCGGCTGACCCCGAAGTAAAATTCAACTTTGGTCAGATTATGGCAAAGGAAGCAAGAATCGAATCCGTATTCCGTTACAGAAACCTGTATGCAAAGGCAATTTCCGCAGTTGCAAACGGCATTGACATCGGCATGGTAGCAACCCATGAATTCGATTTTGAACACATTCAGGAGGCATACGAGGCTGCCATCAACGATAAGGAAAACGTGGTAAAGGCTGTTATCAAGCTGTGATGCATGCGAAAGAAATGGCGGTGTGACTATGGAATATTTACTGGGGATTGATATTGGTACCTCCGGCACGAAAACGGTTCTGTTTGACAGGGATGCCAACCCAATCACAGCAAAAACATTTGAATATCCCTTATATCAGGAGCAGAACGGCTGGGCAGAGCAGGAGCCTGCGGACTGGTGGAACGCAGTAGTGCAGGGTGTGCAGGCGGTGCTGCAAGCCTCCGGCGTGGATGCGGCGGATATCAAGGGCATTGGGCTTTCCGGACAGATGCACGGGCTGGTTATGCTGGATGAAAACGGCGAGGTGCTGCGCCGCTCGATTATCTGGTGCGACCAGAGAACGGGCGAAGAGGTCGAGGATATGAACCGTATGCTGGGTGCGGAAAAAATCATTCAGATTACAGCGAACCCTGCGGTAACCGGCTTCACGGCGGCAAAAATCCTCTGGGTGAAAAAGCATGAGCCGGAGCTGTACGCAAAATGTGCGCATATTCTTCTGCCGAAGGACTATATTCGGTATAAGCTGACGGGCGAATATGCCACGGAGGTTTCCGATGCCTCCGGCATGCAGCTGATGGACGTTGCAAAGCGGACATGGTCGGATGAAATTCTGGAGGGACTTGGCATTGAAAAAAGACTGCTTGGCAAGATGTACGAATCGCAGGATGTAACCGGCGAGGTGCATAAGGAGGCGGCGGCGCTGACAGGACTTGCGGCAGGCACGATTGTGGTCGGCGGTGCGGGGGACAACCCCGCGGCGGCGATTGGGACAGGCATTGTTTCTCAGGGGAAGGCATTCACCACGATTGGAACCTCTGCGGTGGTTTATGCGGTTTCTGACCGGATGGCACTTGATCCCAAGGGCAGAGTGCATACGCTTTGTGCCTCTGTACCCGGCAAATGGACGGTAATGAGCTGCACACAGGCGGCAGGGCTTTCTCTGCAATGGCTGCGTAATCACGTTTGCACGCCGGAAATGGCAGAGGCTGCGGAAAAGGGCGTAGACCCTTATGAAATTATGACGGCAGAGGCTGCAAGGGTGCCTATCGGTTCTGAAAAGCTGATTTACCTGCCTTACCTGATGGGGGAACGCTCTCCGCATCCCGATCCGGATTGCAGAGGGGTGTTCTTTGGACTTTCTGCCATGCACGAAAGACCCCATCTGATTCGCTCTGTGATGGAGGGGATTTCCTTCTCTCAGTGGGAATGTGTTGAGGTGTTCCGTGAGATGGGCGTACCCATTGAGGATATGATGATCTGCGGCGGCGGCGGCAGAAGCCCCTTCTGGAGACAAATGCTGGCGGATATGTACGGCTGTTCGGTAAGCACAGTGCAGTCTGATCAGGGCGGCGCATTGGGGGCGGCGATTTTGGCAGGTGTTGGCGCAGGCATTTATCCCGATTTGGAGACGGCCTGTGATGCGCTGGTGCGAAAAAAAGATATTTCCGAGCCGAATATGGCGGCGAATGGTGCGTATGCGAAATACTTCACGCTGTATAAGGAGCTTTACAGAACCCTGTTCCAAAGCTTTAAGGATTTGAAAAATATTTAAATAAACAGACGGGGAATTGCCTGAAAAGGACGTTCCCTGTTCTTTTTTTTGCAGATTTCTCAAAAATTCAACGATTTTTAAGAAAGTGTTCCTTGATTCTTGTGCAATCCTTTTTTATAATGTATAAGGAGAAAAATTCGGTAATTGAAGCAACTGTGTAACAAAGGAGAAGAACCATGAAGAAACGAAGCTTGGGCATATTGGTATTCTGTTTGCTGCTGTTTGGCTTATGCGGCACAGCATTTGCGGCAGAAAAAACGAAAAGCCCCTATTACATAACGGTGAACCTGACGGCGAATGTGGTGACGGTGTATGAAAAGGATGCGGCGGGAAATTATACCGTTCCCATTAAGGCGTTTCGATGCAGCGGCGGCACGGATACCCCCGAAGGGACATTCCGGACGAGTGCGAAATACGAATGGCGCGCATTATACGGGAATGTGTGGGGGCAGTACGCCACACGCATTACGGGACCGTATCTCTTTCATTCTGTACCTTATTTTGAAAAGGACAAAACCACATTGGAATATGATGAATTCAACAAATTGGGGACAACTGCATCCGCAGGGTGCATCCGCCTGACAGTGCGGGATGTAAAATGGATTTATGACAACTGTCCGATTGGCACAACCGTGAGAATGTATCGCGGGGATGTGAAGGAGCCCTTGCAGCCCGCCGCTGTGCCGAAGGTCAACAGAAACGATACGGTGCGCCGCGGTTGGGACCCGACAGACCCTGCTGCCGCAAACCCTTGGAGAAAGGGAACAATGCAGGAGATGCAGCTGCAGACGGCAGAGGCAGATGACAGAATTGAGTTCTATTATGAAAAGGGGGCGTATTACATTTCTGCGCCAAATGCAAAGCAGCTGTTCGCTTTTCTGGATAAGGAAATAGACCTTTCTGCGGATGGCAATAAGGTGAAATACGATGCCGTGAGGGTTTCCTATGACGGAGAGACAAAGGAGATAGAGGGGCGAGCGAAGGGGGATGCGGCGTATTATAAGCTGCGCGACTTAACAAATCTGATTGGTGCGGAAATGCACTGGGATAAGGATACGAAGCATATCACTATCCGTCTGGACGAAAAGGAAATTCTTCTGGGGAAGGATTTGCCTGAAAGAGTGCCGGAGATCAAGGATGAGGCAACATTTCCTGAAAAGCTGGCGGCATTTTTTATGATGCAGAAATAAAAAATACTTTCTGAGCGAAAGCAGAGAGAGGGAGAATTATGACAGTAAAAAAGGTTGCAATCATTGCGGCGGCAGGTGCGGTGCTTCTGGCAGGGGCACTGACGCTTTCCATGACGCTGATTACGCGGAATAAAATAGAGGTGACGGCAACGGAAACCTCGGCACAAAATGAAACGGAGCAGGAAGAAGACGGCGTAAAAACGTTGGAAAATATGGAGAATATGCCGCTTTATTTTGAGGATACAGAAAAGCTTTTGCTGCCCCTGCGCAATACCATGGAAGCGCTGGGCGGAACGGTAAAATGGGATACGAAAACGAAGCAAACGGCGATTTCCTACCGCGGCAGAACGCTGCGCGTTCGTTCCGGGGAACGGGATGCCGTTCTGAATGGGTATGCGGTCACTCTGCCGGATGAACCGAATATGATTAACGGCTGCCTGTATGTGGACGAGGAGGTTATTTCGGCGTACTATACAGGGGAGGTTCGCTTTAACCACGAAACTAAGCAGGTGACGTTGGAAATGAAGGACGGGACGGAGCCTGTAGTGGCAGTGAAGGAGCTGACGGCGGACGAGGAAAACGGCGGATATTCTGTGGATGTGCCGGTAATTGTGGGGCTGAATGATGCGAATTACGAAAAAAGCCTGAATGATTCCCTGATGCAGCAGATGCAGGAGTACATCGAAGCATTTATAGCGGAGGAAAATACGGCGGACAGCCTTTTGCAGGTGCAGGTGACAACAGGCTTCTGCACGAAGGATTTTCTTTCGATTCTCTGGGAGGGGACGAGAGACGGCATGCCTGTACGCTTTGCAAAAAACTTTGACCTTCTGGGGCAGAAAGCCGTAACGCTTGCGGACATGCTGACGCAGACCTCTTTGGAGGCGGCACAGGCGCAGGCAGGTGAGGATTGGACGGCGGAGCAGTTCTATCTGACGGCGGATGGCGAGTTGATTTTGATTGGACGCAATGCGGAGGGCGGACAGACGATAGAGCCGCTGACGGCGGAGCAGAGTATCTGGCGGAAAAAGTATAAGGGTATATTTACAAAATAAAGCAGAGAGAGCGGAATTTGCCAAAATCCACTCTCTTTTTTTTTGAAAGAAGAAAGAAAAAAGTTTGAAATCATGAAATCAGACATCTTATTTTCTGATTTGACAGTTTATCCTGTCGAATTGGTAAATGCAAAAAAAGATAGAGGAAAACTATGTATTCTATTTTATACACTGTATACAGGTTGTTTGTTTTTTGATTCACAAACTTCTTTTGATAAATATTTTTACGGTATAAATTTTTGTACAATTTTCAATGTTGTCAGACATTAAAATAAATAATAATCGTCGACAAAAAATAATTTTGCATAAAAATATTTTAAAAAACAAAAGACATGTAAGCAACATCACAAAAAGTATCTTGTTAGAAACATAACGGGGGTTTTTTCATTTTGCTGTTGAAAAGAAAAAGATTTAATTGTATAATAATTACGTAAAAAATCCCGTTTCGGATGTATAGGGGAAGACTGCTGTTGTAAGACAACATGATTGATAAACTTTCTTTATATACCGAAAAAAGGGTGAGCCGCCATTTTTGATGGCTGCAAAAGATGAAAGACGGGGGATATCCCTCGGAACAAACAGAACTCTCTAAATTTTAAAAGGAGGAGAAAAAGAAATGTCTAAAGTAATGAAAACGATGGACGGTAACGAAGCTGCTGCATACGCTTCCTATGCGTTTACAGAAGTTGCCGGTATCTTCCCCATCACACCTTCCTCTCCCATGGCTGAAAAAACAGACGACTGGGCAGCGAATGGTAAAAAGAACCTTTTTGGTCAGACAGTTAAAGTAGTAGAAATGCAGTCCGAAGCAGGTGCTTCCGGTACAGTACACGGCTCTCTGGCAGCCGGTGCGCTGACAACAACCTACACAGCATCTCAGGGTCTGCTGCTGATGATCCCCAATATGTACAAAATTGCCGGCGAACTGCTGCCCTGCGTATTCCACGTAACAGCACGTGCTCTGGCTGCACATGCACTGTCCATCTTCGGTGATCACTCCGACGTTATGGCTTGTCGTCAGACAGGTTTCGCTATGCTGGTTTCCAACTCCGTACAGGAGGTTATGGACCTGGCTTGCGTTGCACACCTGTCCGCAATCAAAGGTCGTGTACCTTTCCTGCACTTCTTCGATGGTTTCCGTACATCTCACGAAATCCAGAAGATTGAATGCATCGACTATGATGAACTGGCAAAGATCATCGATATGGATGCAGTAAACACATTCAAGAGAAATGCGCTGAACCCCGAACATCCCGTGATCAGAGGTACAGCTCAGAACCCCGATATCTACTTCCAGGGCCGTGAAGCAGCAAACAAATTCTACAATGCTCTGCCCGCAGTAGTAGAAGAATACATGGGCGAAATCAACAGAATCACAGGCAGAGATTACAGACTGTTCAACTACTATGGCGCAGCTGATGCTGACAGAATCATCATCGCTATGGGCTCCGCTTGTGAAGCAATCGAAGAAACAATCGACTACCTGACAGCAAAGGGCGAAAAGGTTGGTCTGGTTAAGGTACATCTGTTCCGTCCCTTCGTAGCAGAAAAGCTGCTGGAGGTTATCCCTGCAACAGCGAAGAAGATCGCTGTTCTGGACAGAACAAAAGAACCCGGCGCACAGGGCGAACCTCTGTACATGGACGTTTGTACAGCACTGTTTGAAGCAGAATCCGCTCCCGTTGTAGTTGGCGGCCGTTACGGTCTGGGTTCCAAGGACGTTACACCTGCACAGTTCCTGGCAGTATATGCAAACCTGACACTGGATAAACCCAAAAACCACTTCACACTGGGTATCGTGGATGACGTTACTAACACATCCCTGGAAGTTGGCGAAGAAGTTAACGTTACAGGCAACGACGGCACAATCTCCTGCAAATTCTGGGGTCTGGGTGCTGACGGTACTGTAGGTGCAAACAAGAACTCCATCAAGATCATTGGTGACCATACAGACAAATATGCACAGGCATACTTCAGCTATGACTCCAAGAAATCCGGTGGTATTACACAGTCTCACCTGCGTTTCGGTGATACACCTATCAGATCTACATATCTGGTAAAAACAGCAGACTTCGTTGCTTGTCATAAACAGGAATATGTTCATCTGTACGACATGGTTACAGAGCTGAACCCCAATGGTACATTCCTGCTGAACACAACATGGACTGTAGACGAACTGGATGAAAAGCTGCCCGCAAAGCTGAAAAGACAGCTGGCTGCTAAGAACGCAAACTTCTACATCATCAATGGTACAGCTATCGCAGGCGAAATCGGTCTGGGCAACAGAATCAACACAGTTCTGCAGGCTGCATTCTTCAAGCTGGCTAACATCATCCCCATTGATCAGGCTGTAGAATACATGAAAGCGGCTATCACAAAATCCTATGGTAAGAAGGGTGACACAATCCTGAACATGAACTACGCTGCTGTTGACCGTGGTGTAGACGGTGCCGTTAAGGTTGAAATCCCTGCTTCTTGGGCAACTGCAGAAGATACAGAAGCTGCTGCAGCAAGAAAGAAAACAGAATTCGTTAAGAATATCGTTGAACCCATGAACGCACAGGAAGGCGACAAGCTGCCCGTATCCGCATTCTCCGGCAGAGAAGACGGTCACTTCCCTACAGGTACAGCTGCTTACGAAAAACGTGGTGTTGCAGTTAACGTACCCGAATGGAACGCTGAAAACTGTATCCAGTGTAACCAGTGCTCTTATGTATGTCCTCACGCTGCAATCAGACCTATTCTGGTAACAGACGAAGAACTGGCTAAGGCTCCCGCAGCATTCAAGGCTGTAGAAGCAAAGGGCGGCGCTGCATTTGCAGGTCTGAAATACAGAATGCAGGTTTCCTCTCTGGACTGCCTGGGCTGCGGCAGCTGTGCAGTAGTATGTCCTGCTCCTAACAAGGCTCTGGAAATGAAGCCTCTGGAAACACAGGAAGCTGAAGCTGCTAACTGGGATTTCGCTATGGACGAAGTTGCACATAAGGCTAACCCTATGAGCAAGGAATCCGTTAAGGGCTCTCAGTTCGAACAGCCTCTGCTTGAGTTCTCCGGCGCTTGCGCAGGTTGTGGTGAAACACCTTATGCAAAACTGGTAACTCAGCTGTTCGGTGACAGAATGTACGTTGCAAACGCAACAGGCTGCTCCTCCATCTGGGGCGGTTCCGCACCTTCTATGCCTTACACAACAAACAAAGACGGTCATGGTCCTGCATGGGCAAACTCCCTGTTCGAAGACAACGCAGAATATGGTCTGGGTATGGCTTCCGCAGTTAAGCACATGAGAAATGGTCTGAAGGATAAACTGGAAAACCTGAAAGCAATCGATGCATCCGTTGCAGGTGTTGTTGATGCTTGGGTAGAAACAATGAACGACGGCGAGGCTTCCAAGGAAGCTACAAAGGCTCTGGTTGCTGCTCTGGAAGCTTATAACGGCGCAGATGCAGAAGCTAAGAACATCGTTGCTTATGTTCTGGAAAACAAGGATCAGCTGGCTAAGAAGTCTCAGTGGATCTTCGGTGGTGACGGCTGGGCTTACGATATCGGTTACGGCGGTCTGGACCACGTACTGGCATCCGGCGAAGATGTAAACGTTCTGGTATTGGATACAGAAGTTTACTCCAACACAGGCGGTCAGGCATCCAAATCTACACCCGTTGGTGCAGTTGCTCAGTTCGCTGCATCCGGTAAGAGAGTGAAGAAAAAAGACCTGGGTATGATGGCTATGTCCTATGGCTATGTATACGTTGCACAGGTTGCTATGGGCGCAGACAAGAACCAGCTGGTTAAGGCTCTGGTAGAAGCTGAAAAATACCATGGTCCTTCCCTGATCATCGCTTACGCTCCTTGTATCAACCACGGTCTGAAGGGCGGCATGAGCGGCGCTCAGAACGAAATCAAACGTGCAGTTGAAGCAGGTTACTGGCAGATGTACAGATTCAACCCTGAACTGAAGAAGGAAGGCAAGAATCCCTTCACTCTGGACTCCAAAGAACCTACAGGCAACTTCAGAGAATTCCTGTTGAGCGAAGTTCGTTACAGCTCTCTGCAGAGAACATTCCCTGAAATCGCTGAAGAACTGTTCGAACAGACAGAAGCAACAGCAAAAGAAAGACTGGAAGGCTACAAAAAGCTGGCTCAGGGCTAATCTTTTGAGCGATTACGCATAATCAAAAGGCGAGATATAGAAATATATCTCGTCTTTTTTATGTATGAGGGAAAGGAAAACAGCTTCGTACCTAAATAAAACGCAGCACATAAAAAAAGGAGCCGAAAGGCTCCTTTCAGACTGTAGACAAAGTAATTTTGAGATAGCGGAAGGGCTTGGGAAACAAATTGTTCATTACTTTGCTACGCAAAGCAGGCTTCGCCTGCCGCCCCTTCTTGGGC
>ENA-ORRW01001496-ORRW01001496.1-human-gut-metagenome-genome-assembly--contig:-NODE-1496-length-22311-cov-3.057468_pt1 | contig 22311 bp, 19 predicted proteins | sample MGYA00242183_ERZ509150 | MGnify/ENA primary metagenome ERZ509150 (study PRJEB26280, sample SAMEA2338639) | human gut metagenome | biome: human gut; feature: human-associated habitat; material: faeces... | reverse complement strand
ATCGTAATCATCGTCGATTTCATGGAGATTAAACATCAGGCGCTGTGTGAGTTTTTTATACAGCGTATTTACTGCCTCAAGGCCGCCTTCTCCGGACTCATCATATAGTTTCCTAATGTTCTCTGCAAAAAAGTTCTTTGCAAACTTTAGATTCTTCGTATAGTATGTCTCATTCACTGCGCCGGAATACGGCTCATCGAACACCTTATATTTCATGTATTCTGCGCTGGGATTGTCGACCTCATAGCCAAAAAGGTATGTTGTTACTACTCCGTTTGGCGGTCTTTTTCGACAGATATATTTTGAGACAATCTCTTCGACCGTTTCATACCCCAGCGTGATTTCCTTATCAGACTTACCCTTGTTCTCATCTAAGCCACGCACAAATCCCACGATCTCGTTCAAGAGAATGACAAACGTGGTGATGCGCTGCTGGCCATCAACGATATGACAAGGCTTATATCCGTTCTCGACCAACCACAAGTCCTCGCCCCAGCTGACGGTCTCCTTGCTTTTTAGAGGCTTAAGGGACAGGAGACCTGTATAGTGATAGCGTCAGCCTGAAGATTTACAAGGTCATCCCAAAAATCCACCAACTGTTGCTGCAACCACGCATAGCCACGCTGATAGTCCGGTATCCGGAATAATCTATTTTGAAAGAGCAGCGACAATGGCTGCAGCTCATTTGCCATAATGTATTCCCTCCAACTTCCTGCTTTTTCGCAAGCAAATTATTCATCCTGATATTCAGCCAAAGCATCCGTATCGATTGCCTTAATTTCAAACGTTTTCCGTGTTGACACACAGAAGTTATACTCAATCATCAGATTAGCAAGTCTCTCACCATCAATCAGAATAATGTGATGAGTATTTGCGTAATCCTTAGCCTTCTGTGAGAACTTAGCTGTCGTAACGAAAAGTCCATCGCCGTGCTTCCCGGCAATCGCACCAACAAAGCTCTGAATGTCCGGCTGGCCAACAACTCTATCTGGTGCCCATTCCTTAGCCTGCATATAAATCAAAGAGAATCCGAGCTTGTCCTCCATGATGACTCCATCAATTCCATCATCACCGGAAGCGACTGTTGCATGACTTCCGTAAGCCACAGTTCCATAACCCATCTTTGAAAGAAGATCAACAACGAGCTTTTCAAAGGTGTATGGCGAGATTTTCAGAACCTCACTCAACAAATCAGATGCAAGGCTTGCATTAATCTGCTTATATGCGTCTTCAAGTTGGTCATCGGGCGTAAGATCCGTCGGCTTTGAAATCGTAGACACCGAATCATCTCCATTTACAGGATCAGAGGCGGATGCAAAATCTACAAACGAGGGAAACTGTTCCAGATATTTGGAGTCTATTTTCTCTGGATTTTCTGCAACTACTTTCTTTCCAGCTTCCGTAATGACGATAGTGGCGCGGGCAGGACTATCAAGGAGTCCAGCTTTTTTCAGATAAGTCTTCGCCCATCCGACCCTGTTTTTAAACACGGTTTGCCTACCGCTCGGAAGCATTTCTGCGAGGTCTTCTGCTGATAAATTTAGCTGTTGAGCTAACACGGCAGTAACGTCCTTAATTTTATAGACCTCACCGTCTTTTACTGCTGCCAGTAAAGGCTTCATTAATTCATCGTATTTTGGCACTGCCATGGTTAGTCCTCCTCCTTGACTCACTGAAGATCGGGATCGCTCCCCAGAGGTGTAATTCCGTTATCTTTGAGCATTTCATTTATTTCATAAATCGAATTCTCAGCGCAGGCCGCTAAAACACATTGATAAACGTAACCTTCGTTTTTCATCGAATTCAATTTAAAATCCGTTTTACCGAGAAACATCTCAGCCTCTGGCAAAGGCAACTTCAGACCTACGCATAATGCAAGAACTGTCTGAACTGAAGTCGGGTATTCCTCATCATTTCTCAACCGCTGTATGGTCTTTTCGCCAACAAGCGAGCGGTCTGCCAATTGCTTATTTGAGAGCTTTTTCTCTTTTTGCAACGCGACCAGTGTCTCTGCAAAAGAGCCGGGATATCTGCGTAATGCTTCAGAACGGCGCTTTGCGTTCTTGATCTGATCAAGAAGTGCCTTGTTGTGTGCATTAAGCTCGAAGGAATACTCGACCTGATTTTCAACTGGCGCTGAATTACGCATAAACTGCGTGTAATACCTCGCCCCTTGATATTTCGATTGATAACTATATCCCTTCGAGAAGACGACGCAGCATTCATCCATGTGCGAGAGCGCATATTCTGACAGCGTAGCATTCCCGGACTGATCTCTCGCTATGTATTTCTCGTTATTGAGAACGAGATGACGATCTGCAAAAATAAACTGTCCGCTGTCAATCAGCTTCTTAAACTCACGGTCAAAGCAGTATGCCTTAAACAAATCGGCATAGGGAATAGTGAATGTCTGATTCTTATCCAAGGCACCGGCTTCAAATGAATATCCGCGAACATACTGACCATCCACAAACGGATATGCACCCTCAGCTTTGGAATACCCCAGATCCATCAGGCGAACCTTGGCTGCCTGCCTCGACACATCGAACAGCTCCGCAAGTTCATCAATGACATTCTCATAGGCTGCAATGCTCGCATCATCAGCCCCGCCATAAGCTGCAAGAAGCTGTTCTACCTTCAAGCGCGTCGTTTTCGCAGGCATCAAGATTCTCGGAGCGACACCTTTGGCTTGCCACTCCATCCAGTCTACGGCCTTCCATTTATCTGAATCAGTTGTGTTTGCAGCTATTTGGCACTGGATAGCCCTTCCAAGATTATCGTTAGAACCTATCATTTTCATCAACACATGATAAGGCTGATGACGGTACCAGTGGAAACATTCATGAGCCAGTGTAGTGCGCTTTGTTCCTACAGACCTCTCATAGGAAACACGCGGATCAAGATATACGGTTCCTCGTTTGGCATTGCGAATTGTAATCTTCCGGTGCTTATCGAGAACATTTCCGTTATCAAATATGATAGTTCCAAAGTAAGTAAGATCATCTGACAGAGGGATATCTTCGATAACCTGTAGTTTCATATCGCTGGCTATTGTCTCGATTGGAACCCTCATAGGTTTTTCCAACGCTTCAGGACAATACCTTGTTAGGAACTTCTCCGCCTCGTCTTCAAACTGTTCGCGGGAAATAATAGGTACAAGCTCTCCGGACAGGCGGTCATTATCAGATTCCTCTTGCGGCTCGCAATTACCAACAGACATGATTCGGAACCCACTCATATCGATGCCAAGAGTAACCTGACAATGAATCTTCAGCCAGCGCTCATTAAAATAACCCTTGCGAGATGCGGACGGCATTTCGACATCGCATGATGCAATTACATCGAAAGCAATCACACCATCCTCAAGCTGCTCAATATGGATAACATTCTCGATTTCCATATCAATGACCGATAGTCTTTTCGCGTCACCAGAATGCTCCTCTTGAATATAAGCTATGGCCGCATCCCGGATGTCATCATAACGAGATTGGTCGATCAGTTTCTGTAGTGGGCTTTCATCCTGCGCTTCATAGTAGTCCAGTCTGCTGTCGTTGAGCTCTTTACGAATTTCACGCCAATTAGGCATGTACCTATCCATGTGTGCGATGAATGTAGCATCATGCTTTCTTGTGATTAAATGTGTAAGCTCGTGCAAAATAATATAATCAAGGCAGGCATAGGGTTTCTGAGCAAGCTGCAGATTAAACCATAGCTTCTTTTTATCCGTGCTGCAGGCACCCCATTTTGTGACCATATATTTTGTTTGCCAAGAATCGCACTTAAGGCCTGTCTGTGCTTCCCACTTGGGCAGGCGTTTTTCTATCTCTTCTTTCAGAATCTTTCGATATTCCTCTTTGACATAAGCATCCCGCTGCTTTACCGTGCTTTTGGCACTCATAGAAAGAATAATATTCTGGTTCTGAATCTCGAAGCTGTTCTTCTGATTGTCCGGCTTAAAGACAAGGAAGTACTGCTTTCCCCAGATATACATCGTCTCACCGGAAACATACTGCCGCTTCGATGCCCTTGGCTGATCCTGAAACTGCGCAATAGCCCTCTTGATAAAGCCCAGCTGAGTTCTGGCATAAGCCTCTATAGCTTTATCGTCCACGGATAAAGGCGCAGAAATTACCACATGTCCATCCGGCGGCTTCACCTGAAGGTGCATATTCTTTATATTCTTTTTTTGCACATCAATCGGAATTCCGGAAATGACAATGCGCATTAATACTCCTCCTGCTTCTCGATGATCTTATAGATGCGTTCCACCTCGGAGTCATCACCCAGAATCTCAAAGAGAGCCTTTTTTATTCTCCTGACAACCACCTGATTATCCCTGAAACCAGACAGTGCTTGCTTTTTCACGGCCTTGTGAATTCGAAGAGCAAGTTTCTCGTCCTCGCCGGTGTTGTCATAAATGGCCATGAGCGCCTTACTCTTACGGATGCTTTCCGGATATTTATCGTTATCCTCCGGACAATCAACATCTTTGGCCAGCTTTATATATTTCTCAAGCATCTCAGCGTAGTCAAGAACTCCCTGCTTACGCTCTTCGATGAGCTTATCAAGGATTTCTGACATCTTTGCGTAATAGCGCGGATTGACGGTAACCTTTTCGATAACCTTCTTACGGATGTTATTCTCGATGGCCTCTGCTGCACCTTCTTTGTGGCCGCTATCACCTTCACCGGTAAGCGTTTCACCCTGTTTTGCTACGAAATCCAATAGGGTAAGATCATCAAAATCGCCAATCTTCTCAGCATCCGCTGCCGTTATATAGTTATCAATCATCTTTCTCATATCAGGCTCATAGGCCTTCAAATCGAGGAAGTCACCACTGGCCGTACCGATGGTTTTCTTCAACTCAATGTAGAAAGTGACCTTCTTGTCATATTCATTCAGTTTGCCAGATGAGATGTCATCAACCAGATATGGTTTTGCTTCCGCGAAAGCTCTGACAAGACTGCTCACCAAACGATAGAGTTTTTCTCTTAGGCGTGCGTAAATCTCGTCGCTCTCCTCCGACTGACCAGAAACGCCACAGAAATAATGGATGTACTGGATCTCCCCACGAGGTTCCTCGACGCCTTCGCAGAGTTCTTCGACTGCATCATACACTTCCTCAAAATAGGATACCGTAGCATCATGGCGATCCTTAACAAGTCCTTTTACATCCTCCGGATCATATCCTTCAAAAGCGCCGGAAGTATAGTCCTTCATTGCAGTCTGGAGCTGTCCAAACAGCTGCTTGTAATCCACGATATAGCCGAAATCCTTACTATCATCATCAAGACGGTTGACGCGGCAAATCGCCTGAAACAGGCCGTGATCCTGCATCCTCTTGTCGATGTAAAGGTAGGTACAAGGAGGCGCATCAAATCCAGTGAGCAGCTTGTCCACGACAATAAGGAGCTTCATATTTGCAGGCTCCTCTACAAACTTCCGCTTTGCTTCCTTTTCAAATTCCTCCACCTTGGCCTGAACCGAGCCCGCATTCGGAAGGTCAGAAGGATCAAGCCCCAGCATCTTCAAATATGTCTCGTATTTGAGGAAGGTTTCAGTATCATCCTCATCGCTGACGGTATCAGTGCGCAGTTCGCCCTTGTTCGGTGTATAGGAAGATATGATGGCGCACTTCTTAAAGCCCATCTGTTGGAAGATTTCGTAATACTTACAAGCCGTAGGAATACCATCAGCTACAAGAATCGCATTACCGTTTCCATCCATCAGACGCGGCTTCATATTAAAGTCCTGAATGATGTCCCACGCCACCTTTTCAAGACGAGAGCGGGAGCTATATACCTTCTGCATCGTGCCCCACTTCTCTTTGAGCTTTGCCTTAGCGCGAGAAGAGAGGCCTCTGGTCTTTACATCAAACCACTGGTCAACTCGATCCTGTGAAGACAAATCCTGTGGGACATCGCGATATTCATAACGAAGATCCAACACAACGCCATCGGCAACGCCTTCGTTATATTTGTAAGCATGAATGTATGTACCGAAAACTTCGATACTGATCTTTTTATCCTTCTTAAGTAACGGAGTACCCGTAAAGCCGATAAATACAGCATTCGGCATGATAGTCTTCATCGCTGTATGGAGTTTACCGGACTGAGTTCTGTGGCATTCGTCAACAAATACCACAATATTTCCCTTTGCCTCGAAATCGGCAGGGAGGGAGGCTTTCAGCTCTTCAATATACTTATCGTAGTCATTTTCTGTCGCTTCTCCGCCACGACGGCCAAACTTATGCACGAGGGAGCAGATCAGCGAATCATCATATACATTCAAACGATTCAGCAAATCCTTACCGCTCTTGGTACGAGCAATATTCTCATCCACGCCAGTGAATGTTTTTTCTATTTGCTCATCAAGCTCATCTCGGTCTGTCACGATTAGAACACGGGCATTAAGTTCCGCCCAATGTGTCAGAATCCATTTTGCAAGCCATACCATTGTCAGCGTTTTGCCGGAACCCTGTGTATGCCAAAGAATACCACCTAACGGTTTATCCGGATCTCTGTTCGGATTGTGAAGCTCCGTCCTCAGATTATTAAGCCTCTGCTGAGTGCGCTTGATGCCAAAATACTGATTATAGCGGCACACCTTTTTGATGCCTTTATCGAAGACAACAAAATTCATAATAAGGTCGATAAAACGTTCCTTATCGAACATGGCATATATCTGCTTCAGGAGTTTATTTTCGATGCCTTCGCAGGTTTTACTGATACGAACATCTACTGGATCACGCTCCTCCTCATGTTCTTTGAAGCCGTCATCCTTCCACTCCATATAAAACTTCTCTCCGGTCAGAAGCGTCCCGTAGCGCAGGCCTTCCGACTCGTTTCCGGCCATACAGAACTGCATGGTAGTAAAGAAGCCTCGAATAAAGGAGTCCTTCTGATTTGTGAGATTCTGGCGGATGCCTTCGGACACAGAGATACTGCTTCGTTTTAATTCAATGACGGCCACAGCAATACCGTTCAAATAGATGACAAGATCCGGCCTCTTCTCTTGCTGCTCAACAACAGTTACTTCCTCAGCGATTGCAAAGTCATTATTCAGCGGATTGGCCTCGTCGATAAGTTCAACCGTCACCGGAGGCTTCTCCGGGCTCTCACTGACCGGAATGCCATACTTCAACCGCGAATACACAGTCTTATTGGCATCATAGACCCCACGAGAAAGATTTCCTGCTTCCTGTTGAAGCTGCATAACGGCAGCATCAATCAGTTTGTCTGCATAGCCCTTCAGCCGAAGATACTGGCGCAGACGATCCTCCTTGATGTTCTTATTCTGATAATCCGACAGGTTACCGATATACTGATAGCCCAAGATTTCCGGATCTTTAAAGAAGCGGATCACTCTTTCCTGTGTTTTGATTTCGGCATCCCCAATACTCATTCGACAGGCACCTCCTTACATCAATCTGACCTTGCCGGTCAGCAGTTCTTCCATCATGCCTTGCTTTAATAGCTTATACTTGTTCAGCTTTTGTTCGAGTCGTTTTATCTCGCTTCCCATATCGTTCAACATAGTGATGATAGCTTTGATCTCACTTTCTTCTGCTGGAATTCTTACCCTTATATCTGAAATCTGACCAAGATTAATTTTCATCGGTATCGCAAACTGAAGCGAATGAAGCTCTGCCTCTTTTTGGAATTCCTCTGTACCAGTCAGTAAAGCGATAAAATTTGCAAGAGGTTTATTACCTCTAAATTTTAGCAATGCAAGACTAACATAAAAGCTTGCATTAGGATTCCAATCAACATACTTTCCCTTCCCAATTGATCCAATACGTGTCATGAGAACATCACCATTTTCGATTTTATAAGATGAGGTTAATCTCTCGTGTTCTTCAAGTGATATGTATTTCACGTGTGTAAAATCATCGTTTGTAACAGTTTCAACACTATAGAATGGTATACCGCTTTCCACATAGTGTGGTGTTTGGTGTGTCCCATCCTTGATATCACATATATTGCCAAGAGTAGTATCCTTCCATTCTGAACTAAAGCCCTGAAGCCTGTTCTTTCCGGTCAACACCCTCTGCATCGTACCCTGACGGATATTCTTCTTTTTAACAATCAACTCTTGCAGCTTGCTTATTAATGAATCTATTCCTGAAAGCGTTTCTGCAATTTGTTTTTGCTCTTTAATGTCAAGCTCAGGCACAAGGATTCTTTTCACATCATCTTTATAAATTGCTCCCAAAGAAGTACTTGCATTAATAGCCTTTATTTTTTTCTGTCCTTCGCTCGACAAAAAATAATAATAAAGGAAACGGCTATCCATTCTATCATTTAACTTGAGTAGATAGAGGTTTGGAGCCAATGTTGCATATTTTGATCTCATTTGGAAAAAATATATTTTCCCGATTTCACCTCTTTTAGCCATTAATAATTCGCCACCAAATAAAGAGGTCTTTTCCAAAAAATTATACGAATATTCATCGGCATATCTAACATCTGCCATACTTAAATTCTGTTCTAAGTCAGTCGCTCTAACATACCATGCATACCCGTGTCCCCATTCAGTATGAACATTAGCAGCCATATCGGCAAAACTTCCATTTGCGTCATAGTCGGTAAGTAAGTCTAAATAATCGTTTAGTGGTTTAAAACTCCATGTCTCACGCTTGCTATTTTTGTTTACCATTTGAATCCCATCCTTTCCAGATGAGACTTTACCTCGGCCTCATACTCTGTTGTATCCCTTTCAAGTTCAGGAAGTGTATTTTCATAGCGTTCTGCCAACTCAACTATTCTATTAGTAAGGCGATGAGAAATTGCTGCGTATAGGTCAGCTATGCCTGAGAAGATGGTATCAAACCACTTTTTATTCACGAGCAGATCAAGAATCTCATCGTCCGTAAGGCAGTCATACCTTGCCCTGCACTTCTCATCAAGCGCCTTGTTCAAATCCTTTATAACTTTGTTGTAGTCGGACACTTTGCTGCATAGGTCTAAAGCCTGTCTGAGTTGATTTACATCATTCTGCAAACTTTCCGGTACGCTCTCTACTGTACGAATAATAAGTAGGCGCAGCATGATAGAAGACTTTGTAACAGTCCCTTTTTCTGTTAATGCACTCTCGCAAAGCGGGTGTCCTTCCAGATATGCCTGAAGACGCTTTTTCTGCATAGGAAGCTGATCCATCAGGAGCTCCAGTTCTATGGTTTCCTCCGTCTCTACATGCTGAGTGAGTTCCTCAATCTTGGCTTCTAAGTCCTTAGTCTTGACTTTTCCGTTCTCAGCCACATCGGCAAGAGCAGCTTCTTCATCGGCGCTCTCAACCAGATCAGAAAGCAGAGATTCAGTTTCTGCGACAACATTCTCTGCTTCTTCGATAGCATTCTTTTCATCGCGGAAAAAGGCATCGATCAATATAGATTTGGGAATCAGACGGCCTTCCCAGCCGGTGACTTTCATCTCGCCTTTATTCTTGCCCTGCGTGATCTCCTCTTCGATATTGTCCGTCGCTCTGGCATTGGCATAGCCATCCGGTTCGCTTATGATAAGCGACACATCATCGTTCATGACCTCATTCCAATAAGCCAGCAGCACTTGATACACGTCGTATTTATCAATCAGCGTCAGGTGTTCAAATTCAGCAAGGATATCCTCCGCAAGACTAACGATTAACTCTCTCGCAGATACATCTTCATCAAGGGAAGATAGGGCAGGATATTCCTTGGCCTTCCATGCTGCGAAAGCCTCATCAAGTTTTTCTCCGTATTCTGAGAACTCGCCGTTTTTATATATCGTCTGACGGATATTCTCGTGCTCCACATTCAAGCTGTAATACTTTTCGCTAATCGCCGTCAGCAACTCAGCCTTCAGCGAAGGGAACACATCCCAATACTTAGACAGACTATCAATATCAACCGCAGGGATGCCTCCATGAATGTGAGCATAGATATCCTGAATATCTTCCGGATCTGTGGAGTCAATATAGCGAGTGATGTTCAGGTTATACCCGTTTTTCTTTTCAATTTCGTCGTTTGGTACGAAACGCGCATACTTTGGATCTGTAGTTATCTGCTCATTAAACGTCGTAATGATTCTATAGATATCACGTTCACGCAAACGATTCTTGTTGCCGTCCTTAACGTACCCACGGCTGGCATCAATCATAAAGATGCCTTGTCGGTTTGCAGCGCCTTCTTTATCAATCACGAGCACACAGGCGGCTATGCCGGTGCCGTAAAACAAGTTTGCCGGAAGGCTGATAATGCCCTTGATCCAGTGCTTCTTTATAATTGCTTCTCTAATAGTCGCTTCGGCATTTCCGCGGAACAGAACACCATGAGGGAGAATAACCGCAGCCTTGCCATTTGACTTCAGTGCCTTAAGGATATGCATGAGCCAAGCATAGTCACCGTTCTTTTCCGGTGGCGTGTCCCCATAGCCCTCGAAGCGACCATATTCTTTACCGGCAATACCATCGCGCCAATTCTTCATAGAGAAGGGCGGATTTGCCACTATGTAATCGAAACGTTCAAGTATGGAATTATCGGATTTATCAAGATACTGCGGATTTGAGAATGTGTTACCGCTCTTGATGGTAATCTCGGCCTTACGATGCAGGACGGCATTCATCTTTGCCAGACCAGCTGTGGTACTTTCCTTTTCTTGGCCATATCCCATAATCGGAATCGGAGCCGCATCGATAGCTCGAATTAATAGGCTGCCACTTCCACAGGCCGGATCGCATACCGTGGCGCTGGTGTCCGTGCAACGGCTGATTCCCACGACATTGGCGAGGATTCTGGAAACCTCTGCAGGTGTATAGAATTGTCCCTTGCTCTTCCCGCTTTCTGTAGCGAATTTTCGCATCAAATATTCGTAGGCGTCTCCGATGATATCATCACCTTCAGCCTTATTCCGGGAGAAGTCGAGTTCCGGGCGCTGGAAGATGGATATGAGATCGGTCAACTTATCGACCATTTCCTTACCGCTTCCCAGCTTCTTCTCATCATTAAAATGAGCAATATCAATAACACCCTTCAGGTCAGTATTCTCGTCAGCAAGGCGTGCTATGATTTTATCCATACCTTCGCCGATGTTTTTCTTTCCCTTCAGAGCAATAAAGTCATCAAAGGAGCAGCCCGTCCGTTTCTCCGGATCGGGATCTTTATCATGTGCCTTATCAAAGACCTTAATGTCTTCATAGGCTCCTTTATTCTTAAATTTATCAGTGACATACTTCATGAACAAAAGTGTCAGGATATAGTCCTTATACTCTGAGGAATCCATGCCTCCGCGAAGTTTGTTACAGCTCGCCCACAGCGATGCATATAGTTGTGTTTTCTTGACAGCCATCTTTGTCTGCTCCTTGTCTAATGATTTTCTTCGATTTTCCCCCTTGAATCAGTCAGCGCTTTTACCGCTCTTAACCCATTCATCGAGTTCGGAAATTTTAAACTTCCACTGTTTTCCGATTTTTTGAGCAGGCAAACCTTCTTTACCATTTCTGATCCAGCTGCGAAGAGTAACTGTTTTGATTCCTAAATATTCCGCAGCTTCATCTATGCTTATCCATTTGTCATTCATGATTTCTTCCATGCTCTCACCTCGTGATTTGAATCTGAATACAATTCAACTATTTTAGCATACTGCATAAATGTGAATTTTTCAAGAGTTTGCTGTTATTTGTTGATATTATTTTTTATTTGCGCGTTCTTAAAATCGTCACCGGACAAGACTATGTCCGGTATTTTTTTGCCTATTTTTTCAAGACATAGGCCATTTTAACCTACCTGTTTTTACCTGTTAGCACAGCAAAAAGGACATACCTGTGTCCGAGGTTTCAATCTCTAAAAATGGCATACTTGCCTTAGCACGTGGGAGCCATCTGCGCAGGGTGTTTCCGGTTCCACGTGACTACCGATGACAATCAAATACTGTACCGATCACCGGAAGTGAGGTGCAGCCGAAATGGAGTAATCCTTCGGTTTGCCCTCTACCTGTGGTCTGGTTTTGCATGTCTGGAGCTCTCCATTTCGCAAAAGCCGAAGGAGGGCTTTCATTATGCAAAACAATGACAATCAGAAGACCTATTTTATCTACGTTCGCAGCACCGGCGAAAAAGTACCGGTCACCAAGGAACAGCACGACTCTTTCTATAAGGAAGCCGACCGTATTCGCCACAAGGAACAGGATCACGGCAGGTGCATGTGTCCCTACCGCTTCATCTGGAAGTGCGACGGTGACTGTATCGGCTGCGAATACCACGCAGCAGGTGACATTACTTCTCTGGATCAGCCACTCCCTGATGGCAACGGCACCCTCGGTGACTATATTCCCGACCGCAGTAAGCCGATGGAAGAAGTCATCGCCGACCGCATGCTGCTGGAGCAGCTCTTTACCAGACTGCGTGAGCTTGACCCGGAAGCCGATACCATCATCCAGCTTTGGAAGGATCACCCGGAGGGCATCTCCGACCGTGCTATTGCAAGAGAACTCGGTCGCCCGCAGAAGACCTTCGCGGATCAGATGAAGAAGTATCGCACCGACCTGCGCAGGATTACCGGCGATAAGTAATACCAAGACCACGAATCACCCCCTTTCCGGCCACTGTCCCTCTTTCGGATGGTGGTCGGAATTTTTTATAAAATCCTCCGCTCAAATCGGCAGTTCATCTCCAGTGGAAGGTGAAGGCAAGAGAACACAGCCTTCAGAAAGCGAGGTGAACATGATGTACCGCAATTATGCAGACACCGGCGGCAACGTGAATGAGGAGATCAAACTCCTGAATTCCATCAGTCACGTATCCGCCAGACTGGCAAGGAACCTCCTGGTACTTGCCGCAAGCCAATCCGAGGAAGGAGGAAAAGAAAATGTCAAAGATGGCAGAAATGGCACAAACCATCGAAGAGCTCCGCACCGCTGCTGCTTCTATTAATGCCGCAGCCGACTGGCTCTACCAGCAGTTTTCTGGAGACGACAATTCTAAGCAGCAACATTTTAAAAGTGCTGCTAAGAAGGAGGAACCCAAGCCGGAGATCAAGCTGGAGGATGTAAGAGCCGTCCTTGCCGAGAAGTCCCGTGCCGGTCACACCGCAGAGGTTCGCACCCTGCTCCAGAAGTACGGTGCCGCAAAGCTCTCAGCCGTAGACCCGGCAAATTATGAAGCCCTGTTGAAGGACGCGGAGGTAATCGGCAATGGCAGCTAAAGCACACGCGATCCTCTCCGCATCTTCATCCGATAGGTGGCTGCACTGCCCGCCATCAGCAAGGCTCTGCGAAACCTATGAGGATAAAGGAAGCGACTACGCTGCGGAAGGTACCGACGCCCATGCGCTTGGCGAATTCAAGATCAAGTCCGCTCTTGGACTTCCCGCAGAAGACCCGACCAAAAGCCTCAAATGGTATTCCGAAGAGATGGAGGACTGCGCCAGCGGCTATGCCGAATACGTTCTGGAGCAAGTCGAAGCCGCCAAGGAAACATGCAGCGACCCGGTCGTCCTGATCGAGCAGCGTGTGGACTTCTCCCGCTGGGTAGAACAGGGCTTCGGAACAGCCGACTGCATCATCATTGCAGACGGCACACTCAGGATCATCGATTACAAACACGGTCTCGGCGTTCTGGTCTCAGCAGATGAAAACCCGCAGATGCAGTGTTACGCGCTCGGCGCTTTGGAGCTTTTCGATGGCATCTACGACATCGATCAGGTTTCCATGACCATCTACCAGCCGAGACGGCAAAACATCAGCACGTTCGAGATCAGCAAAGACGCGCTCTACCGCTGGGCAGACGAAGTATTGAAGCCCACCGCAGAATTGGCCTTCGCCGGAGATGGGAATTTCCTGTGTGGTGAATGGTGCGGCTTCTGCAAGGCCAAGAACGAGTGCCGAGCCAGAGCCGAAGCTAACCTGAAACTCGCGCAGCATGATTTCAAGCTCCCGCCACTGCTCACGGACACCGAGATCGAGGTTATCCTCGGCAAAGTGGATGAGCTGGTCAGCTGGGCATCCGACATCAAGGAATATGCCCTGCAGCAAGCTCTCTCCGGTAAGGAGTGGACTGGCTTCAAGCTCGTCGAAGGACGTGCCAACCGAAGAGACAGCAATGAGGCCGCTGTCATTGAAACGGTCGAGAAAGCAGGCTTCGACCCGTATGAGAAAAAGCTGCTCGGCGTCACCGCCATGCAGAAGCTCCTCGGCAAGTCCCGCTTTGATGAACTCCTGACGGCTTATATCGAAAAGCCACAGGGCAAACCCACACTTGTGCCGGATAGCGACAAGCGCCCGGCCATGAACACAGCCAAAAATGATTTTATGGAGGAAAACGACAATGAGTAAGAATGTAAAAATCAGCAATCCCATGAAGGTTATCACCGGTGTCGACACCCGCTGGAGCTATGCAAATGTCTGGGAGCCGAAATCCATCAACGGCGGCACTCCCAAGTACAGCGTGAGCCTTATCATCCCGAAGTCCGATACCAAGACCATCGCCAAGATCGAGGCCGCCATCGAAGCTGCCTACAAGGAGGGCGAAGCCAAGCTCAAGGGCAACGGCAAGTCTGTACCGGCGCTCTCTGTTCTGAAAACTCCTCTTCGTGACGGCGACGCTGAACGTCCGGATGACGAGGCCTACAAGAACGCCTACTTCGTGAATGCCAATGCCACCTCTGCTCCCGGCATCGTGGATGCAGACCTGAACCCGATTCTCACCCGTTCCGAAGTGTACAGCGGCGTGTACGGTAGAGCCAGCATCACGTTTTATGCTTTCAACTCTTCCGGCAACAAGGGAATCGCCTGCGGGCTTAACAATTTGCAGAAGATCCGCGACGGTGAGCCTCTTGGCGGCAAGGCAAGCGCTGAGTCCGACTTTGCTACTGACGACGATGAAGATTTTCTCAACTAAGGAAAGGAGCGCAAAACAATGGAAAGCACAGTTATGATTTCATCCCTTCTCTGCAACATCCTGATCGGATGCTTCTGCATCGTAGTCCTGTCTTGGGCAGTGGTCGCCATCCAGACGGTGATCAACGACTTCAAGCGTGAGAAACGCGAGGAGAAAAAGGCCGCGCAGGACGACGAATACCATATCAAGCGTATGGAATCCCTGAAATAATCCAGTACCGGCAGGCGGCTTAGGAGTGATCTTAAGCCGCTTGTTTGAATTGAGGTGAAAATCTATGCAAACACTTAGTATTGATATCGAAACCTACAGCGACGTGAACCTATCCAAATGTGGCGTATATAAATATGCCGAGTCACCAGATTTTGAGATACTGCTGTTCGGCTACAGCTCCGATGGCTCCGAGGTGACGGTCATCGACCTTGCACAGGGAGAACGTCTGCCGCAGGAAATTATAGATGCTCTGACTGATGATACTGTCATCAAATGGGCTTTCAACGCAAATTTTGAAAGGGTGTGTTTATCCCGTTATCTCCGTGATCTGGGAGTAAGCCTCGATCCCTTCCATGATAACCACCCTATCTCGACCGAATGCGCACGCTTCTTGAATCCGGAAAGCTGGCGCTGCTCTATGGTCTGGGCGGCAACAATGGGACTGCCGCTCTCTCTGGAAGGCGTCGGTGCCGTCCTTGGTCTTGAAAAACAGAAACTCACGGAGGGAAAAGACCTGATCAAATACTTCTCCGTGCCCTGTGCTCCGACGAAAACAAACGGCGGTCGCACAAGGAACCACCCTTTCCATGCACCGGACAAGTGGGAGGCCTTCAAAAAATATAATATCAGAGATGTAGAGACCGAGATCGGCATTAAGGATCGTCTTGCAAAATTCCCTGTGCCGAAGGAAGTCTGGGATGAATACCGCATCGATCAGGAAATCAACGACCGTGGTGTCCGGCTCGACATGGATCTGGTGAAGGAAGCGATCGAAATGGACTCCCGCTCCCGGTCAGAACTGACTGCTGCCATGAAAGATATGACAGCACTTGATAATCCAAACTCCGTCCAGCAAATGAAACAGTGGCTCAAGGGTAACGGACTCGAAACTGACAGTCTTGGAAAGAAAGTCGTGGCAGAGCTTATCAAAACCGCTCCTCCAGAACTTCAGACCGTTCTGGAACTCCGACAACAGCTTGCCAAATCCTCCGTCAAGAAATATCAGACTATGGAGCGTGCGGTCTGTGATGACGGCAGGGCTCGCGGCATGTTCGCTTTTTACGGAGCCAATCGTACCGGACGCTGGGCAGGCAGGCTTATACAATTACAAAACCTCCCGCAAAATCATCTCCCGGATCTGGCCGACGCACGCGCTCTTGTAAAATCCGGAGATTTTGACGCCGTGAAGCTCTTATATGAGGATGTCCCGGACACCCTCTCCCAGCTGATCCGGACAGCCTTCATCCCGAAGGATGGTACGCAGTTTTATGTTTCCGACTTCAGCGCCATCGAAGCAAGAGTCATCGCGTGGTATGCCGGTGAGACGTGGCGTCAAAAAGTCTTTGAAACCGGAGGTGACATCTACTGCGCCAGCGCCAGTCAGATGTTCCATGTCCCGGTCGAGAAGCATGGCATTAATGGCCACTTGCGTCAAAAAGGCAAAATCGCGGAACTTGCGCTCGGCTACGGCGGCTCGGTCGGTGCCTTAAAGGCAATGGGCGCTATTGAGATGGGACTTTCCGAAGATGAGCTTCCTCCGCTGGTGGATGCATGGCGGCAGACAAATCCCAATATCGTGAAATTCTGGTGGGATGTCGACCGAGCTGTTATGGAGGCCGTGAAATATAAACACGCAACCAGCAGCTACGGACTTACCTTCTCCTGTCGCTCCGGGATGCTCTTTATTACACTGCCCTCCGGACGGAACCTCGCCTATGTAAAGCCAAAGGTCGGTACGAATAAATTCGGAGGCGAGTGTATCACCTATGAGGGCATAGGCAGCACGAAAAAATGGGAACGGCTCGATTCATACGGGCCGAAATTCGTGGAAAATATCGTGCAGGCAACCTCCCGCGACATTCTCTGCTATGCCATGAAGACGCTGCGCTGCTGCTCCATCGTCATGCATATCCACGACGAGCTGGTTATCGAAGCGGATCCTCGCATGTCTCTTGACGTTCTCTGTGAACAGATGGGCAGGACTCCTCCGTGGGCAAAAGGCCTGAAGCTCCGCGCCGACGGTTACACCACGCCCTTTTACAAAAAAGATTAAAAATCGTCCGCTCAAATCAGGCGTTCATCTCCAGTGGAAATTGGAGGTGGACGCCTTTAAGTCTGCCCGGAAAGGAGGACTTTTGAGTGAGCAACGATTATCGCAACAGCGAAGGCTATCCTGATCCAACTGCAGGTGAAGCACTATCCCGGATTGCTGCAAATGAAAAGCAGTCCCTTCGTGCTTTCCGGCCTATCGTCTACATCTGCTCTCCGTTTTCCGGAGATGTGGAGACAAACGTAGCCAACGCCAGACGCTACAGCCGCTATGCCGTGGACAAGGGATATATCCCTATCGCACCGCATCTGCTATTTCCGCAGTTCCTTGATGATGACAATCCGGAAGAACGTGAGCTTGGTCTTTTCTTCGGAAATGCCCTCATGAGCAAGTGCGCTGAAATCTGGGTATTCGGCAGCCGCATCTCATCCGGTATGGAAGCAGAAATCAAACGCGCCAAGTGGAAAGGCTATCACTTGCGCTATTTCACAGAAGAATGGCAGGAGGTTTAACGCTATGTATGAAATTAAAGAAAATCGCAGAGAGCTTTTCGATGGCACGAAGATTACTACCTACACCCGCGATGTGGTAAGTGCCAATATCCTGCAGGTCGAAGCCGGAACAACCGGTTACAAAGGTGGCGACACCGGCCACGGCGGACGCACCTATTTCCGCATTTCCGATGAAGCCAGCACAGATATCCATGTCACACCTTTCATGGACAGATTCGGCTGCAACGGTTTTGAAGTTACCCTTGGCGGCGACTGCGAACTGGAAACCATGATCCGCGCCCTGAAATTTATCACAAAGGTGCTGGAGGAAGAATCGGAGGAGGTGTACGACTGATGTTTACCCTGTATAGCGCCGATTTTATCGGCAATCCCGGAAACTGCTCCTATCCGCATAAGACCGTTGTCATGGACGCGGACAGAATGAGAGACGCAGTCAGTCACGATTATGTGTGCGCGGAGTACAAAAATCACTACCGCAACAGCGACAACTTTCTCTCCGCTGACTGTCTTCCCGTGGATTGTGATAATGACCATTCAGAAGATCCGAAAGACTGGATCACACCGGCAGACGTGTTGGAGGCATTTCCGGGAGTAAGCCTCGCCATCCATTACAGCCGCTTTAATCAGCGCGAGAAAAACGGCAAACCGGCAAGGCCAAAGTTCCATGTGCTCTTTCCCATCGACCGGGTGACGGATGCTGCCCTCTATAGCGATATGAAGAAGCTGGTCAATTCCATATTTCCGTATTTCGATACGAAAGCGCTGGATGCTGCTCGCTTCTTCTTCGGAACACAAGAACCGGATGTGGAGCTCTATCCCGGTCGCATGAACCTCACGGAATTTTTGAACGACGACGAGTTTGATGCAGGCCTTCCCGGCGGGCATGAAAAGGACGTCGTGATCCCGGAAGGAAGCCGCAACGCTACCATGTCCCGCTTTGCCGGTATTGTCATTAAGAAATACGGCGATACGGCAAAAGCCTACCAAAGTTTTCTGGAAAAGGCCGCGATCTGCGTGCCGCCTCTGGATAACAGCGAGCTTAATACAATCTGGCACAGCGCCCAGCGCTTTTATTCCAAGATCAGCCGCGAGGATGGTTATGTCCCTCCGGAAGTTTATAACGACGAGAACAGCTATAAGCCGGAGGACTTTTCTGATGTAGGACAGGCCGAGGTGCTCTCAAAGTATTTTGCAAACGAGCTGCGTTACTCACCGGCCACCCACTTTATCCGATACAGTGACCACTACTGGCAGGAAACAGAGCCCGGCGCTCAGGCCGTCGCTCATGAACTCACCCGCAGGCAGCTCGCAGAAGCCAATCGAAATATGATGGAGGCTCTGCAAAAGCTCAAAAACTGTGGTGCACAGGAAATACTTGATAACACATCCAAGGCCAAAGCTGAACAGCTGATGAGCGACGAGCAGATGGAGGCCTATCAGGAGTTCCTTGCCGCCAAGGCCTACCAGAGCTTTGCCGTTCGCAGACGCGACTCCAAGAACATTACATCTACCCTCAAAGAGACGCACCCGATGCTGGAAATCTCGCCGAGAGACTTGGACGCAGACTGCTTCCTGCTCTGCACACCGGAGGCGACCTACGACCTCAGAAAAGGTATGGCCGGTGCCCGCGAACATTCTGCAGATGACTTTATTACAAAAATCACGTCCGTGTCACCCGGCAGTAAAGGAGCGCAGCTCTGGCAGGATAATCTGGATCTGATTTTTCAGAAGGATCAGCAGCTTATCGACTATGTACAGATGATCTGCGGCCTTGCTGCTATCGGGAAAGTTTTTGTGGAGGCGCTCATCATCGCATACGGCGATGGACGCAACGGCAAATCCACCTTCTGGAATGCCATCTCCCGCGTGCTGGGACTCTACAGCGGAAATATATCCGCAGATACCTTGCCCGTCGGCTGCCGCAGAAACATCAAGCCGGAAATGGCTGAGGTCAAAGGTAAACGCCTGCTGATCGCTGCGGAAATGCAGGAAGGCGCAAGGCTCAACGACTCCACCGTCAAGCAGCTCTGCTCTACGGACGATGTGTTTGCGGAGAAAAAGTATAAAGACCCGTTTTCCTTCAAGCCCTGCCATACGCTGGTGCTGTACACGAACCACCTGCCTCGCGTCTCCGCTTCCGATGACGGTATCTGGCGCAGGCTTATCGTGATCCCGTTCAACGCCAAGATCGAGGGCAAGGCCGACATCAAAAATTACGGTGAGTACCTATATGAAAATGCCGGTGAAAGCATTCTGGCATGGATCATCGAAGGTGCTAAAAAGGTCATCGCGCTGGACTACCAGATTCCGGTGCCGGACTGCGTAACAAAGGCCATCGATGAATATCGCAGCCAGAACGACTGGTTCGGACATTTTCTGGAGGAGAAGTGCGATGTGGATGAGTCCTTTAAGGAAAGCTCCTCGGCACTTTATCAGGCATACCGCAACTACTCGCTGGACTGCAATGAGTATGTGCGCAGCACGGCAGACTTTTACTTTGCGCTGGAGAAAGCCGGATTCGAGCGGCTGACATTGAATCGGAAGCGCTATTTTAAGGGCTTAAAGATTCATGATGACAACGGCGCAGAGGAAGATTTTCTGCAGTAATCCGGGACTATGACAAGGTGTATCAAGGTCTTATATAAAAACTCTCTTAGGCCTAAAAAAATAGCTCTAAGAAAAAGTTTGGTAAATACCATTGATACACCTTGCACATCCCCTGAAATTAACGCCTGACGGAGGTTTGCAATGATAGAAAAACAGATAGAAAACAAGTTAACTATGGCGGTGAAAAATAACGGCGGCATTGCACTTAAGCTGGTGTGTCCCTCTTTCGCAGGAATGCCCGACCGTCTGATCTTACTCCCTGACGGCCATATCGGTTTCGCGGAGCTGAAGGCACCCGGCAAAAAGCCACGCCCTCTCCAGCTCTCACGCCACAGGCTGCTGCGGGAACTTGGCTACCGGGTATATGTCATTGACGATCCGGAGCAGATTGGAGGGATGATCGATGAACTTCAATCCACATGATTATCAGGACTATGCCATCCGCTATATTGAAAAGCACCCTGTGGCCGCAGTCCTTTTAGATATGGGACTTGGCAAGACGATCATCAGCCTGACAGCAGTATATAACCTGTTGTTTGACAGCTTCGAAGTGCATCGTGTTTTAGTGGTGGCTCCCTTAAGAGTCGCCCGCGATACATGGCCAGCGGAAATCCAGAAATGGGAGCATCTAAGAGGTCTGACCTATGCGGTCGCAGTCGGGACACCGAAGGAGCGAAAAGCCGCCCTCATGCAGCAAGCGGATATCACGATCATCAACCGCGAAAACCTGCAGTGGCTGATTGATGAGTCCGGCTTTCCCTTTGACTTCGATATGGTGATTATCGATGAGCTGTCGTCCTTCAAAAATCATAAATCCAAGCGCTTCAAGTCGCTGATGAAGGTACGGCCACGGATTCATCGGATTATCGGCCTGACTGGTACTCCTTCCTCCAACGGTCTCATGGATCTGTGGGCAGAGTTTAAAGTGCTGGATATGGGCGAGCGCCTCGGACGCTTTATCACGCAGTACCGGACAAATTACTTCATGCCGGACAAGCGAAACGGCGAGATCATCTATTCCTACAAGCCGCTGCCCTATGCGGAAGATGCCATCTATCAGAGGATCTCAGATATCACGATTTCCATGAAGTCCACCGACCATTTGAAGATGCCGGAACTGGTTTCAACAGAATATGAAGTGCAGCTTTCCGACTCTGAGCGCAGCCGTTATGAAGATTTGAAACAGGAGCTCATATTGCAGCTCCCCGATGGTGAAGTGACTGCTGCCAATGCCGCATCGCTTACGGGCAAGCTCTCACAGCTCGCAAACGGTGCCATATATGCCGATACCGGTGAGGTCATCGAGTTCCACGATAAGAAGCTGGACGCTTTGGAGGATATTATCGAGGCTGCCAATGAAAAACCGCTTCTTGTGGCCTACTGGTTCCGGCATGACCTAAGCCGCATTAAGAAGCGCTTCAATGTCCGGGAGATCAAGACCAGCCGCGATATTGCTGACTGGAATGCGGGAAAGATTCCTGTAGCAGTCATCCATCCGGCCTCTGCCGGTCACGGTTTGAACCTTCAGGCCGGAGGCTCCACCCTTGTGTGGTTCGGCCTTACATGGTCTCTGGAATTATATCAGCAGACCAACGCCCGTCTCTGGCGGCAAGGTCAAGAATCAGGCACTGTGGTGATCCAACACATCATCACCAAGGGTACCATCGACGAAAGGATCATAAAGGCGCTATCCAAGAAGGAAATGACGCAGACCGCACTGATTGACGCGGTCAAGGCTGACCTTGAGGTGGTGTGATGATCGATCCCTACGAAAATCTCGCCAATGCCATCGTGCTGCAGGCAGTAAAGGATTACCGGGACGCCTTGAAGCGCCTGAAAAAGAAACCCGGTAATCAAGCTGCCATGTCGGATGCAATGGAGTGTGAACGGTTCTTCCGCTCCGGCTGGTACAAGACCTTAACAAGTGTAGACGGCGAGTATCTCATACAAAAACTACGAGAGGAGGCGAAGCCCTTATGACAGTAAAAGAATATCTCCATCAGGCCTACCGCCTTGATCAGAGAATCAAGTCCGACACGATGGAAGCACAAAACCTGCGTG
>ENA-ORRW01001490-ORRW01001490.1-human-gut-metagenome-genome-assembly--contig:-NODE-1490-length-22348-cov-6.875252_pt1 | contig 22348 bp, 19 predicted proteins | sample MGYA00242183_ERZ509150 | MGnify/ENA primary metagenome ERZ509150 (study PRJEB26280, sample SAMEA2338639) | human gut metagenome | biome: human gut; feature: human-associated habitat; material: faeces... | reverse complement strand
GCAGAGCAAGACCTTCCCGACAAGGAGAAGACGCAAAACATCTACATCAAGGAGGCGTTACTTCTCAAACAGGCACTTTCGCTGTGCGGTAGCTTGGTAGATGAAAAGACACGCTTTGAAGCAGCATTCTTTGAATCTGTCCGAACGATGATTGTCCGGCTTCTGTCCGGCGGTACGGGTAAGAAGTTTACGCTGCCGGAAGTAAACGAGCGGATCAATGAGCTGCTGAAACACAGTATCAAGAGTGAGGGCGTAATCAACCTTTTCTCGGATGTGAAGGCGGAATTTTCGCTGTTCGATCCGAAGTTCCTTGAAGAGATTGCCAACATGAAGGAGAAAAACCTTGCTGTTGAACTCTTGAAAAAGCTGATTGCCGAACAGGTGTCGGTTTACCGGCGAACTAATATTGTCAAATCGGAGAAGTTTTCTGAACTTATTCAGGGTGCAATGAACCGATACCTGAATGGGATGCTGACCAATGAGGAAGTCATTCAGGAGCTTTTGAAGCTTGCTAAAGAAATTGCCGATGCAAACGCAGAGGGTGAAAAACTGGGATTGACCGCCGACGAGCTTGCATTCTACGATGCTCTGACCAAGCCCCAAGCCATCAAAGACTTCTACGAACATGACGAACTGATTGCAATTACAAAAGAGCTGACCGATCTGCTCCGTAAGAACCGGACAATAGACTGGCAGAAGAAAGAAAGCGCCAGAGCTGGTATGCGCCGGTTGGTCAAGCGCCTTCTCAAAAAACACAAATACCCGCCAGAGGGCATGGATGACGCAGTTCAGACCGTGATGAGCCAATGTGAAATGTGGACGGATAATGTAATGACTGTGTGACCTTTCATCGTCTACTGTTCGTTATCAACGCTATGCCTCGAAAGGAACATAATATGGATGTCCGCGAAACAACAGAGCTGGATGAAGATGAGCGCATTATCACGATTGCAGATGGCAGCGATACTGGAATCGTCAATAATCAAGTCCCCGAAGCAGATATAATCAGGTATAAAGACAGCACCTATGAGATTGTTTCTAAGATTGCCTATTTGATTGGTGTGCCAAAGCGGATTTTTGAGAATGAGCACGAGCCGCCTAAAACGGAAGTTTATGAAAGGCTTGAACAGGACAAGGCGGCTCGGATAATCCGCCACCTGTGCATTATCCGAACGGCCATAGAGCGGAATTTCAAACACATCAATGAAAAGATGCGGTTTGACTATACTTCAATTTACAATCTCCCTGAATATATTCCGCCAGACAGCATGACACAGCTCAGTGCCGATGGAGTCAATTTTGTCCGAAAGAGCAGCAAAAAACTTTGCCATCATGTTATTGAGATCAACAAGTTGATAGCTGATAGAATTAACAACTGCAAAAAGCTATTTCCTCTTTGGCTAAACTGGCAATATGTAAAAAATCTTTTTGTGATGCCCAATGGTCTAACTGAGGATGGAACAAAGGCCGCTGCGGATATTTACTACTCGCATTTGCTTTTCTATCCGTATCAGGTTTACATCAACTGGACTCCTAAAGAAGAAGGGAACATTCTCTATAATGACAAGAAATTTGTCACCTTGCTTTACCAATGGAATAATGACTATTTCACAGAATATAGCAAGGTATCAGACGCAGGGAGCTATGTTAAGGGAAGCATCTATGAGTTTATAGAAAGCAGCGAGAAAGTTGTCATCGTGGTAGATTGCGAAAATTCAGACCCATACAAACTTTGTGCAACGCTGAGGAATCTTGACCGTCAATATACAAAGAAGATTTCTTCAATCATCTTGTTTGATGATGTTCATGCTGCATCTGCGTGGCGCATTTTGGAGAGCTTCACCGCAATCCCTGTTGAGCACATGATGATCGAACGAGTGAAGCAAAATAAATCCCTTGTTGATGTGATGCTCATTTCAAGAACCTGTCAGGAACACTATAAAAACAATGTGGATTCCTTCATCCTTGTGTCAAGCGACTCAGACTACTGGGGGCTGATTTCGTCTCTGCAAGATGCCCGTTTTCTTGTCATGATTGAACGGGAAAGCTGCGGGCCAGACTTGAAAAATGCACTTTCAGATGCCGGAATATTCTACTGCTACATAGATGACTTCTATTCAGGGAATACCGAAGACATCAAGCAAGGCGCACTCTTTAAGGAGATGTATCGGTACATCGACAATGCCGTCAGACTCAACATATTTGAGATGTTTGATGAAGCAATACGCACAACACGGATTGAAATGAGTTCAGCAGAAAAACAGCAATTCATTTCTCAATATGTGAAAACGATGCAGATGAGGATTACCGACAGTGGTGATGTGGTCTTGGAGTTCAAACGAAAATAAGCGGAGGTGTAAAATTTATGATGGACGAATTATGGCGTGAAGAGGAAAAGAAAACATTAGAGAGTATTGCCAAGCTTACCGAATTGGGAAAAGTCAAATGGGAATGCGTAGAATACAATCCGCTGTGTTTCATGAATGAGGACAAGGTGGATGAAACCTCTGCTTATTTGTGCCAGATGTTTACTCTGACAGCGGAAATCGGTGGGATGCCTTACGAGCTTGAAATAGCCGAATACATTACCGTACCTGACGGGAAGGGCGATATTGCGCTTACCTTAACACGAGATGTCCCTGATGATTTTATGAAGATTGATTCCATACTGTCCAGTGATGTTGATGAATATGAAAACTGTGAACCGAGCGAGATAGGTAAACGATACAAAAATGATCCTGCCATGCGGCTAACAGAAACCATCGTCCCCGTAGTAATTGAGTCCGAAGCTGTTCAAGACACTTTTGAATGGGCTAGGTTCATCAATGAAAACGGAATTGCAGATGAGATTCTTAATCATCCAGTGGTTCGGCTTGCCGAAAAGCTGTTTAATAAACATCGCCTTCTCGACTACCACCGGATTCTTTTCGACATCCCTTATAGGGAAAAATTGATCTCAGAATAAAGAATAAGCCGCAGTCCCCACAATGGGAACCGCGGCTTATTCAATTCATTGCTGGCTAATTACCAGATTATATGTTTTCTACCACAAGCGTTATGGGATTGATGACACGCACCGGCTTACCCTGCTGTTGCGCATACTGTACGGTTTTCCCTGTGCCACTCGGTTTGCCGTTCCATACTGCAATAATGTAATCAGCCTGGTCCACCATATAACGATTGCGCTTGTGCATACAATCCGGCGTATAACGCTGCTGCAAAAGCGTTTCTTTGTCGCATTTGGAGGCTATATCAAAGTACCGATCCCTGAGAGCCTCGCTCCATTTCTCAGCTTGTGTTTCGCAAGGGATGGCACACTCAAGCGTAATGCCATTATAAGCCGATTTCAAGCCAAGGACGATCTCAGCCGCAAACATATCAACGCCGATTGCCATACCGGTGATAAAGTGCGTAACGCCATTCTCTTCAATCTGCCTGATTATTTCATCTCTGAGCTTCTGCTTGAGTGCAATACATCTTTCGTCTGCCTCATTGAATCCGAACGGGAGGCTCTGGGGTCTGTGGCCGGTAAATGCACATTTCTTTGTCTTCATATCTCATCTCTCCAACTATGTATTTTAGCGCTATTCTCATTCGCTTATCCATAGTATAGCATGAAGAGATGCAGAAGTCAGTCGAAATACGCGGTAAAAGAAAAAACTGCGCCGAATAAGCGCAGTTCAATGACGAATGTTATTTTTCATTCTCTTTTTCTTGACGGATCAGGAGTTCAACTATTTGGAGAATGCGATTTTGAGCATCAACCGAAAGGGTGCCCAATTCATTCGAGAGCTGTGTTGCCTTATACTCTGTCGTGTGGTCGAGTACATCACAGAAGATGGCATCCGCAGATACCTCAAGAGCGTTAAGCAACAATATCAAATTTTCACAACGGGGAAAAGATGCGCCCCGTTCTAAGGTTGAAATATAGTTTGCAGTGAATCCGGTCTTTTCGGCAAACTCTTCCTGCGTAAGACCGAGGCGTTCGCGGCACTGCTTGATCCGCTTGCCTATTCGTTTATCTATCATGACAACTACCATGCCCTTTTCTGTATCGTTCATAGTAATTATATGGACAAGCGGCACAGTTATACAGAAACGCTAATCCACTCTCAATGTATTAGCGGCATAGTGCGGACGAAATTCATGAAAGAATCACAAAAAAAGAGCCTCAGCCGACACCCGCAAGGACATCGACCGAGGCTCTTCGCTTTTGATAGAAAATCAACCTTTATTCTGACATTTCAGGCGTTTGGAGCTTAGACAGGAAAACATACGGGGCTACGCTTCATCTCTGCTCAGAGGGCAGGAAATCAGCGATTTTCGACCTTTATCCCGACAGATTTTGGCTTTGTCCTGAGCGCTTGGAAAAGTAATGCGGACAGGCTATGATAACGGCGCGGAAGCTCTGCTTGCAAGGATGAATGCAGCGGCGGCACAGGTCATTGTATTTGCGCCGACCGTCGCTGCCTAAAAAGAAGCTCCATTCGAGCTTCCATTTCTTACTCCGGCTCATAACTCACGCTCGCTTTCCTTCTCCTTGTGGGGAGAAGGCTTATCCGTCTGCTGGGCGGTTTTGGCGGATTTCAGCCGATCCATGATAGAGACTTTACCGCCCTTCTCGCTCGTTTTGTCTTCCTTCGGGCCGTTGTTGATGATTCCGTCAATCATGCCGTAGTCATCCTCAAGCGACATTTCAGCGGCTTTGAGTGGATTTTGCTTTTCCAGCTCGGCCACCCAATCCGCTTTCTCCACACCGAAGATACCGCCTTTGGCGGCGTGTTCCTTGATCTCGTTAGCGTCCAGAACCAGCCCCTCGGTATCATCACCGTACAGCCGGTAAATCTGGCACGATTTCATGACCTCAGCCGCAGCCTCTTCCCGCATGGGCAACATTCCGCCCCATTTGTAGCCGTACTGCTTCATTTCCTCGATGCTGATGCTGTCATCCGGCATCTTTTCGACCGGCATGACCTCCTGACGGAGCAGATTGACTGCGGTCTCATCGAAACCGTCATAGATATGGGACAGTACCAGCTCGCCGCGCTCATCGACAATGATACAGGAGGCATCGTCCCCGAAGGTATCATGCTCCATCAGCCAAAAGGTGTGGCCATCGATCTCCTTATGGTCAATCGTGTGCCATGTGCCGATATGACCATCCACCGCCATGCCGGAGGTGTTTTCATTGACAATGGAGCTTTTCTCTTCAAGAACTGTCTGTTTCTGCTGTTCTTCGGAAATCATCGGGATAGCAACAATCCTGTCTCCGATTTTGGCAAACTGCTCCGGCATTTTGAACTCCGTCACAAACTGTCGCAACAGATCCGGCGAAAGCGAGCCGAAGCTGTCATCCGTCAGCCCTGTGACAAGGAAGGTACCGGCAACAATATCATAGATTTCACCGTTGTCATCCCGCAGAGCGCGGTTGAGAGGCAAACCGTTCATCTTGCCTTCTCCGTTGCAGACAATGGCAACCGGCTCTTCAAAGGGATAGACCGCCTCAATGTCCCCGCCAACCTCATGCTGTAAGGACTCAAGGCTGGAAGGGATTTCTTTCACATAGGGCTTCTTGTCCGGCTCAACCACCAGCACAGTGATCGTGCTTGGCTGCTCCAATTCCTCGCCGCTTCCGGTGACACGGTACTCATCGGGAATATCCTCAAGCGTACCGTCAAAGTAGCGGTTCCAGCTATCGCCGGTAGGTCGGATGTACCCGGCGTCGGTCAGCGTGCCGCCTTCATTGATTGCACAGTCTTCACCGTACCGCTCAAAGTCGATGTAGTCCACAAAGCTGCCGAACTTGTTGTCGATGTTGTAGCCACCCTCAAAGAAGTAGTAACGACCGAGATCGTCATAGTCCTTGATGTCGGGGATAAAATCATAGTTGTCGAGATTGTAGGTCAGGTTGATCAGATCGTCGAGGTCATTCACTTCATCGCAGCCGCTATCCATGATTGCCACGAAATGCTCAAGCTCAGAGCGGGACATCTCATCCAGCCGCGCGGCGAGGTAGTTGAGCTTATCGAGGTTTTCGTATTCGCCAAGGAGATTGCTGACTCCATGAATGGAGCAGTCATAATCCGTGATAAACCATTCCTCATAAACCTGACCAAACTCGCCCTTTGAGCCGATGCCGATCCGCTCGAAGACCTCCTTCATTTCCTCTTCGGTGGTCGGAAAATGAACCCATTCACCGACAAGCTCGCCTTCGTTGTACTTGCCAAGATTGGTCACGAAGGCTTCAAAACTGCCATCCAATACGGGCATAGGCACCCTCCTTTCAATCGTCCATCATGCTGTCCGGCGCGATATAGAGCTGGGCAAACGCCTCGTCGGTGATGCCCTCAAGCTTCCGAACGGTATGAAAAAGCAGCTCCGCCATCTCATCGTCCAGCTCATTGATGGGCAGCGACTTCATCTCTGCAATCAGCCTCTTGCGGCTGGAAGTGTCGAAACAGCACATCAGATTCGTTTCTTCCACGGTAAAAAACATAATCACATCTCCATTTCTTTTGATTTCGGTTTCTTTGTTTGCTCAGGCTTTTTAGCACCTTTGTCCGGCGCAGTCTGGGCGTGTTCTTTGAGCTTTGCGAGGACAGAAGTCTTCTTCTGAGAGGGATGCTCTCTGCGATCCATTGCTTTCCAGAGGCTTTCAGCCGGAGCTTCCTCCACATAGAAGCGGACAATAGACAGCCGCTCATGGAATGGAACGGGATTTTTCCTGTCCGTGATGTCAGTTAAACTGACATCTTCATTTGGAAAGTCCACCTTGTCAACACGGACGGTTTTGCCCTCCATATCCATCACCATACCGACCGGGATATAATCCTCGGCGAGAAGGTGCTTGACGGTTTCCTGTCTACCGTTTTCACCGGATTGCGTGACAAGGACATCGTTGCCTTGTCCCCACAGAGCTTTTGCCTTGGCGACCCACTGATCTTCCCGAAAACCGGTCACGGCGACCTGCCCGCCGCCTTCCAGCTCTTTCATCAGGAGCTTTGTGCCGAGCGCGGGCGCTGCCTTCTTCGCATCTTCACCGTAAATCTCGAAGTAACTGTTCTGGGCAAAGCAGACAATCGCTTCGGGATGGGCTTCCTTGACGGCATTGTAGGCGGTCTGCGCTTCAAGAGGCAATATGCCCAGCTTTTCTATCACGCCATGCTGGACGGCAAGCTTGTGAATGTGATCCTCAATACTGCCGGTTTTCGCATGGAAGCCCGTTTTGAAGCGCTCACGGCGGAGAATCATGTCAAGCTCAACCGCATTCTCAGGCAGATAGCTCACCGACACGACCTCGCCGTGCTTTTCTTCCAGCGGGATCGCTTCGCGCCGGTAGCTGCGGAAAGGCAGATAAAAGGTGGCATCGTCCTTAAAGGTGACTGCCACTGTCTCAACCGGAACGGTGAGCTTTTGCATCCTCTCCACATGGGCAGCATAGTCCAGCTCAATGAGGTTGCCTCTGACGGTATCGCCCTCTACGCCCTTGATCTCAACCGCGTAGGCAAGGATGGGATCGCGGGTTTGCTCATGGTAAAACTCCCACACTTTGTTTTCGTAGGAATCCTCCACATAGACTTCGCGCTCAGGCAGGAGGTAAGTGCCGTTCGGACGGGACATCCAGAGAAGGTGCTTGTCCTCGGAGGATTGGGAAGCGGCAAGGCTGTGAAGCAGCCCGGCGTCCAGCTCAAAATCCTCCTTGTAGTTCTGGGTGTGGATGTCCATAATCCGGCGAAGGGCATCCACAAGATCGATGTTTTCAAACTTCATAGGCATCACTCCAAACCGACATCGTGGGACTTCTGCTTAACCGGCGTTTTCCGCTCAGGCTGGCTCTTTGCCGCAGCACGGAGCTGTTCCCGGATAGAAGGCTTTTCCCGCGCTGCTTCCTGAGTCTTCTCTTTTCCGATATATTCAAGCGTCGGTGTCAGCTCTCGATAGCAGCCTTGCACCTTCTTGGCAGAATGGCGGCGGTGAATGGCGAACATCGGCTCGCCATCCCGGGTAACAGTGTTGCCCTCAATCCTGACCTTGTACTCCACCATCACCTTGAAGGACTGATTGGACGAGCGGTAGGTAGACAGCATCCCGTCGTTGCGACCGGCGATCTGCGCTTTGAGCGTGTCCATGACGGCTTCCTTAATTTTCTTTTCCTCCGGTGTGAGGCGATGCTTCACCGGTACCGCCTGTTCCGGCTCTTTGGGAGCCGGAGCTTCGGGAGCCTTCTCCGGCACAGCCGGTTTGCTCTGCTCAGCCGGTGCCTGTTCCTGAGTTCTGCTGATGGCAGTCTGCCGGACAAACTCTTCGGTGAAAAGGCTGACCAGCCCCGGATTTACACTGTCAATAATGAGTTGAGTGGCATGATCCGGGCTGGCATCCATGCCCTTTGCCCATTCCTTGCAATCACGGGAGATACGCCCGTCATGGTCTTTCTGCTGGATGGTATTCGCAAGGACATAAGCGACGCGCTCAGGCGAGAATTTCTCAAGGATGCTCTTAATGGCGGACTCTGCCGCAAGGCGATTGTTGCCGTAGTAGTCGTTGATGGTCTGCTCAATCGCCTCTTTACAGTCCATGTTCGCTTGCATCGAAGTACGGTAAGCACTCAGCTCACCGGCTTCAAAGGCATACATCGCAGCTTCCCGATAAACCGGAATCGCCACATCCCGCAGCGGCGTAGGGGCTTCCTGTTCTTTCACGGCAAGCCGCTCTTTGAGCTTTTCATCAATACCGGTGATCATCTCAGCCGCCGTTTTGCGGATGGTTTCCAGCGAGCCTTTCAGCTCCTTGGTCTCCTTGTCGGAGGACCAACCGGCGATATAGCCGAAGGAATAATCAGAGGTTTCAATGCCGTACCGCTGGCAGACGGTATAGGCGACGCTTTCTGCCTCGACCTCCTTAGTGCGCCGGTCTTTCTTGTCCTCGGGAGCAACCTTCTCGCCGGGAGTGACGGCGTGAAGCTTGGCATGGGCAATCTCGTGGATCGCCGTCTTGATGGTCTGGATTTCACTCATGCCCTCCTGAATGGCAATGCGGTTTTCTACATGAGAGAAGTAGCCTTTTGCGCCATCGGTGATGTTTTCAAAGGCAATGGGGACCGGAGACAGCTCTTTGAGAGCATCAAAAAAGGCGGCGTAGTTTTCTACGCTGCCTGTCAGCTCATCTACGGCAATATCGGGAAGCGCTTTGCCGTCCGTCTGGGACACATCGAAGACGCTCACAACCTTGAAGGCGGGGCGGGTCACTTCAACCGTCTCAGTGACCGGCTTGCCGTCCTTGTCGAGAACGGGCTTCTGCGTTGCCGGGTCGAGTTTTTCCCGCTCTTCCTGCACCTTGTAAGGTGCAGGGGCAAGGATTTTGATGCCCTTTTCACCCTTCATCACATGGCGGTCGAAGTTGCGCTGCCATGCCGTGTAACCGGCGATCAGCGTCGCATCCGGCTTCTGCATGGCGATGAGAAGCGTATTATTAAACGAGTAGTTGTAGAACTTGGACATCGTTTTCAGGTACTCTTTGAAGCGTTCGGATTCAAACAGCTCCTTGAGTCCCTGTTCCAGCTTGTCGGTGATTTCCCGGACTTGCTGGGCGTTTCTGTTTTCAGCCATTTATGACCTCCTTACTTTTCAAACTCCATCTTGAAGCTGACATACTTGCCGCCGGTGTCATCCAGACGGATCACCGCATCATAGAGCTGCGGGCGCTTTGGCGTATAAAGCCCGGTCACTCTGCACCAACCCTTGTCCAGCAGTTCGGCGGCGATTTTCTTGGTCAGCTTCTTTTTCTTGCTCGTAAAGAACTTATTGTCCTCCCACATACAGAAGGAGCATTCCTTGTTCGAGCAGTAGTAGTTTCCCTTGCCCACATAGACCGGCGAGCCGCAGCGCGGACAGTTCCCGATTGACTCTCTGCCGGTATCGAAGCGGTTTGCCTCAGCCTCAGAGAGGAAGGGATAGGCTTTGACCAGCTCGGAGGTCATCCCCACAATGCCGGAAAGAAACTTGTCCGCATCCGCATTGCCGCGCTCAATCTGCATCAGAGTATTTTCCCATTCCGCCGTCATGGAGGGGGAAGTAATCTGCTCGGGCAGGACGCATACAAGGTTGTTACCGTCCTTTGTAGGCACGAGAGATTTGCCCTTGCGCTCAACGAAGCCGCCTTTGACCAGCTTTTCGATGATACCGGCGCGGGTGGCGGGAGTGCCAAGCCCTTTCTTTTCGGTATCATCGTCGAACTCAGCGTTTCCCGCAGTTTCCATTGCCGACAGAAGGGAGTCTTCGGTGTAGGACATCGGCGGGGATGTGTAATGTTCGGTGACGCTGGAATCGACAGAAGAGAGAATATCCTTCTCATTCAGAGAAGGCAGCGAGCGTTCCGGCTCGTCCTTTTCCTTGCTCTTGAGCGTTTCCTTGAAGCAGCGCTCAACCGACTTCCATCCATCCTGTACGACCGTTTTGCCTTTTGCCTTGAACTCGAACCCCTCACAGGTGAGCGTGACCGAAGTCTCATCATAGATGTGCTTCTCACCGGTAGCGCTCAGAAGGCGCATGGCGATAAGCCGGATGATTTTCTGCTCCGACTCCGGCAGCTCGGCGAGGTCCTGCTTTTCAAGCTGGACAGTGGGGATAATGGCATGATGGTCAGTGACCTTGGCGTTGTTGGTAATTCTCCCGATGTCCGGCTCATGGGTGATGCCCTCAAAGAGCGGCAGCTTGCGGGAGACAATGTCGATCACCTGATGGGCGGTGCTCTCCATATCCTCAGTGATGAACTGGCTGTCCGTCCGGGGATAGGTCAACATCTTTTTCTCATAGAGGGACTGCACCAGATCGAGCGTCTGCTGGGCGGTAAAGCCATAGTAGCGGTTGGCTTCCCGCTGCAAGGTGGTCAGATCATAGAGCTTTGGCGGGTTGACCGTCTTCGTCTCCTTCTTGAGAGAAGAAACGACGGCTTGCTTTTTATCGCAAGCCGCCGCAATCGCCTTCGCCTCGTCTTCGGTTTTGACCTTTTCCAGATCCGCCGTCAAGTTGTCTTTGCTGATATGGACATTGAAGTATTTCTCCTTGTGGAAGGTGGAGATTTTGCCTTCACGCTCCACCAGCATTGCCAGCGTAGGCGTTTGGACGCGCCCGACCACCAGCTTTTTATGATAGAGTGTCGAGAACAGCCTTGTACCGTTGATGCCGACAATCCAATCTGCCTTGGAACGGGCAAGCGCGGCTTCGTAGAGCCGGTCATAGTCGCCGCTGTCTCGCAGATGGGCAAAGCCCTCTCGGATTGCGCTGTCTTCCAACGAGCTGATCCACAGGCGCTTGAAAGGCTTCGTGCAACCGGCTTTCTTGTAGACCAACCGGAAAATCAACTCGCCCTCGCGCCCCGCATCGGTGGCGCAGACAAGCTCGGTCACACGCTTATCGAGCATAAGGTCACGCAACACCTTGAACTGCTTCTGCTTGTCCTTCGGAACTTCAAACAGCCATTCATCCGGGACGATGGGGAGATCGCTGTACCGCCATTTGGCAAAGCGCTCATCGTAGGAGCTTGCGTCCGCAAGCCCCACAAGATGACCAACGCACCATGAGACAATGTAGTTGTTTCCTTCGAGATAGCCGTCCTTACGGGAGGAAGCGCCCAGCACCTTCCCGATAGCGGCTCCAACACTCGGTTTTTCCGCAATCACTAAGATCAAATCGTTTCCTCCGTTTCTTTGGTTTCGTCCCCGTCATCCTCATCGTCTGCAATGACAGGCTCTTCGTCCTCGTTGATGTACGGCTCTTCCTCATAGCCCTCGTCATCGAAGAAATCCAGATCCTCGTCCTTCTGCTTTTTGCCACGAACGAACTTGAAGTAGTAATACGCACCGCCGCCGATGCCGACCAGCGCGATGATGCCGATGATCAAGGCAATGTTCGGGGAAGCGTTTTCCGGCTCTTCGGACGCTTCGGCTTCCGCGTCCTCGACCGGCTCTTCCGGCTCAGGTACAGCGCCGGCACACTCGCTCATGTTTGTTTTGCAGACAGGGCATTCCGTATTGACAGCTCCGGCCTCGCAGCGGGTATCGCAGTTACAGGTAGTAAGCGAAGATGCCGTTTCCTCATCCAACAGGGCAAGCAGATCGGCCTCGTCCACCATGTTGAGGAAATAGGTCTGGTACTGTTCCTCTTCCTCGTTGATGGGCGCATCGTAGTCGATCACAACATAGAAGGTGTTGCCGGTCTTGGTCTGTACTGTGATGAACTGCTTATTCGTCGCCTTGTCATAGAGCAGATCGCGGGTATAAGCGTTGCCTTCACCGTCAATCGGCTCGCCCTCATACTGTTCAGGCTCTTCGGGTGCTGCGGTTTCCGGTGTTGCCTCGGGCTGGGTTGCCTCCGTGACCGGAAGCTCCTGCTCGGTGTCATCCGCATAGGCGAATGCGGGTACAGTGAACGAGATACAAAGCGTGAAGCACAGTGCAAGCGCCGCCAGAAGGCGGATTCCTTTTCTCTTAGTCATTGTCCGTCACCTCCTGCTGGGTAGTGATAGGCTTTTCCGCCTTGCCGTCCTTCATCGCAGCGAGGAAGGCCATGATCTGATCCTTGTCCATGACCATTGCACGGACGGTGTTGACGATTTCAAGGTTTTCCAGCTCGGTTTTCTTGTCGTAAAGCTCCTTGAGCTGCCCCTGCAGGTCCTCGACCTTCTTCTCGGTTTTGGTGATTTCCGCGCAAACCTTCTGATATTTCGGGTTCATAAAAACGCTCCTTTCAGTTAATAGTTGGGTCTTCCAAAGGCATAAAAGTGAGACTGCCAGTAGGAAGTGTTGATGGATGTGTACTGGATGGGATCGCCGCAGTGCAACATCACATTGTCGCCCACATAGATGCCCACATGGGACACGCCCGGCGTGTCATAGGTGCCAACAAAAAAGACGAGATCCCCCGGCTTCGCGTCGGCACTGGAAACAGGCGAGCAGACATTGTAAAGCCCCTGCGCACCCAGCCGTCCAGTATTGACAAGCCCGCTGTTCGTGAGGACATAGCTGACGAATCCCGAACAGTCAAAGGAAGTGGACGGGTTTGAGCCGCCCCATACATAGGGATAGCCAAGGTACTTCTCAGCCTCAGCGATAAGCGTTGCAAACTTCTCATCCGTCAGATATTCCGCATTGACCGTGTAGTCATCCGGCGGGTTTTCGATGTACTTGTCTACATAGCCGGAACCGGGGAACAAATCCTCGCGGTTGCCAAGGGTAGACATATACGCCGAGTACATGGAGAGCTGGTCTTCGTTCATGATGTAGACCGGCAAATGAGAGAGGTCGAAGTTTTCCAGTGTGACGGTGCAGATGTAGTAGTTGTAAGGGACTTCGACATCGTATTCGTTACCCTCGCTGTCTGTCCGCGTCTCCGTGCGGTAACGCACCTCAACCTCCACATCTTCGGTGAGGATATACTGCCGGTCAAAGAGCGTTTGAAGCAGCCCTTGAACTTCGTCCAATGTAAACTCGCCTTCGTTGAAGGCCGAGAGAATGGAAACCAGCACATAGGGGTCGTGCTCAATCGTATCAAGGTCAAAGTGATATTCGTCGTAGTCGTGTGTACTCTCGTAGTTGTCCAGATACTCTTGCAGCTCCGCCTCCATCTGGCAATACTGCGCTTCCGCACCGAGCATGGCATCATCCTCACTGAGATAGGAGGTGGCAATGACAGACGAAGTGGTAGAGGTAAACATGGCCGTACAGGAGCTAATTCCCGCCGAAAGCAGGATTAGAATCATCAGTCCTGCACCTAACCACACAAAGACCTTCTTATTCTTGGAGAAGAACTCCTTGACCTTATCCGATGCTTTCTCCCGAACGGTTTTGCCGGTGGACTTTGTGGCGGTGGATGCAGTCTGCGCCCCGGCCTTACGCACCGCAGCATATTCCTTCTTGATGTGCTGCTTCTGGTAGTGCTTGTTCATATTTGGGCGGGAAGCTTTCATCTCAGGATTTTCGGCGACCGTTCTTTCAAAATGGAGCTTCCGGTCAGCGGCCTCTGCTTGCTGTTCCAGCTTGGACACCTTTTCAAAGGGCTTGTTTGCACTGCGCTCTTTGTGGTGCTGGTAGTGGCGGGCAACAGACTCGGCGGCAATCTCCGTTCGGTGGGCGGCCTCTACGCCTGAGTTTTCCTGCTCGACCTCATGGATTTTGCCGTGAATGCCGGAAGCGAGGGTATCGCCGACCTTGCGGACAGTCTTGTCCGCCTCAAACTGCAATTTGCTCTGCCCCTTGGGGATTTTCAGCTCATCCTCAAAGTGGAGGCGGTTTTTCCCTTTGCCGGTTTCCTCATCAAAGACGCGCTCTTTTTTCAGCACCTTCTTGGTGGGCAGCTTCTCACGGGCGGCATCCAGACGCTCATGCGCCTTCTGGGATTTGCGCTCCAACCGCTCAATCCGGCGGGATGCAGGGGCATCACTGCTAAAGTCTGGCATCTCTGCGGATGTTTCAGCCGCCTTTTCCAAGACGGCCTCGCCGTCAATCTGCCGCTCGGCGCGAGGTCTGCTGACCCTGCCGGTGACAGCAGTGTCGGCAAATGCTTTCCCGTAGTCAACGGGATGGGCATGGTAGCCATCCGAATGCGGGGCGTGAGATGTAGGCTCATCGCTGACGGGTAGATCGCCCGGATTGTACTCTTGCGCCGCATCTGCGGACTGTGTTTCGGCTTGAGCCTGACTCACTGCGTCTTCCAGCTCATCAGGACGAAGCTGCCGCCGCTTCTTGACCTCTTCGGCAATATCGCCGGTTTCCGTGTCATGGGGCGCGACAAGCTGGGCGTCCTCAAGCCGTTTTGACACTTTTTCTGAGGTGCCTTCGGTAAGGTTTTCTTCCACAGCGCCGTCTCTGGTCATCCGCAGGACAACCCGGTCTTTGGGCTTCAATTCATCATGAGGCATCAAATTTCACCTCCAATCCGCGCCTCGGCAAGTTCTTTATATTCAGGATTTAACTCGATCCCGACATAGTGACGGTCAAGCTGCTTTGCGACCATGCCGGTTGTGCCGCTTCCCATGAAGGGATCAAGGACAACGCCGTCTTTCGGGCATCCGGCAAGCAGACAGGTTTCAACCAGTTTAGGCGGGTATGCGGCATAGTGACCGCCTTTGAAGGGGACAGTGTTGATAATCCAGACATCCCGCTTGTTGCGCAGCGGGTTTATCATGTCATCGGTGATCTCGCCATGTTCCCGGCAAAGATTGATGGTTTGCTGCTTTACCTGTCCGGGGATAGGTTCCCCGTATTTGTTGCTTCCCTTGACCCCACGCTTGAGCCTGCTCGCTGTTCCGGGAGCAATCGGCTCGGAGATTGCCCGGTAGTCAAAGAAATACTTCCGTGACTTTGAGAACAGGAAGATGTGTTCATAGCAGCGGGCGCAGCGGTCTTTGACACTCTCCGGCATCGGGTTTTCTTTCATCCAGATGATGTCATTGCGCAAATACCAGCCAGAGTCGCGGAGCGAAAAGGCCAGCATCCACGGGATTCCGATCATATCCTTGGGTTTGCAGCCCTCAACCTTGTAGTTGAGAGCCACAGCCTGACCGTTTCTGCCCTTGGGATTCTTTGCGTCCACATAGCTGCCCTGATTTCCTTTCCCGGCATAGGTGTCGGAGATGTTGAGCCAGAGCGTCCCATCCGAACGCAGGACGCGCCTGACTTCGGTGAACACTTCCGTCAGGCGCGAGATGTATTCCTTTGGCGTTGCCTCTCTGCCGATCTGCCCGTCCACACCGTAATCACGCAGCGCGTAGTACGGCGGGGAGGTGATGCAGCAATGGACGCTTTCATCGGGCAGCGTTTTGAGGACTTCGAGACAATCGCCGGTGTAAATGTGATCAAGCTGTATGGGGACTACCTCCTTTCCGCGAGACTTGATGAGCAATCAGTCGGAGAAATACTCGTCCGACTCGTAGTCCTCGTCCTCGTCCAGCTCATCCTCCCAGCGGTCGATGATGGACTCGGCCTCCTTCGCCGCTTCGCGGTACAGGGAAAGACGGTTGCGCTCATAGGCGGCATAAGCGGGGATGAACTTGCCAAACTCCTGAATGGCGCGGACATCCTTGGTGCGCATATCCGATACCATGTCGATCAGCTCGGCCATCGTCAGCAGATCCTCAATCATGCTGTCATACTTCTCCTTGGGGATGGTGACGAAATCATCCTCATACTCGTCTTCCTCATCCATATCAAAAGCGGAAGGAGTGCCGGACACACGGTAGATGTGTTCTTTCTCCTGAATGGAGTCAAGAATACCGCCGATGACCTCCGTCGCCTCATTGGCGCACTCGGCGATTTCCTCGCGGACATGGAGGTAAGCGCGGTGGTGCTTTTTCAGCTCGTCCTCCTTGCGGATCAGGTTGACCAGCTCCACGGTCAGCTCCATCAGGCCAAAGAAGCTGTCCATGCCTTCCTTGACCTCGCGGAAGCTCATCTCAACCGGCGTATCGCCGAAAATCTCGGTCATCTCGTCAACGGTGATCTCAAAGTTCTCATTCATATTCTTTTTCATAAAGGTAGTCCTCCTTAATTCTGCAAGGTTTCTTCGGGTTTGGTGGTCATGTAACGATAGAGCATCGTGTCCTTCGGGAAGTCATCCTTGAAGGGGACGATGGTCGAGCCGTAGAAGATCAAGCCTTCACCGGCGTTGGAATTGGTGATGTAGTTCTGCTGGCTAGGCGAGATGTTCAGCGCCTTCGAGAGAATCTGCCGGTCGCCGGATGCCTGGTTCAGAAGGTAAACGAAGTCGGAGTTCTCGAAGATGTTCTCGATCTCACGGGAAGCCAGCAAATCCTTGACATTCTGCGTGATCCCGGTGGGGATGCCGCCCCATTTACGGAACCGCTTCCAAATCTCGACACTGTATGCCGCTGTCTGCTCTTCCTTGAGCAGAAGGTGGAACTCGTCCATGTAATAGCGCGTCGCCTTGTGCTGGGCACGGTTGATGGTCACGCGGTTCCAGACCTGATCCTGCACAATGAGCATCCCCAGCTTTTTGAGCTGCTTTCCGAGCTGCTTGATGTCATAGCAGACGAAGCGATTATTCACATCCACATTCGTCCGGTGATTGAAGACATTCAGCGAGCCATGCACATAGATTTCAAGGGCAGTGGCAATCCGCTGTGCCTCCGGCTCACTCTGACTGCGCAGGATGTTGTAGAGGTCTTCGAGAATAGGCATCTTCTCAGGGACCGGATCGGCAAGGTAGTCCTGATACACCTTGCGGACGCTGCGGTCGATGATGGTCTTTTCCACCGGTTGCAGCCCATCCTTGCCGCCCACAATCAGCTCACACATGGAGAGGATGAAATCAGACTTCAAAGTCAGCGGGTTTTCCTCTTCCGAGTAGTTCACATTGATGTCCAGCGGGTTGATGTAGTCGGTGCTCACCGGCGAGATGCGGATGACCTGACCGCCGAGCTTCTGCACAAGGGGATAATACTCCGCCTCGGGATCGCAGACGATGATGTCATCCTCTGTGATGAGGAAGGCGTTGGTCATTTCCCGCTTCGCCGAAAAGCTCTTGCCGGAGCCGGGGGTGCCGAGGATCAGACCGTTCGGGTTTTTGAGCTGCTTGCGGTCAACCATGATCATGTTGTTGGAGAGCGCGTTCAGCCCGTAATACAGCGCCTCGCCGCTCTGAAAAAGCTCCTGCGTCGTGAACGGGACGAACACCGCCGTCGAAGAGGTGGTCAGCCCGCGCTCAATCTCGATCTGATTCAGGCCAATCGGGAGAGAGGACATCAGCCCTTCTTCCTGCTGGAAGTCCAGCCGCTTGAGCGCACAGTTGTATTTCTGGGCAATGGAAGCCGTCTGGAAGATGGCATTTTCGAGCTTCTGGCGGGAGGCAGCGGTATTCATGATGAGGATGGTCACAAGGAACATTCTCTCGTTGCGCGTCTGAAGGTCCTGCAACAGGCGCTTGGCCTCACCGCCGTAGGTGGCAAGGTCGGACGGGATGATTTCCATGTCATATCCGCTTCTCACGGCCTTCTTCTGCTCTTCAATTTTCATCTTGTCGAGGTCAGTAATCTTCATCTTGATGCTCTTGATGGCTTTCGCCTGATCAATCGTGCGGATATGAAGATTGACCGTGATGTTGCTGTCCATGTCGAGGAAGTCAGCCAGCATCCGGTCATTGAGTTCCGGCGCGAGGATTTGCAGGAAGCTCACTGCGCCGATGGCCTTGCCCATCTTGAAGCACTTGCCTTCACGGAAGTCGAAGGAAGTGGGCGCGATGAAATCTTTGCTGCTGAGTCCCGTCCGGGCTACCATGTCAAAGGAGAAGCGGAACGGCTCGTTCGAGTCCATGTTGAACACATCATGGAGCACTTTCAGCCGTTCGTAGCCGGACAGCGGCTCGGTCTTCACACCGAGGGTTTTGAAATTATTGAGGATGTCCGTCTCAATCCGATCCAGCTTGGCCTTCGCCATGCGCAGGGAGTCGGCCTCAATGCCGAAGGTAATGTACTTGCGCTTGATGAGGCCGTTGTTGCCCTTCGTGAGCTGGTTTTGCAGCATCTCGGAATACTCGCTGCGGATGTCGTTGAACTCGTCATCCTGCTCCGGGATGTTGATCTGCTTCTTGAACTCGCTGATGCTCGTCCTCTGGTTGATGAAAGAGAACTGGACAAAAATCGAGCTGTCAAAGTAGTTCAGGAAGTCGCACCAGTTCTCGAAGATGGCCGTCTTGTCCTCGTTCTGGGCGAGCTGATAGTTGATGTCGTTGAAACGGATAGTCTTTGTATAAAGACGGCTGTTGACCTTGCAGATGCCGTCGCGGCACATCTCCACATAGGGGATGGTCTGCTGCGCCGATTTGCGGACTTTCTTTGCCTTCTTGTCCTTTTTCTTCTGCAAGACCAGCTTCTTCTTTTCCTCGGCGGAGAGAAGATCGCCGTACACCTTGCCGTTTTTGGTAAGCCGCTTAGGTTCTGCGGCCTTTTTCGTGCTGCTGTGCAATCTGCAATTCCTCCTTCTCTTTGATTTCCTGCTGGATCGCAGCGTATAGGTTGCTCGTGCGGTATGGCCGCACCTTATCCCTCAAAAACATGGACTTGATCACATGACCGAGGATTTTTTCAGCCGGTTGCCCGTCCTTCTCATAGAGAGCGAAGAAGATGAACGGGAGCATGATGACCACCATCAGCATTGCCGAAGTGGAGATGCCGAGGCTGGGCTTAGTCAGGAAGAAGATCGGAACACCCGCTGCCGCAGCCAGCGCAAAGCAGATGAGCTGCCGCTTTGTCAGGTTGAACATGACCTTCGTCTTGACACGATTCAGGTCCTTCGGGACCGGTACAAACGCCATTGGGAACCTCCTTTCCAAGCGTGATGCTGCACTCGACCTCATTGCCCCATACATCCCAGCCTTCGGGGGACTGGCGGGCGAAAAGTTCGATGCGCGGGACATCGCCCATGAGCTGGACGATGCGGTTGCGGGCTTCCTCCGGTTTCTTGGAGTGCTCTTCGATGTGGCTTATGATGACCTGATGCACACCGGGGCTTGCCCGTTTGGGATGGCCTTTCGTTGCAAGGATGCAGAGTTCAGCATTCGCCCGTGTCCAGTACCCCATGCCCCAAAAGAGACTGTCGGACACCCGGTTCTGCTTGATCCAGACAAAAGCCGTCGTTTTGTATTCAAATCCCCATGCTTCAAGGACTTGGAACGCCTCCTGCATACAGGGGAAGGTAATCCACATGAAGAGCGCACAGTCTTTTGCTGCAAGCTCTCCAATAGGCAGAGCCTTGATGTCTTCAAGGCTCATGGTCGGGTAATGGCTTTCCGCTGAGCGGCCAAGCCCCTTCTTTGAGTAGACCTTGTACCGCCACGGAGGGTCGGCGTAGATCACGGAGTATTTCTTCAAGCTGACCCTCCTTTCTCAGTGGGCATTGAATAGTGACTTTGCAAGCGAACCTGTCTTGAACAGGGAGAAGCAAAGAATGACCGTATAAGCTGCCACCGAGAATAGCGCCGAGTGGATATTGGCTGCGATGATCATGTTGTTGATGAGCACGGCATAGATCGCAACGCACACCATGATGAGGAAGCCTTGGAATGCCAGCGCGAACAGCCCTTTGAGGTAGTTCGTGCCGATGCTGCCCCATTCGCGGTTGCTCATCGTCGCAATGGGAATGGGCGCGATGCTCACGGTGCAATAAATCTCAATCATACGGCCATAGAGAATGACCGTGATGAGAATGGACATGATCTTGAGGCACAGGCTGATCAGCAGCGTCTCTATGGACAAGCCGAGCAGTTCGCCAATGCCCATCGTTTCCATGCTGGCGCGCATTTGTTCAAGAGTGGATTCGATGTCGATGTTCGTGTCGCCGCTTATGACACCGGCTGCACCGGCTACGACATTCTGACCGATGTCGAAGACCGCCATCACAATGTCAAAGGTATTGGTAACGAGGTAGATCGCCACAGCCGCCTTGAAGAACCACTTGAAGAACATCCATGTGTCCATGTCATGCAAGTTGTTTTTCTCGGTGATCATGGAGATCAGCTCGTAACACAGGACAAAGGTGATGATGATACCAGCGATGGGGACTATCACATTTTCGGATAGTCCCCGGATCATCTGGTATATGCTGCTATCCCATGAAGAGGGCGTTTTGCCTACCTCAGCAGCTATCGTCCCTACCTTGTCGTTGACATCGGTGAACATATTGGTCATGTTGCTTTCAATCCAGCCGATCAGAAGCTCTTTTATGGCTTCTTCGATTTTTTCAAGGATAAATCCCAATATTTCACCACCTTTCGGTTATGCTGGGGTTGCCGGATCAGAACAGGCCAGACAGGAGCGGGATAAGGGTCGTGCCGATGAGTACCATACCACCACCGGCCATCAACTGCTTGATTCCTTGGCTCTTGGCACCGGGATTGTCATTGCCGTACCCCTCCATGAGGTTGACCACGCCCCACACGGCAAGGCCAGCGCCAAGGGCGACAACGAGGGTCTGCAAAACGGTAACCGCCTGATTGATAAATTCCATAAATGACCTCCTTATGTTGGAAATTGATTAAAAATTAAGGGAGAGCGCGGCATTTCGCGCCCTCCCATGTGGATACGCGAACCGGTTATCAGAACAAACCGGACAGCAGGGGGATGAGGGTCGTGCCGATGAGTACCACGCCGCCACCGGCCATCAACTGCTTGATGCCCTGGGACTTGGCACCGGGATTGTCATTGCCGTACCCCTCCATGAGGTTGACCACACCCCACACAGCCAGACCGGCACCGAGGGCAACAACGAGCGTCTGAAGGACCGTAACCGCCTGATTGATAAATTCCATAGAGTGACCTCCTTGATTTTTGAGTGTGAATTATTGAAAATGGGTAAAAAAATAGAAGCCCCGTCATTGTTCTGCTTTGGGCATTGCCCATGCGCAGTGCATGACGGGGCTTCAATCGGCTTCAACCTCTCCCATGTCATAGAGGTCGAAGGTTTGGGTTGGCTTGACTACCAGCTTGTGAGAACGGTATTTCTCGATGTCAAAGGCGTTGCGCTTATCGTAGTCGGACAGCATTTTGTATTTTGGATGCTTCGTAATGTCGTACTTGTCACTGAGAAAAGGTCTCACGCCTCTAAGCTGCAAAATACATTTGCCGCCGTCCATGACAGCGATTTCGTCCTCCGACATGAGCTGCTTGCCGGTCTTCTGATAGTTCAGGCCGTATGAGTTGTTGGTTGAACGGGTTTCTGATGTGTTATATAGGTCGATTGTCTCCTTGCCGAGGATTTCACTGAGTTCCTTCAAAGTGGATTTTTCCTTGCCGCCAAGGAAGAGGGTACAGTCGCAGTTGCCGACAATCGTGTCCGCCGCGTCCTTGTAGATGGTCTTGAGCTGGCTCTGGGACTGCAAGATGATGGACGCTGAGATTTCCCGGCTTCGGATGGTGGCAATCAGCTTATCGAACTTCGGAATTTGACCGATGTTCGCAAATTCATCGAGCAGACAGCGGACATGGACGGGAAGCCGCCCATTGTAGACATCATCCGCCTTGTCGCAGAGCAAGTTAAAAAGCTGGGAGTACATAATCGCCACGACAAAGTTGAAGGTATCGTCGGTATCAGAGATAATGACGAACAGCGCCGTCTTGCGGTCGCCGATGCAATCCAGCTCCATCTCGTCGTAACTCATCAGCTCCCGCAGCTCCGCAATGTCAAACGGGGCGAGCCGTGCGCCGCAGCTAATCAGGATCGACTTGGCGGTTTTGCCAGAGACGAAAAGTCAAGGACTTTTTCATCAAATTCAAAAAGAAGTCACATTTTGCGGACTTCTTCACGGAGCATACGCTTGATTTTGTCCTCCATCGTCTCCTTGGC
>ENA-ORRW01001482-ORRW01001482.1-human-gut-metagenome-genome-assembly--contig:-NODE-1482-length-22394-cov-9.183491_pt1 | contig 22394 bp, 19 predicted proteins | sample MGYA00242183_ERZ509150 | MGnify/ENA primary metagenome ERZ509150 (study PRJEB26280, sample SAMEA2338639) | human gut metagenome | biome: human gut; feature: human-associated habitat; material: faeces... | reverse complement strand
AGCTGCCGGAGCGGTGCTTAAGCCGCAAGGCGGGAATTGTGCGGTGTTGCCTTAATTGGGGGTAAGCGGACTGGGCGGCAGTGCGCTGCCGCAGCTTTTGCAGCCCTGCTTACAATATTACAAGTTTATCATAGCGTTTTTTAGCGGGTTATGCAAGGCAGCGGGCACGGGATGGTCAAAATAATTTTACAATTCCAACATAAATTTATGGTATAATACCACTTACGTTAAAAAGATTAGGAGAGTTTTTAAGATGGCATGGGTCACAAAAGACAGCGTTGAACAGTATGAAACGCCCGAATCGAAAAAAGAATATACCAAACAGGAAAAAGCTGCCAACTGGTGGCATTACCACAAGCTGTACGTTGGCATTGCGGTCATCGCCGTGGTGCTGGTGGTGTGGATGGTGCACGATGTTGTTACCCGGGTGCGGCCGGACTACCGCGTTGGCTATGTGGGCAGCAGCAACTTGCCGGCAGATACGGTAACGGCCCTGGAAAACACGCTGGCCGCCTACTGTGATGACCGCAATGGCGACGGCAAGGTGGTAGTGGAGCTGGTGCAGTATAACCTGGATTTTGATTCCGAGAGCGAAAACACCGATGCATACACCCAGATGGCTGATGTGACCCGGCTTTCGGCGGATTTATCCAGTGAGGACGGGCCTTACATCTTTATCATGCAGGATACCGATTACGCGCAGCAGTTTGCGGAAACCACCGGCGATTTGCAGTACCTGGATGGCACCATGCCCGACACGGAGAATGTGGATGAAAATGATAATGTGATCGTGGACTGGACCAAGATGGTTTACCGCTGGACGGACTGCCCGGCTCTGACCGGTCTGGATTTGGGCACCTACACCGGCCTGACGATGGTGGATGACCTCCAGGGCGAAAACCAGGACATCATGAAAAACACCTACATAGGCCGCCGCGCGTATTATACCGACAAAACCGCGCTGGAAAGCGAAACCTATGATGCCATGTGGAACATCTTGACCGCGGGTGCCGTTTCCACCGTGGGGCAGCAGTGATGCGCTACCGCCCGGTAAAAAAAACGGCCCCCATGCCGGAAAACCCCTACCACCGCATCTTTACCCCCATGCCAAGCTTTGAGGATCTGGTGCGGAAGGCGAGGGAAGAGGAAAAGAAATTAAAAAATAATAAAGAATAAAGAAAAATGAAGGTGTGCCTGCGGCACGGATTGAGATATCAGGCTGCGGGCACGCATAAAAGAATGGCAGGAAATTTATGTTTTCTGAGCGGCGCTGCGCGCCGCGGTCCACCAAAATTATTCATTATTCTTTATTCACTATTCTTTCAATCAAAAAGCAGGGCTTCGGCCCTGCTTTTTTGCTTTTTTTGATGGTGCCCTATTGCGATACAGACCGTTTTATAGTATAGTAAAATATGAATAACCATGGAATGTGAGGAACCTGTCTATGGATCAGTTGCAGCAGGCCCGTGCGCAGATTGACGAGATCGACGCAAAGATGGCCGCATTGTTTGAACAGCGTATGCAGGCAGTGGGCCAGGTGGCACAATACAAGGCGCGCACCGGCAAACAGGTGTTTGACCCGGCACGCGAAGCCCTTGTGCTGGAAAAGAATACCGCCCGCGTGCAGAACCCGGAACTTCAGCCCTATTACCGCGAATTTTTGAAAAAAGCACTGGCGGTTTCCCGCGCGTACCAGCATGTTCTGATTGGACAGGATGTTGCCGCCTACCAGGGGGTGGAGGGCGCGTGGTCCCACATTGCGCTGCGTCAGCTGTTCCCCTTTGCCAAGGCACAGGCGTACTCCACCTGGAACGAGGTGGTGGAAGCCGTGGAGCGGGGCGATGCTCACTGCGGCGTTCTGCCGTTTGAAAATTCCAACGCGGGCGATGTTTCCGCTGTGCTGGACCTGCTGTATGCCCACCCCGGCCTGAAAGTAGCCCGCATGTGCGACCTGCCCATCCGGCAGGACCTGCTGGCGCTGCCGGACGCGCAGCTGAGCGAGATCAAAACGGTCATCAGCCACCAGCAGGCGCTGGCGCAGAGTGGGCCATTCTTGAAACTGCACCACTTTGCCACCAAAGCCTGGGGCAACACAGCGGATGCCGCCCGCTATGTGGCGGAACAGGGCGACCAAACCCTGGCAGCTATCGCTTCCGCCGAAACAGCCAAGCTGTACGGGCTGCAGATTTTGGCCGAGGGCGTGAACGAGGACGGCGACAACACCACCCGCTTTATCGTGATTGAAAAAAAGGGCGCCCAGCGGCAGCCGATCGCCGCCGCACCGGGGCAGCGGCTTTCGATGCTGTTTACGGTGGACCACAAGCCGGGGCGGCTGGCGCGGGTGATCCAGATCATCGGCGAGCGCGGCTTTAACATGGAAACCATCAAAAGCCGTCCGCTGCCCCATGTTCAGTTTGAATATTATTTTTATGTTCAGCTTGTCTGCCCGGCCAATGCCGCAACGGACGATTGCGCCAAGCTGGTGCATGAGCTGGAAAACGTGTGCCGCACGGTGCGGATACTGGGTGTATTTGACCTGTAAATGACGGAAAAACACGGGAGGAATTGTTATGAAATTGACCATGCAGCTTGGCAGCCGCAGCTATGATATCATCCTGAAAAGCGGGTGCCTGGCCAACCTGTACCAGTTTGCCAATGTTGCCAACCGCAAGGTGTTTATCCTGACGGATTCCGGCGTACCGGAGCAGTATGCCCAGACCGTGCTGGCCCAGTGCCCCAATGGAATGGTGTACACTGTGCCCCAGGGCGAAGCCAGCAAAAGCCTGAAAGTGTATGGCCAGGTGCTGCAGGCCATGCTGGAGTTCAACATGACCCGCAAGGACCTGCTGGTGGCCGTCGGCGGCGGTGTTGTGGGGGATTTGGGCGGGTTCTGCGCGGCATCTTATATGCGCGGCATTGATTTTGTCAACTGCCCCACCACCACCCTTTCCCAGATCGATTCCTCCATTGGCGGCAAAACCGCCATTGACCTGGGCGAAACCAAAAACATTGTTGGCGCTTTCTGGCAGCCCAAGGTGGTGCTGGTGGATTTTGATGCCCTGGCAACGCTGCCCCGCCGCCACTTTGTCAACGGCCTGGCGGAGGCCATCAAGGCGGGTCTGATTGCTGACCCGGAGCTGTTTGCCCTGTTTGAGTGTGAACACCCCGAAGAAAACATTGAGCGCATCATCTACCGTTCCCTGCGCGTGAAGAAGAACGTGGTGGAAAACGATGAGCACGAGCAGGGCCAGCGCGCCTGCCTGAACTTTGGCCATACCATCGGCCATGGCATTGAGGCTGTCAAGGGGGTGCGCGGCCGCCGCACCAACGGCCTGTTCCATGGCGAGTGCGTGGCGCTTGGCATGCTGCCTATGATCGAGGATAAATCCCTTGTGCGCCGCACCCGCGCCATCTACCGCACTTTGGGCCTGCCCACCCGCACGGGTGTGGACAAAAATAAGGTGCTGAGCTATATGCAGCACGACAAAAAGAGCGCGGGCAGCACCATTACCGTCATCAAGGTGCCCGGCCTGGGCTGCTGGCGCGCCGATAAGATTCCCATGACCGAACTGCCCGCCCTGCTTGGCATCAAGGAAAACGAGGACTGAGCCGATGAAAAATACCTTTGGCAATGCATTGGGCCTGACCATTTTTGGCGAAAGCCACGGTGCCGCCGTCGGCGCTGTGCTGGATGGCCTGGCCGCGGGGTTGCCGGTGGATGAAGCGTACATCGCCGAGCGGATGGACCGCCGCCGCGCCCGCGGAGATGGGCTTTCCACCGCCCGCACCGAGCCGGATGTGGTGGAGTTTTTGAGCGGTGTGGTCAACGGCCATACCACCGGCACCCCCATCACCATGATGATCCGCAACACCAACACCCGCAGCGGAGATTATGCAAAAACGGCGGATCTGCTGCGCCCCGGCCACGCGGATTACACGGCATATGCCAAATATGAAGGCTGGCAGGATGCCCGCGGCGGCGGCCACTTTTCCGGCCGCATCACCGCAGCCAGCGTGGCTGCGGGTTCGATCTGTGAGCACATTCTGGCACAGCGCGGTATTAAGGTGTATACCCACATTGCCCGCTGTGCCGGGGTGGAGGATGCTCCGCTTTCCAGCTCTGCCGGTTTGATTATGGCGGAACCACAGCCGGGCCATTTTGCCCTGTTGGACCCCGAAAAAGAAGCCCCCATGCAGGCAGCCATCCGCGCAGCCGGGGCCGAGGGCGACAGCGTGGGCGGTATTCTGGAAACTGTCATCACCGGGGTGCCCGCGGGCATCGGCGAACCGTTCTTTGACAGTGTGGAAAGTGAGATCGCCCACCTGGCGTTTGCCATCCCCGCTGTCAAAGGCATTGAGTTTGGCGCGGGCTTTGCCTTTGCGGACCTGCGCGGCTCCCAGGCAAACGACCCGTTTACCATGCGGGACGGCAAAGTGGTAACGGCCACCAACAAAAACGGCGGCATCAACGGCGGCATTGCCAACGGCATGCCCATTGTGTTCCGCACGGCGGTAAAGCCCACCCCCAGCATTTATAAAGAACAGGATACCGTGGATTATATCGCCAAGGCAGATGCAAAACTGCAGATCAAGGGCCGGCACGACCCCTGCATTGTGCCCCGTGCTGCTGTGGTGCAGAACACCCTGGCAGCATTTGCCGTGCTGGACCTGCTGACCGTGCGTTACGGTACGCTGGGGCAAAAGTAATACAGCCGAAGCAAACAGAAAGGAAGCGCAACATGGAATACGGTCTGATCGGAGCCAAACTGGGCCACAGCTATTCCAAAATCATCCATGAGGCCGTGTGCGGCTATTCCTATGAGCTGCATCCGCTGCCCACGGAGGAAGAAGCCCATGCCTTTATGCAGGCAAAGGCGTTCAAAGCCATCAATGTTACCATCCCGTACAAAAAGCTGGTCATCCCATATTGCGATGAGGTGGAACCACGTGCGGCGGCCATCGGTGCAGTGAACACCGTGGTCAACCGGGATGGCAAGCTGTATGGCTATAATACGGATTATACCGGCTTTGCCTACCTGGCCCGCTGCCACGGCGTGAAGCTTGCCGGGGCTGTGGTGCTGGTGCTGGGCACCGGCGGCACCCACAACACCGTCACGGCTGTCTGCCAGGACGCCGGAGCCAAACAGGTGCTGACCGCCAGCCGCACCGGCAAGGACGGTGCCCTGACCTATGAGAAAGCCCAGCAGCACCCGGAAATCAATATCATTATCAACACCACCCCGGCGGGCATGTACCCCAACAACGGCAGCTGCCTGCTGGACCTGCATGCCTTCCCCAAGCTGGAAGCCGTGCTGGACTGCGTTTATAACCCGTTCCGCACCGAACTTTTGCTCCGTGCGGAGGAACTTGGCGTGCCCGCCTACTGTGGGTTCGAGATGCTGGTGGCGCAGGCAGTGTACGCGGCGGAGCACTTTACCGGCCAAAAGCTGCCGGAAGCTGTGATCGCTGACACCCACCGCAAGCTCAAGCGAGATCTTTCCAACGTGGCCATCATCGGAATGCCGGGCTGCGGCAAGTCCACCATCGGGCGTGCCCTGGCCAAAACGTTGGGCAAAACCTATGTGGATCTGGATGAAGTGATCGAGAAAAACACCGGAATGCCCATCCCGGATATCTTTGCGCGTGAAGGCGAGGCATCGTTCCGCAAGTACGAATCTCAGGCTGTGGCGGAGATCAGCAAGCAGACACGGCAGGTTATCGCCTGCGGCGGCGGGGTGATCAAAACACCGGGCAACGCCCGCGCCCTGCGCCAGAACGGCCCTGTGCTGTGGGTGCAGCGCCCGGTCGAACGGCTGGCAACCGGCGGGCGGCCGCTTTCCACCGGGCTGGACGCCATGCGCAAGATGGAAGCCGAGCGGATGCCGCTTTACCGCGCAGCGTCCGATGCCGCGGTGGATAACACCGGCCGCCTGGAAAACACAGTAGAAACCGCCGTGCAGGCGTTTGAAACAACATTTGATGCCTGAACGGCACGAAAGAGGGGAACACCGTGGAAGCAACCGTTGCAGCCATTGAACCGGGCCGCCTGGCCGGAACCGCTGCCGTGCCGCCCAGCAAAAGCGCGGCACACCGCGCTGTGGTGTGCGCGGCCCTGGCCGCCGGTACCAGCCACATTGGCAATGTGGAATTTTCGCAGGATATTCTGGCCACGTTGGGGGCTGCCCAGCAGCTGGGGGCCAAGGTGGAGCGGGGCGAGAATGAGCTGACCATTACCGGCCGCGGCAATGCGGACGGTTTTGCCACCATTACCCGCCCGGTGTTCTGCAACGAAAGCGGCAGCACACTGCGGTTTATCCTGCCGCTGTTCAGCCTGACGGCCCAAAAAGTGCGCTTTACCGGCGCAGGCCGCCTGATGCAGCGCCCGCAGGAAATTTATGCCCAGCTGTTTGAGCGCCAGGGGTTGCGTTTTGAACAGAACGAACAGGGCATTACGATTTTTGGCCGCCTGTGCCCCGGTACCTTTACGCTGCCGGGCAATGTGTCCAGCCAGTTCATCAGCGGGCTGCTGTTTGCCACCCCGTTGATGGAAGCCCCCAGCACCATTGAGGTGCGCGCTCCCTTTGAAAGCCGCAGCTATGTGGACCTGACCACAGATGCGATGCAGAAATTTGGCGTTAAAGTTTCGGTCCGCGCCCGCAAGGATGGCTCCGCCACCTACAAAGTGGCAGCGCCGCAGCATTATGCGGCAGCAGACATGGATGTTGAAGGCGATTACAGCCAGGCGGCGTTTTTGGCCGTGCTGGGCAGCACTGTGGGCGGCATTACGATAACGGGTCTGCCCTCTGGTTCCCACCAGGGAGACCGGGTGATCCTGGATATCTTAAAGCAGTGCGGCGCAAAGTTTGAGCGCAGCGGCAGCCATGTGACCTTCCATCGCAGCCTGCTGAAGGCGGTGGAGATCGACCTGGCCGATTGCCCAGACCTTGGCCCGGTGCTCATCGCACTGGGGTGCTTCTGCAGCGGCACCACCATCATCCGCAACGCCGGGCGGCTGCGCATTAAAGAGTGTGACCGCATTGCCGCTATGCAGGAAGAGCTTGCCAAGATGGGCGGCACGGTAAAAGCGGACGGCGATACCCTGACAATTGAGGGCTGCGCCCTGCACAAGCCCACGGCGCCGCTGAACGGCCATAACGACCACCGCATTGTAATGGCAATGGCCGTTGCTGCCCTGGCCGCAGGCCAGCCGGCGGTCATAGAGGGGGCCAACGCGGTCAACAAAAGCTGGCCGGATTTCTTTGAGGTCATCAAGGGCCTGGGGGCCCATGTAACAAATCAGGGGTGAAAGCAAAATGGACGGGATGGATAAAAACAAAACGTTTTTAATTGTGGGCCTTGGCCTGCTGGGCGGCAAATATGCCCAGGTGCTCAGCCAGAAAGGCTACCGCGTGACCGGCATTACCCACAGCCAGAGCACGCTGGATTATGCGCTGGAACACGCCTATATCTGCGAGGGCCGCAACGAAAACTTTGACGACCTGGTGCAGAACGCGGATTACATCATCTTTGGCCTGTACCCCACTGTGCTGCTGGAATGGGTCAAGCAGTACGGCCACCTGGTCCGCCCCGGCACGCTGATAACTGATGTTTCCGGCGTAAAGCGCGGCGTGGTGGAGCCGGTGCAGCAGATGCTGCCGGAGGGCGTGGAGTTCATTGCCAGCCACCCCATGGCCGGCCGTGAGACCAGCGGCGTGGCCCACAGTGCCGAGGTAAACTTTGCCCCGGCAAACTTTATCATTACCCCCACCGAAAAAAACACCCCGGAAGCCATTGAATGGTGCCGTACCCTGGCCCGCACACTGGGGTTTGCCCGCATTAGCGTGCTCAGCCCGGCAGAGCATGATCACATGATCGGCTATGTCAGCCAGCTGTGCCATGCCATTGCCGTCAGCCTGATGTGCGCCAGCGATAACACCGAGCTTGCCAAGTATACCGGGGACTCTTTCCGCGACCTGACCCGCATTGCGCGCATCAACGATAAAATGTGGGCGGAGCTGTTCTTGTGGAACAAGGATAACCTGATTAGTGAGATCGATATGTTCAGTGATGCACTTGCCACCATGCGCCAGAAACTGGTGGATGACGACTGCGAAGGGCTGGAAAAAATGTTCCGCCTTTCCACCGAGCGCCGCAAGGCATTTGATAAAAAATAACCGGGAAGCCGGTCTGTTTTGCCGGAAGGGAGGCGGCCTTTATGCCCCGTAAAGAAGGACAAAAATTAAAGCTGCTTACGTTGTTGGAAATTTTTGTGCGGGAAACCGACGAAAAGCACCCCATCAGTGTGCCGCGCATGGTAGAACTGCTGAAAGAGCGCGGCATTGTGGCAGAGCGCAAAAGCGTGTATGACGATATCCAGACCCTGAACGAAATGCCGGATACCCCCTTTGAGATCGTGCAGCAGCGTGGCCGCGGGGGCGGGTATTATATGGTGGATACCCCGTTTGAACTGGCGGAGCTGAAACTGCTGGTGGACGCTGTGTATGCCAGCAAGTTCATCACCGCGCGCAAAAGCAAGGTGCTGATCGAAAAGCTGGGACGGTTCACCTCCCGCTACCGCCAGGAGGAGCTGGACCGCAAGGTGCTGGTTTCCGGCCGGGTGAAAAGCCAGGAGGAAAAGATCCTTTACAGCGTGGATACCCTGCACAGCGCCATCACTGCGGGCAACCAGGTGCGGTTTAAATACTGTGACTGGGACCTGCAAAAGCAGATGGTGCCCCGTCATGAAGGCCAGCTGTACACCGTCAGTCCCTGGGTGATGGTGTGGGAAAACGGAAACTATTATATGATCGCCTATACCGAAGGACGTCTGAAGCACTACCGCGTGGATAAAATGCGCAAGGTGGAGCTGCTGCCGGATACCGAACGTGAAGGCGCTGAGGAATACGCCGAATTTGACGTAAACCAGTATATGCAGCAGATGTTTGATATGTTCAACGGCCCGGTGCGCAAAGTGACCATGCGGTGCGAAAACCGCCTGGCCGGGGCGATGATCGACCGGTTTGGCACGGGGGTTACCCTGGTGCGCAACCCGGATGGCGACCACTTTAATGTGGTGGTAAATGTGCAGGTCAGCCCCCGGTTTTACGGCTGGGTGGCCGGCTTTGGCACAGGAATCGAAATTCTGGACCCACCCAGCGTGCGTGCAGAAATGAAGAAAAAGCTGGATGAGCTGGAGGGCCTTTACCGCTGATGCAGACAGCAAAACAAAAGCTCAAACGCGCAGCACCGTGGCTGTTTTTGCTGCTGGTGCTGGCCGGGCTTGCCGCAGTGCGCGGTCTTGCCGCCAATTATGAGATCGGGTACGAGATCATGAACGGCGACTTCCAGAATTATAACCCGGTGCGCCACCTGCTGGCCGGGCAGGTACCTTATCGTGATTTTACCGTCTACCTTGGTGCGGGCGAGCTGTACAGCGTGGGCGGTTTGCTGCTGGTGCTGGGCAACAGCTTTGGCCGCAGCATGTTTGCCACAAACTTTTGCACCTGGTTCTATTTTGAGCTGCTGGTGCTGGCGGTCTGCCTGGTGGTCATCGGCACTGCCCGTGCGGCCCGCGCGGCAGCGCTGGCGCTGTGCAGCGTGTTTTTTGCCTATGTGCAGGGGGCAAACCTGCCGTTTGCCGGTCAGGTGAACACCCTGCTGAGCTATGCCGCTGCCAACGGCAACAGCGCCCGCATGATGCGCTCCGCCGCTTTAACACTGGCGGTACTGGTCATCCTGCTGGGACTGCATTTCTGGCAGCAGGATACAAGCAGGCGGCGGTTGGCCCCGGCGGTGCTGGTGCCCTTTGCCGCAGGCTTTTTTGTGCCTTGGAGCAATGATATGGGCGGCGCTGCCTATATTTCCATTGCGCTGGGGTATGGGCTGTATCTCATCCGGCTGTATCGCAGTTCCATCGGTAAAATTGTGGTGCAGACACTGCGCTACATCGTTACCAGTGTGGTGGGGCTTGGCGTTTCGGTACTGCTCATCAGCTGGGGGCACCCGCTGGCCTGGCTGCGCCAGACCCGCGGAACCAGCGCTTACCAGACTTGGTATTACGGCAATACCCTCAGCGACCGGGTGTGCAGCGTGGCAGACCTGCACTGGCCGGGCGCGGCAGTGTTCTGCCTTGCGGCGGCACTGGCGTTTGCCATCGGTATTTTTGTCTGCCGCAGCAAACGCTCTGCTGTGTTGGCGGCCGGGGGCTTTGCCCTGACACTGGGCATGGTGCTGTGGAACCTGCTGTACGGCATGGTCAGTGCCTCCAACAATGGGCCCACGGGCGGCGCGGCGGCACTGGCTGCCGTACTGGCCCCGGCGTGTATCATCAAAGCGGTGCTGCTGGTTTGCCAAAAGGTAAGCTTTCCGCAGGTTGCAGCGCACATTGTGCCCGCAGGCTGTGCGGTGCTGGGGGCCGCTGTGCTGGCCTTCGGCATGGCCGGGCAGGTGCAGACCCGCATTGGCGGGCACGAGGGCTATACCTTTGTGCCGGAGCTGGGCGGCTGGATCGGCGACCAGGCTGAAAAGCTGGCAACCGAAAAGGAACTGACGGCGGGCAAGCGGCTGTTTGGCACCTATTCCAGCGCGCTGGAAGCCATGACTGGCCAGCTGCAGCCTACCGGCACAGATTACATCATCCATGCCCTGGGGGATCGCCAACGCCTGGCGTACCTGCAAACCTTCCAGCAGGAAAATTTTGACATTGTCGTGACCCCCAGCCCCAAGGTGGCCCCGCCGGAGCGGTGGAGCCGCAACGCCAACTGGTGGTTCTACCGGGAGCTGTACCGTTACTGGCAGCCTGCGGCAAACACCTTCCAGTCCGGCGGCATGCACCTTTTCTGGGAGCGCACCGGAACCGATAACAATCTGAACGTGGAAACCACGACCGCTGCCACCCTGCAGGGAGATGGCACTGTGCTGGTGACCGTAACGGCGGCGGACGCGGATTTTTGCGGTGTGGCGGATGTAACGCTGCACTATGGGCTGGTCAGCTCTGACAGCATGGACCACCCGTTTGACCGGCAGTTCCTGCATGTGACCTGTGTGACGGAAAACGAACTCTGCGCCGCCGCGGAACGCGACACCAACCAGGGCGATTTCTACCTGCCCAACGACCGTGACAGTTACGAGGTGCCTATCACCATTTCCAACGGTGTGGGGCAAATTCTGCTGACGGCAAAATCCGGCAGCGGCACCGTGTACCCGCAGGTAAACGCAGTTGAAGTGAATGCGACGTATCAGGATTGGGAGTACTTCTTCGAGTAACGCGGAAAAAACTGCAGGTCCGGCAGCGGGAGTGGAAAGTTGTAAAATCTGCTTCAGCGCCGCAGCAAAACCGCCGTTGGTTGAAACCGGATGGATTTTATGATATACTAAAACGATTGAAATATGGCGTACAGAGAGGGGGCAGCAGGATTGCTCAGTGAAAATCAGCGTATCAAGGGCTTGATCAGCAGTGTGATTGATATTGTGCTGCTGATTGCCGCATACCTGCTGGCCAATTTCCTGCGCTTTAACTGGCTGCCTTTTTTTGAGGAGGGCGGCGCCGGCCCGGCACTGGATATTGCCCGCAGCCCTATGGTTGCCCTGGGGTGGGCGGGCTACGCCGTGGTGATGGTGCTGCTCTATTGGAGCCGCGGGCTGTATAACCCCTCCCGCCTGCGGGGGCTGTGGCAGCGCAGCACCACCATTGCGTTCGGCAACGCGCTGGGCGTGGTGGGCTTTATGGCGCTGCTCTTCGTTTTCCGCCTGCAAAACTTCTCCCGCGGGGTCATGCTGCTGCTGTACGGGTTCAGCACCGGCTTTTTGATCTTCAAGCGGATGATCAAGCGCTGGTATGACCGTGCCCGTAACCGGAAAGGGGAGGACCTGCGCCATATCTTGCTGGTCGGCGGCGGCGATATGGCTGCCAAGTACCTGCTGGCGCTCGAACATAACCCGTATTATGGTTTCCATGTGGATGGCTACCTGGCGCCTTATGCCAACCCGGACCTGGATGTGCGCTACCTGGGCGGATATGACAAAATGGAAGTCACGCTGGATGAACCCGGCATTGACGAGGTGGTGGTGGCCCTGGATGCCGCCGAGATGCACATGCTGACCCGCGCCTTTGCCGCCTGCGATAAGCACGGCACCCGCATTACCATGGTGCCGTTTTATAACGATTACCTGCCCGCCCGCCCCACCATTGATGCGCTGGGCGATTGTAAGCTCATCAACATCCGGCAGACGCCGTTTGATAATATCCTGAACGCCTTTATCAAGCGCGCCATGGATGTGGTGGGCAGCCTGGTGCTGATCGTGCTCACCAGCCCCATCATGCTGGGGGTAGCCATCGGCGTCAAGCTGTCCAGCCCTGGGCCGATCATCTTTAAGCAGGAGCGCGTGGGGCTGAACAAACGCCCCTTTATGATGTATAAGTTCCGCTCCATGCGGGTGAACGCCGCCGAGGATTCGGCCTGGAGCACCAACAGCGACCCGCGCAAAACGCGGTTCGGCAGCATTATCCGCAAATTCAGCCTGGATGAACTGCCGCAGTTTTTCAATGTATTAAAAGGGGATATGAGCCTGGTTGGCCCGCGGCCAGAGATCCCGTTCCATGTAGAGCATTTTAAGGAAGAAATTCCCCGTTACCTGGTGCGCCAGCAGGTGCGCCCCGGTCTGACCGGCTGGGCGCAGATCAACGGCCTGCGCGGTGACACTGATATTGCGGAGCGTATCCGTTATGATATCTGGTACATCGAAAACTGGACCGTTGCACTGGATATCAAAATTTTGTTCCGCACCGTGTTTGGCGGCAAAATGGTCAACGATGAAAAGATCCAGTAACCAACCAAAGGAGGGCTGAGGATGAAAAACGGCAAGCCGAAGGTAGCCATTGTGCATGACTGGCTGGTGGCATACGCCGGTGCAGACCGTGTGGTGGACTGTATGCACCATGTTTTCCCTGATGCACCCATCTATACCCTCGTCTATGACGAAAACAACATGCCTGCGTGGTTCAAGGGCTATGATATCCGCACCACCTATCTCCAAAAGCTGCCTTTTGCCACCAAGCTGTACCGTGCCATGCTGCCGTGGATGCCCCGCGCGTTTGAAGCACTGGATCTTTCGGAATACGATATGGTCATTTCGTCCTGCTCTTCCTGCAGCAAGGGCGTGATCACCCGGCCGGACGCCGTGCATATCTGCTACTGCCATACGCCCACCCGCTATGTCTGGGATTTTTATTATACCTACCGCAACAATGCCAACGCGCTGGTGCGGGCGGTCATGCCCGGCCAGATGCTCAAGCTGCGCCAGTGGGATAAGTGCGCCGCGGACCGGGTGGACTATTTTATCGCCAACTCGCATTATATTGCCAGGCGCATCAAAAAATATTACCGGCGCGACAGTGATGTGATCTACCCCTGCGTGCATATCAACGAAGAACCCTTTGTACCCAAAGAGAATTTTTACCTTGTGGTGGGCCGCTTTACCTGGTACAAGCGGATTGACCTGGCTGTGGCAGCCTGCACCAAGCTGAACAAGCCGCTGATCGTGATCGGCGGCGGCGGCGAGGGCGACAAGCTGCGCGCCATGGCTGGCCCGACCATCCGCTTTTTGGGCGGCGGCCTGAGCGACGAAGAGGTGCGCGGCTATTATCTGCGCGCCAAGGCGTTCCTGTTCCCCGGCGAGGAGGATTTTGGCATTACCCCTGTGGAAGCCCAGAGCGCAGGCACCCCGGTGCTGGCCTTTGGCCGCGGCGGCGCCTGTGAGACTGTGCTGGACGGCAAAACCGGCCTGCTGTTTGACGAGCAGACACCCGAAAGCCTGGAAGCCTGCATCCAGAAGTTTGAGACCGAAGGCGTGGCTTATCCCCCACAGCAGATCCGGGAACACAGCCGCGGCTTCAGCGAGCAGCGCTTTGAGGACGAGCTGCGGGATTACTGCACCCGCCGCTATGCGGACTGGCAGCGTGAGCTGGAAGCCTGCTCTCACCACGAAACCGCCAAGGAGGCCGAAGAGTGAACCCCATTGTGATCAATGGCACAGTGCTGTGTGACCCCATCACGGGCATTCCGCGCTTTGTGTATGAAGTTGTGACCCGGCTGGACCCCCTGCTGGAGGGCACCGGCCTGGATGTGCGGCTGTGCTACCGGGACGATGGCCGCCCGCTGCACCTGCCCGAACTGAAAAACATCAAAATTGTTCCGCTCAAGGCCATTAAGTATAGTTACAATCTGGTGGTGCTGCCGCGCTACCTGCGTAAACACCACGCCTTTTACGTTGGCCTTGCCAGCGATATGCTCATGACCCGCCGCAGCGTGGTGGTGCTGCATGATATCCGCCCCCTGGTAATGAAAACCGACCGTGCGTTTTTCCGCTTCAAGTTCTGGTTCCACTGCCTTTCCACCAAATGGTTTGCCCAGCGGGTGTTCACCGTCAGTGATAACCAGCGCCACCTGATCAGCGAGCGGTTGGGCATCCCACTGGATAAGATCGGTGTGACCTATAACGGCTGGGAGCATCTGCAGAACGTCCAGCCGGACATGACAGTGTTTGACAAGCTGCCCGACGTGAAGAAAAAAGAATACTATTACGCACTGGGAAGCCTGGCCGGGCACAAAAACTTTAAGTGGGTGCGCGAGGTTGCCGCCCGCAACCCGGATAAAACCTTCGTTGTGGCCGGCGGCAAGGACCTTGCTGCCTTTGGCAGCGCCGAAGCAGATGCTGCCCAAAACACCAGCAATATCTTTTACCCCGGCTATGTGACGGACGGCCAGAACAAAGCGCTGATGCAGAATTGCAAAGGCTTTTTGCACCCCGCTGTGTTTGAAGGGTTCGGCATTCCGCCGCTGGAAGCGCTCAGCCTGGGGGCACCCATCGCCCTGGCCCGTGCCAGCTGCCTGCCGGAGCTGTATGGCGATACCGCCCGCTACTTTGACCCCTATGACTATGATGTGGACCTTGACGCGTTGTTTGCCAAGCCTGCGGCCCCGCCGGACAAAGTGCTGGCCAAGTATAGCTGGGAGAAAACCGCACGGTTCTGGCTGGACGAGATCAAAAAGTGCGCGGAAGCGTAAGAGCAGTTGGGACAGCCCCCGAAAAATAGAAGCACATAACGGTTCGGCAGGGTGGGGACACCTCGCCCTGCAGGATAGGGAAATACCTCTTACGCAGGGGAACATGCGGTGCGCCTACGCTGTGCACAGATGTTACATGCATCAAGCTGTATAACCCACCCCGCTGCATACCCCAAAATTACGCACCTGAAACACAAAAATCTACCCGCAAAAGGGAAGTGAATATCATTGGATAAAATAGCAGTTCTTATCCCCTGTTATAACGAATCTCAGACAGTACAAAAGGTTGTGATGGATTTCCGCCGCGTTCTGCCGGAAGCTACGATCTATGTGTACGATAACAACTCTACCGATGGCACGGCAGAGCTGGCCCGCACAGCCGGTGCCGTGGTGCGCCACGAATACCAGCAGGGCAAAGGCAACGTCATCCGCCGCATGTTCCGCGAAATTGACGCCGAAGCCTATATCATGGTGGACGGCGACGATACCTACCCGGCGGAAGCGGCCCCGGAAATGGTCAAAGCCGTCACCGAACACCAGGCTGATATGGTGGTGGGGGATCGGCTTTCCTCCACCTATTACACCCAGAACAAACGCCCGTTCCACAATTTTGGCAACGACCTGGTGCGGTTTTTTACCAACAACCTCTTCGGCGGCCAAATCAAGGATATCATGACGGGCTACCGCGCGTTCAGCTACCAGTTTGTCAAAACCTACCCGGTGCTGAGCCGCGGCTTTGAAATCGAGACCGAAATGACCATCCATGCCCTGCACCGCAACATGCAGGTGGAGAATGTGATCATTGACTATCGTGACCGCCCCGCAGGCAGCGAAAGTAAGCTGAATACCTATTCGGACGGCTTCCGCGTGCTGCGCACCATTGCACGGCTGTATAAAAACTACCGCCCGTTCGGCTTTTTCAGCACCCTGGCTGCGGTGCTTGGCATTATCAGCCTGTGCTTTTTGGCCCCTGTTCTGGGCGAATATTTTGCCACCGGCCTTGTGCCGCGCTTCCCTACGCTGATCGTGTGTGCCTGCGTACTGGTGGCGGCGCTTTTGCTGTTTATTTCCGGCGTGATCCTTTCCAGCCAGCTGACAAAGGATGACCGCGATTTTGAATTCCACCTGCAGCAGGTGCAGCAGTGGAAAAACCGTTCCGCTGATCCGTTCAGCCATTCTGCCAAATAACAAGGAGGTTCCCCATGAAACAGTATGATTACCTGATCGTCGGCGCTGGTCTGTTTGGCGCAGTGTTTGCACAGCAGGCTACCAAGGCAGGCAAAAGCTGCCTGGTGATCGATAAGCGCGACCACATTGCCGGCAATATCTACACCGAAAATGTTGAGGGCATCAATGTCCACCGCTATGGCGCACATATCTTCCATACCAACAATAAAGAAGTGTGGGACTATGTGAACCAGTTCGCTGTGTTCAACCGCTATACCAACTCTCCGGTGGCAAACTATAAGGGCGAACTGTACAACCTGCCGTTCAACATGAACACCTTCAACAAGATGTGGGGCGTTGTGACCCCCGCCGAGGCCGAGGCAAAGATCGAGGAGCAGCGCGCTGCCCACTTTACCGCCGAGCCCAAAAACCTGGAGGAGCAGGCCATCAACCTGGTCGGCACCGATATTTACGAAAAGCTGGTCAAGCACTATACCGAAAAGCAGTGGGGCCGCCCCTGCACTGAGCTGCCGGCGTTCATCATCAAGCGCCTGCCGGTGCGCCTGATTTTTGATAACAACTACTTCAATGCGCTGTATCAGGGGATTCCCAACGGCGGCTACACCCAGATGGTGGCCAACATGCTGCAGGGTGTGGAAGTTCGCCTGGGTGTGAACTACCTGGCTAACAAGGCTGAACTGGATGCTCTGGCTGACCGTGTGATCTACACTGGCCCCATTGACGCTTATTTTGATTACTCCCTGGGCACCTTGCAGTACCGCAGCGTTCGCTTTGAAACCGAAACGCTGGCCTGCCCCAACTATCAGGGCAACGCTGTCATCAACTACACCGATGCCGAAACCCCGTACACCCGCATCATTGAGCACAAGCACTTTGAGTTCGGCTCCACCGAGCCGGGCACCAAGACGGTCATCAGCCGCGAATACTCCGCTGAGTGGAAGCCGGGCGACGAGCCGTACTACCCGGTCAACGATGACAAGAACAGCGCCCTGTACGCCAAGTACAAGGCACTGGCCGATGCCGAGCCGCACGTTGTGTTCGGCGGCCGCCTGGGCGAGTATAAGTACTATGATATGGACAAGGTAATTGAAAGCGCGCTGGCCTGCGTTGCTGTGCAGATGGATAAGATCAACCAGTACAAAGCATAAGGCAGGCGTAAACCAGGATTTATAGCAAAACCGCATGATTCCAAATACCGCTGCGGCGGGAATGATGCGGTGCAATTTGAGATAAAGGACAAAGCAATGACGGAATTGAGTGTTTCCATCCTGTCTGCCGATCTTGCCAACCTTGCTGCCGAAACGGCCGATTCTATGGTGTGCGGTGCAGACATGGTGCATTTTGATGTGATGGACGGCCACTTTGTACCCAACATCACCTATGGCGCGCCGGTGCTGAAATGCCTGAAAAAGGCCGTGCCGGAAGCATTTTATGATGTTCACCTGATGATCTCCGACCCTGCACGCTATGCACAGGATTTTGCGGCAGCAGGGGCAAACCTGATCAATTTCCACATTGAAGCTGTGCCCAACCATGTGGGGCAGACCATTGCCGCTGTGCGGGAGACTGGGTGCCTGGTGGGCCTGACCATCAGCCCGTCTACCCCGCCGCAGGCAGTGTTCCCCTACCTGGATGAACTGGACCTGGTGCTGGTCATGGGGGTGGAGCCCGGCTTTGGCGGGCAGAAGTTCATCCCCACAACCGTCAGCCGTGTGGCAGCCATCAAGGCAGAGTGCAACCGGCGCGGTGTTTCCCCCCGCATTGAGGTGGACGGCGGCATTAACACCGAAACCGCCTCCCTGTGTGCCCAGGCCGGAGCCAGTGTTCTGGTCATGGGCAGCGCGTTTTTTAAGGCGCAGGACCGTACCGCGCTGGCCAAACAGGTTCGGGCGCTGTAACCCCCAAAGGAGTATCCATGCCAAAACGTCATGATAAGATCACCAAAAGCGTAAACTATGATTATTATTGGGACATTTTGTTTTGCACTGTCCCGCTTTTGGCGGTCAGTTGTTTTTATTACGGAGCGCGCCCGCTGCTGATGATGGCGGCCGGGCTGCTGACTGCGTATGTGGCGGACTGTGTTGTTACCCCGCTGCATGCGGCGGGGTACCGCGCACATGAGCCTTCCAGCGAAGCTTTTGCTGCGCTGATTGTGCTGATGATGCCGGCTTCGGCCCCGTATTATATGGTGGTCACGGCAACGATCATTGCCGTGCTTGTCAAAGAAGCGTTCGGCGGAGAGGGGCACTATCCCTTCCACCCGGCGGCGGTGGGATTGGTGGCGGCAACGCTGGCATGGCCGCGAGTCATGTCGTCCTACCCGGCACCGGGTACAGTGCTGGCACTTTTCAGCAGCACCGGAGTGGTGCTGACCCAAGGCAGCAACACCACCCTGTCTGCCGGCGGCCTGCCGTCTGACAGTACCATCAACCTGTTGACCGGTAATGTGGCTGGGCCGCTGGGCTGCTGCGCTATTCTGGTCATTGTGGCCTGTGGGCTGTACCTGCTGGTGCGCGGCCACATGCAGCTTTCTACCTTTGTGCCGTACCTTGCGGTATGCGTACTGGTGCCCTGGCTGCTGCCCAACCTGAACGAACTTCCAGCCCTGAGTGCCCCATGGGAATATGTGCGCCAGCGCATCTACCTGGAAAAGTATATCCTGCTTTCCGGCAGCATGCTGTTTGGCGGGATATTCCTGGCGTGCGAGCCGGTGGTGCAGCCCAACCGCTGGAGCAGCCGTTTGATTTACGGCCTGTTCCTGGGCGCAATGGCAACGGCGTTCCGCTATTACAGCGTATACGAAACCGGCGTATGCTTTGCCATTGTATTGGCTGGTGCTTTCCCCGAATGGCTGGACCGCCTGGCCCAGCGCGCAGAAAGGATCAGATTCATGCGGAAGGAGGAAAAGCGCCTTGCCCAACACAGAGAACCGTAAGAACAGCAACAAAAAGCCGACCCTGCAGGAACATTCCCAAACCGTTATCATCCCCCAGCTGACCCCCGAAATGCTGGAACAGGCGCGCCGCGCCGCAGAGCAGGGCAAAACCGCCGAGCAGATCGAGCAGGAAGCCCTGGCCGCCGCCCAGGCGGAGCAAAAAGCGGTAGAAAGCAAGCAGGAAGCACCTACGGCCGAAAAGCCCAAAACGGTCCAGCCCGCCAATAAGCCCAAGACCCGCAAAGAGGCCGAGGAAGAGCTGGCCCAGAATATCCATGATGACCACCTGTGGCTGAATAACCCCGTTATGGTGCGCGGTCTGGGGCTGGCACCCATTGTGGCGGCTGCTGTAAGCGGCCAGAATGCCTGGATGCTGTGCGCTGCCACCATTCTGCTTGTAACGGCAACCCGTATGTTGGCTGTGGCAATCTGCCACCTGACCGGCAACCGCTTCCGCGGTGTGGTATACTCTTACGCTGCCGCTATTGTGTATATCCCGGCTTATATCATTTTGTACAACCTGTTTGGGACGGATCTTTCGCTGCTGGGGATCTATCTGCCCATGCTGGTAGTGGAGCCCGCCGTGATCAAACGTATGGAATCCAACGACCTGGAAACGGTGGGCGAGGCGTTCCGCCGCGGCATCAACAATACCATTGGTATCTGCTTTTCGGTGCTGCTGGTGGGGGTTGTGCGTGAACTGCTGGCGGAAGGCACCGTGTTCGGCAACGTGGTATTTCCCGTGGCGCCGCTGCCGCTGGCCGACCAGCCGGGCACCGGGTTTATCATCATTGGCCTGATTGCCGCCGTGTGGACCGCCATCGGCGGTGCCTATGTGCATTATAAGATCGAGGAGGTGCGTCATCTGTATGGCAATAAACGCAAGCGCTGAGCTTTCCGTTTTGCAGGCTGTGGCGCAGTTCCTGACCTACGCCGTCATGGCTGTGTTTGCGGAGAATGCAGTGTTCTTCCGCGCGCTGGGCGTTTCCCGACTGAACAAGCTGGTCAACGACCCCAAAATCAGCACATGGCAGTACTGCATTCCTATCATTCTGGTACAGACCATCAGCGCCCCCATGGGTTGGGCTGCCCAAAGCTTAGCGCTGCCCGCTTTGGCAAAGGTGCTGCCTGGCTGGCTGCCGGTCAACGCCCTGCGCCCGCTGGTATTTTTGAACTGCTCACTGATCGCTATGGGCATTGTGTGGCTGCTGTTGGGCCTGTTCCCCAAAAGCCGCGATGCCTGCCGCGAACAGCTGCCCGGCGCAACCTTCAACTGTTGCGTGCTGGGCACCCTGCTGGTTGCAGCCAGCCAGAACTATAACCTGCTGCAGTCCATCGGCTTCGGCTTTGGTAGCGGCGTGGGCTACCTGGTCGCCGTGCTGGTGGTGGATGAAGGCCGCCGCCGGCTGCGCAGCAAAGATATCCCACATATATTCCGCGGCCTGCCCAGTGTGCTGATTTATATCGGCATTCTCTCGCTGGCAATTTACGGGCTGGTTGGTACTGTGGATTGAGCCGCGCCCGGACGTAAAAAACGGCATCCGTGAAAGAGGAGTGATTACCATGCAGAATTGTTTTGTCCCTGCTGATATCCTGCTGCCCGGTGCAGCGACCCCGCTGGACCCGTGGGCCTGCATTGCGGTGGATCAGTTTACCTCCCAGCCGGAATACTGGCAGAAAGCGGAGGAACTGGCAAAGGGTAAACCCAGCACCCTGCACATTGTTCTGCCGGAAGCTTACCTTGGAACCCCGCAGGAAGAATCGCGCCTTGCGGCGATCCGTGCGGCCATGCAGGATTACCGCGATAACCTGCTGACCCGCTGTGTACATGGCTATGTGTATGTGGAGCGCACCCAGATGGACGGTACCATCCGCCAGGGGCTGGTTGGTGCTGTGGACCTGGAACAGTACAGCTTTCAAAAAGGCAGCAAGCCCGCCATCCGCCCCAGCGAGAGCACAGTGGTGGCGCGCATCCCGCCCCGGCTCAAGATCCGCCGCGGGGCCCAGCTGGAAACCCCGCATGTGATGATGTTGGCCGACGATGAAGCCTGTACCCTGATTGAACCCATTGCCGCCCATAAGGCGGAGCTGCCGCTGCTGTATGATGGCGCGCTGATGCTGAACGGCGGCCACCTGGCCGGTTGGGCCGTGGAGGACCCCGCGCTGGTGGAGCAGATCAACACTGCGCTGGCAAACCTTGGCGATGCCGCTGCTTTTGCCGCACGCTGGCCTGCCGCAGCCGGCCAGCCGCCCATGACGCTGGCGGTTGGTGATGGCAACCATTCCCTTGCCACAGCAAAAGCCTATTGGGAAGAACTGAAACCCACCCTGCCGCCGGAACAGCAGCAGACCCACCCGGCGCGCTGGTGCCTGGCGGAAGTGTGCAACGTGCATTCCCCGGCGATTGAGATTGAGCCCATCCACCGTGTGCTGTTTGGCGTGGACGCCAACACCGTTGCCGCAGACTTTGGCAGCTGGTTGGAACAGCACGGCGCAGCCCTCCAGGGCGGCGACCAGCATATCGTGCTGGCCGGTGCCGGTGCAGAGATCACCTTTGACGCCGCCAACACCCCGGACCCGCTGGCCGTGGGCACCACGGAACATTTTATTGGGGATTATCTGGCCCAGAACCCCGGCGTGACGGTGGATTACATCCACGGTGCCGCGGCTGCCCGCGCCATGGCCGCAGACCCCGCCAAGCCGGCCACAGCCCTGCTGATGCCGGACTTTGCCAAAGCGGACCTGTTCAAAGGTGTTGTGCTGGGCGGCGTGCTGCCGCGCAAGACTTTCAGCATGGGCCATGCCGAGGAAAAACGTTACTATAATGAATGCCGCAGTCTGACCATGCCGGACTGACGATACAGGGAGCCAATTATGCCGAACAACGAAAAAAACGCTGAGCCCGCCGTGCGCGATGCTCAGTCCACAGCAGCGCGCCGCCGTCGCCGCCGCCACACCCCCCATGGGGATGCCCCGGCCCAGAACCCCGCCCCGCGGGCCCCACAGCCCAAAGATGCATCCCGCCCCTGCCCGCCCCGGCAGGCAGCCCCGAACAACCGCAGCAATGCGGCAAAGCCCGCTGCCCTCAAACCGGCCCAGCGCCCTGCACGCCCCAATAATGCCAATCAGGCCCGCCCTGTGGCCCCGCAGCTGAACGGCCAACCCCCGCGCGGGCAGCAAAAGCCCCAGCCCACCCCCCAGCCGCC
>ENA-ORRW01001447-ORRW01001447.1-human-gut-metagenome-genome-assembly--contig:-NODE-1447-length-22841-cov-5.877205_pt1 | contig 22841 bp, 24 predicted proteins | sample MGYA00242183_ERZ509150 | MGnify/ENA primary metagenome ERZ509150 (study PRJEB26280, sample SAMEA2338639) | human gut metagenome | biome: human gut; feature: human-associated habitat; material: faeces... | reverse complement strand
ATGGCAGATTGTCTTGTGAACAGATAGAACAGCTTTGGTGTGAGCTTATCATACCGGAGCAAAACAAAGAACAAAAAGAAAGCGAGGAATAGCATATGAAGTATTCAATTAAAGTAAACGAAGTAAGGGCAAAAGAGGGCAGCAACATCAAAGGATTTGCAACAGTAGTATTTGGTGATTCATTTAAGATTACCAATATTGCAATCCTTGAGAATAAGGACAAGGGAGAGCTTTTTGTATCAATGCCTAGATACCGCTCCAATGAGCGTGATGAAAGCAATGGTGTGATTTATAAGGATGTGTGCAATCCTATCACAGCAGAGTTTCGTGAGGAACTCTATACCAATATCCTTGATGCCTATGCAAGAATCAAGGAACCGGAGAAAGAGGAGACACAGAAGCAGGACAGAACACAGGAAATGCCAGAGTTTTCCGTAACTGTGACACCTTATGAGAGGGAAGGCAGTAACATCAAGGGACTTGCACGCATTTATTTTGAAAACAGTTTCATCGTAAATAACATCAATATCGTGCAGGGCAAAGAGAAAATCTTTGTATCAATGCCTTCTTATAAGACAAAGCAGGTGGATGAGCAGGGCAAGCCCATCTATCAGGATGTCTGCTATCCGGTCACAAAGGATTTCAGGGAAAAACTCTATAATGAGATTATCTCGGAATATGAGAAAGCAAAGGATAAGAGCAACGAAAAGGCAAGGGAGAGTGCAGAGAAACATCATGGCAATCCCGATAAAGAGAAGGACAAAGAGGCAACGCCCTTTCGATAATCAGTAATCAGAGTACAGGGGCGGCCAAGGCTGCCCCATTTACAGAATGGAGGAAACAGAATGGATATGGAAGCAGGAAAAACACTTACCAATGAGGAGGTCATAAGGGAACTTCTCGACTTATTAAAGAAAAATGCCATGAAAGAGCAGGCAAACGATGTATTTGAGATATGCAGCTATGTGGATGGACTGGAGAAAAAGATTGATTCCATGACGGAAGAACTCACCAACATGCAGAACCAGATCAAAGAAATGCAGGAAGATACACTTGTCAATAATGCTAAAAAGGCATTGTCGGAAGCACAGGAGCGACTTAATGCCAGATGTGAGCAGATAAAGTCACAGGTATTAGAAGTGAAAGAACAGGTCAAATCTACTGCTAAGGGCATAGTCGAAGAAGCAAAGGAAAAGGGAAGAGCTGCATTATACAGGGTATCTGAGTTCTTAGGAATTAAGAAAAGATTTCTGGATATTCGAGAGAATGTAAGAGGTGCAATCAAGACCACAGATAAGGATATAGCAAAGACAGCACTTCTTGCAAAAGGATTTCGTGAAGCAGGGCAGACAGTAGCCAATGCATTCCGCACTTTTGCTGACAAGCCGGAGGTGGATTATTCTCAGAAAGAGCAGAAACATCCCATTACAAAGGCGGTGCTTGCACACCTATGAAAGCAGTGAAAAAGATGCTTGTATCAATGGAACTGCATCTGGATGCTTCGATTGATATGATGATGGCTATGATGATATATACATGGATAGCGATTATGATTATGATCGGTATGACAGGGATAGTGATTATGCCGATGGTGTGGATGACGCAATGGATGAATTTGACGAGGATTGGTAAGTATGGCAGGCAAATAGTGAAAAAAGAAGCCGCAATGATATAATATTAGACGGGATAAGGAAGCAAGATACAGAAAATATGATATAGATAAAGGAGTCAGAAATGAGAGACCAGAAATTATATGAATCAGTCGGAAAATATATAGATAAATATTACATAGACAAGCCGGATGATATTAAACTGGATAAAGAAATGAAGTCTATATTTGATAGAATCTCGGAATTTAGAAAGAAAAAAGCAACAAAAAAATGTGATGCCGAAGAAGATGCAGATATTGAGATAGATGAAAGTGCAGTAGAATCGTTTGATGTTGAAAGTATACAGAAAACGAAAGCAACTGACTCTATGTCTTCGACATTGGCAACAAACCGTAATATAGAAAGTCTTATGGGGCAGATGGATGAGACATTTTCCCAAAGATTATTACGTTTAATTGATGAGAGAGGGATGACAGATTCTGAAGCATATAATAAAGCTTATGTGGATAGGAGACATTTTTCAAAAATCAGAAAAGATGTGAATTATACGCCAAATAAGAAGACAGTGCTTGCGTTTGCAATAGCATTAGAATTATCTATTGATGAAGCGAAGGATCTTCTAAATTCAGCAGGCTTTGCGTTTTCAAGAAGTTCAAAGACAGATATTATCGTAGCTTATTTCTTACAGAATAAGATATACGATATGTTTGAAATTAATGAGATATTAGATGCTTATGGGCAGCCAATTTTTGAGTAGGTGAAGTATATGCAGAAAAAGAAGAAGCGGATGTACGATGGAGGAAAAAGCGTACTTCATGTAAAAAATAGTGCAGGCGGTTTTTACAAAGTTAAGAAAACAGGAAGACTTGGAAAGAACTGCGTGCATTTTTCAGGTAGAGGAATATGTTCCAAATATGATAAATGGTGCAGTTCTGCAAACTGTCCCGGTTATGAAAAAAGGAAGTAGAGGATTGGAGATATGAAATTGTCGCCTATCATGCGACCAGCTCTGTTAGTTTCGTAGATATAATGTGATTACAATAAACCGAAGGAGGTAAATCACATGAATGCGGAATTAACAGAGCTGGTTTTTATTTTGGACAGAAGTGGTTCAATGGGTGGACTGGAGAGCGACACAATCAGTGGATTTAACGGGATGATAGAGAGGCAGAAAAAAGAAGGAGAAAAAGTTAATGTGACTACAATCCTCTTTGATGATGAAGTGGAAATCATTCATGATCGTTTCCTGATTGATGCAGTTCAGCCATCGACGGATAAAGAGTATTATGTCCGGGGATGTACAGCATTGCTTGATGCAGTAGGACAGGCAATTAACAAAATTGACAATGTGCAGAAACATTTGCCGGAGGAACATCGTGCCGGAAAAGTATTGTTTGTAATTACTACAGATGGATTAGAAAATTCCAGTACAGAGTTTAATTACAATGACATTAAGCGAATGATTGAAGCAAAGAAAGAATGTGGCTGGGAGTTCTTATTCCTTGTAGCAAATATTGATGCAGGCAAAGAAGCTGAAAAAATTGGTATTGAAAGAAACAGGTCAGTAACATATGAGAATGATCATGATGGAGTAGCACTAAATTACGAAGCTGTTGGCAGAGCAGTGAGAGGCGTTACAAAAAGCAGAACCTGCAGTATAGAACTTGATGATGCTTGGGCAGATGATATCACAGAATATCATGATAAGGCAGGAAAAAGGTAGGTGATATTTATGGTAGATGCAAGAGAAATGAAAAAGATACTTCGTAATAACGGATATGAATATCAAAGATGCAAAGGCTCACATTTTATGTATTCAAATGGTGTTTATACGGTTGCAGTTAATAAAGACCTAAATGCAATGGTGGCAAAAAGAATTATTAAGCAGTATCACCTGCAGGTAGCAGGTGTGTAAGAAGGGAGAACAATTTTATGGCAATGATTGTATGTCCACATTGTGGAGAACAGGTATCAGAAAAAGCAAAGAAGTGTGTGCATTGCGGTGCAATATTGATACCAGAAGAGAAGAAGCATTGCACAGAATGCGGTGCTGAACTTGAAGAGGGGATGACAGAGTGTCCGAATTGTGGCTGCCCGGTCGATGATATACTAGGGCAGGAGACAGATGAAAAGCCACAAAAGGTAGAGGCAACAGGGGTAAAGGTTGGCATTATGCAATGCCTAGCTTAATGCTAAAATATTGACAGAAATACTCAAAAGCAAGGTTATGAATTTCTTTCTCACAAAAACTAATGACTTTTAAATGAAAATAATTAAAGCTCGCAAGAAAATGCGATTATTTTGATTGCAAGAATAAGCGTTTTGCACTATAATTTAAAAAGCGAGTTTTTACTCAATTGTGACAAATATAACATGTCTATAGAAGAAGCCACGAGGTGTGAGAATGAGAGTAAGTTACAATAAATTATGGAAGTTATTGGTAGACAAAAAGATGAGTAAAGCCGATTTGAGAAAGGCTGTAGATATTGCTCCGAATACCCTTACAAAGATGCGTAAGGATGGAGAAGTGTCTATGAGTGTATTACTCAAGATTGCTACATATCTGGATTGCGATATTAGCGATATCTGTGAGTTTGTGAAAGATGAAGAATAAACCTTGTTGGAGAGTGCAAAATGGCAGAGTTAGTATATAGTGCAGGACTTACATCAAAATTGTTTTGGCTACAGGAGTCCAGAAAGACCGCAGGATATATCCTGGATGGATATAGTAAGGCGGATATCCGCAAGATAGTCTGGGAAGAGAATATCTATCAAGTAAAAGCAGAATATCGTGCATATGAGGTATTGAATGGTACTTATCGTAGAGTATTTGCTTTACCGGAAGCAGTGCTTCGGGCTTTTACCACTTGTGATGTGGAGACAGCAAAGATTTTAAACTTAATTGCAATTCTTATGGATAGCCGACTATTTTTTGAATTTCTTCATGAAGTGTATGATGAAAAGCTCAGACTTGGAGAAAAGGAAATCACAGACAGGGATTTGAATGTATTCTTTTCGGATAAAGCGTTGCAGAGTGATGTGGTGGCTGGATGGACGGATACAGCAGTACGGAAACTGAAACAGTGCTTTACTAGAATGATGTTTGAGGCGGGATTACTTGAAAGTAGTGCAAAACCAAGAACAATCAAGCCAATTCACATTGACTATCGTACAGAGGAATTGCTGACTGCAAATGGACTGGGAGAATACTTGAAAGCTGTGAAAGGAGTCTGAGCATGGCAAAGTTAAGTTTGGATGATAGACTGAATCAGATAGAAGACAAAATATCAGAGAAGTCGTTTAGAGAGAATAAAGGACTTGGAAATGAAGTCGGATATTATATATTCGATTATGATCCAAGAGAAGAGCTGTATGTGAGAAATCATATAGCATACCTTAAGGATAGAATAAACAACGGAAACAAAGATTTCAGAATAGTTGAGTTTGACCTGTTTCACCTGATGGTTGAGATATTGCAGGAGGAAGGCTATCTGGAAGCATTCTTTGATTTGGAAAAAGAGAATGGATTTTTTGAAATGGCAGACAGTCTTGTAGAAACATTGGGACTGGATGAGACAAATGAGCTGAATCTAATCATATCAAGAATATTGCAGGAAGATTTGACAGACAGTGTGGTATTTCTTACCGGAGTAGGCAAGTGCCATCCGATAATTGCAAGCCACAACATCTTAAATAATTTGCATCAGGTGCTTGACAGTGTACCGGTAGTGCTTTTCTATCCGGGAGAGTATAGCGGACAGGATTTGAAATTATTTGGAACAATGGATTCACACAACTATTACAGGGCATTCCGTCTGGTGTAGAGGAGAAAATACAATGCAGATTAAAAATATGTTTGAAAAGCAGATTGACCGTGACATCAAGGGTGTTATTAAAGTAGGCCAGTCGGATGAAGAAAATGTATATCAGGAATTAGATGAATATGTAGTGACCAAGGAACTTCTGAAGCATTTCAGGGATTTCTTTAACAATTATGAAAAAGGTGTAGATGGATATACAGATAAGATGGGTGTCTGGATTTCCGGATTCTTTGGAAGTGGTAAATCTCACTTTCTGAAAATACTGTCTTATTTATTGAAAAACAGCACAGTAGAAGGTAAAAGAGCCATTGAGTATTTTACAGATGGTAAAAAAATAGAAGATCCGATGCTTATTGCAGAGATGACAAAGGCTGGAACAATTGAGTCAGATGTCATGCTTTTTAATATTGATTCAAAGGGTTCTGCAAAGGTAGGCTCCGGCAAGGAGGCTATCGTTGAAGTGTTTATGAAGGTGTTCAATGAGATGCAGGGATATTGTGGTTCCATTCCTTATCTCGCAGAATTTGAACGTCAGTTGGATAACGAGGGCAGATTTGAAGAGTTCAAAGAGAGGTTCGAGGCGAATGCAGGAGCACCTTGGGATAAAAAGAGACAGGCATTTGCAGTTATTCAGGATAAAGTAGTAAAGACATTAGTCGAGATGGATTTCATGAGTGAGGAAGCAGCCCGCAACTGGTGCAAGAATGCAAAGGGTAACTATGACCTCAGTATCGAGAAGTTCGTATCACTTGTGCAGGAATACTGTGCGAAGAAAGGACCGAATCATCATGTTGTCTTCTTAGTTGATGAAATCGGTCAGTATATTGCAGATGATACACAGCTTATGCTTAATCTCCAGACAATTGTGGAAGACCTTGGAACAGCCTGCAAAGGTAAGGCCTGGGTTATCGTAACGAGCCAGGAGGATATTGATTCTATTACAAAGACAAAGGGAAATGACTTTTCTAAGATTCAGGGACGTTTTGATACGAGACTTTCTCTTTCAGCATCCAATGTTGACGAAGTAATCCGTAAGCGTGTGCTTGCAAAGAATGAGACAGCAACACAGACGCTCAGACTTCTCTATGAGCAGAAAGAATCAATTATCAAGAATCTCATTACATTTACAGCGGATACAGCGGACAAGAAGCTGTATGCAGATAAGGCGGATTTCGCAGACTGCTATCCGTTCATACCATATCAGTTCAATCTTTTAGGACAGGTACTTACTGCGGTCAGAACACATGGCGCAAGTGGAAAGCATCTGTCTGATCAGTCACGTTCTATGCTTGCACTGTTTCAGGAGTCGGCAATCAGAGTAATGGATAAAGAGGATGGAGTATTGGTTCCGTTTAGCTTTTTCTACAATCCATTGCATAAGTTTATTGACCACCAGCACAGTCAGGTAATCTCAGATGCAGAAAATAACAGTAAGCTGGATGAGTTCGATGTAGAGCTTTTGAAGGTTCTCTTTATGATTAAATATGTCAAGGAAATCAAGGCAAATGTAGATAATCTTACTACACTTATGATTTCCAATATTGATGACGACAGGATTGAAGTCCGTTCTAAGATTGAAGAATCATTAAAGAAACTGATTAAAGAGACACTTGTACAGAAGAATGGTGAAATATACATCTTCCTGACAAATGAGGAGCAGGAAATCAATAATGCCATCAACAATGAGTCAGTGGAGATGGGAGAAATCATCGGAGAAGCGTCTACAGTTATCTTCGAGGAAATCTATACAGAGAAGAAATATCGTTACAGCAGCCGTTACTTATTCCCATTCAACCAGAAGGTGGATGACCGATTCTTCAAGGGCAATCAGTCTAACGATATCGGAGTGACAGTTATTACACCTTATGGCGGAGATTATGCAGACTCTGCACTTCGTCTGCTTTCAGCACAGGAAAGCAGTGTGATTGTGAAGCTGCCAAATGACAGTACATTCCTTGATGAGATTACAGAATCCATCAAGATATATAAATTCCTTAATAAAAATGCGTCCGGAGCCAGAGGCAGCTTTGACAGCATCCGCAGGGCAAAAGAGGATGAGCGTATTGAGAAGAAGGACAGAATCCGAATCTTTATTGAGGACGCATTAAAGAATGCTGATATCTATGTAAATGGCGATAAGGCAACCATTTCAGCTAAGGAGCCGGCAACAAGAATTAATGAAGCACTCGGTAAGCTTGTAGCAATGAAATACAATAAGCTTACCTATATGGAGACAGCACCGGAGCTTTCAGATATCAGTGCCATCTTTAAACACAGCGATGGTCAGATGAGCTTCCTTGGCACAAGTGATACCACACCGAATAAGCTTGCTTTAGAGGAAGTGGTACAGGTAATCGGATTAAATAATGCCAGACATATGAAGACATCCCTTAAGTCATTACAGGATAAGTTTGGTGCAGCACCGTATGGATTTGATCAAAAGGATGTGCAGTGGCTTGTTGCAATGTTGTTCAAGCTGGGAAGAGTGTCTCTTACTCTTAACAGTCAGAGTCTGTCATTGCTTTCAACGAATGCGGATGAACTGGTCAGATATATTACAAAGCGTGAACATGTAGAGAAACTCTTGATAGATATCAGAGAAAGAGCAACGGATGGACAGATTCGCTCTGCAAAAGAAGTTATGAAGGATTACTTCGGATTTACTGTATCCAGCGATGATGATGACAAAATCATGAGCAGCTTCAAGAGCAGGGCAAAGGATAAAGTTGAAGTATACGATGACATCCTTGTAGAGTACAGAATCAATCCGAAATATCCTTGCAAGCGACTGATGGAAGAGGCAAGAAAGAGGCTTGCTGAAATCCTGGATATCAATGAGCCTACAGAGTTCTTCAAGACAGTAGATAAGAAGAGAGATGACCTGCTTGATGATGCAGAAGATACTGCACCTGTATTTGATTTCTTTAAGGGAGACCAGAGAAAGATTTTTGAAGAGTCAGTGAAGAACCTTGCATATTTTGGCAACAGTAAGACATATGTAAGTGACCAGGAGTTATTAAAAGTAGTCGAAGAGATAGAGACTATCGTGAAGGACAGCAAGCCTTTCGGTAAGATTCAGAGATTACCGGAATTAAATAAGAAATTTGAAGAGCTTCATATGGGATTGCTTGAAAAGGAAGCAGCTATCATGGATCCATTAGTACATGACGACTTCCTTAAAGTGAAAGAAGTATTGGATACTAAGCCATTTGCAGAAGTACTCCGTCCTCGTATCAATAAGAGATTTGAAGAAATCTGGGAGAAACTCAGAACATCCAGTGATATCGCTGCAATTAAGAATATCAAGCTGGAAAGTGATACTTTAAAAATCAAGTGTCTGGATGAGATAGATGAATATGAGAGGGCACATCAGCCTGCACCGGAACCACCTGTTGCACCGGTAGTACCCGGTAAAGAGCCGATTGAATCTATTCCAGCACCGACTAAAGTAAAGACAAAGAGACGTAAGAATATTTCCATCAGCAATGTGGCAGGAGCTAGAACATATTCGATAGAGTCAGAGCAGGATATTGATAAGTTCCTTGCCGAGATGAAGCAGAAATTGATGAATGAACTGGAAGAAGATACAATAATTACATTGAGTTGATAAGCTTGATTGGAGGATATAGCACATGAACAAAAATGCAATTAAGAAATTTGCAATAGATGCAAGAAATAAGCTGATAGCATCCGTTACGGACAAAGCTGGTATGCTTGGGATCACACCGGATAATTGCAGTGAAGTAATCACAAAAGGTGCAGATTTTGAGGTATACAAAACAGCAGCAGGAACCGAACTGACACTTAATAAAAAACAGTGTGAGCAGAGAAGAAAACTGGTAGACCAGATTCATGCAAGAGGCTTTGAAGCGGTAGTGGAAGAAGTGGCATATACATGGTTTAACAGAATCTGTGCCATTCGTTTTATGGAAGTGAACGACTATATGTATCCTGTAAGAGTTCGTGTGCTTTCTTCCGAAAAAGAAGGAAAAAATGAGCCTGATGTGGTAACTATGGCTCCAGATATTGACTGGGATTTCACTGATAAAGAGAGAGAAGAAATCATTGATGCCAAGATGAATAACAGGCTTGATGATTTATTCAGAATGCTTTTTATCAAACAGTGTAACCTGCTTCATGAAGTGTTGCCGGGACTTTTTGAAGAGACAGAAGACTATACCGAAATGCTTCTTAACATCTCATTTACAAATGAAGATGATGTGATTCGTATGCTGGTAGATGGTATCGATGAAAAGGATTTTAACATCACAACTGTTGATGAGGATGGCAAGGCAGCAGGACAGGTAGAAATCATCGGCTGGTTATATCAGTATTACAATACAGAGCCTAAAAATAAAGCATTTGCCAAGAAAGCCAAAATCACAAAAGAAGAAGTGCCGGCAGTTACACAGCTTTTTACTCCGGACTGGATTGTACGATATATGGTTGAAAACAGCCTTGGCAGAATGTGGGTAGAAGGACATCCGGATGATGAATTGAAAAGCAAATGGAAATACTATCTGGATGAGGCAGAGCAGGAAGAGTCTGTGCAGCAGGAACTTAATAAGATAAAGGCAGAGTATGCAACTTTAAAGCCAGAAGATATAAAACTTATTGATCCTTGTATGGGTTCAGGACATATTTTGGTGTATGCATTTGATGTATTTATGCAGATATATGAAAATGCAGGATGGTCACAGAGAGATGCTGCACAGAGCATTATACAAAATAATATATACGGACTTGATATAGATGACAGAGCTGCACAGTTGAGCTATTTTGCAGTGCTGATGAAAGCAAGACAGTATGATAGAAGAATCTTGACCAGAAGTATAGAACCGAATGTATATGCTGTGCAGGAGAGTAATGGTATTAATCGTGGTCAGCTTAAATACTTTGGCGCTGGATTGACAGATGTAGAGAAGAATGCAGCAGTATCGCAGATGGAAGGACTACTTAATACATTAAATGACGCAAAAGAATATGGCTCTTTGCTTAATGTTGAAGATTATGATTGGGTGCTGTTAGAGAAATTTATAGATAAAACAGATACAGAAAGCCAGATTTCTTTTGATACATATGGATTGGATGAGACTGCAGAACAGTTGAAACAATTGATTAGAATTGGCAAGGTGATGGCACAGAAGTATGAAGTTGTTGCTACTAACCCACCATATGCTGGAACAAGTAATCTTAGTGCAAAAGTAAACAATTTTGTGAAGAAAAATTATCCAGATAGTAAGGCTGATTTATTTGCAGTGTTCATTGAACGTTGTGGGGAGATGCTAAAGAAGAACGGGTATCAGGCGATGATTACGCAGCATTCGTGGATGTTTTTGTCTAGTTATGAGAAACTTAGAGAAAAATTATTGCGTAAAGAATTGATTAACCTTGTGCATCTAGGAGCACATGCCTTTGATGAGATAAATGGTGAAGTTGTACAAACATCAAGTTTTGTATTTTGTAATGAAAATGAAGCAAAATATAAAAGTACTTTTCTTCAACTTGTGAGTGGAAAAAATGAAGATGCAAAAGCAACATTGTTTTTATCTGGAAATTGTAGATTTTATAAGACAAATAAACAACTAGGTGAGATTAAAGGAACTCCATATACTTCATATTGGGCATCGGATATTGTTTTGGCTGCCTTTAGAACGGCAAAGCTCGTTGGTGAAATATCAGAACCTCGTGTTGGAATGGCAACAGCAAATAATGATAGATTTGTGCGCCTTTGGTTTGAAATAAGTATAGGAAAATTGGGGTTAAATATTTTATCAAGAGAAAATGCAATTGAGAGTGGAAAAAAATGGTTTCCGTTTGCAAAAGGTGGAGAACAAAGAAAATGGTATGGAAATAATGATACAATTGTAAATTGGGAAAACGATGGATTTGAAATACAAAACTTTAAAGATGAGAAAACAGGACGAATACGGTCCCATAATTATAACTTAGATTATATATTTCACTCAGCATTAACATGGACAGTAATCGGAACACAAAAGACAACTTTCAGATTTTGCCCGGTTGGTTTTTTATATTCTAATAGCGGGTATGGAATGTTTTGTGATAATGAGGCAACAAAATATTATCTACTTGGATTTATGAATTCAAAAGTGGCTATGTCACTTTTAAATATACTTTCACCGTCAATGGGATTTGAATCTGGTTATCTTAGAAAGTTACCAATTGTTGAATCAAATCACATGGACAAAGTTGTTAATAAAGTGAAAAAATGTATTAATGAAAGTAATATTGACTGGGATTTATTTGAAACCTCATGGGATTTCAAATGTCATCCTTTAATATCTGTCATTCCACAGAACAGAATAGTTTTTGATGATACAACAGATATTGATTTAGCAGAATGTTACACCTGTTGGGAGAATGAATGCAACGAGCGTTTTAATCAACTCAAAGAAAATGAGGAAGAACTGAATCGCATTTTTATTGATATTTATGGTTTACAGGATGAATTAACACCAGAGGTAGAAGATAAAGATGTCACAGTACGAAAAGCCGATTTACAACGTGATATTAAGAGTCTGATTTCTTATGCTGTTGGCTGCATGTTTGGACGCTATTCATTGGATGAGGAAGGTCTTGTTTTGGCAGGACAGCCATTTGAATCACATTTCTTAGAAAGTTCAGCACCAGTTTGTGGAACTGGATTTGAGGGAGCACCAGTGGCATCCGTTCCAATAGGTGAGTTTTATTACAAGACAGATGATGGTGTGAAAAAATGCACTTATAATCCTGACAAAGATAATATTATTCCGATTAGTGATGAAGAATATTTCTCGGATGATATTGTTTTAAGATTCTGTGAATGGGTGAAGATTGTATATGGTGAGAAATCATTGGAAACAAACCTTGATTTTATTGCAAAAGCACTTGGCAACAAAGGAAACACAAGCAGAGAAGTAATCAGAAATTATTTTTTGAACGATTTCTTCAAGGATCATTGCAATACTTATTCTGTTACAGGATCTGGTAAGCGTCCTATTTACTGGATGTTCGACAGTGGAAAGCAGAATGGCTTTAAGGCACTTATTTACATGCACCGTTATGATGCTGACACGGTCGGCAGAGTAAGAACAGATTACTTGCATAAAGTACAAAAATATGTTGAGACTGCAATGCAGAGTGCCCAGTATACAATTGACAATGCAACATCTGCATCAGAGAAATCAAAAGCTACAAAGGCAGTAACAAAATACACAAAGCAGCTTGCAGAAATGAAGATATATGATGAAGCAATTGCTCATGTAGCCAATCAGAGAATTGAGATTGACTTGGATGATGGTGTAAAGGTAAATTATGCGAAGTTTCAAGGGGTGGAAGTAGCGCAGGAAGGTAAGAAAGCATTAAAAGTAGATTTGTTGGCAAAGATATAGAGTGAAAGAATGAGGTGAATTAAAAATGAAAATCAAAAAATTAACATTAAATAATTTTATGGCTTTTGAAAATGCTGAAATAAATTGGTCTGATAATATCAATATTATCTGCGGTGAAAACAGTACCGGAAAAACAACACTTTTAAAAGTAATGTATTCTTTGATAAAGCCACTTAGTAGTGGAGGCAAAGATAATCTTACAAAGGAGATGGAAGAACAGGTTTTTGTCAAAAAGATCCAAGGTGTATTTCGACCGGATGAAATGAAAATTGGCAGACTTGTAAGTCGAAAACAGGGAAGTAACCGAACGGATTTTTCTATTGATTTAGAAAAGAAACAAAAAATCTCAGTTGGATTTGGAAATAGGCAGGAAAATCATGCAGATGTTTCTATAATACAGGAAGAAAAAACAAAAAAATATGATGTTATATACATTCCTACAAAAGAAATGATTTCTACGGTAGAGCATTTTGTATCTTTATATGATGAATATCATATAGATTTTGAAGAAATGTATTATGATCTTGCAAAACTTTTAGACAGACCACTTTCAAAAGGTCCTAATACTACGGAGCAGAATCAGGTATTAAGCAATCTCGAAGATATTATGAAAGGACAAATTGTACAGAAAAACAAGAAATTCTATTTCAAAATAAAAGGTGAAGGTGAATTTGAGATGGGATTACTTTCAGATGGTTACAGGAAACTATCTATGATTATATATATGATTCTTTCTGGAAGTTTGAATAAAAATACTATCTTATTTTGGGATGAACCGGAAACAAATATGAACCCTAAAATGATTCGCCCGATTGTACAGGTGATGGTAGCCTTAGCTCAGATGGGAGTGCAGATTTTTGTTTCCACACATGATTATTTTATTCAGCAAGAATTTAATATGGTAGCCTCATATTCTGAGCTAAATCCTAAAAAACTTGATATCAAGTTTATTTCATTATTTAGAGATGAAAAAACGAGGGACGTGCACTATGAGATGAAAAATTCAGCGTCTGATTTGGAACATAATGCAATTATGCAGGAGTTTGATGCAATGTATGATAGAGAACAGGGGATTATTTATGGAGAATAACATAAAGGAAGAAAGCAGATTAAAATTTCGGTTTGCAGAAAATGATACAGTGATAAAATTTGATGATACAAAATTTTATCGAGATTACTTTAATAAATTGCCAGAAGCAAAAGGTGTTGATTTTATTTCTGTTGCTAAAGATAAGATTGCATTTATAGAAGTAAAAAACTGTACCGGAGATGAAGGTAACAATCGGTGGAGAATTGCTCCGGATAACCGAAAACGCAATACAACCAATACATCCGTTGACGTGGAAGGACGTGACAGCCTGGATATTGAAATAGCACAGAAAACAGCAATGACAGTAGCAGCTTTGGTTGGAGCAAAATCCTTTGGAAATACAAAAGAGTGTTTGAGTGAATTAAAAGAATATATTCAATTTCTGTCAGGAGATAGCTTTTCGAATGATTCAAAAAAGAAATATGTAGTATTGTTTCTGGAAGGTGATTTCGGCACAAAAACACGGACTAAAAAGATGATTATGCAGAAATTGCAGGACAGTATAAATAAAAAACTTCGATGGATCAATTGCAGAGTATCTGTTGTTGATTCCGATACATATGATCCGAGAATATTTCAGATTGTAAGTTAAAAGTCGATAAATAAAGTGTCCTTCAGAAAATTACATTACTACTTATCGAACACTTTATTGGACACTATCGGACACTTTTTTGAGGCTATCGGATACAAAGTGTTCAATAAGTATCCGGTAGTGTCCGATTAGTATCCATTAGTGACTACTTACTGGATACTATTATCATACTGATTGAATAGATGTAATTTGTGCAGAGACTATCTGCACAAATGGATTAGAAGGTGAAATATGGATTTACAGAACATACAGGATCAATTAAATACAGAATTCGCCAAGTCAGAGACAAGAATCATATTCTGGTTTGATGATAAAGGTGAATACGAGGATGAGGTATCGGAACTGCAGCTTGGTGATGTAAAGCTGCACATTCTTGATGGTATAAACTGGCTTTATTCAAAATATTTATTAAACGAACAAGATAAAGAGAGTAAATATCTTGTCTATGCAGCCTTTGCAAAGCCAAGTGATGCAGAGAATCCGCTCGCAGATACGTATTATTACTCAACACCTTATTATACAGACAGAGTGTCGCAGATGTCTCAGGAGATTGGCATTGATAATCGCTTTAAGGAGCATTTATCGCAGTATGGTAATTTTTGGAAGAATAAGCATCGTATTGAGAAGTTCAAGGAACTTGGAATTGACCATTACAATGCTCAGACGATTGATATTGGTTTGATTGCTGTACTCACGGATGTAAAGACTCCAAATTTTGAGGAAGTAGTTAAGCAGATAATGCTCGGTGACAATGAAAAGTATTTTAAAGCATTGGATGATAATGGATTGACTGAAAAGTTCTGGGAACTATGCGAAAAATTCTTTGGATATCAATCTGAAAAGCCAAACATGGATGATTTGTCTGCTTGTATGATATTAACATATGCGTCATCTACATTAAAGGCAACAGTTCCGGAAGCAATGAGGACTTATATTCTTAAGAAACGCAATGATGTTGTGGTCTTTATCCGTAATATCATGGACAATGTGAATTATCAGGATGCCTATGACAAACTGGTGGAAAGAATAGATAAGTCATTGCGTTTTGTGACAAGAATACAGGATGGATTAAAGAAAGATGTGGAGAAGAAAAAAGATAGTTCTCTCCAGATGTCTGACATTTTTGCATGTGATGCTTTTGCCGGGTTAGATGACATTATTATTGACTGGGCACTGGAACAATTAAATGATGAAATCCTTGATGCGCAGATTGATGGACTTAACATTGCTCAGGTAGCTGACCAGAGAATGTCTAAGGCATATCATTATAGCGAAAGATACAAGAATGAATATACGACTATCAAGTATGCATATTTGATGATGAAGTCTGTATCACTTATGGAGTTTTCAAGTGATATTAAGACATTAGTTGAAAATTATCAGAAAGAGTCATATTTGATAGATTCATATTATAGATGGTTTTATTATGCATATGATCAGATTGAAGATAACAGCAAATTTTCTGATGTAAGACAGAGAGTAGAGAATATTTATGCGAATACATATTTGCAGAAGATAACACCGAAGTGGAATGAAAATTTCACAAATGATGTAATGAATGCTACAGTCCTGCCGAAGCAGGAAGATTTCTATAAGCATTATCTTAGAGGCTACGATGGAAAGCAGAGAGTCATTGTTATTATTTCCGATGCTTTTCGATATGAGTGTGCAAAGGAACTTTTCAGCAGATTGGAATTGGATGAGAAGTGTACACCGAAGATGGAGTGTATGCTTAGTTGCCTGCCTTCTGTTACATCAGTTGGAATGGCGAGTCTGCTTCCGCATAAAGAGATGCAGGTGGATGGCAACTTGAATGTGACTGTTGATGGACAGGCATGTGCAAGTATGGAGCAGAGAGACAAGATACTGAAATCTTATAATGAAAATAATGTGGCATTGTCATTTGATGAAGTGGCAAATGCAAATCAGACTCGAATCAGGGAATTGATTCAGGGCAAGAATATCGTGTACATCTATCACAATCAGGTGGATGCAAGAGGAGACAAGCCTGCAAGTGAGAATGAGGTATTCAATGCTTGTGCAGAGGCGATAGAAGAGATACATAAGTTGGTTAAGAAACTGACTGGTTATGTATCGGCACCAAAGTTTTTCATAACTGCAGATCATGGCTTCTTATATAAGAGAGACAGATTACAGGAGTTTGACAAGGTAACTTATCCAAAGGATAAATGCCTTTATACAAACAAGAGATTCCTCATTACAGAAGATGCAGTAAATGAGCAGGGAATCATGGCAAGAACAATGGCATATCTCAATAAACTTTATGTGGATACTCCGGTAGGAGCAGATATTTTCAAGGTTGCCGGAGGTGGACAGAACTATGTACATGGTGGTACGTCATTGCAGGAGATGATAGTTCCGGTCATTGAACTTACAACGAATACAAGAGGTGTAGCATACGATTATGTAGATGTTGTTCTGACATCTGTTACCCGTAAGGTGACAAACCTTATCACATACTTTGATTTTATTCAGACAGAGAAAGTCACAGACACCATGAAAGCAAGAAGTATCGTGGCTTACTTTACTACGGAAGATGGCGAAAAAATCTCATTTGATGTGCCTATGATTGCCAATAGCAGGGAAGAAGCACCGGAGAAAAGAACCTTCCACGAGAAGTTTACTTTGAAGTCAAGAGAATATAAGTATGGTGATAAGTATTATCTTGTATTGGCAGATGCTAATGACGAGAAGAATATCTTGCAGCAGTATGAGTTTATGATTGATATTGCGTTTGTTGATGATTTTGGATTTTAGGATGGAGGAATTTTATGGATAGTAGATGGATACAAGGCAGAATAGAAGAATATAGTTTCTATAGGCTTGCTAAACAGATATTGCCTAAGTCAGAATTTCCTGTTCTTTCATACCCAATTGCTAAAGAATCTTTGATGTCATCGAAAATGGAATCAATGAGAGAGAAAATGATACCGCAGTTTTTGTACATAACCAAAAAAGAGGAGCAGGCAATTTTTGATGGAACATGGAATGAAAATACAAATTATGAGCATGAAATTATGAAATATGGTTTTTATTTTGTGGATGTTCCGTTAGGATGCTTGGACATATCTTTTAAGAGTTGGTTTTGCGATCAGATTATAGACGCTATGCTTAAGCCATATTATACAGAAGATGATGGAAGTATTTGTTTTTCAAAGCGGCTTTTAGTAAAGGCTGTATTTTGCATATTACATGAATATGGTCATTACGTTGATTATAAAAAGTTTAATTCAAAAAAAGAATTAGCCATGTGGATTTATAAAGCAAAGGAACCATATAGAAGAATCGATACTTATGTATGTAAAATGAACCAAGAGGGACATCTTACAGAAGAATTATTATTGGAGCGACGCCGTGTGTATAGATGTTGCAAAGATGAATATTCGGCAGATCAGTATGCGTTAAGCCATTTAAATGAAATGATAGATAAGGCAATTGACATTATATGGGACGAAGGAGATAGAATCAATGAGTGAGTATTCAGAAACCGATGATAGACGAGAAATTATAAAGCAGAAACTCCGTCAATATTATGATGGTCGCATTGTTCGTAAGGATTTAACAAAATCAATTCGAGAAGGAGCCAATGTTCCTGTATATGTACTGGAATATCTTCTCGGACAGTATTGTAATTCCGATGATCAGGAGATTATTGACGAGGGAGTAGACAATGTGAAGCGTATTCTGCGAGATAACTATGTCCGTCCGGATGAGGCACAGAAGATATTGTCTCTTCTTCGAGAGAGAGGAAGCTATACAGTTATTGACAGGATTACAGTAGTTCTTAATACAAAGGAAGACCGGTACGAGGCAACCTTCTCTAACCTTGGCATTAAGAATATTCCTATCAGTGCTGACTATGTAAAGGATTATGACCGTCTGCTTTGTGGGGGTATCTGGTGTATTCTCCAGCTTGACTATGAGTTTATTGAAGAAGATAAGAAAAATACACAGCCTATTCGTATTAGAAAGTTGACACCGATTCAGATGCCACATGTGGACATGGATGAAGTAAAGAATGGTCGTAAGGCATTTACTAAGGAAGAATGGATGGACATTTTGCTTCGCTCTACTGGTATGGAGCCGGACAAGCTTTCTGACAGAGCTAAATGGTTATTGATTGCCCGTATGATTCCACTTGTTGAGAATAACTTTAATATGTGTGAATTGGGACCTCGTTCTACAGGTAAATCATACATATATGAGCAGATTTCTCCAAACAGTATCCTCGTTGCCGGAGGACAGACTACAGTTGCAAATCTGTTTTATAACATGTCTAACAATACAGTTGGTCTTGTCGGAATGTGGGATGTTGTAGCATTTGACGAGGTTGCAGGTATCAAGTTTAAGGATAAAGATGGTATCCAGATTATGAAGGGATACATGGCATCAGGTGCATTTTCCCGTGGCAAGGCTGAGATACAGGCAAAGGCATCTATGGTCTTTGTAGGTAATATCAATCAGAGTGTGGAGACTTTGCAGAAGACATCAAGTCTGTTTGATCCATTTCCTCCTGAAATGGGTACGGATACTGCGTTCCTTGACCGTTTCCATGCATATATACCGGGATGGGAGATTCCTAAGTACAGACCGGATTCGTTTACAAATGATTATGGATTTATCACAGATTATCTGTCCGAGTTTATGCGTGAGCTTCGTAAGGATAATTACAGCAATATTGCAGAGAAGTATTTCAAATTAGGAAATAACTTAAACCAGAGAGATGCAATCGCTGTTCGTAAGCTGATTTCCGGATTTATCAAATTGATTTATCCGGATGGAGAAGTCAGCAAGGAAGAAGTTGCAGAGATCATGGATATTTCACTTGAACTTCGTAGACGAGTAAAAGAACAGCTTAAGAAGATTGGTGGAATGGAGTTCTATGATGTGAACTTCTCATACATAGACAATGATAGTTTTGATGAGCATTTTGTATCCGTACCGGAGCAGGGCGGCGGAAAGATGATTCCTGAAGGTATGGGCAAGCCGGGATGCTTATATACAGTATCAAAGTCAAAGACTGGAATGATAGGCTGCTATCGTCTGGAAACACAGATGATGCCGGGAAATGGAAAGCTGACTTGCACAGGTATTGGTTCCGGAAAAGAGCCGAAGGAAGCAACCAATACAGCATTTAATTATCTGAAGGCAAATGGCAATGCAATCTCAGGTTCAATCAGTACAACAACTAAGGATTACATCATCAATTATCAGGATATGCAAGGAATTGGTATGACGGGAAATCTTGCACTTCCTACACTGATTGCTATTTCATCGGCAGCACTTAGTAAGCCTCCAATCAGCAGTCTTGCAGTACTTGGTGAGATTAGTATCGGTGGAACACTTATTAAGGTAGAAGACTTGGCAAGTACATTGCAAGTGTGCCTCGATAGTGGAGCTAAGAAAGTCCTTCTCCCAATCACATCGGCAGCAGATCTTGGAACAGTACCATCTGACTTAGTTGGAGCATTTAGTCTGATATTCTATTCTTCTCCGGAAGAAGCAGTATATAAAGCGCTAGGAGTGGAGTAGATATGATAAGTATTGATAATCAACAGATGATAAGAGAAAATTTATCAAATAAAAAAATACTCAAAGCTATAATAGCTGATTTATATGAAGATAAAAAAGTCAAAAATCTTATGTCTTTAGCAGTAGATTTAGGAATAGAGGAAGAAATTGCAAAAAAGACATCTCTGATAAAACAAGAGGCATATAGAATAGCACAAATATTTCACTATGAATATGGAACGAATATTGAAGATGCAATTGTTGCAGTTTATCAATGGGCAGATATATTTGGCGTCGGATATGAAAATGATGATTTATTTTTTACGGCAAAAGAACTTATATCGGCGAATATAGATTTTGTTGATTGGAATCAATTGAAGGATGATGTATTTAATGTTCTTTCATATGCTTATGTGTTATCTGATAATACTGAAAGAGATGAAATAGTTAAAAATGCTGAACAATTATTTGATGAAAAAAATGTGGAAGACAATCTGATTAAGAGAATTGTGAAAATAGATGAATATGATTTTTGGGAAAAGAATATAGACAGATTGTTCCCAGGTGTGTATGCAGTAGTTGACAAGGCAATTAAAGAACAAAATATTGAGATAATAAACATAAAATGCTATACATACATAAAAATAATGAAATTATTGATAGCTACAATTTTATACAGAAATAAAAAAATATATCAGAGTTTGTATCTTATTTTGATAACAGCAATGTTTTATGCCGATAAAAATAAATTGGACAAGGTTGGTTTTAAAGATAAAGCCATAGATGAAATAGTGTCATTTCCAAGCTTTGAGGATGTTATATTACATAGTGACGAGTGCGAAGAAATGGAATATTGTGATTTGGCTATCAATGAAGTCAACAAAAAAGGAAAGAAATTGTTTGACATTGTAATAATAGATTACCTGATACACCTTGGCATGTGGGATATGCGAAGAAACAGGAGGATGATCCACGGAGACATAAGGCGAGATGCATTCACTATCGTGATGGACAATGTGGATGGAAAGCAAATTATTCGGGGAAATGCATAGGTTCAAGTCATTGCATGGATTATTCAGAGTCACTTGAAGATTTTAAGAAATTGCAGGAGAGCAGAAAGACTGCGGAACAAATTGAAAGAGATAACATTGACAAATATAAGAAAAGCCTTGAACCTAAAAAAGTATAAAGAGAAGTATTCGTTAAAGAGATGCAAGTATTGTGGTATGTTTTATGTGGATATTGATGATTCTACCAGAGATGAGATTATGGATATTGTGAAGGCTGATCCGATATTTGTTATGAATATTAAGAGAAAATAAAGTTCGACAGATAAAGGAGGTGCATTATGATTTCAGATGAAAAAGCTCAAGAAAAATTGGATGAAACAACAAATATGTTAAATATGATTAATAAGATTGAATTATATTCTCTTTTGATGAAGATTAAATATTCTAATAACAGATAAAAAATTATTGATGAAACATTGAAAGTTACAAGATTTTTATTAACAAACGTTATGGATGTAAAGGAAGAATCTTTAAAGAAAAAAGATGAATGCTTTTCGAAATAAATAATTATAAAAGACGACAGGAGGATTACATTATGGAACGAGTAGTAAAATTTTTAAAAGAAGCAGAGACATATTATTTGGCGACAGTAGAAGGTGACCAGCCAAGGGTAAGACCTTTTGGAACAGCACACATTTTTGAAGGAAAGCTGTATATTCAGACTGGCAAGGTAAAGGATGTTTCAAAGCAGATTCACGCAAACCCGAAGGTAGAAATCTGTGCATTTAAAAATGGCGAGTGGCTTCGTGTAGCCGGAGAACTTGTAGAAGATGACAGAAGAGAAGCAAGACAGTCTATGCTCGATGTTTATCCATCTTTACAGAATATGTACTCAGCAGATGATGGAAATACCGAGGTATTCTATTTTAAAAATGCGACAGCTACATTTTCATCATTTACACATGAGCCGGAAGTAGTGAAGTTTTAATGACTAAGGATGAATGGTACAGGCAGTTATTTGACCGACTGGATAATTCCAAGTTCCGAAGCAGTTTCCATCTGAAGCAGAAAGATATTGATTACATAAATAAAAAAGGGTTGGAAACAATCAGACAACATGCAAAGGATTTTATTACAAAAAGAGAAGCTCCGGCATATATAGCAAATGATGGTAAACAGACACCAATGCGTGGTCATCCGGTATTTATTGCCCAGCACGCAACAGCAACATGCTGCAGGGAGTGCATCCGAAAGTGGCATAAAATGCAGCCGGGCAAGGAACTAAGTCAGGTGCAGCAGGATTATCTTGTAGATGTAATTATGACATGGATTCAAAAAGAAATCGAGAGGCAGGAACATAAAATATGAGTTTGAAAAATGTATTGATTATTGTTGATAATATTGACGAATCAATTGATTTTTATGAAGAACTGTTTGGACTGCGTGTGATTACAAGGCAGGAAGGTAATGTGATAATGTCAGAGGGGCTTGTATTGCAGGATGTAGATGTATGGTATGATAGTACAAAAATACATACAACTCCACATAGCAATATGACGGAACTTTATTTTGAAGATAATGATATAGAAGGTATTATTAAAAAACTGGAGTCTGGCAAGTATGTTGTAAGTTATGTTACGGAGTTAACGGAACTTGAAGGTGGACAGAAGCTTGTGAGATTTTATGATCCATCAGGAAATCTTATAGAAGTACGAACACCAGTTAATTAAAGCTGAAGAAAGCAGATTTGAGGAAAAATGCAGATATTTGTAGATGCAGATGCGTGCCCTGT
>ENA-ORRW01001440-ORRW01001440.1-human-gut-metagenome-genome-assembly--contig:-NODE-1440-length-22920-cov-5.627947_pt1 | contig 22920 bp, 19 predicted proteins | sample MGYA00242183_ERZ509150 | MGnify/ENA primary metagenome ERZ509150 (study PRJEB26280, sample SAMEA2338639) | human gut metagenome | biome: human gut; feature: human-associated habitat; material: faeces... | reverse complement strand
CTCCGAGTGCAACAAGTTGCACCCACCTCCCTTTGCAAGGGAGGCAAAAAGGTTTATTTATTATATTTAGCGCGGTTTAGCCGCTTTATCGACAGTCTAAGGAAGTTGAGCAAAATCAACTTCCTTTTTTATATGGTCTATATCTTATTTATAAAGCGGGCCGTAGGTCTTGCAAGCCGAATAATCTGCGGCTTGTGTATCGTCTGTGCCGAATGCTGCCCAGCAATGAGGACGGAAAATTTCGCTTTCGTCAACATTGTGCATATTTACAGGAATACGAAGCATTGAAGCAAGAGTGATAAGCTCGCCGCCAACGTGACCGTAAACCGTTACGCCGTGGTTAGCGCCCCAATTAGCCATTACGCTGTAAACATCCTTGAATGCGCCCTTGCCCGTAAGAGTAGGTGCAAACCAAGTTGTAGGCCATGACGGGTCAGTACGCTTGTCAAGTGTTTCGTGGATATCGTCAGGCAAATCAACGGTGTAGCCCTCTGCAATTTGAAGAACAGGGCCGATTCCCTCAACAATATTAACTCTGAGCATAGTTACAGGCATTTCAGCCTTGCAACGGAAGTGTGAAGAAAATCCGCCGCCACGGAAATATTCATAGTTTGCTCTGCACCAATCGGTAGCGTTAAGGCAAGCTTTAATATCGTCGTTTGTCATTTCCCAGAAAGGCTTCATACAGCCGTTGCCGTCGGCATTCTTTGATGCGCCTGAGCCATCAAGTGCGGTTGCACCTGAATTGATAAGGTGGATAAAGCCGTCCTTTGCAACACCTTCGGGTCTTTTGCCTGTTACTCTTTCGCAAGCGTCGGGGCTCCAATATGTACGAACGTCGTGGAAGCAAGGCGCAGTGTCGGAAACAAGCAAGCCGAGCATCATTGAAACGCCGTTTAATGTATCGTTTTCGGTAGCGAAAGGAGTAGGCATCTTCTTGCCGTTCCAGTCAAATGACGAAGCCATAATTGACTCTGTAAAGTCTGCGTTAGGAAGCCAGTCTGTCCAGTTTCTCTGTCCTTGGAAGCCTGCGGCAACTGCATTTTTGCCGAGTGCTTCCTCGTGCCAACCCATTTCATCAAGCTTCTTGTTGCCGAAAAGAATGTCACGAACGATAAGCGTCATCTTAGTGATAAATTCCCAATCCTTGTCAGGGTCAACTACCTTAGACTTAGTGATAACCTCAGGTAAATTTTTGCCTGCATTTACGTCAAAGCCTTCCTTGCAGTTTTCCTTAATCCAAGCGTAAGCCTTGTCGTATTCGTCATGGTCGTAAATACCGAGTGTGATTCTTCTGCAAATCTCTGTCATATCAACCCATTCAGGGCGAATACCGAGATATTTTTGGAAAAATGAAGCGTTGCAGTATGCGCCGGCAATACCCATTGTTACGCCGCCGATATTAACGTATGATTTGTCCTTCATCCAACCGACAGAAACAGCACATTTTGCAAAGCGAAGGATTTTTTCTGAAACGTCTGCCGGAATTTTGCTGTCGTCCTTTTCCTGAACGTCATGGCCGTAAATTGAGAAAGCGGGCATACCCTTTTGAGCATAAGCCGCCATAACTGCCGCAAGATAAACAGCACCCGGACGCTCTGTTGCATTAAGACCCCAAACTGCTTTAATGGTTTTCGGGTTCATATCGTAGGTTTCCATACCGTAGCACCAGCAAGGTGTAACAGAGAGAGTAGCAACAACATTTTCAGTTGAGAACTGCTCCTCACATTTAGCCGCTTCTGCGCCGCCGCCTATTGTGGTATTGCTTACTACGCACTGAACAGGTGTGCCATCAGGGTAGCAAACATTTTCGCTGATAAGCTTTGCCGCAGCCTTTGCCATACCCATGGTTTGGTCTTCAAGGCTTTCACGAACTCCGCCCCATCTGCCGTCGATTACAGGGCGAATACCGATTTTTGGATATTTCATAAATCTTACTCCTTTAAAATTATTTATTCAGAATTTTCACAAATTTGTTGTAGTCATTTGCAAAAGCGCCTGCATTTTCACTTTTGTATGTTGTAAGCTTTTCGCTTGACTTAATTATTTCTCTGCCCTCGTCAACATTCTTGATATCGCCGAGTGCGATAAGCTGCAAAATGATATTGCCGAGTGCCGTTGCTTCGGTAGGGCCCGCAATAACGTCCATATTAAGGCTGTCGGCTGTCATTTGGCATAAAAAGCCGTCCTTGGTTCCGCCGCCGAGGAGATGAAGTACGTCAAATTTCTTTCCCGTATTTTCTTCAATCTGCTCAATTGCAAAGCGATATTTCATAGCAAGGCTTTCGTAAATACATCTAATCATTGTACCGTCGCTTTCGGGCTTGCCTTGACCCGTTTTTTCGCAAAAAGCGCAAATTTTTTCAGGCATATTGCCCGGTGCGGCAAAACTTGCGTCGTCAGGGTCAATGAAAAATTCAAAAGCCTTTGCTCCTCTTGCAAGCTGCTCCATATCGTTATATGAATATTTTTTGCCCTCGCTTTTGAAATTACGCCTGATTTCCTGAATAAGCCATAAGCCGCTTATGTTTTTAAGATAATTTATTTTGCCGTTTGCGCCAAGCTCGTTAGAAAGCTCGTCGTTCATACTTTTTTCAGTCAGTATCGGCTCGTCATTTTCGCAACCGATAAGCGACCACGTTCCGCAGGAAAGAAAGGCAGGTGTTTCGTCGGGATTTGCAGGCATTGCACATACTGCGCACTGCGTATCGTGGCCGGCAACCTTTATAACCTTAATGCCCTTGTATTCTCCCGCTTGCGTTGCGCTTTTAACTATAGGCGGTAAAATGCTTTCGTTCTTTCCTGTTAAATTGAATACCTCTTTTTGCCATTTTACGTTTTCAAGGTCGAGCATTTGAGAGGTGGAAGCAATTGTTTGCTCCGCCGTTTTTGCACCGCAAAGAAAGTAAGCAAAAAGGTCCGGCATAAAGATAAAAGTGTCAGCATTGTTAATCTTCTCACTGCAAAGTTGAAAAAGAGTATTGATAGCCATAATTTGATTGCCTGTTAGCGAATAGAGCTTTTTATCAGGCATTTTTTCAAATACTTTAGAAACCTCGTTTTTCGTTCTGTCGTCACGGTAGCAAACGGGCAGAGATATAAGCTTTCCGTCTTTATCGAGCATACCGTAGTCAACTCCCCACGTGTCAAAAGCAAGGGAGTCAACATTTTCGCACATATCAATTGCTTTTTTAACTTCGTTTAACAGATAGTCAAAATCCCAACACAAAAGTCCGTCTTTTTCAACAAGATTATTGTCAAATCGGTGAACCTCATTGTAGCTTAATTTACCGTTTTTATATTCAGCAAGAATTGCTCTGCCTGTTGACGCACCAAAGTCGAATGCTAATACTCGGCTCATACCTTGACTACTCCTTTTTTCAGCAAAACGTTAGCATAAATAGCTGTTTCGCCTGTTGCGATAATGAGATAAGCTTTCTTTGCTCTTTCGTAAAATGCAAAGCGCTCCGTCATTTCAATATCGTGGTGCTCAGGCTCATATTTGTTTAAAAGCTTGTCATATTCAGCCCAAATTGCAGGGGTAGGGGTGTTGTCACCTTTTACAACTTCCATAAGCGCCACGGGTTTTTCGGTGTATGTATCAAGAGGAATGAGAGATAAAACAGCGTCAAGAATATCTGTTGTTGAATGGCCGTCTGCACGGATAACTATTGCATTTTTGCCAATACTTTCGCAAGGGAAATTGCCGTCTGCAATAACAAGCTCGTCGCCGTGACCCATTTCGCAAAGGGCTTTAAGAAGTTCGGGGGAAACGATAGGATTAATACCTTTAAGCATAATCAGTCCTCCTTTTTGTGAAGCATATCATCATCAGGGTTATACATTTTATATCCCGGATGACGTCCTGTAATTCTGTAATAGCTTCTAAGGTCAATAAGCTTTTGAATATTTTTCTCGTCAATATCGTGGCTTCCGCCGAGGATAACTGCGTTAATAGTTATTTTAGCCCAAAGTTCAAGGCTTTCCATACGGTAAAACGCCGTAATAACGTCACTGCCGACTGCGAGCGCACCGTGATTTTCAAGAAGCATCACGTCGTGCTCTTCAAGGTAAGGCTCAATAGCGTCGGGCACTTCGGTTGTGGACGGAGTGCCGTACGGTGTAAGCGGAACAGCGCCGATTGCGGCAACGTCCTCAATCATATTATACATATCCATTGCCTTGTGAGCCACGGCAAAGCCTGTTGCTCCGGGTGGGTGAGCATGGATAACACTCATAACGTCATCTCTCTTATCGTAGCATCTTAGGTGCATTTTGATTTCGCTTGACGGACGAAGCCCCTCAGCTGCTTCAAGAACATTGCCCTTAGAGTCAATTCTGATGAGCTTGTCAGGTGTTATAAACGATTTACTCATACCCGTAGGTGTTGCGAGGATTGTGCCGTCGTCAAGCTTTGCACTTACGTTGCCGTCATTAGCCGCAACCCAGCCGAGCTGCCACATTTTATGGCACACATCGCAAATTTGGTCTTTAATTACTTCAATATCCATAATTAATTCCTTTCATAGTAAAAAATTAATATTTCTCTAATTTCAATTATACTGTTGATTTTTTGTACGGGCAAGGTGTATAATGTGAAAAAGTAGGACAATATTGACTTTTTGATAAAACTATAATATCTGAGGAAAAACTATGCGATATACAGGATATCAAGAAAATAAAAGCAGAGGTACGTTCGGCTTTCCGATTCAGCTTTATTATGTTGACGCTAATCATCCGCAGTATGAAATGCCGTTTCATTGGCACATGGAATGTGAACTTATATTGGTGCTTGCGGGCAAATTCCGTTTATCCGTCAACGGCGTAAACTATACGCTTGAGGGAGGGCAAAGTGCATTTATTCCAAGTGAATTTATTCACGGCGGTACACCTGAAAATTGTATTTATGAATGTGTTGTGTTTGATATGGAAAGCTTTCTTGCTCAATCGCCGCAGTGCATTGAAAAATATAACAATGCAATTGACAGCGGAGTTATAAGCGAAATGATATTTGAGCCTAAAAGCACGGCAGGCAAAATGGTTGACTCCCTTTTTGAAAATATGGAAAAGGAAAGCGTTGCCTATACGTTTGCCACAACGGGTCTTTTGTGGCAGCTTATAGGGTATATATTAGAACAAAAGTCACAAATTGCGCCGTCATCGCAAAATGCTGTTTATCGCAAAAACAAGCAGATAAAAAAGGTGCTTACAAAAATCAGAAACGATTATTCAAAACCGCTTACACTTGATGATTTAGCGGAGGAGGCACAGCTTAACAAGCAATATTTTTGCCGTGCGTTTAGGCAGGCAACAGGCAAAACTCCCATAGATTATCTTAATTATTACCGTATTGAGTGCGCAGCAGAGCAGTTAAGTCTTTCTTATGTATCAATAACCGAAATAGCACTTTCGTGCGGTTTTAATGATTTGAGTTATTTTAATCGCCTTTTCAAGCGCAGTAAGGGTGTAACACCGAGTAATTACAGGAAAAGATTCAGATAAACCGATTATGCCTCCCTTGGAAAGGGAGGGGGGACCGCATTTTGCGGTGGAGGGATTTATTAAAACAAAAAGCAGAAGTCAGTTGACTTCTGCTTTTGTCATACGTTTTGATTTATTATTTAAGAAGCGAACGATACATTTTGATATATTCGTTTGCACTCTTGCCCCAGCTCATATCACATTCAAGTGCACGTTTAACAAGAACGTTCCAATCCTTGCTGTTATATGCGTCAACACCTCTGTAAATAGCGCCGAGCATATCGTATGCGTCATAAGTTTTGAATGTAAATCCGTTGCCCTGTCCGTCGCCGCAGTCGGTGATAGAGTCCTTAAGACCTCCTGTTTCACGAACGATAGGCAGTGTGCCGTAGCGAAGCGCAACCATTTGCGAAAGTCCGCAAGGCTCGCTCTTGCTTGGCATAAGGAATAAATCTGCTCCTGCATAAATCTTTCTTGCAAGGTCAGGCACAAAGCCGATAGTAATACCAACCTTGTCAGGGTACTTATCGTGAAGATAGCGGAAATAGTTTTCATATTCCCATTCACCGCTGCCAAGAACAACGTATTGAATATTGCGCTCAAAAAGGCTCTTTTCAAGCACTTCTTTCATAAGGTCTACACCTTTGTGACCCACAAGCCTTGTAACAATGCCGACAACGGGAACGTCAGGGTCAACGTTCATACCCATCATTTTTTGAAGTTCAGCCTTATTTTTAGCTTTGTTTGAAAAATCGTCTGCATTGTAGTTAGCCCAAATATCCTTATCGGTTTCAGGGTTGTAGTTATTTGTGTCAATACCGTTTAAAATGCCGCAAAGTTTCCAACTGCGCTGATTTAAAATAGGGTCAAGACCGTAGCTGTACCACGGGTCAAGAATTTCCTTTGCATACGTAGGGGAAACGGTTGTGACCTTATTTGCACATTCAATGCCGGCTTTCATAAAGTTTACAAGGCCGTCATACATAATAAGATTGCTGTACTCCGGCGCAATTCCGAGAACGTCGTTAAGAAGTTCGTCGCCGTATTTGCCCTGATATTGAATATTGTGGATAGTGAAAACGGTTTTGATATTTTCATATCCCATTTTGTTAGCATAGTAGCAACTGTAATAAAGCGGAGTTAATGCACTTTGCCAATCGTTGCAGTGAATGATGTCGGGTTTCCAATCAATAGCAGGAATAATTTCAAGTACTGCTCTTGCAAAGAATGCAAAACGTTCGGCATCGTCATAATGGCCGTAAATTCCGTCACGTTTGAAATAATATTGATTGTCAAGGAAATAGTAAATGACGCCGTTCGCCTTGGCTTCAAATATTCCGCAATATTGACGGCGCCAAGAAACAGGAACGGAAATAGAAGTGATAAACTTCATTTGGTCTTTAAATTCCTGCTTGATTCCGTCATAAAGCGGCATAACAACACGGCAACCTATAAGTCTTTTGCGAAGTGCCACAGGAAGTGAGCCTGCAACATCTCCCAATCCACCCGAAGCCATAAACGGAAGTGCTTCGGAAGCAACATATAATACTTTCATTTTTGTTCCTCCAAAATTAGACCTTTGTGTTTTTTACAAGGCAAACAGGAAATGTTTCGGCACCTGAAAGCTCGGCAGAACTTCTTATGCTTACATTCTTATCCGTAATTACGCAGTTTACCTTTGAATTTTCGCCGACAACGGTATCCTGCATAAGAATGGAATTTTTAACCACTGCGCCTTTTTCAACCTTGACGCCTTTGAAAATAATGCAATTTTCAACCTGGCCGTCAATAATACAGCCGTCAGCTACAAGTGAATTTTTAGTTGCAGATTCAGGGCCGTAAAGGGTAGGCATATCGTCACGTTCTTTTGTTGAAATAGGGGACGAGAAAAGCTTATCTCTGTTTTCCTTTTCAAGAAGCGACATAGAAATTTTATAGTAGCTTTGAATTGAATCGATTGTGCCTACAAAGCTGTCCGTCGCATCAAAAGCGTGAATATTAAGGTTTTTAACATTTGCCATAACGATATTTCTTTGAAAAGAAATTTCATTTTTGGAATGAGCAGTCTGAATAAGAGTTTCAAGAAGATATTTCTTCATAATCATAATGTTACACGAGTAAAATACCTCGTCGTCAACATCACGGTCAAGGCTCATTTCTGTAATTTTGCCATTTTCATCTACCTTGTCAAAGCAAAGAACAGAGCCTATGTTTTTAGGCATTTTGCTTTTTACGCCAACGATTGTGATATCTGCTCCGCTCTTTTCGTGAGCATCAAAAAGTTTAGAATAATCAATATTTACAATATTGTTGCAATCAGTCATCAAAACATAAGTTTGATGCGATTGATGAAGAAAATTCATATTGCCGAATATGGCGTCGATACGATTCCCCCAAATACTTGTGCTTCCTGCCGAAAACGGAGGGAGCAAGAAAAGGCCGTCGCTCTTTCTGCTTAAATCCCAAGGCTTGCCTGTGCCGATATGGTCCATAAGAGAGCGGAAGTTTGCATTTGTTACAACGCCTATTTTGGTAACTCCGCTTTCAACAAGGTTTGAAAGAGGGAAGTCGATTAAACGAAAGCGTGAGCAAAAAGGAACAGAACCCATAGTTCTCATTGCCGTAAGCGAATCAAGAGCCTCTTCGTGAATGTTTGCAAATATCATACCAAGTACTGATTTTCCGTTCATCGCTTATACCTCCTCTCCTGCTTTAACCATTACCCCGGGGGCAATGTGAGTTCCCGTTTTTATTGTTGCGCCCGAACCGATAACTGCAATGCCCCAATTTTCCGGCTTTTCAAGAAGTTCGGGGATTTCGCCGACCTTAGCGTCAGGCTCAATCACTGCGTCCTCGGCAACTATTGAATAATAAACCTTTGCGCCTTTTTTTATTTTAGCGCCCGGCATAATAACGCTGTATCTTACATCTGCGTCCTTTTCAACAACGCAGTTCGGAGAAACAACAGAGTAGTCAACGTTACCCTCAATTTCGCATCCCTCGCTGACGGACGAATTTTCAACAACGGCATCTTTGCCTATGTAGTGCGGCGGCGCCATAGGATTTCTTGAGTAAATCCTCCAGCTTGTGTCGCTCAAATCAAGGTCAACATTAGGATTGATAATATCAAGGTTTGCCTCCCAAAGAGAGTCAATTGTTCCGACATCTTTCCAATATCCCGCAAACGGAAAGGCAAAAAGTCTTTCGCCTGCTTCAAGCATTGTAGGAATAATATTTTTACCGAAGTCGTTAGCCGAACCCTCTGTGTTTTCATCCTGAATAAGATATTTCTTGAGCTTATCCCAACTGAATACGTAAACGCCCATTGAAGCCTTGTTGCTTTTTGGCTCTTTCGGCTTTTCGGCAAATTCATAAATTCTGTCGTCATCATTTGTTGCAAGAATTCCGAAACGTGATGCCTCCTCCCACGGAACTTCAAGAACTGCGATTGTGCAGTCCGCATTGTTCTTTTTGTGGAAATCAACCATCTTTGCGTAATTCATTTTATAAATATGGTCGCCGGAAAGGATTACAACATATTCGGGATCGTATTTTTCGATAAAATTAATGTTTTGGTAAATTGCGTTTGCAGTACCCTTGTACCATTCTGCGCCGCCGATAGCCTCGTACGGTGACAAAATGTGAATACCGCCGTTTTGCCTGTCTAAATCCCAAGGCTGTCCGTTTCCGAGATAGTCGTTTAGCTCAAGCGGCTGATACTGGGTAAGAACGCCTACGGTATAGATACCGCTGTTTACACAGTTTGACAAAGGAAAGTCAATAATTCTGTAATTGCCGCCGTAAGGAACAGCAGGCTTAGCGATATTTTTTGTAAGTACACCGAGACGGCTGCCCTGCCCTCCTGCAAGGAGCATTGCTACAACTTCTGTTTTTTGTGCCATTTCATTTCTCCTTTATTTGTTCTTTTTATTAGAAAGCGCCGATTTGACGGCCTTTTTTGCTTTTTTAACAGGCTCATCCTTTTTATTTTTAGGCTTTTCCGCCTTAGGTTCAGCCTTGGAAATTTTCTTTTTTTCTTCTTTTATATCTTTACTTTCGGCAATAGGCTTTGCTTCCTTTTTAGGTTTTGCATTTTCAGGTTTTTTTGCCTTTGTGCCGTTTTCCTTAGCCTTTGATTTTGAAGGCTTTTTGGCAACCTTTTCAAGATAAATGCCCGAAAGACCCGAAAGCTTTAAGCCGATGCTTTGCTCAAAGCCGTGCATAGCTTTTTTCTTGGTCTTGTATGCGGGGTGCTTTGCGATTGTTGAGCCGCCGAATTGCTCAAGCGAGGTGTCAAGTACAACTTTGTAGCTGCCTTCGTTTGGAACGCCGATTCTGTATTCGTCAAAGCTGTTAGGTGTGAAATTAAATATTGCAATAATTTCATTGCCGTTTTTGTCAATTCTTCTAAAGGCGATTACGCTGTTTGCATTGTCCTCGCTGGAAATCCATTGGAAGCCGTCCCAACTGTAATCAATTTGCCAAAGTGCAGGTGTGTCTTTATAAAGTTTATTAAGCGTTTTGGAAAATCCAAGCATCTTCCTGTGCATTTCATAGTCAAGAAGGAGCCAATCAAGCCCTTGCTTATAGTTCCATTCAATAAATTGACCGAATTCACTGCCCATAAACAAAAGCTTTTTGCCGGGGTGAGCAAACATATATGCAAGAAACAGCCTTAATCCGTCGAATTTCATTTCATATTCACCGGGCATTTTGTTTATAAGGCTGCATTTTCCGTGCACTACTTCGTCGTGGCTGATAGGCAAAATGAAGTTTTCACTGAATGCATAATAAAAGCTGAATGTAATGCAGTTGTGGTTGCCTTTTCTGAAAAGCGGGTCGAGCGAAATGTATCTGAGCATATCGTTCATCCAGCCCATATTCCACTTGAAATTAAAGCCTAAGCCGCCGATATTTGTCGGCATTGTAATCATAGGCCAAGCGGTCGATTCCTCGGCAATCATCATAACCTCAGGATGCTCTTTGAACATTGCGCAGTTAAGCTCCTTGAAAAATTCAACCGCTTCAAGATTTTCTCTTCCGCCGTTTTTATTCGGAATCCATTCGCCGTCCTCACGTCCGTAATCGAGATAAAGCATTGATGCAACTGCGTCAACCCTAAGCCCGTCAAAATGGAAATTGTCAACCCAATACATTGCAGAGGAAATAAGGAAAGATTTAACCTCGTTTTTGCCGTAGTCAAATACTCTTGTGCCCCATTCCTTATGTTCGCCTTTTCTCATATCGGAGTATTCATACGTGCATTCTCCGTCAAATTCATAAAGACCGTAAGCGTCTTTAGGGAAGTGAGCCGGTACCCAGTCAAGTATTACTCCGATTCCGGCTTTGTGGCAAGCGTCAACAAAATACATAAGGTCGTCAGGTGTTCCGTAGCGTGAAGTCGGAGCAAAGTATCCTGTAACTTGATATCCCCATGAGCCGTCAAAAGGATATTCCATAATCGGCATCATTTCAATATGAGTGTATCCCATATCTTTCACGTAAGGCACAAGTTCCTCTGCCATTTGCCTGTATGATAAGAAATCGCCGTTTTCGTGCCTTTTCCAGCTGCCAAAATGAATTTCGTAAATATTAACGGGCTTTTCAAGAATATTGCCCGAATTTGCCTTTTTCCAAGTTGAATCATTCCAGCGGTATTTGCCTGTTTCGTAAACCTTTGATGCCGTGCCCGGTCTTGTTTCTGCGTGGAAAGCATAAGGGTCGGCTTTCATAATAACGTTGCCGTCTTTCGTCGTAATGGCATATTTATAGCAATCGTAAATCTTTACGTTGTCGATTTTAGCTTCAAAAATACCGTCGCTGATTTTTTTCATAACGTCGGCGCTTTCGTTCCAATCGTTAAAATCACCGACTGTTGACACGCTTTGAGCATGAGGCGCCCAAACACGAAATGCAAATGTATCTCCCTTAATTCTATGACAGCCGAAAAATTCGTATGCCTTATAATTTTTTCCGCTGTGAAAGATATACAAAGGGAATTCATAATCTTTGTCTAATTTTGCCAAAATTTCATCTCCTTTATTTTATTGAAAAGCGTCAAAAACAATATTTTTGCGCTATTATAATTTCTATATAAGCATATCATATCACCTTTACAACAAATAATCAAGCGGTTTTTGGTTACTTTGTTACAAAAAAAAGTTAAATTTTTTTAAAATCTGTGTAAAATGTTAGAAATGTATAATAATCCAAGAAATAATCTTCAGCCAATTTTAACAATAAATACCGCCTGTGCATACCTCTATTTTGTATAATAAAAGTTAGTTTTTTCTATTGTATAATAAGTATTATATATGGTATAATGCTTTTGTCAGATATTTATTAGCAGAGGTGGAGAGTATGCGTGAAATTTTGGTTGCGTATCCGTCAAAGGATACTGCGCTTAAATTGCGCTCTCTTCTTGAGGGTGAGGGCTACGACGTGCCGTATGTTTGCGCAACGGGAGCAAGCGTGTTGAGTATCGCTCAGGATATGAGCGAAGGCGTTATAGTTTGCGCCGAAGGTCTAAGGGATATGACGGCGGGTAATATTGCCGAGCATCTTCCACCGGGGTTTGATATTGTTGCGTTTACACGTGGGGATACGGACAGCTTTATGAGTAACCTTATTTATCTTCCTTTGCCGGTTGACAGGCAGGAGTTTTTAAATACGGTCGGCGTACTTGTAAACAGCGTTTCAAGCTTTACCAAGCGAAGCGTCAGTGACGAGGACGTTATATCAAAGGCTAAGCTTATTCTCAAAGAAACCAACGGCTTTTCCGAACTTCAGGCGCATAAATATCTCCAGCGTGAAAGTATGAAAATGGGCAAGAAAATTGCAGTGCTTGCTCAGGAAATAATTAACGATTTTATGTAGTACATATTTTATTGCAAGCTTTATTGCGATTATTTTTGAAACGGACTGATTTTATGAAATTTACTAAGATGCACGGTTGCGGCAATGATTATATATACATTGATTGCACTGAAGAATTTGTCGAAAATGAGGAAAAGGCGGCAATTATTTTATCTGACCGTCATTTCGGTATCGGATCTGACGGACTGATCCTGATCAAGCCTTCAGATATAGCAGACTGCGAAATGGCGATGGAATTACTCTTATCAAAAAAGGCACAAAGGCTGATTTTGAAATGGTTATGTATAATGCAGACGGCTCAAGAGGTGCAATGTGCGGCAACGGAATAAGATGCGTTGCAAAATATTGCTACGACCATAAGCTTACCGATAAAACCACGTTTACTATTGAGTCAATGGGCGCAGTTAAATATATTGACGTTAATGTTGAAAACGGCGAGGTTAAAAGTGCAAAGGTTGATATGGGCAAGCCGTCGCTTAAAGCAAGCGACATTCCTGTTAATGTAAGCAGCGATAAAGCGATTGACGAGCCGATTAAAATTCTTGACAGGGAATTTAAAATGACCTGCGTTTCTATGGGAAATCCTCATGCCGTTATGTTTATTGACGAGCATCCAAAGGATTTTGACCTTGAAAAATACGGCAAAGCCTGCGAGGGAAATACGAATGTTTTTCCTGACAGAGTTAATGCCGAATTCGCAAAAATAATTGACAGGAATAATATAGAAATGCGAGTTTATGAGCGTGGCTCCGGCGAAACGCTTGCTTGCGGAACAGGCTCCTGCGCTACTGCCGTTGCCGCAATCACTTTAGGGCTTTGCGATAATGACGTTACCATACACCTTTTGGGCGGCGACCTTGATATAAGCTGGAGCGGCGATGTAAACGACAGTGTATTTATGACCGGGCCTGCAAAGGAAGTATTTACGGGCGAAGTCGATTTGAATAAATTTGATTAAATATTTGTATTAAATGGAGGTTTAAAATAATATGAAGATTAATGAAAACTTTTTGAAGATTGAGTCAAGCTATCTTTTCTCAACTGTTGCCAAGAAGCAGAGAGAGTATCAAGCTGCTCACCCTGAGGCAGACGTTATTCGTCTTTCAATCGGTGATGTAACAAAGCCGCTTGCTCCTGCTGTTATTAAAGCTATGCACAAGGCAGTTGACGAAATGGCAGACGAGGCTACATTCAGGGGCTATCCGCCTGAGTACGGTTATGATTTTATTCTTGACGCTATTCAAAAGCATGATTATACAGGCAGAGGAATTGACATTGCCAAGGACGAAATTTTCCTTTCAGACGGCGCTAAGAGCGACTGCGGCAATATCGGAGATATCTTTGCTGTTGACAATAAGGTTGCTATTTGCGACCCTGTTTATCCTGTGTATGTTGATACAAACGTTATGGCAGGCAGAAGCGGAGATAAAGACGAAAACGGACTTTGGTCAAATATTATCTATATGCCATGCACCGCTGAAAATAATTTTACACCTGATCTTCCTAAGGAAGTTCCAGATGTAATTTATCTTTGCTTCCCTAATAACCCTACGGGTATGGTTGCTACTAAGGAACAGCTTAAAAAGTGGGTCGATTATGCAAACGAGCATCATTCTCTTATCCTTTTTGACTCTGCTTATGAGGCATTTGTTGTTGAGGAGGGTATTCCAAAGTCAATTTATGAAATTGAAGGCGCAAAGACCTGTGCTATCGAGCTTCGCTCATTCTCTAAGACAGCAGGCTTTACAGGTATGCGTTGCGGATATACGGTAGTTCCTAAGGAGCTTGTATTTAACGGCACGAGCCTTAATCCGCTTTGGGCAAGACGTCAGGCTACCAAGTTCAATGGTGTATCATATATCACTCAAAGAGCGGCAGAGGCTATTTATACAGAAGAAGGACAGAAAGAAATTAAAGAAACACTTGCTTATTATCAAAAGAATGCAAGAGTTATTTATGACGGACTTTGCGATGCAGGCTTTGAGTGTTACGGCGGTGTAAATTCACCTTATGTTTGGCTCAGAGTTCCTGAAGGTTACACCTCTTGGGAGTTCTTTGACGAACTTCTTGAAAAATGCCAGGTAGTAGGCACACCGGGTTCAGGCTTCGGCCCTGCAGGTGAAGGCTACTTCCGTTTAACCTCATTCGGCAATGATGAAAAGACGGTTGAGGCTATCGAAAGAATTAAGAAGGCTTACAAGAAATAATTTGATTTTTTAATCATTTATATACCCTACGGGCAGGGGAAACGGTTCCTTGCCCTCGGGATTTTTAAAATAAAGGAGATATTTAAATATGGAAAAGACTGAACAGCTTTATGAAGGCAAGGCAAAAAAGGTTTGGGCAACAGATGACCCTGAAATCGTAATCGTTGATTATAAGGATGATGCAACAGCATTCAACGGCCTTAAAAAGGGCACTATCGTAGGTAAGGGTGTTGTAAACAATAAGATGTCTAACTATCTTATGCAGCTTCTTGAAAAGCACGGTGTTCCAACCCATTTTGTTGAGGAACTTTCAGACAGGGAAACAGCAGTAAAGAAGGTTAAAATTGTTCCGCTTGAGGTTATTATCCGTAACCGTGCAGCAGGCTCAATCTGCAAAAGACTCGGTCTTGAAGAGGGTATGGATTTTGTTCGCCCTTCAATCGAATTTTCATATAAAGACGATGACCTCGGCGACCCGCTTATCAACAGCTATCACGCTATTTCCTGCGGCTTTGCAACTCAGGAGGATGTTGACACAATTAAAAAGTATGCTTTCAAGGTAAACGAAGTATTAAAAGAATATTTCCTTTCAATCGGCGTTGAGCTTATCGACTTTAAGCTTGAATTTGGTAAAACATCAGACGGCACTATTGTTCTTGCTGACGAAATCAGCCCTGATACATGCCGTTTTTGGGACAGCAAAACTCACGAAAAGCTTGATAAGGACCGTTTCCGTCGTGACCTCGGCGGTGTAGAGGACGCTTATGCAGAAATGATGAAGAGAGTAGGACTTGACTAATGCCAAACGATACATATAATTCACCCTTTAATGCACGTTACGCATCAAAGGAAATGCAATATATCTATTCACCCGATTTTAAGTTCAAAACTTGGAGAAAGCTTTGGATTGCACTTGCAGAGGCTGAAAAGGAACTTGGGCTTGATATCACTCAGGAGCAAATTGACGAGCTTAAGGCAAATGCCGATAATATCAATTATGATGTCGCAAGAGAGTATGAAAAAAAGTTTCGCCACGATGTAATGAGCCATGTTCACGCTTACGGCGAGCAGTGCCCAAAGGCTAAGCCTATCATTCATCTCGGTGCAACAAGTTGCTATGTTGGCGATAATACAGATGTAATCACGATGCGTGAGGCACTTTTGCTTATCAAGAAAAAGCTTGTTAACGCAATTGCGTCTGTTTCTAAATTTGCTGATGAATATAAGGATATGCCTTGCCTCGGCTTTACTCATTTCCAGCCGGCACAGCCAACTACCGTTGGCAAAAGAGCCACCCTTTGGCTTATGGATTTGGTAATGGATTATGAGGAAATTTGCCATGTTATTGACAGCCTTATGCTTTTAGGCTCTAAGGGCACAACGGGTACTCAAGCGTCATTCCTTGAACTTTTTGACGGCGACCATAATAAATGTAAGGAGCTTGACCGTAAAATTGCGGAAAAGATGAATTTTAAATCCTGCTTCCCTGTAAGCGGTCAAACCTATGCAAGAAAGCTTGATACAATAGTTTGCAACTGCCTTGGACTTATTGCTCAGTCATGCTGTAAGTTTTCAAACGATTTGAGACTTCTCCAAAACCTTAAGGAAATTGAGGAGCCGTTTGAAAAAAATCAAATAGGTTCATCTGCAATGGCTTATAAGCGCAATCCTATGAGAAGCGAAAGAATTGCATCTCTTTCACGTTACGTTATGATTGATACGCTCAATCCTGCATGGACTGCATCTGCACAATGGTTTGAAAGAACACTTGACGATTCGGCTAATAAGCGTGTTTCAATTGCAGAGGCATTTCTTGCAACAGACGGTATTCTTGATTTGTATATCAATGTAACTTCAGGACTTGTTGTATATCCTAAGGTAATAGAGTCAAGACTTATGAGTGAACTTCCGTTTATGGCAACTGAAAACATTATGATGGACGCAGTTAAAAAAGGCGGCGACAGGCAGGAATTGCACGAGAAAATTCGCCAGCATTCAATGGCAGCAGGCGCTGTTGTTAAGGTTGAGGGCGGAAAAAATGACCTTGTTGACCGCATTGCGGCTGACCCGGCGTTTATGACAACGAAGGAGGAAATCTTGGCTATTCTCAAGCCTGCCAATTTTGTGGGCAGAGCGCCTGAGCAGACGGCTGATTTCTTAAGCGAGGTTATTAAGCCTATCCTTGATAAGGAAAAAGATCTTATCGGAATTGACGTTGAAATTAATGTATAATATAGTATTAATATAGTAAATTAGTTAAGTGAAAATAATCTTTTGCTCGGTAATTTTTGGTAAAATGCAAAAAATATGCCTGAATTTTGATTGTTTTCACTTAATTTTTACTAATTTTCAAGAAAAATCATCATCTAATTTATACAATTATACAAAAAAATTAAAAAGAATTGCCAAGTGTATTGACAAATAGTATTGTAGTGATATACTAATTGTAATAATTTAGAAAGGGTAGTTTGTATGGACGAATTTCAAAAGGAAGAAGAGTTCCTTTTTGAAGAAAATGAAGAAAATATCGTAATCAAATATAAGCTTCTGCGCAGTTTGATTATTAAACATTATAATCGAGGATGCAAATATCTTGAAATTGCAAAGGTCGTTTGTGCAGCATTTTTCTTGATTTTTACGGCGGTAGGTCTTGCAGTTTGCTCAAACGGAGGCAGTAAGTCATTCTGGCTTGTGTTGTGGATAATCTTAATTTTCGTGCTTGTCAATATCTTTCTGATTACCGATTATTGCAAATATCTTGTAAAATCAAAAGTTATTCCGTATCTTGAGGACGATAATCAAATAGAGTTCGGCGAGTATTCGATTTTTTCTGACGATGAGGAAGAGGACGAGGATTACAAAGAATTTGAAAAAGAGCAGCAGGAGAAAAAACTGATAAAACAGCTTAAAAAGGAACAGAAGAAAAAGATTAAAGAAAATAAACGTAAGAACGGGAGGGCGAAAAAGTGAAAAATATATTTAAGATATATAAGCGAGATTTAAAGAAAATTTTTACTAATTCTATGGCGATTATTCTTGCGGTCGGTATTGCTGTTTTGCCGTCTCTTTACGCTTGGTTTAATATTTATGCCAACTGGGACCCTTATGGCCCTGCAAGTACAGGCAATATGAAAGTGGCTGTTGTTATTAATGACGAGGGCTACGAATTTAAAGGAGTAGAAATTAACGTCGGTGACCAAATTAAAAGTAATTTGAAAGCCAACGATATGATAGATTGGCAGTTCGTTTCTAAAGAAAGGGCGGTAAACGGAATTGAGGCGGGCGATTATTATGCCGGTATTGAAATTCCAAAAGGTTTCAGTAAATCGCTTACAAGTATTATGACTAAAAACTTTAAGCAGCCTAAAATTACCTATTATGCAAACGAAAAGAAAAATGCAATTGCCACAAAGATTACCGATAAGGTAGTTCAAACAATTCAAACAGAGGTCAACGAGTCGTTTGTCACAACCGTAATTAACCTTGTAAATAAGCTTTTGGGTACAGTTATTGAGCAGGGAAAGAAGGAAGGAACAAATATATTCCAAAATCTTCAAAATCAAATTGATTCCGCTCAGTCGGCAGTAAAATCGGTTGAAAAAACAATTGATGGGTTTGAGGGCGTTATGGAAGTTGCGCAAGACCTTAACAAATCATTGAGCAAAACCGACCTTAGTGCGATTTTGGGTGACACAAAGACTGTTGTCAGCGATACACAGGATGCAATTAAGGTTGCAGAAAGCAGTGTTGACGCCGTTACCTCATCTGTCGGTGACGTGCTTAAATCGTCAAGCAAGAAGCTTGCAAATTCGGCAAACAATCTTAAAAAAATAAATGATACAAATTCTGATAAGGCGCAGGCGGAAATCAAGTCTGTTCTTGCAGAGTGTGCGCAGGCAAGAAAGGAACTTCAGGCAATTGTGCCGGCTCTTGAAAAGGTAAATGATAATTTGCCAAAGCCGCTTAGTTCGGTCAAAGCACTTATAAAGGTGCTCCAAACCGCAGATTCAAGGCTCGGCGGTGTTGAAAATGAACTTAATAAAATTCTTAAAGGCGATACTTCTAAGAAAATCGGCGACGTTGCCGATAAGCTTATATCCGTATCAACTACGCTTGATTCAAGCCTTTCAACATACACCAAGGAAGTTAAGCCTCAGCTTGACAAAACGGTTGACAGCCTTCTTGATGTGCTTTTTGACGTGTCTAATCTTTTGACTACCATTGAAAATCAGTCACCTCAGCTTAATACGCTTGTTAAATCTCTTAACGGTTCGATTGAGGCAGGCGACGATCTTTTGACTTCGCTCCATTCTCTTATCAGCAATTGTGCAAAGCAACTTGAAAATCTTTCAAAGAAGCTTGAAGGTTTGGGCGACAGCGAGATTGTTAATACCCTTATGAATTTGACTGAGGGTAATTCAGACGATCTCGGCTCTTTCATTGCCTGTCCGGTAAAGGTTAATACCGACAAGATTTACGGTATCGATAATTACGGCTCGGCAATGGCACCGTTTTACAGTACCCTTGCACTTTGGGTCGGCGCAATTATTCTTGTGGCTCTTATTAAACCTAAGGTTGCAAATAAAAAAGAAATCGGCAACATTAAGCCGAGGGAGGAATATTTCGGCAGGTCGCTTATATTCCTTACAATATCGCTCGTTCAAGGGCTTATTATTTGCCTTGGGGATCTCTATTTCTTAAAGATACAGTGTTACCACCCGGTTAAGTTTCTTTTTGCCGGCTTATGTGCTTCATTTGTATTTACGTTCTTTATTTATTCACTTGTTGCCGCTTGGGGCGATATCGGCAAGGCAGTTGCGGTTATTATGCTTGTTGTTCAGCTTGGCGGCTGCGGCGGTACATTCCCGATTGATGTAACACCCGCATTCTTTAGGGCAATCAACCCTTATTTGCCGTACACTTTTGTTATTGACGCACTAAGAGAATGTGTTTGCGGCACCTACGGCAATAATTATTGGATTTGTCTGGGTAAGCTTTTTGTTTACTTCTTTATCGGACTTCTTATCGGCACGCTCTTCAGATATCTTTTCCGCAAGCCGATGCGCTTCTTTGAGAAGAAAGTCGAAGAAACCGGACTTTTATAAAAATATAAAAGACATTCGCTTTTATTTGCGAATGTCTTTTTTGTGGAAATACGGCAGATTTATTATTAAAATATACTTTACTTTATACATAAACAATGCTATACTTTAACGGTAATGAAAACAGAGAGGTAATACTATGCATCAGGACGTTGAACAGATACTTGTGACCGAGGAAGAACTTAATAAAATTGCGCATCGCTTGGCAGCGCAGATTACGAAAGACTATGAAGGCAAGAAGCTTTTGCTCATAGGTGTTCTTAAAGGCTCAATTTACTTTTTTACAGACCTTTCAAGATATATTGACCTGCCTTGTAATATTGATTTTATTCAGGCCTCAAGCTATGGCTCAGGCACTGTTTCAAGCGGCAATATCAATATTATCAAGGATGTTGCAGATGATTTGACGGGATTTGATGTTTTGCTTGTAGAGGATATTCTTGATACGGGCAACACGCTTAAATATATTCACGATATGCTTTCTAAGCGTAACCCTGAATCTATAGGAGTTGTTACCCTTCTTGATAAGCCGGCAAGGCGTATCGCCGATATCAAGGCTGACTATGTAGGTACTGACGTGCCTGACGCTTTTGTTGTAGGCTACGGTCTTGATTATGACCAGTATTATCGTAATTTGCCGTATATCGGTGTGCTTAAAAAGAGCATATACGAAAAATAATCGAATTTCTCAAATTGAATAACAGACGGTTTTCTCCTTTGCGAGAAATTAAAAGGGAATTGGGTTAGACTCCCAAGCAACAGCCATTACCGTATTTGATGAAGAAAAATCATCAGCCATTGGGAAACCGAGAAGGCGATTTTTTAAGCAATGCTATATCATAAGTCGGGAGACCTGCCGCAAACTTAAATTCAGCTTTTGGGCAAGGGAAAGCAATGATTTAAAAGTCCGTACTATTATTGTGTCTTTTCCTCTGTCCTAAGCGACGGAGGATTTTTTATGCGCAAATATTTATGCGTTTTAATATCAATAATTTTATGCCTGACGGTGTTTTGCGCTTGCTCAAACGGCAAAACCGCCAACGTGGCAGGAAGTACAAACATTACTTCATCAACTTCGAGTGAACAGACGACAGACACAGAAGAAGTAACTGTAACGGCAAATGAGGTTCAAACCACACAAAAAACAGATAAAAAAACAACCGAAAAAGGCGAAAAGGCTTCGCCTGCCGCTAAATCTGTTTCAAAAAAAGATAATAAAAAAACTACCGACGCCTCAAAAAAGTCGAACAGCAAGTCAAAAAGTAATTCTAAATCAAAAAGCAATACTAAATCAAAAAGCAGTACAGAAGCTAAAAAGAAGTATTCTAAAGAAAAAGAGTCTGCCGCAGACTCTAAGGATGAAAAGCCGAAAACAACTTCGCAAAAAGAGAATGACGATAAGGTTACTCAAACCACCTCGTCTGAGATTAACTGTTCACTCACAATTGAATGTAAGTCAATTCTCAATAATATGGACGACTTAAAAAAAGGTCACGAAAGCTACGTTCCCAAAAACGGAATTATGCTTGATAATTATAAAACCACGCTTAAAAGCAAGAGCACAGTTTATGATTTACTTAAAAAAGCGTGCAATGATAAAGGCATAACCTATACTGCAAAGGATACTATGTATAGTGTTTATATCGTGGGAATAAATAATATTGATGAAAAGGATTGCGGAAAAGACAGCGGCTGGATGTATAGTGTAAATGGAAGCTATCCAAACGTAAGCGTAGATTCAAAAAAACTTAAAGACGGTGATAAGGTTGTATTTACATACACCTGTTCATATAAAAAATAATTTCATATTAGGAGGTTAATAAATATGAAAAAATTAATTTCAGTTACACTTGCAATTTGCGTTGCATTGACTTCTCTTTTCACAGGGATTTATGCAATGGCAGACAGCAAGGTAACAAGCAGTGACGTTAAAACAAAAATTAATGAAAGCGCAATATATCTTATGTCTGTTAAAAAGGCAGGCTTTACTGTTGATAATGCAGGCAGCCTCAACTCATTTATACGTGCAGGCGTAAATATGAGCGACTATAAGGCTGAGTTTGCAAAGAGCGTTAAGGAAAATCTTGACTCAAACGGCGGCAAGATTCAATCAACTGTAGGATATGACGCAAATAACAACTGGGCTCCTATCAAAGGCGAGTCTGCAGGTGTTTATGCAAACGTTATTTTAGCGCTTGAAGCTTTTGGCTATAATGCAAAGAGCTTTGAGGGTTATAATATTGTATCTGCATTTGAAAATGTTAAACTTGTTAAGGATAACGAAAATCAATATCTTTTCTCTTCAATCTTTACTGTAGCAAATAAATACGGTCTTAAGGATTATCTCAAGAAGGCTCAAAACTTCCTTGTAAATAATTACTATGAGTTTGGTACAGGCTCAACATATTATACCAGCACAGACAGCACATCTCAGTTTGTAATCGCTGTTGCACCGTATGCAGGCTATCAGTCATTTGTAGATGATGCACTTGCATCAATTGAAAACTTCAAGAAAGACGGCGGCTATCTTTATAATTTTGACAACACCTACGGTGAGCCAAAGGTAAATGCCGATTCAACGGCTCTTGCACTTGCCGCTTATTCTGCCACAAATAATCTTGACAAGGCACAGAAGATTTACAGTGAGCTTTCTGCATTTGAATGTAAAGACACAAAGGGTGCTTACTATTACACTGCTGACGATAAAAGCGAAAATGCAACTGCAACGGCAGATGCACTCACAGGTCTTATGTATTTCTATGATGCACTCAAGGCTAAAGAGGCTTATGACGCAACTACTACAACAACTACTACTGCTCCTTCAACAACAAAGCCGACAACCAAAAAGGCTACGACATACGCTAAGGACGGCAGCTATGTAAATAAAAAGCAAAAGAAAGTTTCAATCAAGAAGCTTAAAAAGGCAAGAAAAGGTTTTAAGGCAAGCTGGAAAAAGGTGACAGGCGTATCAGGCTATCAAATCCAAATTTCAACTTCAAAGAAGTTTTCAAGAGAAACCTCAACCTATTCTATTAAGGGCAACAAGAAAACTTCTAAGTCATTTAAGGGCTTAAAGGCTAGAAAGACTTACTATGTTCGTGTTCGTACTTATAAGAATGCAAAGGTAAAAGGTAAGAGTGTTAAGGTATATTCATCTTGGTCTAAGGTTAAAAGCGTTAAAACAAAATAAAGCGGTTGTGAATAAATAGCCATAATCGTGCCACGTCGAAAGAAATTCCGTGTTTGAATAAATT
>ENA-ORRW01001437-ORRW01001437.1-human-gut-metagenome-genome-assembly--contig:-NODE-1437-length-22974-cov-6.692264_pt1 | contig 22974 bp, 25 predicted proteins | sample MGYA00242183_ERZ509150 | MGnify/ENA primary metagenome ERZ509150 (study PRJEB26280, sample SAMEA2338639) | human gut metagenome | biome: human gut; feature: human-associated habitat; material: faeces... | reverse complement strand
CTATACCGGCATATAAGAACTTCTAAAAAGATAATCAAAATTCATATCTAATTTTTATAGCCAAAACCAATGAGCTGACCAAGCAGCTCCGGCAGGTCAAGCTGGAAAAAGAAAAGCTGATGGATGCCGAGAGCGACATGACCGCCCTGCAAACACGAGACTTGATAGACCTCCTGGAAGGTGGGCCGGAATTCCTCGACAGCTTTGACACGGAACTGTTTGGTGAACTCGTTGAGAAAATTATCATAGAGGGCAACGACTCCGTCCGCTTCTGCCTGAAAAATGGGCTGGAGCTGCAGGAGTCCATAGAGAGGACGGTGCGGTGATGGGAAACCGGAAGCAGCCCTTTGGCTACAAGATGGCTCTGGGTGAGATCATCATACAGGAAGCAGAGGCGAGGCTTGTACAGGGGATCTTCCGCCGATATATCGCAGGAGAATCATTGAATGAGTTGACCGAGGCACTTCGCCAGCAAGATATTCCATATGACGAGGGACGGCTCTGGAATAAAAATATGGTCGCCCGTATTCTGGCGGACACGCGCTATACCGGAGAAAAAGGATATCCCAAGCTCATAGATGAGGATCAACTCATCGCAGCAAACGAAAAACGCTCCAACAAGCCACAACTTCCGAAAAAGACGGAAGCCCAAAAAGTGCTGCGCAGGCTCTGTGGTACACCGCCATCTGAGCGGGTGGAACAAAGTGTCACCGGCCTGCTCAACGGTCTCGCAAATTACCCGGAACGCATACAGCATCAGCGCAGTCCTACGCCAGCCACACATTCCAAAACGCAGGAGGCGCTGGATAATGCTCTGGAGCAGCAGCCAATCGACGAGGACAACGCCAAGACGCTGATTCTCCGGCTTGCGGCAGAACAATATGCCGCTCTGGGAAATGAAGAATATGAAACAAATCGTCTCCGGCGTCTCTTCTCCGCCTTCGAATGTGTGGCGGAACTGAACGCTGATCTTCTGAAAAGCACCGTATCCGAGGTGCTGGTGACCCGCCAAAATGTCAAACTGCGATTAAAAAATGGGCAAATCATAGAAAGGAGTGACCTGCAATGAAAGAGGATGCCCCAAGAGTAATTAAGATCCCTGCCAAGCCGGAAGCCACCCGTCAGGCAGAAGCCCGCAGACAGCTCCGGGTGGCAGCTTACTGCCGAGTCTCCACCAAAGAGGAGGATCAGGCAAACAGCTATGAGGTGCAGAAAGAGTACTATACCGACAAGATCATGTCCAACACCGCCTGGACGATGGCTGGCATCTTTGCGGACAAGGGCATCACCGGAACCTCGGCCAAGAAGCGTGAGGACTTCATGCGGATGATCCGGCACTGCCGCCAGAAGAAAATCGATGTGATTCTAACCAAGTCGGTCTCCCGCTTCTCCCGCAATACGGTGGACTGCCTCTACTATATCCGGGCGCTCAAACAACTTGGCATCGCAGTCATCTTCGAGAAGGAAAACATCAATTCTCTGGAGGAGGACAGTGAGCTGCGAATCACCCTCTCCGGTGCCTTCGCCCAGTCTGAAAGTGAATCTATCTCCGCGAATGTCACATGGGGTAAGCGCCGCGCCATGGAAGCCGGAAAGGTCAGCATCCAGTATAAAAAGCTGTACGGCTACCGCAAAGGTGAGGATGGTCAGCCGGAGATCATTCCGGAACAGGCCGAAATCGTCCGATGGCTCTATGAGCGCTATCTCACCGGAGCCAGCCTGCGGATGATCAAAGATGAACTGGAACAGCAAGGCGTCAAGTGCTTCGAGGATTCTCCGGAGTGGACCATTTCCCGCATCCGTAGCATCCTGCAGAATGAAAAATACTGCGGTGATGTGTTGATGCAGAAGACCTTCCGGCAGGACTTTATCAACCGCAAGGCCATCAAGAATACAGGCCAGCTTCCCATGTACCTCATTGAAAATCACCACGAGGGCATTGTCAGCCGTGAAAAGTATGATGCCGTACAGGCGGAGATGGCACGGCGGAATGCAGCAAAGAGTCCTTCTAAAAACGCAGTCACAGGGATGGCATCCTACGCCAGCAAGTATGCGCTCTCAGAGCGGCTGGTCTGCGGTGAGTGCGGGACCCTGTATCGCCGCTGCACATGGACGCGAAACGGTGAAAAACGAGTCGTGTGGCGCTGTGTGAGCCGATTGGATTACGGCAAGAAATACTGCCACAATTCGCCCACACTGGATGAAGCGCCGCTCCAGCAGGCAATTCTCGCAGCCCTGAACACAGCCATGGCCGACAAGAATAGCTTGATTCGGCAGATCACGGATGCCATGGAAACGGAGATCATCCCATTCCCCGGTGGTACGATGAGCCTTGGAGATATTGAACGCAGGCTGAGAGAACTGGAGCAGCAGTTCCAAACACTGCTGGAAAAAGCCACGGATGATCCTGCTGCCTATGGCGGTCAGTTCAAAGAAATACTGGACGAGCAGACTTTCCTGAAGGAAAAACGGTCCGTGATCCTCGCGAATAACAACGAACAGGCAAAAGCCAATCAGCGCATCATGGATGCCGCACAGACATTGGAAAACGCATCGCCCTACATTACAGAGTGGGACGAGAGCGCCGTTCGCCAACTGGTGGAGACAGTAAAAATCCTATCTAAGGATGAGGTCGCAGTCACCCTGAAGGGTGGCATTGAGATTTGCCAGAAAATTATGTACTGAAAGAAGGTGGAAAGATGATTTTTGTAACCGGTGATTGCCACGGAAACTTTGAACGCTTCAAGCCGGAATATTTCCCGGAGCAGGCACAAATGACAAAGCGGGACATCGTGATTTGTGCCGGAGACTTTGGTGGTGTGTGGTTTGGAGACGGCCGTGACGAGGCTGCATTGGACTGGCTGGAAAGTCTTCCGTTCACGCTGGCCTTCGTCTGCGGGAATCATGAGAACTACGACGCACTGGAACGATATCCGGTGAAAGACTGGCACGGCGGCAAGGTACACCGCATTCGCTCTCATGTCCTGCACCTGATGCGTGGACAGGTCTTCGAGCTGGAAGGCTATCACTTCTTCACCATGGGCGGAGCAAAAAGCCATGATACGGAGGACGGCATTCTGGAACCGGGTGCTCCGGATTTTGAGCGAAAGCTCCTGATGCTGCAGAGAAAGCCCCGAGCGAGGTATCGCATCAATCACATTTCGTGGTGGGCGCAGGAGATGCCTTCTGAGGAGGAGTACGCTGAAGCACGGAAAAATCTGGCCAAGGTCGATTGGGCGGTGGACTATGTTATCACGCACTGCGCTCCCACCAGCATTGCTCTCATGGAAAACCGCCACAATGAGGCAGACCCGCTCACAGATTTCCTGCAGGAGGTCAAGGAGAGAGCACATTATCACTACTGGCTGTTCGGCCATTACCACGACAACCGGGCCATTGATGAAAAGCACATACTGCTCTGGGAGCAGATCATACAAGTTATCTGAAACAGGTCAAGGCAGAGAAAAACACGGCGATGTTACCGTGCTTTTCTCTGCTTTGAGCGTTGAATCAGGCGCTGTGCGCCGGAGAGGAGAAACTATGAATATCCGAAAGGCTGTGGACTACAGCACAATGTTTGCCACACTGGAATCTGTCATGAAAGCAGATCTGCCGCAGATGGAGCTGTACTGCGAAATCGGCAAGGCCGTCTGTGCCCACTCGGAAAAGGGTGCAGCGGTAGCTGCTGCGGAGTTCATAAAAGAACAATACCCGGATATGACCGGCTTCTCTCCGCGCAATGTGCGCCGGATGCGGGATTTCTGGCAGTTGTACAGCGGCACGCCGGAACTGCTTGGCGAAGCGCTTCACTTGAATTGGACACAGAACATTGTGATCATGGAGGCAGAGCTGCCCGCAGAGGAGCGCCGCTGGTACATCCGGCAGGCTACAGCACGGAATCTATCCAAGGCGGAGCTTCTGCGAATGATCGAGGATTCTGCGTATCTGGAAAGTGTTCTCGACGAAAAGGTCGATGTGTGGTATAATGAGGGCAACGATGAGATTTCGGAGAGAACGCAGTATGAAGAGGATCCTGTTTATCTGTCATGGCAATATCTGCCGCAGCCCCATGGCCGAGTTCGTGATGAAGGACTTGGTAAAAAAGGCGGGACTGGCATCGCAATTTCATATCGAATCAGCGGCTACCAGTCGGGAGGAGATCGGCAACCCAGTCTATCCTCCGGCACGGCGCAAGCTGGCCGAGCATGGGATCTCCTGCGAAGGCCATGCCGCACGGCAGTTGACAAATCGGGATTACGACGAATACGATCTCCTGATCGGCATGGACCAGGCCAACCTCCGGGATATGTACCGTATCTGCGGCGGCGACTATGTCGGCAAGATGTCCCTCCTGATGGATCACACCGCCCATCCCGGCAATGTGGCAGACCCATGGTACACCGAGGACTTCGAGGCGACCTGGCAGGATGTGCTGGATGGCTGCCAAGGACTTTTGAAAGAATTCATGACAGAACGAGGTGATTCAAATGGCACAAAACGATAATATCCAACTGTTCGAAAACAAGCGTATTCGAACCGCATGGGATGAGGAAAAGGAAGAATGGTACTTTTCCGTCGTTGATGTGGTAGCTGTGCTGACTGATCAGCCAGATTATCAGGCAGCTCGTAACTACTGGAAGGTAACGAAGAAACGCCTGAAGGATGAGGGAAATGAAACGGTTACAGCTTGTAACCAGTTGAAAATGACCGCTTCGGATGGCAAAAAACGATTGACTGATGTAGCCGATACCGAGCAGCTTCTCCGAATCATCCAGTCTATTCCTTCTCCGAAGGCAGAACCGTTCAAGTTGTGGCTGGCACAGGTCGGTCGAGAGCGTATCGAGGAGACCATCGACCCGGAGCTGACCATTGACCGCGCTCTGGAAACCTATCTCAAGAAGGGTTACAGCCGTGAGTGGATCAATCAGCGGCTGCAGGCCATCCAGGTTCGTAAAGAACTGACGGATGAATGGGATGCCCGCGGTGTGCAGAAAGGCGTAGAGTACGCCATCCTCACGGACGAGATTTCCCGAGCCTGGTCTGGCATGTCCACCCGGCAGTACAAAAATCTGAAGGGCTTGAAAAAGGAAAACCTTCGTGATAACATGACTACGCTGGAACTGGTACTGAATATGCTGGCGGAGGCCACTACCACTCAGTTTTCAAGAGATCGCAAACCAACGACCTTCCAAGAGAATTTGGCAGTTGCCAAGGCGGGCGGTCAGGTGGCTGGACGAACCAGAAAAGACATTGAGTCCCAGTCAGACACGCCGGTCATTACTGCTAAGAATGCCGCACAGCTTAATCAGGTAGTGACAGATCTGCTGGAAGGAGCAGTCTCTGACACAACTGAAGAATCAAAAGGCGAGTGAGCTCTGCGCGTCCAGGTTTTATTGCTGTCATACGACGATTTTTTGAAAGTAAATTTCGAAAAAAATCTATAGTGTTGCGTTATGACAGAGAAAATCCCCGTAACCGCAATGGTTACGGGGATTTGTTTATGGGTGAAAAAATTTGCTTGACAAATACCCCATAGGGGTATAGGATGAATATACCCCTATGGGGTATATTGCATACGAAGCGAGGCGGGAATACTATGGAACAACACGACTGCTGCCACTGCTCCCAACGGAAAAAGGAGCGCTCGCCGGAGGAATACAAGCGCCTGATCCACCGGCTCAACCGCATCGAGGGCCAGATCCGGGGTATCCGGGGCATGGTGGAGGCCGGGGCGTACTGTCCCGACATTCTGGTTCAGGCGGCGGCGGTGAATGCGGCCATCAACGCCTTCAACAAGGAACTGCTGGCCAGCCATATCCGCACCTGTGTGGCCCAGGACATCCGGGACGGCAAGGACCAGGTCATCGACGAGCTGGTAGCCACCCTGCAAAAGCTGATGAAATAGGAGTGATCCCCATGAGGCAATACAATGTTACGGGCATGAGCTGCGCCGCCTGCTCGGCCCGGGTGGAAAAGGCGGTGGGGAAGGTCCCCGGCGTCACGGCATGCTCTGTGAGCCTTTTGACCAATTCCATGGGCGTAGAGGGCACGGCGGAGCCCTCCGCCATCGTTGCCGCCGTGGAGGCGGCGGGCTACGGCGCGTCGGAAAAGGGCGCGGCCCAGTCGTCTCCCAGCGCCGCCGAGCAGCAGCTGGAGGACCACGAGACGCCCCGTATCCGGCGGCGGCTTATCTGGTCCGTGGGCTTTCTGCTGGTGCTGATGTACTTTTCCATGGGCCACATGATGTGGGGCTGGCCCCTGCCGCCGTTTTACGACAACAACCATGTGGCCATGGGGCTGACCCAGCTGCTGCTGACGGTGATCATCATGGTCATCAACCAGAAGTTCTTCATCAGCGGCTATAAGGCCCTGTGGCACCGGGCTCCCAATATGGACACCCTGGTGGCCCTGGGGGCCACGGCAGCCTTCGGCTACAGCACCTATGCCCTGTTTGCCATGACTGCCGCCCAGGTCCGGGGGGATGAGGCCGCCGTCATGAGCTGCATGATGGACTTCTACTTTGAGTCCGCCGCCATGATCCTGACTCTGATCACCGTGGGCAAGATGCTGGAGGCCCGGTCCAAGGGCAAGACCACCGACGCCCTGAAAAGCCTGATGCGGCTGGCCCCCAAGACTGCCACCGTTATCCGGGACGGCAAAGAAGCAGAGGTGCCGGTGGAGCAGGTGCAGCAGGGGGACGAGTTCGCCGTCCGGCCGGGGGAGAGCATCCCGGTGGACGGCGTGGTGCTGGAGGGAAACAGCGCCGTTAATGAGTCCGCCCTCACCGGCGAGAGCATCCCGGTGGACAAGGCTCCCGGCGACGGAGTGTCCGCCGCCACGGTGAACCAGTCCGGCTATCTCCGCTGCCGGGCCACCCGGGTGGGCCAGGATACCACCCTGTCCCAGATCATCCGCATGGTCAGCGACGCCGCCGCCACCAAGGCCCCCATTGCCAAGATCGCCGATAAGGTATCCGGCGTGTTCGTTCCGGCGGTGATCTCCATCGCCGCGGTGACCACGGCGGTGTGGCTGCTGCTGGGCCACCCGGTAGGCTACGCCCTGGCCCGGGGCATCTCCGTTCTGGTCATCAGCTGCCCCTGCGCCCTGGGCCTGGCCACTCCTGTGGCCATTATGGTGGGCAGCGGCCTGGGCGCCAAAAACGGCATCCTGTTCAAGACTGCCGCTTCCCTGGAGGAAACGGGCCGGGTGCAGATCGTGGCTCTGGACAAAACCGGCACCATCACCAGCGGTCAGCCCCGGGTGACGGATATCCTTCCGGCGGAGGGCGTCACGGAGCAGGAGCTGCTGACAAATGCCCTGGCCCTGGAGCAGAAGAGTGAGCATCCCCTGGCCCGGGCTGTACTGGACCGGGCGGAGGGCCTGACGGCCCCGGAGGTATCGGATTTCCAGGCTCTGCCCGGCAACGGGCTGACAGCCAGGCTGGCGGGCCGGACCCTGTGGGGCGGCAGCGCCGCCTATACGGCGGAAAAGGCCGCCGTTTCCCCGGAGCTGCAGGCCCGGACGGAGGAGCTGGCCCGGCAGGGGAAAACGCCCCTGTTCTTCGGGCTGGATGACCGGCTGCTGGGCATCATCGCCGTGGCGGATGTCATCAAGGAGGACAGCCCACAGGCAGTCCGGGAGCTGCGGAATATGGGCATCCATGTGGTGATGCTCACCGGCGACAACGAGCACACCGCCCGGGCCATCGGGGCCCAGGCCGGGGTGGATCAGGTCATCGCCGGGGTGCTGCCGGAGGGCAAGGAGGCCGCCATCCGCCGCCTGATGCAGCGGGGCAAGGTGGCCATGGTGGGCGACGGCATCAACGATGCACCGGCCCTGACCCGGGCCGACACCGGCATCGCCATCGGCGCGGGAGCCGACGTGGCCATCGACGCGGCGGACGTGGTGCTGATGAACAGCAGCCTGCCGGACGTGCCAGCCGCCATCCGGCTCAGCCGGGCCACCCTACGGAACATCCACGAGAACCTGTTCTGGGCATTTTTCTACAATGCCATCGGCATACCCCTGGCCGCCGGGGTGTTCATCCCCCTGGGGCTGACGCTGAATCCTATGTTCGGCGCGGCAGCCATGAGCCTTTCCAGCTTCTGCGTGGTGTCCAACGCCCTGCGGCTGAATCTGTTCAAGCTCCGGGATAACCGGCACGATCATAAGAGAACCAATCATCTGAACAACGAGATCAAGGAGGAACAAGCTATGGAAAAGACACTGGAGATCAAGGGCATGATGTGCCCCCACTGCGAGGCCACCGTTCGCACCGCCCTGGAGGCTCTGCCCCAGGTTCAGGAGGCTCAGGTGAGCCACCAGACCGGCACCGCTGTGGTGACCCTCACCGGCCCGGTGGAGGACGACATCCTGCGCCGCACCGTGGAGGACAAGGGCTACACCGTCACCGCCATCCGGTAAACGGACAAAATAAATGCACGGCCGCGGCCGTGCATTTATTTTTTTTCTTTTGCCAGTCAGCACTGGATCAGACGGATCACCGCTTGTCGCGGTCGTAGGACACCACCACGCGGCGGTTGGGCTCCGAGCCAATAGAGTAGGTATTGACACCGGGGACATCCTGCAGGGCGGCGTGGATCACATGGCGCTCATAGGCATTCATGGGCTCCAGAGTGACGCTGCGGCGATACCTGGTGACCTTGGCAGCCACCTTGCGGGCCAGAGACTCCAGACTCTGTTCCCGCTTGGCCCGGTAATTCTCGGCATCCACATGGACGCGGATGCGCTTTTCCCGGCCGGAATTGACGGCGTAGTTGGTCAGCTGCTGGATAGCGTCCAGGGTCTCGCTCCGGCGGCCAATCAGCTGGCCCAGCTTCTGTCCCTCCAGCACCACACTGTAGCGGCCCTTTTCCGTCTCCGTGACCTGCACCTGGGCAGGGCTGTCCATATGCTCCAGCAGGCCCGTCAGGAACTCGGTAATGCGCCGGGCGTTGTCGTCCAGGACAGACTGCTCCGGGGCGGCAGCGGGGGCCTGGGCAGGAGGCTCAGGAGCCTTGACGGGAGCCTTGGGAGGCTCCGGCTTCCTGGTCTTGGGCTGCTCCGGCTTGGGCTGGGGTCTGGGCTCCGGCTTCTTTTCCGGCTGGACCGGCGCGGCGGGAGCCTCCGGCTCCTCCTGGCCATAGGTCACGCGGACCCGGGCAGGGCTGCTGCCAATGCCCAGAAAGCCGCTTTTGGCCCGCTCCAGAATCTCAACGGACACGTCGTCGCGGTCCATATGCAGCTGTTCCAGCGCTTTGCGGATGGCCTCGTCCTCGGTCTTGCCCGTTACGTCGATATAACTCATAGACAAAACTCCTTAGTCATCATTGTAATGGCTTTCGTTGTAGGCCCGGCCCCGTGCATAGGGACGCTGGCCCACGCGGCCACTTTCGTTGGTGCCGGGATTCTTTTTCTTCTCGCCAGAGGACTGCTTTTTCTTGCCCTGCTGGTTATTCTGCTTCTTGCCGCTGTTGTAGGAAGCCTGCTGCTGTGCCATCAGCTCCTTCTGCTTCTGGTACTTGGCATAGCGCTTTTCACGGGCGGCCTTTTCCTTCTCGGTCTCCTCGCGGTCCAGCTTCTTGTTGAAATACTTATTCAGGGTCAGCTCCTGGATCAGGGAGAAGGCGGAGTTGGCAATCCAGTATACGCACAGAGCGGAGGGCAGAATATAGCCCATCCACAGGCTCATCAGGGGCATCAAGTACATCATGGTCTTGGCGGACCCGTTGGGGGTAGAACCATTGGTGCGCATGGTGATGAGGCTCATGGCGAACTGGATGCCGGCGGAAATGATGGGCAGCAGCAGCGCGCCCCAGACGGGCCAGCCGCCGCCGGGGAACTGGCTGAACAGAGAGGACGGCTGAGCCGCCAGGTCAATGTGCAGGAAGTTGTAGTTCAGGTCGATGAGGCCGTCGAACTTCCCGGCGAAATCCGCCCAGTGCTCGTGGATGAACTTGGCCAGATAAATCTGCTCATACGCCTGACTGCCCTCGGCCGCAGTGAAGCCCAGGGTGCCGGCCAGGGTGGTGATCTCCGCGATCACCGACTCGGACAGGCTCATAAAATACCGCAGAGGCACACGGATGATATAGTACAGGGCGATCAGGATGGGGAAGGGGATCATGGACCACAGGCAGCCGGACATGGGGTTGATGCCCTCTTTCATGTACAGCTCCTGCATGGCCTCCTGCCGACGCTGCTGGTTGTTGGCGTAGCGGGTCTGGATATCCTTGATCTTGCCCTGCATGCGGTTCATGCGCAGCATGCTCTTCTTGCTCTTGAGCTGGAAGGGCAGCAGCACCAGCTTCACCACCAGGGTGAACAGGATCAGAGCCACGCCATAGGACCCGGTCCAGCTGTAGAACAGCCGGGTCAGGAAGGCAAAGGGCACACAGATATAGTATCCGAGCTTTGCAAACATGGGATAGTTTCCTCCGTATTTTGTTGGGTGGGAAAAACGGGGTTTTCAGGGAACGGGATCATACCCGCCTTTGTGGAAGGGATTGCATCGCAGAAGGCGCCGCAGCGCCAGAAAGCCGCCCCGCAGAGGGCCGTATTTCTCCACCGCCTGCAGTGCGTATTCCGAGCAGGTGGGGATATAGCGGCAGCGAGGCGGAAACAGGGGAGACATAGCCGTCTGGTAAAAGCGGATCATCCGCAGGATGGCCCGCTTCATGACGGGTCCTCCCGCAGCAGGTCCAGCTGCTCCAGCAGACGCAGATAGGTGCGGTCCAGCTTCTGATAATCCGTTTCCACGGCCCGGACCCGGGCCACCACGATCAGGTCGTAGCCCGGGAGCATTTTCGCCTTGTTCAGCCGGTAGATCTCCCGAATGCGGCGCCGGACGCGGTTGCGCACCACGGCGCAGCCCAGCTTCGTACTGACGGAAACGCCCAGGCGGCTATGGCCCCGGCGGTTCCTCTGGCAGTAAATCACCAGCTGCGGCGAAACCGCCGATTTTCCCTTGCGGTAAATGCGGCGGAATTCGTAATTCTCTTTTACCGTGACGGCTGGATCCATGAAAACAAGCACCTTCTCCGCCAACGCGGCGGCTGAAATGAGCATAGGCCAAAAGGGACGGCAGTTTTCCCATCCACCGTCCCTGGTCTATCCTTTATGCGCGATGCACTTTCCGCGACCTCAATGGGTCAGGCGAGCGCGGCCCTTGGCGCGGCGGCGGGCCAGAACCTTACGGCCGTTGCTGGTGGCCATTCTCTTGCGGAAGCCGTGCTCCTTGGAGCGCTGGCGCTTCTTGGGCTGATAGGTACGGAACATTGCATGACACCTCCATTTTGTAAGATCCGGCGGCAGAGCAAGGCTGCCGCACATACTCGACGGCGGGCAGGGGACTTGTCCCCGGCAGCCGCAGTTGACAGGTTGGATGCCGCAAAACGGCATGGTAAACATTATACAGATTTTCCGGCCCCCTGTCAACAGAAATCTGCATTTTCCACGAAAGAGCCGCATTCTGCCGCCGGGCACCGGTTTTGGGCAAGAAATTCTGTTATATCTCCCACAAAATAGCGCATATTTGCCGGTTTCTGTATAGCAGCCCGGAAAAATTTTTATACTTAGTATTAGTATATGTGTGGACTTTTCCGGGGCCGTTTGGTATAATAAGAGGTGTATTTTTGCCTGAAACAAAGAGAGAAAATCGCATGACCAGCGGGAAAGGGGCGCTTTCATTGAATTCAATCGCAGACGTGTGGAAAAACGTACTGGACCGGCTGAGGTCCCAGCTGTCCGAGACCACCATCAATACCTGGTTCGACGAGGTGGAGGTGGTGACCATGGAGGACTCCGCCTTTGTGCTGCATTGCAGCAACGCCTTCAAGAAGAGCACCATTGAGGCGCGCTTTATGAGCCACATCAAGGCCGCACTGAAGGATATTTTTTCCTCGGATCTGGAGGTAAAGATCCTGGACGATCAGCAGTTGTCCGCCTATCACGGGGTGGCTCCGGACCGGCCCGGCTCCCTTCTGGAGTCCGACGCCTTTACCTTCGGCACCTATGTGGTGGGGCCCCAGAACAAGATGGCCTATGCCGCCGCCCGCGCCGTGGCGGAAAAGCCGGCGGAGCACTATAACCCCCTGTTTATCTATGGCGACTCCGGCCTGGGCAAGACCCATCTGCTGTATGCCATTGCCCACCAGGTCCGCTCCCGACAGCCGGATGCCCGCATCGTATACATCAAGGGCGACGATTTCACCAATGAGCTGATCGCCTCCATCCGGGAGGGAAAAAATGCGGAGTTCCGGGAGAAATACCGTCAGACCACCCTGCTGCTGGTGGACGATATCCAGTTCATCGCCGGCAAGAAGCAGACCCAGGAGGAATTCTTCCACACCTTCAACACCCTGTACGAATCCGGGCGTCAGATCGTGCTGACCTCGGACCGTCCTCCCCGGGAGATGACCCAGCTGGAGGACCGGCTTCAGACCCGGTTCGAGTGGGGTCTGATGGTGGATGTGGCCCCCCCGGACTTTGAGACGAGACTGGCCATCATCAAAAACAAGGCTGCCCTGCTGGGGGTGCAGCTGCCCGACGATATCAGCAGCTTTATCGCGGAAAATCTCACCGCCAACGTTCGACAGATCGAGGGCGCCCTGAATAAGCTGCTGGCCTATCGGGATCTGCTGGGCAACCAGGTGGACGGCGAGGCCGTCAGCCGTGCCGTGAAGGATATGCTGAAAAAGTACAATGAGTTTGTGCCGTCGCCAGGCCTGATCGTTGAGTACATCTGCCGGTATTATGACGTGGATGAGGAGCAGGTCCGGGGACAGGGCCGCAAGCGGGACCTGATGGAAGCCCGGCAAACGGCCATGTATCTGATCCGCCGGATGACAAACCTCTCCCTCAACGACATCGGCAAGGAGTTCGGCGACCGGGATCACACCACGGTGCTTCACTCGCTGGATCAGGTGGAGAAAAAGATGCGCTCCGATCCGGCCTACGCCGAAAAGGTCAAGGAGATCACCACCAACATCAACAATAAGAAATGATCTCTTTTCCACATATCCCTGTGGATTCCACCTGGACAAGCTGTGGAGTATTTGCCTCTCTCTTTTCCTGTGGAAAACCCCCGGATATTGTCCCCAAAGGGGTGTGGACAGAAATTTCTGTGATCCCAGTGCTTTTGGGAGATTTCCACATAAATTTTCCCTACGACGTCTGTTACTAAAATAAAGATATCTTTTGTTCTCTTTTGGAGAACGGAGTCTCTTTTCAGTCTGAAAGAAAGGAACGCTTCGATATGCTTCGATTTTCCTGTGAGAAGGCGCTGCTGCAAGGCGCCGTCAACACTGCCTCCCGGGCGGTGGCCGCCAAAAGCTCCATTCCGGCCCTGGAGGGAATCCTGCTGGAGGGCGGGGACACCCTGACCCTGTCCGGCTACAACATGCAGACCGGCATCCGCACCGGCGTGGACGCTCAGATCCAGTCTCCCGGCCGTATCGTCCTCAGCGCCCGTCTGTTCGGCGAGATGATCCGCAAGATGCCCGACGACGTTATTGTGTTCGACGCTGACGACAAGCTGACGGTTCATCTTACCTGCGGTGACGCCAGCTTCGAGATCATCGGCCTGTCTGCCGACGATTACCCGGAGCTTCCTGAGGTGGATGACCAGTTTTCCGTGGATATTCGTCAGGGGACGCTGAAGGCTATGATCAACCAGACCAGCTTCGCCGTGTCCACCAATGAAAGCCGCCCGGTACATACCGGCTCTCTGTTCGAGGTGGGGGATAAGGACCTGACGGTGGTGTCCGTGGACGGGTTCCGTCTGGCCCTGCGCCGGGAGCCTTTGGACCGGTCCGAGGGAGGCGCGTTCAAATTCGTGGCACCCGGCTCCGCTCTGAACGAAGTGGAGAAAATCTGCGAGGATTCCGACGAAAAGATCACCATTATTCAGGGCAAGCGGCACCTGCTGTTTGAGGCCGGGGCCACCCAGCTGATCTGCCGCCGCCTGGAGGGAGATTTCCTGGATTACAAGAACGCCATCCCCCGGAACAATCCCATCCGGCTGACGGTGGACACCAAAACCATGCTGGGCAGTCTGGACCGGGTGTCCGTGGTCATCAGCGAAAAGCTCAAGAGCCCGGTGCGCTGCGTTTTTGAAAACGGCCGGGTGATGCTGTCTGCCCGCACCGGCGCCGGCGAGGCCAAGGACATCTGCCCTCTGGACGGCGACGGAAACGGTCTGGAGATCGGATTCAACAACCGGTATCTGATGGACGCCCTGCGCTACGCTCCGGCGGACGCTGTGACCATGGAGCTGAATACCAGCATTTCTCCGGCGGTGCTGGTGCCGGTGGATGGGGAGGAGAGCTTCCTTTATATGGTGCTGCCGGTGCGGCTGAAAGCGTGATAGATATGGAAATGATTACCATTACCACGGAGTATATCAAGCTCCAGGACCTTCTGAAGCTGGCGGCCGTCACCGCCACCGGCGGCGAGGCCAAGCTGCTGGTTCAGGAGGGAGAGGTCCTGGTCAACGGGGAGGTATGCACCATGCGGGGCAAGAAGCTTCGTCCCGGCGATGTGGTGGACGCCCTGGGACAGCGCTACGGCGTGCAGTATGCGGATTGAAGGACTGCTGCTGGAGGGCTTCCGGAATTACGACAGCCAGCAGCTGACCTTTGATGAAAGCTGCAACGTGATCTATGGAGACAATGCCCAGGGAAAGACCAACCTGCTGGAGGCCATTGTGTATCTGTCCTGCGGCCGCAGTCCCCGGACCCATGCGGATCGGGAGCTTATTGGCTTCGGAACGGACAGGGCCAGGCTGGTGGGACAGATCCGGTCCCGGGAGCGGGAATTTGAAACGGAGATTCAGCTGACCCGGGGACGGCGGCGGAAGATGACCGTCAACGGTGTGGCCGCCAAAAACGGCGGCGACCTGTCCCAGGTGCTGCACACGGTGTTTTTCTCGCCGGAGGACCTGTTTCTCATCCGGGAGGGAGCAGCGGCCCGGCGGCGGTTCATGGATATGTCCCTGTGCCAGCTGCGGCCCCGGTATGCCGAGGCCCTGGCGGAATACGGGCGGCTGTATGAACACAAGACCCGCATCCTCCGGGACAGTGACGAGTATCCTCAGCTGCTGGACACCCTGCCTGACTTTGACCGGCGGCTGTGCCAGGTGGGAGCGGTGCTCATCAGCTATCGGGCGCGGTATGTGCAGGCCCTGGCCGTCCACGCCCAGAGAGCCCACTGGGAGTGCTCCGGGGAACGGGAGGAGCTGGCTCTGTCGTATCAGACCGTGAAAACCGTGGAGGACCCATTGGGTCCGGCGGCGGACATTGCGGCGGCGCTGGCAGAGCACCAGGCACAGCATCATCAGGCGGAGCTGGACTCCCGGCTGTGTCTGTCGGGACCCCATAAGGACGATATCGCCGTGACGGTAAACGGGCTGGAGGCCCGGCATTTCTGCTCCCAGGGCCAGGTGCGCACCGCGGCCCTGAGTCTGAAGCTGGCGGACCGGGAGATTCACAAAACCGCCATCGGAGAGTATCCGGTGATGCTGCTGGACGACGTGCTGTCGGAGCTGGACCCCCGGCGGCAGGAGTATGTGCTCAATCGTATTGCAGGCGGACAGGTGTTCATCACCTGCTGCGAAAACGACCGGCTGGATGCGCTGCTGTCCGGCCGGGTGTATCATGTTCGGGAAGGAAAGGTGCTGTGATGGGCTTTCTGCATATCGGCCAGAACGTCATGGTCAACGACCGGCGCATCATCGGCATATTCGATCTGGATATCACGTCCCAGTCCGCTCAGACCCGGCGGTTTCTGGACCAGGCGGAGCAGGAGGGCGTGGTGCTGCCGGTGTGCGACGACATTCCCAAGTCGTTTCTGGTGTGCGACCATCCGTATCACCGGCAGATCGTATATATTTCCCAGCTGAATACCCAGACGCTGGTGAAAAGAGCGGAAAAGAAGTAAAGAATTCCCTGTCATTGCCGGGAGATCGGCAGACACCGGGTTCCCGGGAATGACAGGAAAGACCCAAGGAAAGGAAAGATGACCCAATGAGCGAACTGGAAAAAGTCACCGCCGTGGACACCACCTATGACGCCTCGGAAATTCAGGTTCTGGAGGGGCTGGAGGCGGTGCGCAAGCGGCCCGGCATGTATATCGGCTCCACATCGGCCTCGGGCCTGCACCATCTGGTGTATGAGATCGTGGACAACGCCATTGACGAGGCACTGGCCGGATACTGCACCGAGATCACTGTTACCATCAACCCCGGCGACACCATCACCGTTACCGATAACGGCCGCGGCATCCCCGTGGACATCCAGAAGCAGACCGGCCGGCCGGCGCTGGAGGTGGTATACACCGTGCTCCACGCCGGCGGTAAGTTCGGCGGCGGAGGCTATAAGGTATCCGGCGGCCTCCACGGCGTGGGCGCGTCCGTGGTCAACGCCCTGTCCGAATGGCTGGAGGTGCAGGTTCAGAAGGACGGCAGAATTTACGAGATGAAGTTCTCCCGGGGAGCGATCACCCAGGAGATGAAAATTTTGGGCGACACCGATCAGACCGGCACCGCCGTTACCTTCAAGCCGGATCCGGAGATGTTCGACACCCTGGTGTATGACTATGAAACGCTGCGCACCCGGATGCGGGAGCAGGCGTTCCTGAACGCGGGGCTGCGTATCACCATTACCGACGCCCGGCCCGGCCAGGAGCAAAGTGACTCCATGTGCTACGAGGGAGGCATCCGGGAATTTGTTACCTGGCTCAACCGCAACAAGACGGCGCTGCATGAGGAGGTCGTCTATCTGGCCGGGGCCAAGGGGGACAGCACCGCCGAGGTGGCGCTGCAATACAACGACAGCTATAACGAGACGCTGGTGTCCTTCGCCAACGACATCCACACCCCCGAGGGCGGCATGCATGAGACGGGCTTCAAAACGGCCCTGACCCGGGTGCTCAATGCCTACGGCATGAAATACGGCATGATCAAGGAGGGAGACAAGGTCTCCGGCGAGGACGTCCGGGAGGGCATCACCGCCGTGATCTCCGTGAAGCTGACGGAGGCCCAGTTCGAGGGACAGACCAAGGCCAAGCTGGGCAACGCCTCCATCCGCACCCTGGTGGACAGCGTGGTATCCGACCAGCTGGCCGTGTATCTGGAGGAGCACCCGGTGGTGGCCCGGACCATCCTGGACAAGGCCCTGACCGCCAACCGCGCCCGGGAGGCCGCCCGGAAAGCCCGGGAATCCATCCGCCGCAAGACCGCCCTGGGCGGGGCGGCCATGCCCGACAAGCTCCGGGACTGCAACGAGAATAACCCCGAGCTGACGGAAATCTATATCGTGGAGGGCGACTCCGCAGGCGGCTCCGCCACCCAAGGCCGGGACTCCCGGTTCCAGGCCATCCTGCCTCTGTGGGGCAAGATGCTCAACGTGGAAAAGGCCCGGGCGGATAAGGTCTACGGCAATGACAAGCTTCAGCCGGTGATCACGGCTCTGGGCGCCGGGATCGGCGACGAGCTGGACCTGAACCGGCTGCGGTATCACAAGATCATCATCATGGCCGATGCCGATGTGGACGGCGCCCATATCCGGACGCTGCTGCTGACCTTCTTCTTCCGGTTTATGCGGCCCCTGATCGAGGAGGGGTATGTATACTCCGCCGTGCCCCCTCTGTATAAGCTGACCCGGGGCAAGCAGCAGCGGGTTGCCTATACCGACGAGGAGCGGGACGCCATTTCCGCCGAAATGCGGGCGGGGAATCCCAACGTGAAGATCGACATCAGCCGCTTCAAGGGCCTGGGCGAGATGAATCCCCATGAGCTGTGGGAGACCACCATGGACCCGGGGAAGCGCACCCTGCGCCGCATCACCCTGGACGACGCCGTGGCCGCCGACGCCACGTTTACGGTGCTGATGGGCGAAAAGGTGGAGCCCCGGAAGGAGTTCATTGAGAAAAACGCCAAATACGCGGTGAATCTGGACTATTGATTCAAAAAATGCATGCATTTTTTGATTTTTACCATCCCCACAAGGAGAATAAAATATGAGCAAAAAACCACAGTACGACCCTGAGGAGCTGCGGTACCCGGACCAGCACATTGTGGAGCGGTCCCTGGTGCCGGAGATGGAAAAATCCTATATCGAATACGCCATGTCCGTGATCGTGGGCCGGGCCCTGCCCGACGTGCGGGACGGACTGAAGCCCGTGCACCGGCGCATTCTCTACGCCATGTACGAGGACAATCTGACCTCGGACCGCCCCTTCAAGAAGTCCGCCACCTGCGTGGGCGACGTGCTGGGCCGGTATCATCCCCACGGCGACGCGTCCGTGTACGACGCCCTGGTGCGCCTGGCCCAGGATTTCTCCATGCGCTATATGCTGGTGGACGGCCACGGCAACTTCGGCTCCGTGGATGGCGATCCCCCGGCGGCCTACCGATACACTGAGGCCAGGCTTGCCAAGATCGCAGGCGAAATGCTGCGGGACATCGAAAAGGACACCGTGGACTGGGACCCCAACTTCGACGAGAGCCGCAAGGAGCCCCGGGTGCTGCCCTGCCGGTTCCCCAATCTGCTGGTCAACGGTTCCTCCGGCATTGCCGTAGGTATGGCCACCAATATCCCGCCCCATAACCTGCGGGAGGTAATCGGTGCGTGCATCTGTGTGCTGGATAATCCGGACGCCACCCTGGGCGATCTGATGGAGCATGTTCAGGGTCCCGACTTCCCCACAAAGGGCATCATCATGGGCCGGGCCGGGATCCGGGCCGCCTATGCCACCGGCCGGGGCCGGGTAGTGGTTCGGGCCCGCCACGAATTCGAGGAATTCGGCAACAACCGCACCCGCATCATCATCACGGAGCTGCCGTATCAGGTGAACAAGCGGATGCTTATCAAGAACATGGCCGACCAGGTGGAGGATAAGCGTCTGGAGGGCATCAGCAACATTCAGGATGAGACAGACCGCAACGGTATGCGCATCGTCATCGAGCTGAAGCGGGACGCCAACCCCCAGGTGGTGCTCAACCGCCTGTTTGCCCAGACGCAGCTGCAAAGCTCCTTTGCCATCAATATGCTGGCCCTGGTCCAGAATCAGTCCCAGCCGAAGATCCTGTCCCTGCGGCACATCATCGACGAATATCTGGCCTTCCAGGAGGAGATCATCGTCCGGCGCACCAGATACGACCTGAAGAAGGCTCAGGAGCGGGCCCATCTGCTGGAGGGTCTGCTGATCGCCCAGGACAACATTGACGAGGTCATCCATATCATCCGCACCAGCTATGACAATGCCAAGGAGAACCTGATGCAGCGCTTTGGTCTGGACGACGTCCAGGCCCAGGCCATTCTGGATATGCGCCTGAAGGCTTTGCAGGGGCTGGACCGGGAAAAGCTCCAGAATGAGTATCAGGAGCTGGAGGAGAAAATCGCCTATTATCTGCGGGTGCTGGGGGATGAGAATCTGGTAAAGTCCATCCTGAAGGAGGAGCTGCAGGCCATCTCCGACAAGTATGGCGACGACCGCAAGACGGAGATCCAGGATGTGGAGGACGAGATCGACATCGAGGACCTGATCGAGGAGGAGGAATGCGTCTTTACCCTCACCGCCAATGGGTACATCAAGCGCACTCCCGTCAGCGAATATACCGCCCAGAGCAAGGGCGGTATGGGCAAAAAGGGCATCACCACCCGGGAGGAGGATACCGTGGTGGATGTATTCACCGCCTCCACCCACGACTATATTCTGTTCTTTACCGACACCGGCAAGGTGTATAAGAAGAAGGGCTATCTCATCCCTGAAAGCGGCAAGGCTGCCAAGGGCACCAACATCGTGAACATCCTTCAGGTGGAGACCGGCGAGCGGGTCCAGGCCATGCTGCACTTCCGGGAGACCGGCGACGACCAGTTGTATTTGTTCATGACCACCCGCAACGGCACCGTGAAGCGGCTGGAGGTATCGGCTCTGAAGAATCTGCGCAACAACGGCATCCGGGCCCTGACCCTGGACGAGGGGGATGAGCTCATCAACGTGCAGGAGACCCACGGCAGCGACCGTATCCTGATTGCCACCCACGACGGGCAGGCTGTCTGCTTTGACGAGACGGATGTGCGGGCTATGGGCCGCACAGCGGTAGGCGTCCGGGGCATCCGCCTGCGGGAGGGCGACTATGTGGTGGGCGCCGCCAAGGCGGTGCCCGGCAAGACAGTGCTGTCTATCACCGAGCGGGGCTACGGCAAGCGCACAGCGGTGGAGGAATACCGCATTACCGCCCGAGGCGGCCTGGGCATCCGCAATTATATGGTCACGGAAAAAACCGGGCCCATCGTGGGTATCAAGGTGGTGGACGGAACCGAGGACCTGCTGCTGGTGACGGAGGCAGGCATTCTCATCCGCACGGCAGTGGAGAATATCCGCATTGCCGGCCGCGCCACCCAGGGCGTCATCGTCATGCGCTTTAAGGAGGAGGGCGACCGCGTCATTTCCATGGCTCTGACGGACCGGGAGCAGGAGACCGAAAAGGAGTGATCTGATGGGGAAGAAGAAGGAAATGTACGCCCCGCTGACCCGGTGGCAGTATTTTACCAAGACCCTGTATCATGACCCCAGCCGCACCAATGAGTTTGAGTACGACGGCGTGATCTATCTGAAAAGCGAAGAACTGCGGGACATTGAGTATGCCAACGCACGGGTCAACTGGGTGCTGCTGCTGGTGCTGTGCGCCATGTTCCTGACGGCCATCAAGTGGCAGAACATTGTGGTCATTGCCGTGGGCATGGTGGTGATCGTGGCGGGAGAGCTGTATCGCATGAGCCGCCTGCCCAAGGATATCAAGGCCCACCTGACGGATTCCGGACGGAGGAAGCGGTGACGGAGATGAAGATCATCGCCCGCATTCGCACGGAGCTGCCGGAGAAGTTCGGCGTGCCCCGGCAAAGCGGGCTGGTGCCCCAGCTGCGGGGCCGTGTGGTGTTTGAGCCGGGGTACCGGAATCCGGACGCTGTTCGGGGGCTGGAGGACTTCTCCCACATCTGGCTGATCTGGCAGTTTTCCCAGGCGGTCCGGGAGGACTGGTCCCCTACGGTGCGGCCGCCCCGGCTGGGGGGAAACCGGCGTATGGGGGTGTTTGCCACCCGGTCGCCTTTCCGGCCCAATGCCATGGGCCTGTCCTCTGTGCAGCTGGACCGGGTGGAGCTGGACCCGCAGCTGGGCCCGGTGCTCCATGTGCGGGGGGCGGACCTGATGGACGGAACGCCGATTTTCGACATCAAGCCCTACCTGGCCTATACCGACAGCCATCCCCAGGCCACCGGAGGATTCACCGACGGTCTGGCCCATGCGCCGCTGACGGTGGACTGCGCCCGGTCGCTGCTGGAGCGTATCCCGGCGGACAGCCGGGAGGGGCTTCTGGGCGTGCTGGCCGGAGATCCCCGGCCCCGCTATCAGGAGGACCCCCGGCGGGTGTACGGCCTGGCCTTTGCCGGGTACAACATCCGGTTCACCGTGGACGGGGACCGGCTGACAGTGGTGGACGTGGAGGAAGCATGAGAAGCAGGAAAAAGAAATGAAAACAGTGACCATATATACCGACGGCGAGAGCCGCTGCGCGGCCTCGGAGAAGATGTCTGTCCTGCTCGCCCCTGTCGGGGCAACCGCAGGACATGACAGGCAGGCACCGTCGGGCTGGGCTGCCGGAGGCATGAGAAGCAGGTAAAAGAAATGAAAACTGTAACCATATATACCGACGGCGCCTGCTCCGGTAATCCCGGACCCGGGGGGTGGGGGGCGATTCTGGAGTGGAACGGCGTGGAAAAGGAGTTGTCCGGCGGCGCGGCGGATACCACCAACAACCGCATGGAGCTTACCGGTGTCATCCGGGCCCTGTCCTGCCTGAAGGAGCCCTGCGTGGTGGAGCTATATTCCGACTCCAAATACGTCATTGATGCCCTGTCCAAGGGATGGGTATACGGCTGGCAGAAGCGGGGCTGGGTGAAAAGTGATAAAAAGCCCGCCCTGAATGCGGACCTGTGGCAGGAGCTGCTGCCCCTGATCGCACGGCACGATGTGCGCTACCACTGGGTCAAGGGCCACGCCGCCAACGAGAAAAACAACCGCTGCGACCAGTTGGCGGTGGCGGAGAGTAAAAAGTTCTGAAAATCTGCGATGTTCACAAAAAGTTCACGCGGATTTCATGATTTCGCCATGTTTACAAGGTATTCTTTTACCTGTACAAAGGAACCATTCCTTATGTGATTTTCTCTCTCTCCTAACAAACACACAGAAAACTCCCTTCGCCAGCGGCGAAGGGAGTTTTCTGTGCTTGTCAAAAAGAACATCGCCCTTTTTGATTTTTATGGAGTGCATTCAATGCCAACTCCCCCGCCAATTTGAAAAGAGCATCCGACATGACCTTTTCCGGTGAAAGTCCACCTGCTTGCTGGCCAACCTTTTTATAAAGGTTGTAAAGGCTTTCTTCCATTGTAAGTGTGATTTGCTTCATTGTTTGCACTCCTTTCTAAAATAGGACCCGTTTCGGTCCCATTCTATCATACCTTTCCCATACAATCAAGAAAAAGAACCAATATTGGTCCTATGGGAGGGGCGTATGGAGCAAAAAATCAAACAGGATTCCATTCACATCGGTGAGAATATTCGCCGAGAGAGGCTTCGAAAGGGAATTGGACAGACGGAGCTGGTCCGCCAACTTCAGCTGGCGGGAGTGGAGATGACCCGCGAGACTCTGGTGAAGATCGAGCGGGGCACCCAGCACATTCAGGCCATGCAGCTTCGGGGTATTCGGGATGCCCTGGGCGTCACATACGATGAATTACTGCAATAAGAGGAGCGGACAGCGTCCGCTCCTCTTGAGCTTGTCAAAAAAGGGCGCCGCCCTTTTTTTGACAAAAGGGATTTCGCTCCGAGCCGCGCGTCCGTGTGCGCAAGTGCCCACGAACACACTCTCTCCGCGCAAAGTATTTTTCGCGACGTACATGCCGCCGCGAAAAA
>ENA-ORRW01001410-ORRW01001410.1-human-gut-metagenome-genome-assembly--contig:-NODE-1410-length-23365-cov-6.976190_pt1 | contig 23365 bp, 20 predicted proteins | sample MGYA00242183_ERZ509150 | MGnify/ENA primary metagenome ERZ509150 (study PRJEB26280, sample SAMEA2338639) | human gut metagenome | biome: human gut; feature: human-associated habitat; material: faeces... | reverse complement strand
AAACCCTGCCATATCGGCAGCAACCTCACGCTTCTACGCTATCAATGTCACAGCATTGCTTAGTATACACGATAATTTTGTGAAATGCAAGTATTTTTTCCATTTTTCTTTCATATTTTTTTGCGGGTTTCTTTGTCAATGTAACCCCCGTCTTTCCCTGCCACTCTTTCCTTTTTTATTCTGCTAATGTTTTATACTTTTTGTGGCTTTTCTGTGCGCATATGATATAATGAACGCAAGTGAGTCAACATGCCTGCATGATTGACGAACGGTGAATTGGAACATGTGCTGGTTTTGCACATGCTATAATGTGCGTAAGTAATGAGCAGTGCCAAATGAGTGAAAAACAAAAAATGACTGCTTGCAGGCACTTTTTTGTTTTTTGCTCATTTGATAGGGCGGTGCTAGGTGCCGGTGGCACCTGTTTAGCATGGACCGAAGTGGAACGTAGATGCCCGTCAGACCAGGAAATCTCTGATTTTCCGGTCTGGCACTGCGTACTCAAGTACATTCAAATCAGACTATTATTAGAGGAGTTACCATATCATGAAGATCATTATCGTAGGCTGTGGCAAGGTGGGCTATACTCTCGTAGAGCAGCTTGGCAGCGAAGACCACGATATCGTAGTCATTGACGAGAAACCGGAAAAGGTTTCCACCATCACAAATAATCTCGATGCGATGGGCATCGTAGGAAACGGAATCAACCACCAGACTTTAATCGACGCCGGCATCACAACCGCCGACCTTCTGATTGCCGTGACCGGTGACGATGAGAAGAATCTGCTCTGCTGTGTCATCGCGAGAAAGACAGGCCACTGCCAGACCATCGCGCGTGTACGAAATCCTATATATAATAAGGAAATAGAATTTTTAAAGAAAGAATTCGGGCTGGCAATGATCATCAACCCGGAACTTGCCGCTGCAAACGAGATCGCACGCATTTTCCAGTTTCCATCTGCGATCCGTGTGGATACCTTTGCCAAGGGTCATGTAGAATTACTTCATTTTAAAGTAACCAAAGGCTCTCCGCTGATCGCCTTAAAACTGTTTAACCTGCATCAGACATTGCACAGCAACGTTCTGGTCTGCACCGTCATCCGTGGGGATAAAGTCATCATTCCAAACGGTGATTTTGAATTTCAGGAAAACGACGTGGTTGCGATCGCATCCGAGCGCCGCAATGCGATCGACTTTTTCCGCAAGATCGGCATCGTGAAAAACCGTGTCGGAAACGCCATTCTCGCCGGTGGCGGCAAAGTGTCATATTATCTGGCAAAAAGTCTGCTCGCTTCCGGCATCCGTGTGACGATCATTGAAGTGGACCGCGAACGCTGTGACATATTAAGTGAACTGCTGCCGCATGCCACCGTGATCTGCGGGGATGCAACTGATCAGAATCTTCTTTTACAGGAAGGTCTTGAACATGCGCAGGGTTTTGCAGCGCTGACCGGATTAGATGAGGAGAATATCCTTCTCTCCCTCTATGCAAATGATGTCTCTAATGCAAAGACCGTGACAAAAATCAACCGGATCAATTTCCATTCGGTCATCAACGAGCTGAATCTTGGAAGTATTATTTATCCGCGTATCATTACGTCGGATTACATTTTAAAATATGTACGTTCCACTTATAATTCCAAAGACAGCAATGTAGAAACGCTCTATAAACTTGCAAACGGTAAAGCCGAGGCTTTGGAATTTATTATCAAAGCAGACTCCGCCGTTGCAGGAATTCCACTCGCAGATCTGCATTTCCGAAAAAATACTCTGATCTGCTGTATTTACCGCAATGGCAAAGTTATTATCCCGAGTGGTCAGGATATCATGATGGCCGGTGACTCTGTTTTAGTCGTACTATCCGGTTACCGCATTTCCGATATCAAAGAGATTCTGGAGGACTAGGCGGCAATGAATTATTCGATCGTTTTATATATTTTAGGCTGTGTTTTAAAATTTGAAAGTGCCTTTCTGGTACTTCCCGCACTGGTCGGACTGATCTACCGTGAACATGCTTCTGTCTCCTATCTGGCAGTTGCAGTTTTATGTCTGATACTCGGTGTTCTTCTGACTCATAAAAAGCCACGTTCTACAAATCTCTACACCAGGGAAGGTTTTGTAGCTGTCGCACTCAGCTGGATCATCATGAGTATTTTCGGTGCCATTCCTTTTGTGCTGACCGGAGATATTCCGTTTTATGTGGATGCACTGTTTGAGACGATCTCCGGTTTTACTACAACGGGGTCAAGTATTCTGACCGATGTGGAGAGCATCTCAAAAGCCAGCCTGTTCTGGCGCAGTTTCTCCCACTGGATCGGCGGTATGGGAGTGTTCGTTTTCATTATGGCGATCCTCCCTATGATGGGCGGCTCCACGATGAACCTGATGAAAGCAGAGAGCCCCGGACCTTCCGTGAGCAAGCTGGTTCCGCATGTGAAAGATACCGCAAAAATCCTTTACGGCATCTATATTGCCATCACGATCTGTGAAGCGACGATTTTGCGTGCACTCGGCATGCCGTTATTTGATTCGCTAACGACTACCTTTGGTACTGTCGGCACCGGTGGATTCGGCATCAGAAATGACAGTATTGCCGGTTATTCCCCTGCGATCCAGATTACGATCACAGTTTTCATGATCTTAAGCGGTATCAATTATACTGCCTATTTTTATATACTGACAGGCAAAATAAAAGAACTCTTTAAAATTGAAGAAGTCCGCTGGTATCTCGCGATCATCTTCGGATCGGTGGCTGTCATCACATGGAATGTCCGGTCCTTGTATCCGACGTTCAGCGAGACTCTGCGCCATGCATTTTTTCAGGTTGGCTCCATTATCACAACGACCGGATATGCGACCACAGACTTTGATCTCTGGCCTGCTTTATCTAAAACTCTGTTGGTAACACTAATGTTTATCGGTGCCTGTGCTGGAAGCACAAGCGGCGGTATAAAAGTTTCCCGTATCCTGATCTTACTGAAAACGATCCGTAAGGAACTTTCACTGATCATCCATCCGCGTCAGGTAAAAAAGATCCGTATGGACGGACATCCGGTCGATCACGAAACCTTACGTTCCGCGAACGTATTTCTGGTCGTTTATTTTGTACTGCTGCTGACTTCTATGCTCCTGATCAGTGTGGATGAGTTTGATTTTTCAACGAATTTTACTTCCGTTGTCACGGTGTTAAATAATATCGGCCCCGGGTTAAATCTCGTCGGTCCGACACAGAATTTTTCAATTTTTTCTCCGTTTTCCAAATTTGTTCTGATGTTTGACATGCTTGCCGGAAGACTGGAACTGTTTCCGATGATGATTCTTTTAATGCCATCAACCTGGAAACGCAAATAATCGGATATGTGATACAGATATTCGATCGTCATGAATAACAGAATCACAAAATGACTATGAAAGGATTTATTTATGTGGATTGCAAATAACTGGAAAGATTATGAAGTAATAGACTGCTCCTGTGGCGAAAAGTTAGAGCGCTGGGGTAATTATACGCTTGTTCGCCCGGACCCGCAGGTCATCTGGGATACGCCCAAAAAAGAAAAAGGCTGGAAACACATGAACGCTCACTATCATCGCAGCAAAAAAGGCGGCGGTGAGTGGGAATTTTTCGATCTGCCGGAGCAGTGGAGTATCCATTACGGTTCCCTGACATTCCAGCTGAAACCGTTCAGTTTTAAACACACCGGACTTTTCCCGGAGCAGGCGGTAAACTGGGACTGGTTTTCCGATAAGATCCGCTCCGCAAAACGCCCGGTCAAAGTCTTAAATCTGTTCGCCTACACGGGCGGTGCCACACTTGCCGCTGCCGCTGCCGGAGCTTCGGTCACACATGTGGATGCCTCAAAAGGTATGGTCACCTGGGCAAAAGAAAACGCTGCATCCTCCGGTCTCTCGGATGCGCCGATCCGCTGGATCGTAGATGACTGTGTCAAATTCGTGGAGCGTGAGATCCGCCGCGGCAATCACTACGACGCGATCATCATGGACCCGCCTTCCTACGGAAGAGGCCCTAAAGGTGAGATCTGGAAAATCGAGGAATCCGTTTATCCGCTGATCAAACTCTGCGCCCAGCTGCTGACAGACAAGCCTCTGTTTTTCCTTGTAAATTCTTACACAACGGGACTTCAGCCTGCAGTGCTGCGCTATATGATCGCCACTGCGTTAGAAAAATATGACGGAACCGTCACCGCAGATGAGATTGGACTGCCGGTGTCCTCCAATGGACTGGTGCTGCCTTGCGGGGCAAGCGGACGGTTTGAGGGGAAATAAAGACTACCCTGATTTTTTATATAACTTTCTCAAAAAAAGGAGTTCTGCATCAACAAAAGTTGTTGATGCAGAACTCCTTAACTTTTTACAACATCTTCTTCTTCCGAAGCACCAGCATCGTCACAATGCAAATCAGCAGTGTCAGAACACAAATGATCAGAAATCCGTGCGGTGTATTTGCAAACGGCATCCATTTTTCATTGACATTCATTCCATAGATACCGGAAATAACAGTCGGGATTGCCATGACGATCGTGATGGATGTCAGGTATTTCATGACATTATTCAGACGGTTATCAATGACAGATGACATCAATTCTCTGGTACCATTGATAATATCACGGTAAATGGATGTCATCTCGATTGCCTGCCGGTTCTCGACAATAACATCACCTAGCAGTTCCTTGTCCTCCGGGTACTGCTCTAAGCGCTTATACCTGGTCAGTCGGTCTAAGACCACGCCATTTGCACGCAGGGATGTCGCAAAGTAGACCAACGTAGACTCTAATTCGTGAAGGTCGATCAGATCGATATCCTCTGTATTTTTGCCGATCCGCTCCTCGATCTCCGTTCTTTTCTTATCGATGACACGCAGGTTCATCTGATAGTTTGTCGCCGTGCGGAACAAAATCTGATATACAAAACGCATTTTTTTCTTCGTGCTGAACTCTTTCACACGGTTGTTGACAAAGTTCTGCAATACCGGTGTATCATCGGTACAGACTGTCACGATCACATCCTGCGTTAAAATGATACCGAGCGGAATTGTCGTGTAACTCTGTTTTTCATGACGTATCTCAACCGTTGGAATATCGACTAAAATCAAAGTATAACCATCCTGAAGTTCGATACGGGAGCTCTCCTCCTCATCGAGTGCGGCCTGGATATCTTCGATATCTACATTCAATACTTCTGCGATCTCGGCACATTCCTGATGCGTCGGCTGGAGCATCTGCACCCATACGCCGTCCCCGATCTTTTCCTCTTCCTGGATCCGCTGATTATCCGTCTTAAAATATCTTATCATGGCATTTTCCTCAATTTCCCGGGATACTGCCATGTATCATGCCAGGTTTTTGCACATTACATTTTCCGGGAATCTTTCTATTCAATTTCTCTGTCATAAATAATCTGATATGCGTTTAAGCCCAGTTTCCTGCCAAACTTAACGCCTGCCTGTCTGATCTGACCACAGTAAGAAAAACCAAAGCGTTCATGCAGACGGATACTGACTTCATTTTCACTGGTAATCAGTGAAACAACTGTTCCGATCTGCGGGCACTCTTTGGCATATTGCAATGTTTTCTCCATGAGACTGCGGCCAATGCCACGCCCTCGATAACCCGCATGAATATAAATAGAGATCTCAACTGCAGGGTCAAAAGCCTTTCTTTCCCTGTAACGTGAAAGAGAGGCATAACCCGCGACTGTGCCTGCCTCTTCATATACAAAGATCACATACTGACCTGTGTGTGCCTGAAACCACGCCAGACGATCCTCGTAATCCTTGATTTCCGTATCAAATGTTGCTGTTGTATGTAAAATGGCATCGTTGTAAATGTCCATCACTGCCGGAATGTCTTTTAACTCTGCTTTACGAATCATAATAATCCCCATTTTTGCGCATCTCAAGTTTGTGCGTAAGCACAAATCTTGCATGTGAAAAATCTTATTTTTCACACTGATACCTCAACATTATTTATCATAGCACAGATTTTTATACGACGCCATGAAAAGTTTGTAAATTCCATGTAAATGAGATTTTGGGTTATCATTTATTTTTCATATTCTTCCCACAGCTTCCGCAAACGCTTCCAGATAAATATCTGCCTGCTCCCTGATCTTGTCCTGTTCCTTTTCACTTGCCGCATCATAAACCCCAACCGTCACAAACCCGGCTTTTTTCGCCGTCCCGATCGCATAAAGTGCATCTTCAAACACCAGCGTGTGTTCCGGTTTTGTTCCAAGGAAATCAGAAGCCGCATGATAAATGTCCGGCTCCACTTTTCCTTTGCCGATTTCCGTGCAGGTAAATATCCGTTCAAAATAAGAAAGCAGGCCTGTGCGCTTTAATGCTGCCTCCACCATAGGGCGGTCTGTCGAGGTTGCCACGACCATTTTTATTCCTTCTGCCTGCAGTTTATCCAAAAACTCCCTCACGCCCTCTTTGGGCTGTACCTCTTTTTCATACGCAGTATAAACGATATTATTTACACCGGTCACGATCTCATCCGTCGATTCCGTGAGGTGGTAATTTTCTTTCACGTATTCCGCACCCTTTTGCATGCTCATGGAAAACAAAATCTCCGAAAGTTTTTCCCGCACCTCAATTCCTTTGTTCTGCAGATACCGCTCGCTGGCGTGTTCCCAGACCGGCATGGAATCAAGCAGTGTTCCGTCCATATCAAAAATTGCGCCCTGTATCAGCTCTGTTTTCATATTCATCCCTATTCTTGTATTTGTAGTTTTTTCTTCAATGTCAGGCTCATGCATCTCAAAAATTTATTTACCATTAATGCCAGGTTCATGCATTTTGACTTACCTGCACACTTCCTCGGACAACTTCCTCAGTTCCTGCGCAGCTGCCCTGATATCCTTCTGCGCAAAGATAGCGCTGATCACAGCCACGCCGTCAATCCCCGTTCCCTTTAACTGTAAAATGTTGTCCCGGCTGATCCCGCCGATCGCAACCACGGGGATCTGTACTGCTGCACAGATTTCTTTTAACACCTCATGATCTAACGTTCCCACATCTTTTTTCGTGCCGCTTCCAAACACAGCACCGGAGCCAAGGTAAGTTGCCCCGCATTTTTCAGCGCGCAGCGCTTCCTCCACCGAGTGTGCCGAAACTCCGATGATCTTATCCTCTCCAAGTCTTTTTCGCACTTCCCCTGCCTCCATATCATCCTGTCCGACATGCACACCGTCCGCATCAATCTCCAATGCAAGATCCACGTTGTCATTAATGATAAACGGCACCTTGTACTCCCTGCACAGTTTTTGTATCTCTTTTGCCTCCTCTAAAAATGCCTGCTCCGAAAGATTTTTCTCGCGAAGCTGTAAAAAGGACACACCGCCCTCCAACGCCTTTCTGACCTGCTCATATAATGTCTGACCATTTAACCAGCTTCTGTCTGTTACCCCATATAATAATAACTGTTTTCTATCGAATCTCATAACGTGCTCCTCTCTCTAATATATCTCCATCCATACACGACACTGCATCCATCAGGCTCACACGGTAAGTTCCGCTGCCCGACTGTCCGCTTTTCTCCGCCGCAAGCTCCCCGGCATATCCCATCATGCAGACTGCTGCCGCCGCTGCCTGTAACTTATTTTCCGGATTCGCAGCAAGAAATGCGGTTAAAATACCGGACAGCTGACATCCTGCCCCGGTCACATGCTCCATCTGCGGATTGCCATTTCGAATCACATAACAACTGCTGCCATCCGTGACCAGATCTATGGCTCCGGTGATGGCAACGATCGTCTGCAGTTTCTTTGACAGCATTTTTGCATTACTAATATGCTGTGCTAAATTTTCCTCTGTTACTGTATCTGCATTATCTGCGTCCACGCCTCTTCCAGAACCATCTATACCTGTAATTTTTCCACAATGATCTGATTTATCAGTAATTTTTTCCACATCCATTGTATCTGACACTGCCATATTTCCACTATTTTTTTCCTGTGTTCCACACAAAGATGCCAAGGTTTTGATCTCTGAAATATTTCCCCGGATCGCATCAAACCGTACTTCCTTTAAAAGCTGCTCCGCCGTCTGTTTCCGGAAACTGCTTGCACCGACTCCAACCGGGTCTAACACCACAACATGTCCAAGTTTATTTGCCATTTTCCCCGCTTTTTGCATTGCAGGGATTTTCTTTTGATTTAGCGTTCCAAGATTTAGATTTAACCCCATGCAGTGTGCCGTGATTTCTTCTACCTCTGCCTCCTCATCTGCCATGATCGGACTTGCCCCGCATGCCAAAAGGACATTTGCAACATCATTTGCTGTCACATAGTTTGTTATATTATGGATCAACGGTGCCACGCACCGCACATTTTCCAGATACTCTTTCATAAATTTTCTCCATTATAAAATTCCACAGTAGATTTCACTGACAAAATTTCCTGCCCTGTGTTAACCACTTTTACGCACATTATACCTCATTTCCCCCTTCCCGCCTATGCGACTTTATGAATTTCTCATCTGTTTTTAAGATTTCCTTCATTTTCCAGTCAAGAAATGGTCACAATTATTCCGTATCATTAATAACATCAAAAGGAGCTGTTGAGTTTCGACTCGGTGGTTGGGGTTCTGTCAGTTCCGTCAAAAAACAATCCTGCCAGATTTTCCGGCAGGTTTACATATAAAAAGGACTTTAGAAAACATCTCCTCCGTTTTCTAAAGTCCTTTTCCATATACCGGTTCAATGATCATTCACTATATTGCAGGCACGGATCCATATCCCATTTTATATACGATCAGATACAGGATCAGCAGATGCACCGGATAAAATGCGTAAAAGAAATATTTCATTCCAAAGCCACGTTTTCCATTGTAATAAAAGATTGGAACGAATGCAAACACTGCTGCCCATTCCCACCATACAAATGCCAGACATCCAAACACGACCTGCTGTATTCTGCTTCTCCGGAACAGGTAAAATACCATAATGCAGAGAACTCCGAGTGCGCCGTAATCCGTTGATAAAAACTCTGCCGCAAACATTCCGGCAAGGATTGCAATCGTAGATAATGCCGTCCGCTTCCAGACACTCCAGCGGCTCTGGTTCATCACCGCATCATACGCCATCATGGTAAGCAGACCCAGCAATAATGTAAAAAACACATTCTGATATCCGACTTCCAAAACTTTTCCGTTGAATGCCAGATCAAACGGGATCTCAGATACTGCCGCAAAACATCCCAGACGCAGTGCATATTTTTCCCGGTCTCTTGTATGCATAAATCCTTCTACCAGAAGAAAACAGAATATCGGAAACGCAATTCTTCCGATATTCCGCATCACACGATACAGCTGATAAAGGCCGTCATTATAGCCTCCGAATTTTAATATACGAATGATCACGGTTGCCGCAATATGATCGATCAGCATTGTTACGATCGCGATTATTTTTAATGCGCTTCCACTGAGTCCTTTTCTTTCCATGAAATCCCCTATCTGTCTCAAATTTCTCTCTTAACCGAAAAAAGAGAAAGACCCGTTCATCTTTCTCTTTTCCTGTTTTCATCTGGTACTAGCCTACAAATTCTTCTACACATCTGCGGTATGCTGCTACCGGATCATCTGCCTGAGTAATCGGTCTTCCGACTACGATATAGTCAGAACCAAGTTCTTTTGCCTTTGCCGGTGTTGTCACACGTTTCTGATCGCCAACATCGCCGTCTGCAAAACGGACACCCGGTGTAATGGTAAGGAATTTGTCTCCACATACCTCGTGTACTTTTCCTGCTTCAAGCGGAGAACATACAACGCCGTCTAATCCGGCTTCCATCGTATTCTTAGCATAATGCATAACAGTCTGGTCGATCGGTTTATCGATCCACAGTTCCTGCTGCATTACCTCTTCACTGGTGGAAGTAAGCTGTGTGACTGCGATCAGCAGTGGTCTTGTTCCATCTTCTCTCGTGAGTCCCTCGATGGCTGCCTGCATCATCGCCTTGGTACCTGCCGCATGTACGTTACACATATCCACGTCCAGTCCTGATAATACGGACATTGCTTTTTTAACGGTATTTGGAATGTCATGTAATTTTAAATCAAGGAAAATCTTGTGTCCCATCTGTTTGATCGTGCGGACGATCTCCGGTCCCTCTGCATAAAACAGCTCCATGCCGATTTTTACAAAAGGTTTTTCCTCTTTGAATTTTCCAAGAAAATTGATCACTTCTTCTTTGCTGTTAAAATCACATGCAATAATAACGTCTCTTCCCATATCTTCCTCCTGCTTTACCCTATCCGGTTTATTTTCCCATTGTCAAATGCAATCTATCGTCAAGAATTATACCCGTATAGCAGGTGTTTTGCAAGTCATTTCCATGACTTAAGCGAGCTTAAAACGATTGATCGTCTCCATCAGGTCTTTTGCGATTGCCTGCAGCGTCTCGGTATGTTCGCTGATCTCTTCCATTGTAACATTTACCTGCTCGGTGGAAGCATTGACTTCCTCGGTTGCCGCTGCGGACTGCTCAGATACCGATGCGATCGTTCCCATCTTATCCACAACAAGATCTTTGTTGGCAGACATAGTGTCATTCAGGGCATTGATACGTTCCATACCGGAGCCTAACATTTCGATCTGTTTCATAATCTCGCCAAAGATCTCTTCCGTGCGGTTGATCGCCTCCTGCTGCTCAGTCTGCAGTACTTCATTTTCCTGCATCGTGGACTCAACCAGTTTTGATTTTTCCGTGATTTCCGTGATGATCTTCTTGATCTCATCCGTTGACTCTTTCGACTCATCCGCCAGTTTACGGATCTCATCTGCAACAACTGCAAAACCTTTTCCCATCTCTCCGGCTCTTGCTGCCTCAATACTTGCATTTAACGACAACAGGTTCGTCTGGGATGTGATGTCTGCGATCGTATCCGATATGTAAAAAATCTTATCAATACTCTCAACCATCTCATTCATAACCTCTAACGAAACTTTTGATTTTTCAGCTGTTTTTCCTGATTTTTCAATCAGATCTTTTACACTCTCAATTCCCTCGGTGCTGACTTCATTTGCCTTTTCTGTCATTCCATTCATGCCGGAAACATATTCTTTTGTCTCATCTAAGCTGTTCTTTAAATGCTCTACTTCCGTGTTGGCTTCCTGTGTACTTTCCGCCTGTTTTACCGCACCCTGCGCCACACTGTCGATTGCCTGTGTTACCTGCTCGATCGTTGTTTTTGTATTTCCAGCGACTTCTGAGATGCCTCCTGCAACTTCAAGAATATGGTTTGATTTATCCTCGACTGCATGGATCAGTTCGGACACATCATCCATCATACCGTTAAAGTTCGTCTCAAGCACACCAAACTCATCGCTTCTGGTAACTTTGATCTTCTCGGAAAAATCACCGCCCGCCACACGATGTGTCGCATTCTGGAGTTTTTTGATCTCGTGGTTAAAACTGAGCGCTGTCAGGACTGCGATCACACATCCAAAGATCAGACCGATCACACCGGCCATCAACGTTCCTATGTTAATGTTGATCAGGTTCTTCTGGTTTTCCTGATCACTGATACAGCCGAGCAGTCTCCATCCGGTAATGCGGTCTGTCATCGCCGTAATGGCACAGTCCCTTCCCTCTGCACGCATGGTATAAGATGCCTGCAATACGATATCATCCGCTGCCGGATCTTCATTTTCCTCCAGCTGTGCTTTCTGTTCTTCGAGTTTATCTAATTCTTCTGTTAACGGAGCAAAAAATTCGAGGTCAGCAACTGTACCATCTGCAAAAGTATTACTTTCGCTGTCAACCACGATATTTCCCTGCTCATCTACCAGCATAACAAATCCCGTATTTAAAAGTCTGATATTTTCCACATAGTCTGCCAGTGCAGATGCATCAATATCCATCGCAACAACGCCCTGACAACATCTTTATATTTTACTTCCTGACATACCGTAATGATCTGCTCCCCGGTTTCTTCATCCACATACGGCGCAGTGATATAGCTGAAAATAGAATTTACTTTTGCTTTTCTTCCCTGACATGCGGTGTACCATTCTTTCCCGGAAAGGTCTTTATTTTCCACCGTGTTCATCGCTGTCTTTGAACCGTCAGCTTCGTATTGTACCCATCCGGTGATTGTTCTGCCATCATTTAAAGCATAATAGGCACGCACCGAACCATTTACGACTTTACAGGCTGCAACCAGTTCGTCGTTTACATTGTCAATATATTTATCATAGTTTTCCGGCTCAAGCAAAAGCTGTTTGATACTGTCTTTTCTCGTCAAAAGATCTACCGGTATACTGATCGTTTTCTCATATGTCTGCAGACTTGTCATCGCACTGTTTAGTGTCTGCTCACTCGTAAGCTGCATGTTACTGTTTAACACGCTCTCTACTTTACTGTGTGTCAGAAGTGCACAGATCAAAACACTTCCAAGAATCGCAGCCATAAACGCTGCGATCAGCTTCGCACTAAGACTTGTTTTTTTCTTCATTTATGAAATCCTCCTTCTTTCCTCGTTATGTAAGCGGTTACATTTTTTATTATAACATAGATATGACAAATAGGGAATATATTTTAAACAAAGAAAAACCGCCAACCCATGATCTCTCAAGGATTGACGGCTTCCCATCTCATAGTCGGCGCGACAGGATTTGAACCTGCGACCTCTGCGTCCCGAACGCAGCGCTCTACCAAGCTGAGCCACGCGCCGTAATCAAGTCGTCTTGAATCGTGCTTGATTATATTATCACATCTCTACGGAAATGTCCATACCTAATTTTATATTTTTTCAAATTTTTCTCTTAAACTCACTTGCAGAGTTAAATTCTACCCTTCTATGAAATTTAATCCTGTAAAAACATGCTGTTTCTTTTTACACATTACTATTCATATCAGTTTATACTAAATACCATGATGGGCTACACTTTTATTACATTAAGCAGATCCACCCGTTTTCTTTATCCAACTATCTGCAGCCGTCTTATATGTTATGGGCTATTTTTTTCAGCGTTCGTGTATTTCGCCCGTTCTCCCACTTCATTGCTTATGTTTTGGGTTATTTTTTTCCGCATTCATATATTTTGCCCATTTTTTCATGTATCCTCCTCTTTTATTTTCAAAATGGGTGAATTTCTTCATTTAACATCAAAATAGCCCTCGTTTTTTCGTTTTCATGGACTATTTTAAGTATTTCGACCTAATTTTCACCCATTTTGATTGAAAAATACTATAATTCAATAAAATTTCGGACTATTGGTTTCTGATATATATACCTTTCGCCCATTTGAATACCTATACATTGTTCATGTAAAATAATATTGAATCAGTAGTTCTACATACTCATAATCTAAAGGATTCTACAACTGTAACTTTGAATATACATTATGAGCATAATTTTCATTATCCATCATTCCAAAATGTTCCCAATAATACACTTCACCTGTAACAGGATGACGGATGGTGAAATCCGGATATATACTAACATTTTGAATCTGTAATAAACATTCATAACGAAATGGGATTTTGTGTTCGAATAACGCATTTATGATTAAAGCTTCAGATTTTGACCGGACCAGAATTCCGGGAATGGTTTTATGTATCAATTTTTGTGGTTCTTTCGGATTGTTTGTGTAAGAAGCATTTACCCACTCATCCAGTTCTTGCTTTAACGGTACATAGACTCCTGACAAAAGTTTCTGCAACTCTGGATGTTCCTCTACATGATATGAAGAAAATTCATCTAAGCTATATTGCTTCAGATAAATATCTATCCTTTTCTCCTCCTGCTTAAGTTTTCGCAGCCTGCTCTCTAAATATTTTCGTTTTACCAGTTGTTCCGCAAGTTTTCGTTCACTTTTGGAAATGTATTTTGTTTTACCCTTATCGGTATAATACCACTTATAGTACTTATTATTTCTCGTACAGAAAAATGTACCTGATGGAAGCACGTCAATCTGGCTTTGTAAGTCATTGATCCGATCCTCCACTTTTTGTTTTTCCTTCATCATTCGTTGATATAGCACAAAATAAGTCCTCCAATACTATTATTTTTATGCAATAATTCTAACACAGTGCTGTTTCCCTGCAAATCTACAATTTTAATTTTATTTAGATTTTCATTGAAATTGTTTCATTGATTTATTCATGATATAATAAGACTGCCGAGCGAAGCGAGTGTAGATCACGATCATGAAGCATTGCTTCATGATATAATGAGCGCAAGTGAGTCAACATGCTCGTATGATTGACGAACGGTGAATTGGATCATGTGCTGTTTTTGCACATGATATAATGAGCGCAAGTGAGTCAACATGCCTGCATGATTGACGAACGGCAAATGGCATCATAAATGAGTCAAAATACTACGTATTAGAATGAACATAAAAAATATACAAATATAGCGTAAACACAAACTGGAAATGTTCCAGTAACGGACAAGAATGGAGATTTTTATGAATAGAACCGTACTAGTTACCGGCGCCTCCCGTGGAATCGGACGCGCGATTGCATCCGCATTTGCCGCAGAGGGTGACCGGCTGATCATTACCTGTTCCAGATCAGAACAGGAACTTTTAAATTTCAAAAAAGAACTGGAAGAAACTTTTCACACGGAAGTGTTCGCCAGCGTGGGCGATATTTCTTCCTTTGAATATGTCGAACAATTATTTGAACAGATCACAGAACGCTTCGGTGGAGTGGATGTCCTCATCAACAATGCCGGTATTTCCTATATCGGGCTGCTGACGGATATGTCGATCGATGACTGGAACCGCATTGTCTCCACAAACCTCACATCCGTCTTTTCCACCAGCCGGCTCGCAATCCCACATATGGTACACGAAAAGAAAGGAAAAATCATCAATATCTCTTCCGTCTGGGGCATTGCCGGTGCCTCCTGTGAAGTTGCTTATTCCGCATGCAAAGGCGGCATCAATTCCTTTACAAAAGCACTTGCAAAAGAACTTGCACCGAGCAATATCCAGGTCAACGCGATCGCCTGTGGTGTCATTGATACGCAGATGAATGCCTGTTTTTCCGAAGAAGAACGCGCAGAACTTGCAGATGAGATCCCGGCAGGAAGATTTGGAACGCCGGAGGAGACTGCCCATCTAGCAGTACAGCTTGCCACAGGAAATGAATACCTGACCGGGCAGATCATTACATTAGACGGCGGGTGGCTGTAACCCGCCGCATTTTTATGTCCCACACTATTCTGCCACTAAAATAACCACACTTCTCGGCGGAACTTTCAATGTTTTTTTATAATAAAACTCGGTCTGTGCCTCCACATCTTTTCCATCCTCATACTCTATGTTTGTATTGACACAGATTTTCCACTGCAGATTGTTCGGCAGTTCCGGAAGCTGCATCACAAGTGTTTCCCAGTATGCATTCATTCCATAGAAAATGATATCATCCCTGGTATCCGCGTCATCCCTGCCGGCATACATGATACCGATCAGTTTACTGGTATAATCCGTACCCCCATTCCACGGGAAACCATTGTGGATACTGATCTCCGGTAGGCCGCAGAGCGCTTTTTTCGTGGAGCGGCGCAAAATCGGATATTTTTCGCGAAATGCGATCATATACCGGAAGAAATCATGGATCTCCTGATATTTCTCCAGTCTGGTCCAGTCAAGCCAGGAAATGATATTATCCTGGCAGTAGGCATTATTATTGCCAAACTGTGTATTACAAAATTCATCTCCCGCATAAAACATGGCAGGTCCCCTGCTGCACATTAAGGTTGCACATGCATTTTTTACCATTCTAAGACGCAGTCCTTCGATCTGCGGATCATCTGTCTCTCCCTCTGCTCCACAGTTCCAGCTGTTTCCGTTGTTATCACCATCCGAATTATTCCAGCCGTTTTTCTCATTGTGCTTCGTATTATAGGCATACAGATCATACAATGTAAATCCATCATGACAGGTGACAAAATTAACGGATGCACTGTCTCCGCGGTGCTCCGGATAAAGATCTTTTGAACCGGTGATACGCGTGATTGCTGTTCCTGCCATACCATCCGCACCTTTTAAAAACTGACGGATATCATCACGGTATCTTCCATTCCATTCTGACCATCGGTTCCATGACGGAAAACTTCCAACCTGATAGAGACCACCCGCATCCCATGCCTCCGCGATCAGTTTGACCTTTCCAAGAATGGCATCACATGCAATCGCCTGAAGCAATGGCGGATCTGCCATCGGTGTCCCTTTTTCATCGCGGGTTAAAATGGATGCCAGATCAAACCGGAAACCATCGACACGATACTCCGTTACCCAGTATCGCAGACAGTCAATGATAAAACGTCTTACTGCCGGATGATTACAGTTCATGACATTGCCACAGCCACTGAAATTATAATAGTATCCATCCGGTGTCAGGATATAATAAATATCATTATCAATTCCCTTAAAAGAAAAACATGGACCATGTTCATTTCCCTCTGCTGTGTGGTTAAATACAACATCCAGGATAACTTCGATTCCATTTTCCTTTAGCTCGTAGATCAGTTCTTTTAACTCATCGCCCTCGTGGTTATGTTCCACCACCGAGGTATAACTGGTATTGGGCGCAAAAAAACAGACTGTATTATAGCCCCAGTAATTATACAGGCGCTCTCCGTCTACCACTCTGGTGCTTTCCATCTCATCAAACTCAAAAATCGGCATCAGCTCGACTGCATTCACTCCCAGATCCTTCAAATACGGGATCTTCTGGCGCAGTCCCTCATAAGTGCCTTCTGCCCCCGGTGTAACACCCGATGATGCATCTTTTGTAAATCCCCTCACATGCATCTCATAAATAACAAGATCCTCAAACGGATGCTCCGTCGGACGGATATCTCCCCAGTCAAAGTTGTTTTCCACAACCCTTGCGTGATAAATAAAATCCGCTCCGCCTTCCGGGCGCTCTCCCCAGTTACGCTGTCCCGTTACTGCCCTCGCATACGGATCAAGCAGAACATTTTCTTTCTTAAATAATAATCCCTTCTTCTCATCATAAGGTCCGTCCAACTGGAACGCATATTCAAACTCTTCGATTTTCAATCCAAAAACGAACATGGAATATGTGTTTCCAATATGATAAGCCTCCGGATATTTTAGGGTCACATACGGCTCTTTTTCCTGCGGCCGGAACAACAGAAGATAACATGCCGTCGCACCAAAGGAATGGATCGTAAAGCTGACACCTCTTGTGGTTGCTGTCGCACCATCTCTGTTATAAAAACCCGGACATACCTGATATCCATTGATCTCATCCAATGGCTGCAGCCCAACGCCGCGTTCCTGTTTATGTCTGCCTGTACTCATCTGCAATCCTCCCTGTTTTTCGAAGCAAAATGCGACTCACCACTATATTTCTTATATCCCGGATGTTTTCCACTCATTTTATAATAATTGTTTCTAAGATCCACAAGCCGGTCGATATTTTCCCGGTCAATTTCTTTTGCACCGCCGAGCAGATGTGCCGTCAGTGTTATTTTCGCAAACTGCTCTAACGTTTCCATCCGGTAATACGCCGTATAAACATCGGCTCCAACTGTTACCGCTCCATGATTTTTTAACAGGATCGCATCATGTTCCTGCAGATACGGGGTAATGGCATCCGGCACCTCATCTGTGGAAGGTGTCGCATAAGGCGCAATCGGCACTGAACCAAGTGCGAGCACAGTCTCGATCATGGAATACTCATCGAGCGGAATGTCTGCCACGGCAAATCCCGTTGCAACCGGAGGATGTGCATGTAATACCGCCCCGACATCTTCGCGTTCTTCATAACATCTGAAATGCATCCGCATTTCGGACGACGGGCGGTACCCGTCCACAGTTTCGATCATCTCTCCTGCTTTATTTATATGCACGATCATTTCCGGTGTTACCATACTTTTTGACACGCCGGTCGGCGTTGCTAAAAATGTGCCATCGGAAAGTTTTACCGACACATTTCCGTCATTCGACGCAACCCATCCAAGCTGCCACATCTTATGGCACACATCACAGATCTGTGCTCTGATTTCTTTATAACTGAGTTCCATAATCTCCTCCCACCGTACTTTTTTCCTATTTTACTTTCCATTATAATCATCCTCTTTCCCAATTTCAACCAGGCAATATCTGTGTTATACTATCCTCAGAAAATATTAAGAAACAAAGAAAGGCTTTTCCCATGCAAAAAATACTTCATGTTTCCGACAACCCGGAACATTTTTCCTCCATCGGCTCTGCCCTTGCACAAATTCCTGCTAATAACACAACACCTGTTATCATTGAAATTGCACCGGGCATTTACCATGAAAAACTAACCATAAATAAACCATATATCACACTTCGCGGAATGGGCGAAAGCAGTGCTCACACCGTCATCAGCTATGATGATTATGCCCTGGATCTGATGGAAGATGGCAGTAAGCGCGGTACATTCCGCACTTATACCCTCTTTATCGATACACATGATATAACGCTCCAGCATCTCACCATCGAAAATGCCTCCGGGGATTCCGCAACACACGGACAGGCGATCGCTCTCTATGCCGACGGGGACCGTCTTATGATCGATTCCTGCCGCCTTCTCGGCCATCAGGACACACTTTTTACCGGACCGCTTCCCGAAAAGGAACGACAGCCTGGCGGTTTCATCGGTCCAAAACAGTTTGCCCCGCGTATCAATGGCAGACAATATTATAAAAACTGCTATATCTGCGGCGATATTGATTTTATTTTTGGAAGCGCCACCGCATATTTTGAACACTGTACCTTAGAATCCCTGCTGCGCACAAAAGCATCTGCACAGTCCGATGCGCTTTCCGATACATCTGCATTCCCTCTTATCCAGGGCTATGTAACTGCCGCCTCCACACCAAAAGGTCAGGCATACGGCTACGTTTTTTCCGACTGCCGGTTCATCTCCAAAGACTGTCCTGCCGGTTCCGTCTATCTTGGCAGGCCATGGCGCGACTATGCAAAAACGATCCTGATTTCCTGTGAACTTGGTGCGCATATCCATCCCGCCGGTTTTCATGACTGGAACCGCGAAAATACACATGACACAGTATATTATGCCGAATACGCAAGTTTCCCTGCCACCTCTGACTACCGTCCGCTTTCTGACCGGGCTGATTTTGTTCAAAATCTGAATGAACAACAAGCCGGATATTTTGCAAAAGAACTGGTTCTCGGTGACTGGGCACCTGATAAACTGTAATTTTTAGCAGATATTTTTTAATCTGGGTTTGTATATTCATGAGAATAATGATAGAATAATATACATTAGGAATATGAGAAATCCAAACAAAGGGGGCATATAAGATGGACGAGAAAATTTATAAGACAATGGGTTCTGCCGGAGCTTCCACACTGGCAGTTGGTATCTGTGTCCTTGCAGGTGGAATCACCGCCGGGATTCTTCTGATCGTAAATGGAGCCAGACTGTTAAAGAATAGATCCAAAATTATGTTTTAACCAAATGTTTCCGCGAAGCTGTTGCTTTTAAATATAGAATACACGCTCCGCGAACATTTTATTATCATGTACTGAAAAGCGCATATACAGTAAAATCATCTTTCCGACGATCTGTTTTTACTGTACATGCGCTTTTTCATATGACACCATCTGCTTTTTACAAGAAATTTTTACTCAAATTACTCCTCTTCCTGAACTTCTTTCTTTTTAAATACATCTGCAAGCAGGAAAAATCCAAAGCACAATCCATTTAACACCAGTGCAACCGGAAGATCCTTCCAGCTTACCGTCTGATTTTCCAGAACATCTGCAGAAAACGTTCCTGAGATGATCGGTATCAGATTGTTATTCAGATAGTGCAGACAGACCGGCACCCAGATATTCTGCGTTTTCATATAGGCATATGCAAAAAAGATTCCAAGTGAAATACATGTGATCTGCTGCGCAAAAATCATCTGGATTCCTGATGTCTGTGTATAATAAAACAGATCATCCGGGATATGCCATAATCCCCATACAACGCCAAGTATGATCACACCTGCACGAAGTCCGAACCGTTTCTGCAAAACCGGCTGCAGGTAATATCTCCAGCCATATTCTTCTCCAAAAAATGCAATAAACACGAAGAAATAATTGATCGGAAGTGCAGCAATATTCAGCCACATCATTGGATTTTTAAACATTGCCGCCCATTCTTTTACATACTGCATCCCACTGCCGTCAGACACACCCTGTACCGCTACAGACACTACAGTTCTTACTATATAAATGCCCACAAACGCAAGTACAATGAGCACAGCACTTTTCCAGTTTTGTCTGGTCAGTCCTGCTGCCGCACGCTTTTCATTTCCAGCTACTGCAAGAAAAACAAGTGCCACGATACTCCCGATAATAAGTATATACTGGGAAATCAGATTATAAACGGACATCGTCATCCCTGCAATGTTCAAATCATTTACCGGCAGAAATACGGATAAAAGTGCCAATACGATCAGAACACCCGTCGTTGCCAGAACCGTAATAAAAAAACCTGCTGGCAGGATTTTCTCTCCTTTGTGTGCCAGAAAAAGTCCAATGATCACACCTGCTGCCGGATACATCATCTGCGCTGTTGGAAATACCGTAAGGTCATAACCCTTTGTACTGCCATACCACATCAGAATTCCCATCAGATAGGTCAGACCGTAAGCCATCAGCACATAAATAATCAGTCTCGTTTTTGCCATTTCTTTTTGTTCCATTTTCAAACTCCTCCCCTTACAATCATGAATGATACATGTTTATTAGTCCAATTCGATCGAATCCGATATATAATAATGAAACTTATTTTTTCTGCAATACTGTTTAATTCGTCTGATCAGTTTTTTATCTTTCGTGTATTCTAAAAGATAGACTTCCATTCCATCTTTTTTGCATTTTTGAACATAATCGGAAAAGTATTTGCGCACATCTTCTGGCTGTTTTCCAAACGTACCCGTTTCAAACTGAATACTGCTCCACACAGATTCCTGATTGACGGCAGTCATGATATCTTTCGCCGATCCGTATGTTTTTCTGTACTTTGTCACAAAAACATCTCCGCCATTGATCATGACTCCTTTTCCAAGACGTTTGATATTTTTCAGTATTTTGGCCAGTCCTTTAAAATTTTTCTTTGTCTTTGCATAATCGTAGACATCGCAGTTGTCAATAAAAAAACCATCCACCCCTTTTTTCAGCAGCTTCTTCGACAGTTTTCCCATAAACTTCTGCCAGTCCTTATTCGAAACATCTACCCACTTTTCTTCTTCCCAGTTCTCATAAGTTCCGATCGTAAGATATTCATATTTCTTATAATAATCGCGAAAATTCTCGATGGAACCGACATTTAAGTAGGTATATACTTTTACACCTTTTTTATGCAGGGTACGGATATCTTTTGCAGAAAAATACTGTGCATCAATGACCACCAGCCTATATCCGTATAACTTTTTTATCTGAGACGAATCAATGCTTAAAAATACGCCATAATCCTTTTTCTCTTTTTGATTCTTTGCGTCTATCGCACATGGTCCTGCCAGTATGCCAAGAAATAAACTGAACATCCATGTTAAAATCATAATCTTTTTCCATAAATATTTCGATTTTTTACTCATTCCTGTTCTCCCCATAACTTTCACCTGCAAATTTTGCTTTTCGCTGTACCGGCAGCTGCGCTAAAATGATCGCCGAAAAAATCAGACAACATCCCAGTATCTCCTTTATACTCAGCTTCTGCCCAAGAATCAGCCAGCCAAATACCGCCGAAAATACGGCTTCCAAACTCATGATTAAAGAAGCCACTGTAGGATTGAGTCCATTCTGTCCAATGATCTGTAACGTATATCCCACACCACATGACATAATTCCCGCATACAAAATCGGAACCCACGCTGACCATGATAAAAAGGCTGACGCCCACGCTTCGATACCCGAAATTGAATGCTGCATATCAACTGTAAACATCGGAATCGCAGTCAGCAAACCGGTTACCAGAAACTGTATCATGGAAAGACGTACCCCATCAACCTTCGGTGAAAAATAATCGACAAATAAAATCTGTATGGAAAAACCGAGTGCACAGCAAAGAAGCAGCAGATCCGCCGGCTGAAATCCATTCTTATCCTGCATACACAGAAAATACAGTCCCACCAGTGCCAGAGCAACTGCAAACCAGATATTTATCCCACATTTTTTATGTAAAAATAATCCGAGAATCGGCACCAGTAATATATACACCGCTGTCAGGAAACCTGCTTTTCCCGCACTTGCCCCCATCAAAATTCCAACCTGCTGTAAGTTTGTAGAAATACAAAGTGCTACACCACAACAGATTCCGCCTTTTATCAGCAGTTTATAATCTTCTTTCGTCTGTGGTTTTCTTGGCGACAGATCTTTTTTATCTAAAAATTTCATGACAGGTATCAATACCAGTGCCCCGATAATACACCGGACACAATTAAACGAATATGCTCCGATTGTCTGTCCACCAACTGTCTGAGCCACAAATGCAGCCCCCCAGACGGCTGCCGTTACCAATAACAGGATACTGTTTCTTGTTGTTTTATTGTTCATCTTCTGCCTCTTTCTAAATCAATCATATTACTGTAAGTCCTGCCTATTACCTCTTTATTTCCTGCAGGCTCATTAGATAATAGTTTACCATTCTTTTAGAATAAATGCATCAGCAAAAACTGTTTTAGATAAAAAAAACCGCAACCCCTGATTGCTCAAGGATTGCGGAATACAATCTGCAATATATAATTTAAAATTATAAATTACTCGATAACTGTAGCAACACGTCCAGATCCTACTGTACGTCCACCCTCACGAGCTTTAGGAAATTAAATCGGAATGTTTTTCGTTGATTTTACTGCATATTTTTATTCACATTCTCCATTTTTTCTCTTTATTTTTGTGATTACAAAAAATTTTAGAGCCAAAATAGAGCCACTCCAAAAATACCGATTTTCTCCTTAATTACCTTTATTACATGGTGCTAGCACCATGTTTAGATATGATCAATAAGGAAGTCTGCAATTTCAATTTGTCTATATAATTATAGGTTTTAGTCCATTTTTTCTTATGTTTTCTAATTCTTCTGCTGTTAAGCACTGAGACTCATAAAGCCGTAGATATTCTTTGGATACATCTGAATCAAATATTAATACATCATCGGAATTTATAGTAACATCAACACCACTACGATACAGTTTTCCAATCGGATGCATAGACATATCTGCTACCCTTCCAAGTAAAATATTACTTGTTGGTGTAATATTTAATCTAATTTTATTATCTGCCAAAAAACGGATTACTGATTCATCACTGACTGCCGCTATCCCATGCTGAACCTCATCAAGTTCTAATTCTTCTACGGCTGTTCTTACGTCTTT